>ERZ808240.3784-NODE-3784-length-14257-cov-3.930784_pt1 | contig 14257 bp, 10 predicted proteins | sample MGYA00521084_ERZ808240 | MGnify/ENA primary metagenome ERZ808240 (study PRJEB31516, sample SAMN03275571) | gut metagenome | biome: mammalia-associated habitat; material: feces | host: Papio cynocephalus | place: Kenya | collected 2012-08-06 ... | reverse complement strand
GTCACCAATCCCCTGGTGAACTCCTATAAGCGGCTGGTGTCCGGCTATGAAGCGCCCTGTTATCTGGCCTGGTCCACCTCCAACCGCTCCTCCCTCATCCGCATCCCTGCGGCGCGGGGACAGGCGACCCGGGTGGAGCTGCGCTCCCCGGATCCCTGCTGCAACCCCTATCTGGCATTGGCAGTCTGCCTGGCCGCCGGCCTGGACGGCATCGAGCGCTTCATGACCCCGCCCAGCGAGGTGACGGAAAACCTCTATGAGATGGACGAGGCCGGACGCCGCGCCAAGGGGATCGAGGATCTACCCGGTGACCTCAACGAGGCGCTGGAGCTCATGCAGCAGGATCAGCTGGTCATGGATACCCTCGGCCCTCACGTCGGGCAGGCCTATCTGGACAGCAAAAAGGCCGAGTGGGAGGAGTACCGTGCCCACGTCTCCAATTGGGAGCGGGAGAAGTACATCATCGCATACTAATTCCCCATTTTTTCAGCACGAGAGGGAGGAAGTGATGCCGATTGGAAAAAATCATTGTTGCGTTTGAGAGCGAAAAGAGCTGCGAGCGCATCTGTGACATTCTGGAGGGCGGCTGCGTAGCCGTCTGCTGCAAAGCTCGCAGCGGCGGCGAGGTCAAGCGCCTGGTCGCAAAACAGCATATCGGCACCATCGTATGCGGCTACAAGCTGCGGGACGGTTCAGCGGAAGATCTGTTCTACGATCTGCCCCCGGCCAGCACCATGGTGGTGATCGCCCGGCAGGATATGCTGGATATGCTGAGCGACGACATCTTCAAGCTGGCTGCGCCAGTTTCCAAAAGTGACCTGTGTGCCAGCGTCAATATGGTGCTTCAGATGGGGCGCCGGCTGGAAAAGGCCATGCGGCCCAAGCGGAATGAAGAAGAAAATGAGGCGGTGGCCAAGGCAAAGCGCCACCTGATGGAGCGGGACGGCCTTTCAGAAGAGGAGGCCCACCGGTATATCCAGAAAAAGAGTATGGACAGCGGCGCACGGATGGTGCAGACTGCTATTCAGGTGCTGGAGAACCGGCTCTGACCGCGATATATGGACTGAAAAATGGGAGGAAGATACCATTGGCTAAGATCAACTCCAATTATCAAAAGCTGCCCGGCAGCTACCTGTTCTCTGAGATCGCCCGGCGCACCGCCGCTTACACTGCGGAGCATCCAGAGGCAAAGCTCATCAAAATGGGCATCGGTGACGTCACTCTGCCCCTTGTCCCGACGGTTATCTCCGCCATGCACGAGGCGGTGGACGAGATGTCCCACAAAGAGACCTTCAAGGGCTACGGCCCTGAGCAGGGCTATGAGTTCCTGCGCCACGCCATTGCGGAGAACGACTTCCGCGCCCGTGGTGTGGACATCGCCGAGGACGAGATCTTCGTCTCCGACGGTGCTAAGAGCGACTGCGGCAACATCGGCGATATTCTGAGTGTGGATAATATCGTGGCCGTCTGCGACCCGGTCTATCCGGTCTATGTGGACACCAATGCCATGGCCGGCCGCGCCGGGGACTATGACGAGGACAGGCAGGGCTGGACAAAGATCCACTATATGCCCACCACGGCGGAAAACGGGTTCTCCCCGGCGCTGCCCGAAGGCACTGTGGATGTCATTTACCTCTGCTCACCCAATAACCCCACCGGCACGGTGCTGAATGCCCAGCAGCTCAAGGCCTGGGTGGACTACGCCAACGCCCATGACTCCATCATCCTCTTTGATGCGGCCTACGAGCGCTTCATCACGGAGCCCGGCGTGCCCCACTCCATCTTCGAGATCGAGGGCGCCAAGACCTGCGCCATTGAGTTCCGCTCCTTCTCCAAGACCGCCGGCTTCACCGGCGCCCGCTGCGGCTATACCGTGGTGCCCCGCGCACTGGTGCGGGAGGGCGTCAGCCTGCGGGATATGTGGAACCGCCGTCAGACCACCAAGTTCAACGGTGCGTCCTATATCATCCAGAAGGGCGCGGCGGCTATTTATACCGAGCAGGGCAGGAAGGAGATCGAGGCCAATATCGACTATTACCGTGCCAATGCCAAGGTCATTATGGAAGGCCTCAAGAAGTGTGGGCTGGCCGTTTACGGCGCGGTCAACAGCCCCTATGTCTGGTGCAGGACCCCGGACGGCATGAGCTCCTGGGACTTCTTCACGCTGCTGCTGGAGCAGGCCAATGTGATCACTACCCCCGGCGCGGGCTTCGGTCCCAGCGGCGAGGGCTATATCCGGCTCACCGCCTTCGGCGATGCCGAGGCCACCAGGGAAGCGGTTGCCCGCATCGAGAAGCTGCTGAGCAAATAAAGAAAACCTTCAACTTTTAACGGTTTGGAAATCAGAATGAAACGCCTCAATGGGGAGGCAGTCAGGGGACGGGGAAGCCGTGCCCTGCGCTGTCGCGCACCATTGAGGCGTTTTTTCTGCGGAAAGGGGAAACATTATGGAAGAATTCAGAACGGAAGGCGGCCCCCAGCAGGGGCTGTATGATCCGCGGTTTGAGCATGATGCCTGCGGCATCGGCTGCGTGGTGGACATCAAGGGCCGCAAATCCCATGCCACGGTGGACAACGCCCTGAAGATCGTGGAAAAGCTGGAGCACCGCGCCGGTAAAGACGCCGCCGGCAAGACCGGCGACGGCGTCGGCATTCTGCTCCAGATCTCCCACCGCTTCTTCTCCCAGGTCACCGAGGAGCAGGGCATCCATCTGGGCGGCGAGCGGGACTACGGCATCGGTATGTTCTTCTTCCCGCAGGACACCCTGCGCCGCAATCAGGCCAAGAAGATGTTCGAGATCATCGTGGAGAAGGAGGGTATGAAGTTCCTCGGCTGGCGCAAGGTGCCCATCCAGCCTGATACGCTGGGTGAGAAGGCACTGAGCTGTATGCCCTATATCGAGCAGGGCTTTGTGGAGCGCCCCCGCAACCTGTCCCGTGGCCTGGACTTTGACCGCCGGCTCTATGTTGCCCGCCGGGAGTTTGAGCAGTCCAACGACAACACCTATGTGGTGTCCTGCTCCAGCCGCACTGTGGTCTATAAGGGTATGTTCCTCGTAGGCCAGCTGCGCAAATTCTATCCCGATCTGCAGGACGCTGATTATGAGTCCGCCATCGCCATGGTGCACTCCCGCTTCGCCACCAACACCAATCCCAGCTGGGAGCGCGCCCACCCCAATCGCTTCATCCTCCACAACGGCGAGATCAACACCATCCGGGGCAATGCCGACCGTATGCTGTCCCGGGAGGAGACCATGTCCTCCGACTATATGAGCGCTGACGATCTGGACAAGGTGTTCCCGGTGGTCAACGCCGAGGGCAGCGACTCCGCCATGCTGGACAATACGCTGGAATTCATGGTGATGAACGGTATGCCCCTGCCGCTGGCCGTGATGGTATGTATTCCGGAGCCCTGGAGCAACGATGAGAATATGAGCCGCGCCAAGCGCGATCTCTATCACTATTACGCCACCATGATGGAGCCGTGGGACGGTCCTGCCTCCATTCTGTTTTCCGACGGTGACTGCGTGGGCGCTGTACTGGATCGCAACGGTCTGCGCCCCTCCCGCTACTATATCACCAACGATGACCAGCTCATCCTCTCCTCCGAGGTGGGCGTTCTGGAGATCGCGCCGGAGAAAATCGTCAAGAAATCCCGCCTTCAGCCCGGCAAGATGCTGCTGGTGGACACGGTGGCCGGACGGCTCATCGGCGACGATGAGCTGAAGGAGACCTACGCCCGCCGCCAGCCCTATGGCGAGTGGCTGGATCAGAACCTCGTCTCCCTCAATGAGCTGACCATCCCCAACAAGGGCGTGGCCAGCCACACCCAGGAGCAGCGCGACCGGCTGTACAAGGCCTTCGGCTATACCTACGAGGACGTCAAGACGGCCATTCTCCCCATGGCCCAGGCCGGTGCGGAGCCCACCAGCGCCATGGGCATCGACATCCCGCTGGCCGTGCTGAGTGAGAACCATCAGCCGCTGTTCAACTATTTCAAGCAGCTCTTTGCCCAGGTCACCAACCCGCCCATCGACGCCATCCGTGAGAAGGTGGTCACGGATACCACCGTCTATGTGGGCTCCGGCGGCAACCTGCTGCGGGAGGGGGAGGCCAACTGCCGCGCCCTCCAGATCGAAAACCCCATCCTGACCAGCGTGGATTTGCTGAAGATCAAGAACATGAAGAAGCCCGGCTTCCAGGTGGAGACCGTCTCCATGCTCTACTATAAGAACACCCCGCTGAAGCGGGCGCTGGATCAGCTCTTTGTGGCGGTGGACAAGGCATACCGCCATGGTGCCAATATTATCATTCTGTCCGACCGGGGCGTGGATGAAAACCATGTGGCCATTCCGTCTCTGCTGGCCGTCTCCGCCATTGAGGATTACCTGATCCGCACCAAGAAGCGCACGGCTCTGTCTCTGATCCTTGAGTCCGCCGAGCCCCGAGACGTGCACCACTTCGCCACCCTGCTGGGCTATGGTGCCACTGCCATCAACCCCTATCTGGCGCTGGAGTGCATTGGCGAGCTCATCAATGTGGGCCTGCTGGACAAGGACTTCAACGCGGCCATCAACGACTACTGCACCGCCATTAAGGACGGCATTGTGAAGATCGCCTCCAAGATGGGCATTTCCACCCTCCAGTCCTACCGCGGCGCCCAGATCTTTGAGGCTATCGGCCTGAGTCAGGAAGTGGTGGATCAGTATTTCACCAATACGGTCACCCGTGTGGGCGGCATCGGCCTGAGGGAGATCGAGGAGATCGTCGACCAGAACCACAACAAGGCCTTTGACCCGCTGGGGCTGGCTGTGGACACCACGCTGGACAGCCACGGCGACCACAAGTCCCGTCAGGGCCCCAATGCGGAGGATCACCTCTATAATCCCGCCACCATTCATCTGCTCCAGCGCGCGGCCCAGACTGGCGACTATCAGCTCTTCAAACAGTACACCGCGCTGGTGGACGACGAGAATAAGCCCCACACCCTGCGCGGCCTGCTGGACTTCCGCTTCGCGGAAGACGGCGGTGTGCCCATCGATGAGGTGGAGAGCGTGGATTCCATCGTCAAGCACTTCAAGACCGGCGCCATGAGCTATGGCTCCATCTCTCAGGAGGCCCACGAGTGTCTTGCCATCGCCATGAACCATCTGGGCGGCAAGTCCAACACCGGCGAGGGCGGCGAGAACCCGGAGCGTCTGCGTGACCCGGAGCGCAACTCCCAGATCAAGCAGGTGGCCTCCGGCCGCTTCGGCGTCACCAGCGAGTACCTGGTGTCCGCAAATGAGATCCAGATCAAAATGGCCCAGGGCGCCAAGCCCGGAGAGGGCGGCCACCTGCCTGCCCAGAAGGTCTATCCCTGGATCGCCAAGACCCGCTACTCCACCCCCGGCGTGAGCCTTATTTCGCCCCCGCCGCACCACGATATTTACTCTATTGAGGATCTGGCCCAGCTGATCTACGACCTGAAGAATGCCAACCGCCAGGCCCGCATTTCCGTCAAGCTGTGCTCCGAGGCCGGCGTCGGCACCATCGCCGCCGGCGTGGCCAAGGCAGGTGCACAGGTCATCTTGATCGCCGGCTATGACGGCGGTACCGGTGCGGCTCCCAAGACCAGCATCCACAATGCGGGCCTGCCCTGGGAGCTGGGCCTTGCCGAGACCCACCAGACCCTCATTCAGAACGATCTGCGCTCCCGTGTGGTCATTGAGACCGATGGCAAGCTGATGAGCGGCCGCGATGTGGTCATTGCCGCCCTGCTGGGTGCTGAGGAGTTCGGCTTCGCCACCGCTCCGCTGGTGACCATGGGCTGTGTCATGATGCGCGTGTGCAATCTGGACACCTGCCCGGTGGGCATCGCCACCCAGAATCCGGAGCTGCGCAAGCGTTTCCGCGGCAAGCCGGAGTATGTGGAGAACTTCATGCGCTTTATCGCCCAGGAGATGCGCGAGATCATGGCCAAGCTGGGCGTGCGCACGCTGGCCGAGCTGACCGGCCGCAGCGACCTGCTGAAGGTGCGCGAGCACATGGTGACCAAGCGGGCCGCCATGGTGGACCTGAGCCGCGTGCTGGACAACACCTGGCAGAAGAGCGGCAAGGACACCCACTTTATGCCTGAAAAGGTCTATGACTTCAAGCTGGAGGGCACGGTGGACGAGTCCATTCTGCTGGAGAAAATGGGCAAGGCCCTCAAGAAGGGCAAGCCCATGCATATCGAGCTGAAGGTGTCCTCCACCGACCGCACCCTCGGCACCATCTTCGGCAGTGAGATTACCCGGCTCCACGGCAGCAGCCTGAGCGACGACACCTACACCATCAAGTGCTATGGCGGCGGAGGCCAGTCCTTTGGTGCCTTCATCCCCAAGGGCCTGACGCTGGAGCTGGAGGGCGACTCCAACGACTATCTGGGCAAGGGCCTGTCCGGCGGCAAGATCATCGTCTATCCGCCCAAGGCCAGCAAGTTCGTCCACGAGGACAATATCATCATCGGCAACGTGGCGCTGTACGGCGCCACCTCCGGCAAGGCATTTATCAACGGCGTGGCCGGCGAGCGCTTCTGCGTGCGCAACTCCGGTGCCACCGCCGTCGTGGAGGGCACCGGCGACCACGGCTGTGAGTACATGACCGGCGGCCGTGTGGTCGTGCTGGGCCGCACCGGCAAGAACTTCGCCGCCGGCATGAGCGGCGGCATCGCCTATGTGCTGGACGAGGACCGGGATCTCTACCTGCGGGTCAACAAGTCGCTGGTGTCCATGAGCCCCGTCACCCAGAAGTTCGACATCGAGGAGCTGCGCGGCCTGATTGCCGAGCACGTCGCCGCCACCGGCTCTCCGCTGGGCCAGCGCATTCTGGACAACTTTGAGGACTATCTGCCCAGCTTCAAAAAAATCTTGCCCCACGATTACAGCCGCATGATGCAGACCATCGCGCAGTTTGAGGAAAAGGGCATGACCCGGGAACAGGCTGAAATCGACGCATTCTACGCCTGCACCCAGCAGCAGTAAGAGGAGAGAATTGTCATGGGTAAGAAAACCGGATTTCTGGAGTATGAGCGCCGGGGCAATCCCGCCATCGCGCCGCTGGAACGCATTCAGAACTTTAACGAATTTCATCCGCCGCTGCCCGAGGAGGAGCGGCGCAAGCAGGGGGCCCGGTGCATGGACTGCGGCGTGCCCTTCTGTCAGGCGGGCATGAATCTGTGCGGGGCCGGCTTCTCCGGCTGCCCGCTCCACAACCTGATCCCCGAGTGGAATGATATGATCTATGTGGGCAATTATTCCCACGCCCTGAGCCGTCTGCTCAAGACCAGCAACTTCCCGGAGTTCACCAGCCGGGTCTGCCCGGCCCTCTGCGAGGCGGGCTGCACCTGCGGCCTGAACGGGGACCCGGTCACGGTCAAGGAGAATGAGTACTTCCTCATCGAGTACGGCTTTGCCCACGGCCTTGTCACGCCCCGCATCCCCAAGGTGCGCACCGGCAAGCGGGTCGCCGTGGTGGGCAGCGGCCCATCCGGCCTGGCCGTGGCCGACCAGCTTAACCACCGGGGCCACAGCGTCACCGTCCTTGAACGCTCCGACCGCATCGGCGGCCTGCTGATGTACGGCATCCCCAACATGAAGCTGGAGAAGAAGATCGTTCAGCGCCGGGTGGATCTGATGACGGAGGAGGGGGTCACCTTCGTGACCAACACCGATGTGGGCAATACTACCTCTGCTCAGTCCCTGCTGGATGAGTTCAACGCGGTGGTGCTCTGCTGCGGCGCGTCCAATCCCCGTGATCTGACCGGCCCGGGTCGGGACGAGTGCAAGGGCATCTACTTTGCCGTGGACTTCCTGAAGGCCAACACCAGGAGCCTGCTGGACTCCAACCTGACCGACGGTAAGTTCATCTCCTGCAAGGATAAAAATGTGGTCATCGTGGGCGGCGGCGACACCGGCAACGACTGCATCGGCACCGCCATCCGCCACGGCTGCAAGAGCGTCACCGCCATCGAGATGATGCCCAAATCCCCCGACAAGCGGGCAGAGGACAACCCGTGGCCGGAGTGGCCCCACGTCTGCAAGACGGACTACGGCCACGAGGAGGCCATCGCCGTATTCGGCTCTGATCCCCGCCTTTATCAGACTACTGTCAAGGAGTATATTCCAGATGAACAGGGCAATCTGAAGGCGGTCAAGATCGTCCACCTGAAGCCGGAGAAGGACGAAAAGACCGGGCGTACCAACATGGTGGAGATCCCCGGTACCGAGGAGGAGTTGCCCTGCGATATTCTGCTCATCGCCGCCGGATTCCTCGGTTCCCAGAAGTACGTCTCCGAAGCCTTCGGCGTGGAGCTGGACGGACGCAGCAACGTCAAGACTGAGAGCGGTCATTACATGACCAATGTGGAGAAGGTCTTTGCCGCCGGTGATATGCACCGGGGCCAGTCTCTTGTGGTCTGGGGCGTGGCCGAGGGCCGCGGCGCCGCCCGGGAGGTCGACAAGTACCTGATGGGTTATACCGAACTGCAATAACAATAAAGCAAAACTGCCTGCCAGACGGCAGGCAGTTTTGCTATTTCAGTGCCCGCATTGTGCGGACGGTGATGAACACTATATTGAGCGGGAGTAGTGCGACCCAGAAGTCGTAAGGGCTGGAGATGGTCTGTGCGGCAAAGGCGATGCCCGCCCCGCAGGCCAGAATCATTGCCGTGAGACATAGTATTATAACGGGCCGGGTCAGCTTCGAGCGTGGGGTATAGGCGAGTACAAGATAGCTGATCAGGCCCAGCAATGAGAGTATCAGAATCGTAGGCAGCCCGCGGATGTTTATCGGCGGGTAATAAAACCACAGATAGAGAGGCGTGTACAGACTGCCCAGCAACAGTGTCAGTCCATCGAATATCCACTCCTGTGCGTACCGTGTTCCATCTGGTTTTCGTACGAGCAGATAAAACTCGATCATCGTCAGCACGAGCGGGTAAGTGAGAAGTGCGGCCAGCAATGGCCAGAGCAGCAGAAAATCCATGCCCAGCACCAGTGGCCCCAGCTCACCGGCAGTGCCGCCGTGGGTCAGCCGTAGTATGGCCATCAGCGGCGGACAGAGTACCAGCGCCGCCAGCAGGGAAGCGGAAAACCAGTGCGCCTGACAGAAGCGGATCGCTTTCTTTCTCATAATCAGCACCTCCTTCTAGCCTCACTCTATCAGATGTAATATTGGAAGTCAAGCAAAATATATCGAAAAACGATAATAACAGAAAGCGCAGACCGCTTGAAATTCTGCCATACTGTGATAAAATAAAGATTCAGACTGATAATATGGAGGCATTTTCCCATGAACCGTCGTACCAAAGGCATCCTGTGCATCATCGCCTCTGCCTTCTGTTTTTCTCTGATGAATATGTTTGTCCGTCTGGCCGGTGACCTGCCCACCCCCCAGAAGGCCTTTTTCCGCAATGCGGTGGCTCTGATCTTCGCCATCGTCATTCTGGTGAAGTCCGGTGAGGGCTTTCACATCGGAAAGGGCAATTTCAAATACCTGTTTCTGCGCTCCTTTGCGGGTACTGTCGGCATCTTCGGCAACTTTTACGCCGTGGACCATCTGGCCCAGTCGGACGCATCCATGCTGAATAAGATGTCGCCCTTCTGCGTCATTGTGTTCTCCTACTTTATTTTGAAGGAAAAACTCACCCACTGGCAGGTGCTGGCGGTGGTGACCGCCTTTATCGGCAGCCTGTTCGTCATCAAGCCCACCTTTGCCAATATGGATTTGATCCCGTCCCTGCTGGGCCTTATGGGCGGCATCGGCGCGGGCTTTGCCTATACCCAGGTGCGCATTCTGGGTCTGCGGGGCGTGAAAAGCCCCACCATCGTGGCCTTCTTCTCCGGCTTCTCCTGCCTGGCCGCCCTGCCGTTCCTGATCTTTGACTACTACCCCATGACCGCTTATCAGCTGCTGATGCTCTGTTGTGCGGGTCTGGCCGCCGCCGGAGGCCAGTTCGGTGTGACCCAGGCCTATACCTACGCGGCGGGCCGTGAGGTGTCGGTCTACGACTACACGCAGATCATTTTCTCCACCGTGATCGGCTTTCTCGTGTTCGGCCAGCTGCCTGATGGCTGGAGCTTTCTGGGCTACGCCCTCATCATCGCCGCGGCGGTGTTCATTTTCCTGTACAATAACGGCCACCTGAAGCTGGCCAGACCGGAGGATACTCTTTGATATGACCAACTATTTTGACCTGCATCTGCCCCGGGACGAGCAGCTTTCCCTCAGCGCCCTCGGTCTTGCCCACTTGGGGGATGGCGTCTATGAGCTGATGGTGCGCTCCTGGCTCATTCTCCACGGCTTTGGCAAGAAGGGCAGCCTGCACCGGGAGACCGTTGCCCGGGTCCGGGCGGGCTATCAGGCCCGGGCGCTCAGCCGCATTGAGCCCATGCTCACGCCGGACGAAAATGCCGTTGCCCACCGGGGCCGCAACGCCCATGTGGGCAACATCCCGAAAAATGCCAGCCGCAGTGAGTACAGCCACGCTACTGCGCTGGAGGCCCTTTTTGGCTATCTCTATCTGAATGGCCGCCGGGAGCGGCTCAACGAGCTGTTTGAAGCGATCATGGAGGGGGACGACCATGCCTCTTGACGCCGTATGCCTGCACGCTGTGGTGCAGGAGCTGGAACCCAGCGTGGTGAATGCCCGGGTGGATAAGATCTATCAGCCCGCCCGGGATGAGATCATCCTCGCGCTCCGGGGCAGGGAAGGAGCGGTGAAGCTGCTGCTGACCGCGAATCCGGCCCACCCCCGGCTCCAGCTGACCAATGTGTTCCGGGACAACCCGGTCACGCCCCCCATGTTCTGTATGCTGCTGCGCAAGCACCTCTCCGGCGCACGCATTCTCTCCATCACCCAGCCGCCCATGGAGCGTGTGGTGGATCTGGAGCTGGAGACGCTGGATGAGCTGGGCGTGCGTGCACCGCGCCACCTGATTTTGGAGGCCATGGGCCGCCGGGCCAATTTGATTCTCACCGGGCCGGATAGCCGTGTGGTGGACTGTCTGCGCCGGGTGGACGCGGAGATGAATCAGGAGCGTCAGGTCCTGCCCGGCCTCTTTTACCATCTGCCGCCCACACAGGAAAAGCGCGACCCGCTGACGCTGGAGCGCGCTGATTTTGACGCTCTGCTAGAAAATGCCCCGGAGGAACAAAAGCTGGCGGACTTCCTGCTGGATCACTTTGCCGGCCTTTCGCCGCTCATCTGCCGGGAGCTGGCCTATCGGCTCACCGGCGACGTGGACGGCCGCCGGTTCGAGACGACAGATGCGGATTTTGCCGACCTGTTCTTCCTGTGGATGGACTTCGTACGCCAGGGTGATCTGAAGCCCTGGCTGCTGCTGAAGGACGATAGGCCTAAGGACTTTACCTACTGCCCCATTACCCAGTACGGCACCGCCATGACTGTCCGGGAGGAGGCGTCCTTCTCCGCCATGCTGGACGGTTTCTATGGCGAGCGGGAGATGGCGGAGCGCATCCGCCAGCGGGGCAGTGACCTCATCAAGGCCGTGACCAATCTGCGCAACCGCGCCGCCCGCAAGCTGGAAAATCAGCGCAAAGAGCTGGCCGAGGCAGAGGACCGGGAGCTGCTGCGCCTGCGCGGGGAGCTCATCACTGCCAATCTCTACACTATGCAGAAGGGTATGCGGGAGCTGGTCTGTCAGAACTACTATGATCCCGACTGCGCTGAAGTGAAGATCCCGCTGGATACCCTTTTGACGCCCCAGCAGAACGCCGCCAGCTATTATAAGCGCTACAATAAGGCCAAGACGGCGGAGAAGATGCTCACGGAACAGATCGCCAAGGGCGAGACTGACCTGGACTATCTGGACAGTGTGCTCACCTGCATTCACTGTGCGGAGGAGGAGCGCGACCTCATCGAGATCCGGCAGGAGCTGGAGGACAACGGCTATCTGCGGGCAAAGAAGGCCGCGAAGAAGGGCATGAAGCGGGCAAAGTCCAAGCCGATGGAGTTCCGCTCCACTGCCGGACTGCGCATCTCCGTGGGGCGCAATAATGTGCAGAACGATCTGCTGACCACGAAAATGGCGGGCCGGAGCGACATCTGGTTCCACACAAAGGAAATCCATGGCTCCCATGTCATCCTCTGGACGGAAGGGGCAGAACCGGACCTTCAGAGCCTCACCGAGGCCGCCCAGCTGGCCGCCTGGTTCTCTCAGGGCAAAGAAGATAAAAACGTGCCGGTGGACTATACCCAGGTGCGCTATGTGAAGAAGCCTGCCGGAGCCAAGCCGGGCAAGGTGATTTATACCACCTATTCCACCGCCTATGTCACCCCGGAGCGGGAGCTGGCGGAAAAGCTCAGAGTGCGGAAATAAAAGAAAAGCTCTGCATCTTTCGGTAGATGCAGAGCTTTTTCGTCAATTTCGGTAAAGGCCTGCCTGTCGGTGGGAGCGTTGAATGTCCGTTCGATCGCTGAGCCAGCTGGGCAGGGAGCGCATCTTGATGCCGGAGACGAAGCCCATGGCGGCATACAGCGTGATGAGGGAGGAGCCGCCGTAGCTGATAAAGGGGAGCGTGATGCCGACGACGGGCATGACGTAAAGGCACATTCCCACGTTCAGACCCACCTGAAAGATCAGCATACCGCCGAAGCCCATGGCGGCCAGAGCGGAAAAGGCGCTCCGGGCAGTCAGACCCACATAAATGCACCGCAGGATGATGGCCGCCAGCAGGCCCAGCAGAAGGATGCACCCCAGCAGTCCCCACTCCTCCGCACAGGTGGAGAAGATGAAGTCGGTGTAGCGCTCAGGCAGAAAGTTCTTGCTGGGGTTCTGGGTCAGCAGACCGTGGAGATACCCTTCGCCGGTCAGTCCGCCGGAGCGGATGGCCAGCAGGGAGCGGGCCTGGTTCCAGCCCTTGTTCATCGGGTCAAGGGAGTGATCCAGCACCACCCGGATGCGCATGATCCAGTAGTTGTCATCGGGCAGGTAGAGCCAGAGTCCCACGCCACCTACTGCGGCGGCACCGGCGCCGATGAGGAACCAGCGCTTTTTCAGTCCGGCTACCCAGCACATGATGGCGAAGATGGCGGCATAGACCAGTGCGGAACCGGCATCGCCGGACACAACAAAAATGAGTCCGCAGAACCAGCCCAGATGGAGCACCAGCTGGATGACGGAGCTGAATTTGCTCAGGTCATTTCGATCCCGTTTCTGAAGATGCACCAGCTGCTTGGCCAGCAGGAGAACGAAAAACAGCTTGACGATCTCCGCAGGCATGATGTTAAAGGGGAGCCACGAAAACTGAAGCCAGTTCTTGTTGCCCTGATAACCGGTGCCAAATGGCACCAGCACCAGAATAAACAGGGAGCTGAGCACGAACACCAGCTTCCATTTTTCCATCAGAATTTCAAGGTCTACATAATTGCACAGCACAAACACCACAATGCCGATCACCATGGCCACGGCCTGCTTCATGGGCAGGGAGTGGTAGGTGGACTGGAACTGCGTGGCGGAGTAGACGAGGATCAGGCCGAATGTATTGGCCGCGATGCAGAGGGCGAGCAGGAGCAGGTCCGCCCGCTTAAAAAAGTTTTTGATCCCTTCGAGCATAGGGGATGGGTTCACCTCCGGGGACGATATTATCAGTGCTTCAAAGTATAACATGGTTCGCTTTCTCTGTAAACGCCCGCAAAAGTCGGATCACGCCGAATCAAGCAAACTTTTGCGCACAGGCGGAAACTGTGCTATAATATTTTTAAAATGTGTGATTGTGCGCCCTTGGGCGCGAGGGGAGGAGCACTATGACCTTTACGACCCACAGTGCCACCGAGACGGAGGCGCTGGGAGAGCAGCTGGCATCGCGACTGACCGGCGGCGAGGTGATTGCCTACACCGGTGACCTCGGGGCGGGCAAGACCGCTTTTACCCGGGGACTTGCCCGAGGACTGGGCATCACCGACCGGGTGACCAGCCCCACCTTTACGATCGTGAACGAATATGAGGGGGGGCGCCTGCCTCTGTTCCACTTTGATATGTATCGGCTGAGCTCCTCGGACGAGCTCTATGACATCGGCTGGGAGGACTATCTGGCCCGGGGCGGCGTCTGTGCCGTGGAGTGGAGCGAGATCGTCTCCGATGCGCTGGAGGAAAACGAGCTCATCCGGGTGGATATAAAAAACGAGTGCGGCGATGATGACCGCACCATCACCATTACGGGGGTGGAACTTTGAAGATCTTAGCTTTTGAATCCTCCGCCAAGGCGGCCAGTG
>ERZ808240.3783-NODE-3783-length-14263-cov-4.574465_pt1 | contig 14263 bp, 15 predicted proteins | sample MGYA00521084_ERZ808240 | MGnify/ENA primary metagenome ERZ808240 (study PRJEB31516, sample SAMN03275571) | gut metagenome | biome: mammalia-associated habitat; material: feces | host: Papio cynocephalus | place: Kenya | collected 2012-08-06 ... | reverse complement strand
TTCACACTAACCCCCCACCCGGCTTGTGCAGGTTAAAAAATAAATATAATATATTAGGTAATCTTAATATCCTAGATAAAACTTTTAGATATGTTCCATGTAGAATCTATCTGAAAATATTTGTTTGGGATATTTTACTGTAAAAATATGAATTGCATAATCGAATATACTAAAAGGATATGACTTTATGATGGAATATATTAAAAGAAAAAAATACATGAAAAATATAGCTGTTATTGTACTTATATTAATAGTACTGATTATGGCTGTTAAGTGTCTTTTTGTCGGGTCTTCTAATATGACCTTTATGGATTGTATATATGCACTTTTAAGAAAAGGTACACCAGCACAGAACAGAATAATATGGAATATAAGGATTCCGCGGGTATTAGCTGCTGTTATAGCAGGAGCAGGTCTGTCGGTGTCAGGTCTTATCATGCAGACAACACTTAACAACCCTATGGCTTCACCATCTACGTTAGGGGTATCTAATGCAGCTGTGTTTGGAGCTAATCTGTCTATTATAGTTTTTGCAGGTGGATTTTTGTCAACAGGTAATAACATTAGTAATTATTCATCAGGAATTAATCCATATGCTGCCTCACTTATGGCTTTTATATTCTCGGTGCTTTCGGTGATTATAATACTTGGACTATGCAGAATACGTTCATTTGACCCGGGAGTTGTAGTGCTTGCCGGAATTGCTATAGGTTCAGTATGGACTGCTGCAACAACAATACTACAGTTTTATGCAACTGATGTAGGACTGTCTGCTGCCGTTATATGGAATTTTGGGGATCTTGGAAGGGCAACATATAAGACAGATCTTATTATGTTTATTGTTGTTGCGGTATGTATGATTGTATTTATGGTACTTTCCTGGAGATATAATGCGTTGCTTAGTGGGGATGTTGCAGCTAAGAGTGTAGGTGTTAATACAGAGCTGTTAAGGGGGATATCTTTATTTTTAGGTTCAGTTATCGTTGCGGTGTGTGTGTCGTTTCTTGGAATAATAGGTTTTGTTGGAATTATATGTCCACATATAACTAAGAAAATATGGGGGCATGATCATCATTATTCCATACCAGTATCAGCCTTAATGGGCAGTCTTTTGCTTCTGTTTGCTGATACATTGTCAAGAAGTATAGGAAATGGTTCAGCCCTGCCAGTAGGTGCCATAACTTCACTTCTTGGTGCGCCTTTCTTTGTGGCAATAATATTTTTTAGGAGGGGCAATAATGTTTAAAATAGACAATCTGTGCTACAGATATAATAAATCATCAGGTAATGTCTTAAATGGTGTGTCTCTATCACTTGAAAGTGGCGAAATAGGAATAATCTTAGGAAAGAATGGTGCAGGAAAGACCACTCTTTTTAACAATATATTAGGAATCAGCAAACCATCAGCTGGTACGATTGTTTATGATAATATTGATATGTTAAAGGTATCAAGAGCCGAGCGGGCAAGAAAAATCGCATATGTTCCACAGAATATACAGTTTGGTGTGTTGTCTGTATATGATTCAATAATGATGGGGCGGCTGTCGTATTTTGGTGTAAGGGCAGCAGACAGTGATAGAAAAGCTGTTGAAAATATAATAAAAGAAATGAAGTTGGAAAAAATTGCCGGACGAAATGTCTCAGAATTATCAGGAGGGGAAAGACAGAAGATTGCAATTGCAAGAGCTATGGCACAGGAGCCGGGGCTTATTGTGTTTGATGAGCCGACTGGCAATCTGGACCTTGCTAATGAAGAACTTATTATTATGGAAGCTAAGAAGATTGCCAGACAGAAGCACATATCCATATTATCATCATTGCATGATATAAATCAGGCACTGTATTTTGGAGACAAGTTTTTCTTTCTTAAGGATGGCGTTATAAAATATTCCGGAAACAAAGATATAGTGACTGAAGAAGTTTTAAAAGATATATATGATGTAGATGTAAATATTATTACAGCAGATGGTAGTAAAGTTGTAATTATGCGAAGAAAAGAGATTAATATGTAAAATCAGATAAAAATCAGATTTTTCATATGCGGGATTTGAGTCTGTGCGCACTTGATACAAACCCGTTATGCGAAAAAAGTGAGCAGAAATGAGGAATAATATGAAATTATATAAATTAATAAAAAAAATAACAGCATGTGTTATGATGATGGTATTAGTATTTACATTGTATGCATGTGGTAAAGAAACTACATTAAATAATACAGGTAAACAAGAGCATCCAGCAATGGTTACAATATCAGATATGATTGGAAGAAATGTAACAATCAATCCACAAAGCTATAAAAGAGTTGTATGTATTGGGGCAGGTGCTTTAAGGATGTATAGCTATGTAGGAGATGTAAGTCTGTTGTGTGGTGTGGAAGATATTGACAATACATCACTAAAGGAAAGACCTAAAATGTTTGATTCTGTGGCAAGACCTTATGTTATGGCATATGGAGAAATGTTTAATAAACTGCCTTCCTGCGGAGTGGGAGGACCTAATGCACAGACTGCTGAAGCAGAGAAGATTCTTTCTTGCAATCCAGATATTGTTATATCAGAATATGAAGACGTTGAAAAAGAGGATGCGCTTCAGGAACAGCTTGGAGTACCTGTTATAACATTGAAATCAGGAGTAAATGGCGTTTTTGATGATGCATTTAAAGACAGCATGGAGCTTTTGGGTAAAGTGTTTGGTTATGAGGATAAGGCTATGCAGCTTGTATCTTATATAGATGAACAGAAGCAGCAGATAACTTTAAGGACTTCGGGCATTAAAGAAAGTGATAAACCATCTGTGTATATATGCGGTCTTGGAAACTGGGGAACTACTAATCATCTTATGACAGCACAAAATTATATTGCATTTAATATTGCCAATGTAAAAAATGCAGTAACGGGACTTTCAAAGGATGGCATACAGTCAATAGAAGAGGAAAAATTCGCAGATATAGGTGATTCGATAGATATAATGATTATGGATGCAGCAGCTGTTAAAAACATAAAACCATTATATCAGAGTAATCAAGATATGTTTGGCACATGTAGGGCATGGAATAATGGTGAGGTATATCTTGAAATGGCATATAATGCTTATTATACCAATTATGAAATCGCTTTGATTAACACATGGTATATAGCCAAAACTGTTTACCCTGATTTATTTAGTGATATTGATATAAAAGAAAAGACAGATGAGGTTACAAAGGCATTTTTAGGTAAGGCAATGTCAGATGAAATATATTCAGCGCCATTAAGCTTTGGTGGATATAAGAAGATAGATACAACAAGCTTTTTTGATTAATAGCATATGATATCAAGCTCTTTACAGTATATAGAAATGAGGGTAATATGATTAATAAAAATGATGTTAAAGAATTTTTTGATAAATGCGCAACAAACTGGGATGCAGAAATGATAAGAAATGATGATATTATCAATAAGATTCTTGATAATGCTGCGGTAAAGATGCATAGTAAGGTTCTTGATGTGGCATGTGGAACAGGAGTTCTTATTCCTGATTACTTATCACGTGATGTTGAATCAGTAACAGCAATAGATATATCTGAAGAAATGATTAAGATAGCAAAGAGTAAGTTTCATGATGAAAAAGTAAAGCTTATATGTGGTGATGTTATGGAGTATGATGTTGGAAAAGGGTATGATGCAATTGTTATATATAATGCATTCCCACATTTTGCAAATCCTGATAAGCTTATAAAAATATTATCAGAAAAGCTAAACGATAACGGAAGAATAACTGTTGCACATGGCATGAGCCGTGAAAAGATAGATGCCCATCATAAGGGAAGTGCCATTAAAGTATCTAATGGGCTTATGGAAGCAGAAAAACTTGCTGATATATTTAACAAATATACTAATGTAATAAAAGTTGTATCTGATGATAATATGTATCAGGTTGTTGGAGAAAAACGGCGGATATAGACATTAAAGTATTTTATTTGCTGTTGATGGTTTGAGATTGTTAATTGCTGGCGTGTATTATAAATGAACAGCATGTATTCTTATAAAATAAAAAAAATTTCAAAAAAGTGCTTTACAAATATGTATTTATACTGTAATATATACCAAGTCGGGTGACCGATATGAAACATATGAATACATATGAGCAGGCAGTCGTGGCGGAATTGGCATACGCGCTAGACTAAGGATCTAGTCCATATTGCTTGGGTGCGGGTTCAAGTCCCGCCGACTGCACTAAAAGGTATCTACTATATTGTAGATACCTTTTTTGGTTCGTATATATAATTCATGCTTATCTTACTTGAACTTGCGAATCTGTGCATATGCTCTCAGCCGTCCTGCTGCGCATATGCACAGATTCGTTCGTTAATGGTGCAGAAAAAGAAAATGTCTGCTACACGGCCGCTTTCTTTTTCATTGCACTCATTACATAAAGATATAATAATCACCATCTTTGTCTGAGAATTTCTTGTATGTTGTATGAAACACATTTTCAATTATATGTGAACTAAGACATTCATCTGTGGTTCCGTTCATAACGATTTTTCTGTTATTCATGATAACGATATTATCTGATATTCTTATGGCATCAGAAAGGTCATGAAGTACAAGAATAATTGTTTTTCCTGAATCCTTTAGTTTATTAACCATGTCAAAAAAATTCCTTTTTCCTTCGAGATCAAGATATGTTACTGGCTCATCCATAACGATAATCTGACTATCCTGTGCAAGTATCATGGAAAAAAATACGCGCTGTCTTATTCCTCCAGATAATGTATCTGCATTATTGTCTGAATATGGTGTGACTTTGGTAAAATCCATGGATTGGTTTACAATATCGATATCTTTTCTTGTTTTTCTTCTTGTGAAACCAAGATAAGGAAATCTACCATGTTCGACAAGGGTTCTTACTGGAAGTACAGGGATGATGGTGCGTATCTGTGGCAGGAAGGCGATTTCTTTGGCACGTTCTTTTAAAGGCAGGCTTATGAAATCTTTGTCATCTATGTATATGTTTCCAGATGTTACTTTAGCACTGGAATTAAGACATGATAAAAGAGTTGTTTTGCCACATCCGTTAGGTCCTATGATGGTAGTTATTTGACCGCTATTAAAATCAACGTTGACATCTTCTAATATATGCGTACCGGATACTGATACGTTTACATGTTTGTAGCTAAGCATTTACTCTTCTTCCTCCTTTTTTTCTAAGCAGCAGATACATAAAGAATGGTCCGCCAATAAATGCCATGATTATTCCAGCAGGCAGCTCAAATGGAGCTGCAATCAGACGCCCGGTTATATCACAGATAAGCACAAATGATGCTCCAAGCAGAACACTTGTTGGAAGAAGCAGCTTTGCATCGCTTCCAAACAGACTGCGGCATATATGAGGAACTATAAGACCTATAAAACTTAACAGGCCAGCATAGCTGACTATAAAACCGGCCATAATACTTGAAAGCACAAGCAGGATAAAACGTGTAAGGTTAACATTAAGTCCAAGTGAACGAGCATAATCATCTCCTAATGACAAAATATTAAGAGGTCTTGCAAAAAACAATGTTATAATAACAGCTGCAACAACTCCAATACAAGGTAGTAATATCTTATTCATGGTAAGACCTGAAAGTGACCCCATTAGAAAAGAAGTAAGATTGATAGATATATCTGCATTGATAAGTTTGATAGTGTTTATTCCAGCATTAAGAAAAAATGATACTGTAATGCCGGCAAGTACTATGGTTGTGCGTGAACTGTCTGCAAAGTAAGCAAGCGCATATATGCATAGAGTGGTGAGCAGTGCACCTATAAATGCGGCAAACGAGCCAGCATAAGCTGAATGTGGAAATAATAGCATAGACAGCATTACAAAAAATCCAGCACCTGAATTAACACCGATAGTGTTAGGACTTGCAAGTGCATTATTCATAACACTCTGCAGTATGACACCAGCGACAGATAATCCCATACCAGCAATTATTGCACCAAATGTTCTTGGAAACCTTATGTTCATTATAAGTATATATGTAATGGACGACTTATCATTGCTGGAAAGACACTTTATTATATCAATCGGATTAAGCTTTACACTTCCTAGCATTATACTTAAAAAAGAAGTTACAATAAGCAGAATGACAAGAAGTAAAATAGTACTTAGTGAGTTTTTTTTAATTTTTGTTTTTTTATGGTTGTTATTGCTTCCTTGATTTAACATTGTAATCCAATCCTTTGTGATTTTATATTGTAATGTGAATGCATAGGTGAATTAATAAAAACTGTTTTTATCCAGTGCATTATACATAATATCATATATTTATACAGATTATCATATGCTTATTATTTAATCAATTAGTAAATAAATAGACTAAGATATAATAGCACATTTACATACCAAAATTGTATGGTTCAGGTATTGACAAAAACTACCATAAGGATTACAATCTAATCCATATTAAACAAGTAGGTTTATAGTTTATGCGATTGGAGATGAAGATATGAGATTTAATACAGCATTGCTTCACGGAGATTTCAGAGGGGATAAGAAGACAGGTGCAACACAGACACCTGTATATCAGTCCAGTGCATTTGAACATGCAAGTGCTGAAACTCTTGAGAAGATATTTAATAATAAAGCACCTGGTTTTTCATATAGCAGGATAAGCAATCCTACCGTTGATTCTTTCGAGAAAAGAATGACAGCACTTGAAGGTGGTATAGCAAGTGTGGCATGTGCATCTGGTATGGCTGCTATTACGAATGCGTTTACCAATATATTAAGAAGTGGCGATGAGATAGTCTGTAGTGCCAGTCTTTATGGTGGAAGCATTGATTTGTTCAGGGATCTTGAAGCATTTGGAATCAGGACACATTATGTGGAGAATAACAATATAGAGCAGTTTGAGGCTGTCACTAATGAACATACTAGATTGTATTTCGCAGAGACTATAGGAAACCCAAGGCTTGATGTTACGGATATCAGACTTCTGGCTGATGCAGCGCATAAGGCAGGTGTGCCGCTTATAGTGGATAATACAGTTGCCACGGCATATCTTATAAAGCCAATAGAGTATGGAGCTGATATTGTGGTTAATTCAACATCTAAATATGTGAACGGAAACAGTAATTCTATCAGCGGTGTGATAACTGATTCTGGTAATTTTAAGTGGGATAGTGTAAAATATCCTGGTATGAAAGATTTTACAAAGTTTGGACCTTTTGCATATACTGCAAAGTTGAGAAATGGAATATACAGAAATACAGGAGCCTGTTTATCTCCACAGAATGCTTTCTATAATATACTTGGTATAGAGACTTTGGGATTGCGTATGGAACGTATCACATATAATGCATTAAAACTTGCAGAGTATCTTGATACGAATTATTCTTTCCTGAATGTCAATTATCCAGGTCTTAAGAGCAGTGAGTTCCATGACATTGCAGACAGGGAACTGCATAACGGATATGGTGGAATAATTACTATCAGAACAGGCAGCAAGGAGAATGCATTTGAGTTTATCAATGCGTTAAAGCTTCCACTTAATGTTTCTAATATAGGAGATACCAAGACACTTGTTATCCACCCTGGTTCAACTATCAGTGCACATAGCACTGAGGAAGAAAAGAAGATTGCAGGAGTGTATGATGACCTTGTAAGAATCAGTGTCGGAATAGAAGATATTGAAGATCTTATAGAAGATTTTACCCAGGCAGTAGAATTCATACAAAAATAATGATTGCAGAAAGCATATATATGTGATAACTGACAGTCATGATGTTATAATTAGTGTCACAGCTGCATAGACACTTGAAACTATTATTATATTATTAATACCCAATAAGATTAAGATATGAATTTGGGTAAAACGGAGGAAGATATGGCTAGTATTGATTATTCAGCACTTAAAAAAGGTGGATTCATGAGACAGAAGCAGAAAGGCTATTTTTCACTTAGAATTCAGGTTGTAGGTGGTAATCTTACATCAGAGAATATAAGGGCTGTTGCTGATGTTGCAGACAAATATGGTAAGGGATATGTACATATGACATCAAGACAGGGTATAGAGATTCCTTTCATTAATTTTGATAATATTGAGGAAGTAAGGGCAGAACTTGCAGAAGGCGGAGTTAAGCCAGGCGTATGTGGACCTAGAGTAAGAACTGTCACAGCGTGTCAGGGTAATGCAGTCTGTCCTAGCGGATGTATAGATACATATGATATTGCAAAGAAACTTGATGAACATTATTTTGGAAGGGAACTTCCACATAAGTTCAAGTTTGGTGTTACAGGATGTCAGAACAACTGTCTTAAGGCAGAAGAAAATGATATCGGTATAAAGGGTGGCATGGAAGTTACATATGTCAAGGATAAGTGTATTAATTGTGGCGTATGTGAGAAGGCATGTCGTGCCGGTGCAATAAGCTGTGCTAATAATACAGTCACTATAGACAGAACTAAGTGTAACAACTGTGGACGTTGTGTAAAGGCATGTCCTACAGAAGCGTGGGAAGGAAAAAGCGGATTTATCGTATCATTTGGTGGCCTTTTTGGTAACCATATATATAAGGGAGAACAGCTTCTTCCACTTATTACAGATGAAGAAACACTTTTCAGGGTTACAGATGCTGCTATAGGCTTCTTTGAGAAGAATGCCAATGCAGGTGAAAGATTCAGACTTACACTACAAAGATTAGGTGAGGATGAATTCAGAAAAGAAATCAGAGCTGCTTACGAGGGCAGATAATAATATATATAAAAATAGCAAAAAATTACTCTAATTTATAAATTATGGATTGTATATTACCACCTTATGTGGTAATATATAACCCATAAACATATAAAGATACTAGGAATGTAGAGAAAAGAATGAGAACAGATGACTCTTTAAAGAATTTACATTTCATATAAGAAGGTATAGCAAAGAAGGGAGAAGAACGATGGAAATAGAAGGAATCAAGATAGACGATACAGTTGATATAACTGATAAAGTATGCCCGCTTACATTTGTTAAGGCTAAGGTTGCTATTGATGAGCTCGATGATGGAGAGATAATCGCTATCCGCATGAATGATGGTGAACCAGTGGCGAATGTTCCAAGAAGTATTAAAGAAGAGGGACACCAGATTCTTAAGCTTGTTAACAATGAGGATGAGACATATACTCTTATCGTTAAAAAGGTAGAAGAATAGGAGAAAGATTATGGCAGAGAGAATTAAGCTACAGGATTTTGATGAAAAAGTATTGAATAATCCACTTCCAGTTCTTGTTGACTTTTATTCAGACAGCTGTGTTCCATGTAAAAGACTTGCGCCAGTGATTGGTACAGTAGAAGATGAGAAGGCAGGAGCATTAGCAGTATTTAAGGTTAATATTAATTTCGATGCTGATGCAGCTGAAAAATATGATGTGAGTGCAGCTCCAACACTTGTATTATTCAAGGATGGAGAAGAAAAAGCAAGACACACAGGAGTGTTTAAAAAGGATGAGCTGGTAAGTTTCATAGAGTCCAATTTATAATATCCTGACATTTATATATAAGTCAGATATTGTGTATGAGTAATCTGAATGCAGCAATCCGGATACACCAATGAATGGCAGAATTACATATGACATTCGTATAATAACATTTAATAAAGGATTGTCAGATTAATAATAAAATATAATTAAGTTGAAAGTATGCCTGAATGGCAGGAAAGAGGTAGAATATGCAGTTAATAGTATCAGGAGTAAAGAAAGAATATGAAGATGGAATTACACTTCCAAAGCTTTTTGAAATCGAGAATGTTGAAACACCAGAGTATGTAACAGTTTCAATCAATGAAGAATTCATCCCAGGCGATCAGAAGGAAACATATCAGTTAAAAGATGGAGATAATGTCGAGTTCTTATACTTTATGGGTGGCGGACAGAGATAATAAAATAAACTACACAAAACAAGGAGGATTTATATGGCTTTAACAGATGAGCAGATAGAGCGTTATTCGCGTCATATCATTTTAAAAGAGGTTGGCGCTAAAGGGCAGAAAAAGTTACTTAATGCTAAGGTACTTATTATTGGTGCTGGTGGTCTTGGAGCACCGGCAGCTATGTATCTTGCAGCAGCAGGTGTTGGTACAATAGGTATAGCAGATGCAGATGAGGTTGATCTTAGCAATCTTCAAAGACAGATTATACATCAGACAGCAGATGTAGGTAAGTCTAAGGTACAGTCAGCAAAGGAAACTATTAATGCTATGAATCCTGATGTAACAGTTAATACATACAGAGAATTCATAACAAGTGAGAATATTATGGATATCATTAAGGATTACGATTTTATCATTGATGGTACGGATAATTTCCCAGCTAAGTTTCTTATCAATGATGCCTGTGTTATGGCTAAGAAGCCTTTCTCACATGCGGGCATTATAAGATTTAAGGGTCAGCTTATGACGTATGTTCCAGGAGAAGGGCCATGCTACAGATGTGTATTCAAGAACCCACCACCAAAGGATGCGGTACCTACATGCAAGCAGGCTGGTGTTATTGGAGCTATGGGTGGTGTTATAGGAAGTCTTCAGGCAATGGAGGCTATCAAGTATATCCTTGGTGTAGGCGATCTTCTTACAGGATATCTTCTTACTTATGATGCTATAACACAGGAATTCCATAAGATTAAGCTTCCATCAAATACGGACGGCTGTGCAGTATGTGGCAAGCATCCAACTATAACAGAACTTATAGATTATGAACAGGCAGTCTGCGAGGATCACTAATATTTATACATGATATTAATCGCCATTATGTGCATGTTTTTGTGCATAATGAGTTTGTGTCAAGTGTGCGTGGACACAAATCGTGTGTGTGAAAAATCTATTTTCGCATTATACTCCATCAAAAGAAATCAGGAGGTGTCACATAGTGATTACATTTAATAAAAGTGACTATGATACAATACTTGAATATGCAAAGAAGAATCTTCCGGAGGAAGCATGCGGACTTATTGGAGGAACAATCAAAGATGGTGATAAGCACATTGAAAAGGTTTATCTTTTAACTAACATTGATCATTCCAATGAACATTTCTCAATGGATCCTAAGGAACAACTTGCAGCAGTCAAGGATATGAGAGCTAATGGTTTAGTTCCACTTGGAAACTGGCATTCACATCCGGAATCTCCTTCAAGACCATCAGAAGAGGATAAAAGGCTTGCATATGACAGCAAGGCAAGTTATATGATACTTTCTTTAATGAATGCTGATGAACCAGTGCTTAATTCATTTCACATAGAAGGAAACGAATCACAAAAAGAAGATTTGCATATTATATAATGTCGTGAATACGGTATATAAAAATAAATGCAGGTAGTCGCCAACAACGATTACCTGCATTTATTTGATATAAACATAGCCAAATGATAAGAAAAAGAATCTATCTTATGTTTCAGAAACTGTGAATTAAATGTATAATAAAGCAGAAGATATATATTGATAGCTTGAAGAGACAAATATAAAAATATCAGTAGGAAAGGTGTATTTATGAACGGATTAAATAATGTACTCGATGTTATTATAGTAGGAAGTGGTCCTGCTGGCTTATCAGCAGCTATATATGCTAAAAGGGCAGGTCTTGATGTCCTTGTTATTGAAAAAGAATATATGGGTGCCGGACAGATAGCATATAGTGATAAAGTTGATAATTATCTTGGCATTCCGGCGGTAAATGGTTTTGATCTTGGAGAAAGTTTCAGAAATCATGCATTATCTCTTGGAGTAGTAATAGATGAAGGTGAAGTTACAGGAATTACTCCTGTAAGAAATGATATAAAGTCAGAAGTAAAGGCGGCTGATATCGGTATGAATCAAGCTTGTATTGACACTAAAAACATGTCAGGACTGTGGAGAACAGAGTTTTCTGATGGGACATGTAAGTTTTCAAAAACTGTTATATATGCAGCAGGCAGCCACCATCGTCATCTTGGAATTAAAGAAGAGGAAGAATATGTTGGAAAAGGCGTTTCATACTGTGCGGTATGTGATGGAGCTTTTTATAAGGGCAAAAGCGTAGTTGTTGCCGGTGGTGGCAACAGTGCACTTGGTGATGCACTGTATTTGTCAGATATAAGCTCCGATGTATATCTGGTTCACAGACGAGATGAATTCCGAGCAGATGCAGTTACCTTGAATAAAGTTAAGGAGCGGGCGAATGTTCATATAATTACGGGTGTTAATATACAGTCTTTAAGAGGTGAAAAGAAGCTTGAAGAAGTTGTTCTTAGTGATGGACAGGTTATAAAGGCTGATGGACTTTTTGTTGCTATTGGCATGGAACCAGAAACAGATATTCTTAAAGGCATTGTAGAACTGGATGAAAAAGGATATGTTGTTGCATCCGAAGATTGTGTTACATCAGCAAAAGGCTTCTATGTAGCGGGAGACGTAAGGACAAAACAGTTAAGACAGGTCATTACAGCGGCAGCAGATGGTGCTAATGCAGCATCACAGGTGATAAAGTATCTTAAATAACCAGATTATGTAAACTGGGAAGATGTGTCGGTTGTTTCTTTAATAATAAAAGGGTTTTTAATATTCTGTTTTATATTGGTTATGTATACACATATGTAAAACAATATGTAAAACAATATATAAAGCAATATATAAAAACATATATATAAAATGATTGAAAATTCTATATTAATATGTTATATTCATTACCCGGTTGTGGCTGTTAACTGTTGTTATTAAGTTGTAGTGTTACAACAATGATATATTTAAATTATCAGAATCATTTATTGAATTATAGATTGTATAAAGTTGTGTTCTATCGGACTATTGGACTTCACAATAATATACACATGATTGGGAGATAAACACGTGGGGAATAAAGATAAAGAACAAAATGTAAGTATGGATATGACTACAGGTTCTATTCCGTTAAAGATTCTTAAATTCAGCATTCCGCTTATGTTAGCACAGATACTTGAAGTGTTATTTAATATGTCGGATGTTGCAGTAGTAGGAAAGTTTTCCAGCTATGAAGCATTAGGCGCTGTTGGTTCAACATCACTTCTTGTGACTTTGTTTACAGGTTTTCTTATTGGTATGGGGTGTGGTGTTAATGTAAGAGTTGCACAGCAGTTAGGAGCAGGACAGAAAGAAAATGTAAGAAAAACAATTCATACTTCATTTTTGTTATGTCTGTTAGTAGGTATTACAGCATGTGTTTTATGTATAGCTGGTGCAGAATTTTTCTTATCACTTATGAATACAAAACCTGAACTTATATCAGGTGCTGTTTTGTATTTCAGGATATACGCACTTGGAATGCCAGCTATGGCAATATATAACTTTGGTAATGCTGTTATGAGTGCAAGTGGTGATACCAAAAAACCACTTATATATCTTTCTTTAGCAGGAGTTGTTAATGTGTGTCTGAATCTTATCTTTGTAATAGGTGTAGGAATGGCTGAAGATGGAGTTGCATTTGCAAGTATAACGGCACAGTATATTTCGGCTGCTTTGGTAGTTATTAATCTGTTGAAAAGAAAAGAAACGGACTCATGCAGATTAAGAATTAATGAATTAAAACTATATCCTGGAGTTTCAAAGGTAATACTGATGCTTGGAATACCAGCAGGTATACAGAATGCAATATTTGCAATGGCTAACCTGTTTATACAGACAGGAGTTAACTCGTTTAGTGCCGTCATGGTATCTGGTAATGCAGCAGCTGCCAATGCAGATACACTAATCTATAATGTTATGATGGCATTCTATACAGCCTGCTCAAGCTTTATGGGACAGAATATGGGTTCACATAACAAAAAACGTATGTTAAAAAGCTATCTTATAAGTATGGCATACGCATTTTTTGCAGCGGCAATCCTTGGTGGTTTACTCATCATATTCGGCAGACAGTTTTTATCATTATTTACAAGCGAGACAGAAGTAATAGATGCTGGTATGCAAAGAATTATGATTATGGGATTTTCCTATGCGTTATCGTCTTTTATGGATTGTACGATAGCGGCATCAAGAGGCTTAGGAAAGACAATAGTTCCTACAATAGTAGTTATTATAGGTTCATGTGTATTCAGGGTGGCATGGGTCTATACAATATTTGCATATTTCCATACGATTCCATCGCTTTTCCTGTTGTATCCATGTTCATGGGTAATCACAGCAGTGGCAGAAATAGTGTATTTTACGCACTGCTTCAGAAAGCTGTCATTTGAGGGACGGGAAGAGAAAATTACTGTTTAGCACACATTCGGTTAACATACGGACGACATCATATATGAGA
>ERZ808240.3782-NODE-3782-length-14263-cov-27.781461_pt1 | contig 14263 bp, 15 predicted proteins | sample MGYA00521084_ERZ808240 | MGnify/ENA primary metagenome ERZ808240 (study PRJEB31516, sample SAMN03275571) | gut metagenome | biome: mammalia-associated habitat; material: feces | host: Papio cynocephalus | place: Kenya | collected 2012-08-06 ... | reverse complement strand
TTATGAAAAAAATACTTTGCTTTTTATCATCAGTTCTGTGCCTGTCTTTTTTAAGCGGTTCAGTGTATGCGGCAGGAAATTTATCTGAATCTGATATCAGAAAAGCTCCCGTTTCAGCAGCTTATCTTGATTATAAACAGAGTCCTCAGAAATATAAGATAATTCCGTCACCGGTTGACCAGTTATTAAATGCTCCGATAGAAATATCAAACAATCTTCCACAGAGATATGATATGAGGGAAGATGGTCTTGTAAGTCCGGTAAGAAATCAGGGCGATTATGGCAGCTGCTGGGCATTTGCATCGGTGGCTTCAATGGAAACAAGTCTTATAAAAAAAGACCCTCTTATCGATATTTCAGAATGGTATACATTATATTATAGTACTATGTCAGATGACAGCAGTCATTTATATAAAAAAGAAATTGATTTTTCTGATAAAGAGCTTCTTTCAGATTATAGCAGATTATTTTCAATTGGCGGTTCATCGGCTATGATAATAAATAATATAGCCGGATGGCAGGTAGGGACAAATGATGAAAATTTTTATCCTTATGATAATTATACTTTTACAAGTGATGATGATGGATACAGTTCATATCGTCCTACTGATATATGTATGGCATTTAATAATGTCAGCCCGTCAGACAGAGAAAATGTTATAAATGAAGTAAAAGATGCAGTTTATAATGGTAATTCAGTTGTTTTGAGTTTTTCAGCACATGATGAGTTTCTTAATGAAGGTACTTCATCATTTTTTGCAGATGATTTTGGTGTCTGGCTGTTAGGAGATGAAGAAGTCGGAAATTCAATGCATTCAGTAGCTATTGTAGGCTGGGATGACCAGTATCCTAAAGATAATTTCGGATATTTAAAGCCTGAAAACAATGGTGCATGGCTTGTAAAAAACAGCTGGGGCAAGGAATCCGGAAATCACGGATATTACTGGATTTCATATGAAGATGTAAGCACGAGTTTTGAAGTATCATATACTCTTGATTATTTTGAAAAATTCTGCGTAATGTATTCTGTTGACAGTAAATTGGGCGGCTGGTCAAATACATATTCTGTTTCAGACAATAATACCGGATATATTGCAACTATGTTTCCGGCAGAAGATGTTGAATATCTCAGTGGTGCAGGATTTTATACAACTGATAATATGACGGATTATCAGATAGATGTATATGTTGGTGATTATAATGGAAGTCCGGTACTTTCATCAGAACCTGCACTGACATTAAAAGGTACTGAAAAATATGCGGGATATCATACAGTCGATTTTGATGAATATATCTATGCTGATTATGGAACATATTTCAGCGTGGTTGTAAAACTTTCAAATCCGCTTAATCCATATACAATTCCAATGACATTTTCTCCTGAAGAATATGGAAGCAGTGAATCAGATGAACGCTTTGAAAATATAAGTTTTATAAGTAATGATGGCATAAACTGGACGGATACAATGAAGCCCGGAAATACAGATTCACCATATGGAGTTGTATGCTGTAAGATTTTCACTGAAAGACGAGGGTATATAAAATATTCCACATATGCGAAATATGTAGAAAAGGGTGAACAGATTTCTCTTAAATCTACAGATGGCAGAACTGCATATTATTCTCTTGATGGAGAAAACTGGGACGCTTATTCCGAACCTATTGAAATAAATGAACCAACATCAATTTATGTTTCATTTTATCCTGATGGTTATGATTATTATGTACGTACATTCGGCATATATCCTGAATTTTATTATGGAGATGTTAATCTTGATGGTGAGGTGACATCATATGATGCTTTGATGGTATTGCAGTATGTTTCAGAACTTGCAGATATGAATGATGTTCTTTTGCAGTACGCTGATGTGGATTCATCAGATAATATAACATCATATGATGCTTTGCTTATACTGGAATATGTGTCCGGAATGATTGATAAACTTAACTGAATCTGATTAATAAAAAGCTCTCTTAAAATGGCTTAATGTCATAAAGAGAGCTTTTTTATGCAATGTGATGTAATTTAATTATAAAGTATTGACTTGTATATGGAAATGTGATATACTAAAAATAAAGTAAATAATATTTCAAAAATTATGTAAAAGAGGTGGTTGAAATGTGCATTTTTATAGTTGCTGTATATAAACAGTGACAGAAAATGAATGAAATTTAAGGAGGTGTTCTATATGAAAAAAGTAATTGCTTTAGTAGTTGCGTTGATTTCAGCTTGTGCTGTTTCAGCTATGACAACCGAAGCTACAACTACAGTATATTCAAATGGTGATGTAAACGGTGATGGTACAGTAACAAGTTATGATGCAATTCTTGTACATCATTATCTTAAAGGATACTGGTATGCAGTTAATAATAGTCAGCTTGATGCACTTGATGCTAATAATGATTATATCATAGATTATGCTGATTATGAATACATATTGAATATGGCTGTCGGTAATGTTTGATTGGAAGTGATTTTATATGAAAAAAATAAGTTTTAAGAGCATTTTTACAGTGATTATTTCAGCAGTCATAATGCTGAGTATCTGCACTTTTAATTCTCAGTCGATTGAAACAGAAGCTTATGGTTCTAAATCAAGAGATTATTGGATATATACTCGTTCTAATCATTTAACTAAGGATTACACATTAACGCAAAGTGATTCTGGAAAATATATAACTACACGTTCTTTTGTTGATGGTGTTGATGATAGAGAAACTTCAACATTATCAAGATATGTTTCCGGATGCGTTCAGTTTAATTATTGGGACGGCACAGAATGGTGCAATAGTGGTGATGGTTTTATTGTCGGAGATAATGTAATTGCTACCGCAGCCCATGTAGTTGCATATAAAGGTGAAGTTAAAGAGTTAAATAAAAGCAATACAAACTATATATATATACAGGTGATGGCTCAAGTGGAAAAAGTAATGATTCACCATATAGAGTTAGATTATTTAATGCAGATGGCACTGAATATGGTAACTTGTGGATAGAATCAGTTCATGTACCCCAAAAGTACTTTACTTCTGATAATTATGATTATGCTTTGGTAACTTTGGCTAATACGCAAGGCATCGATTGGGAACAATTTGGACAGTTTAAATTAGGCACTGTTTTAGATGGTATAGCAAATTTAACTGGTAATTCAAGACCGTTATTAAAATCAGTTGGCTATAGTGTAAGAGATTTGCCTACCAAAGCTGAAAGAGACAAAACTTATGGTATGTATGTTGGTGAAGGCTACGTTACAGGCATAGCTGAAAATACATTAAATTATAATTGTGATACGCTTGGTGGACAAAGCGGATGTGCTATTTTAACTACTATAAATTATAATAATGTGGAATCGGATACTGTTGTTGCAATTCATACTGGTGGCGGAAATACGGGTACAAGAATAACAAGTCCAATATTACAATTTTTTTATAATAATTATAAATTGAACGAATTGAAAGGTGGTTAATATGAAAAATAAAATATTTTCAGCAATCATATGTATGACAATGCTTGTATGCAGTGCTGGAAATTATCAGGTAAATGCTGAACCTGCAACATATTTTGGTCATACAGAAACAATATTTTTTAATGGCTGTATATTCAAAGTAAAAGATACTTCTAATGTTGTTACACTCAACACTCTTGGAGTGGATAATCCAAAAGGATATTATACTATATTTTCAATTGAACTTACTGATGAAAAAGAAATTGGATATGACGGACGACTTCATGCGGATTACAGTGATGAAAAATTCGGAGGATATGCACGAAGTGATGAAGTAACAGGATACTATTATACAAATGCTTTAAGTTATAAAGAAGTCAGTGATATTTTAGATGTAGAAGAAACATATCGTGTATTTATGATTACAAGAAATGGTTTTAATGAAAATGGTTTTGCAACGGAACTCGGCGGAGGTTATAATAAAGTTTTCAAATCAGATGAAATTCTTGAAAATGATGCGAATAATGACGGAAAAATAACAGCGGAAGATGCTCTTAAAGTTCTTAATGCTGTTGTTAATAAAGAAACATTCACCATTGAGGAAAAAATTCAGCTTGGCATTTCAAACAGTTTTAACTATGTTGATTCTGAAGAATATCAGAATCTGACATCTGAAAAGGCTCTTGAAATTCTGCGTCAGGTTGCAGAAAGCTGACAGACAAACGAAAAACAGCTGTAAGTTTAAGGCTTACAGCTGTTTTTTTATAATTTATGAACCTGTTCCGCTGTATTTTGAAGCACCATACATCCAGAATTTATAGCTTAAAAAGAAAAACAGTATACCGATAAACGGTGAAAGCCATGAAAGCAGAGGAACTTCATCAGGACGGAGTATTACAATACTCGGATAATATGCTATAAATGCAATCGGCATTATAAATGTAAATATAAAACGGAATACCGGACTGAAAATAGTTATCGGATATTTTGAATAATCCTTGAAACTCATAACAAAATCAAGCACATAAAAAGAATTCTGAATCCAGAAACAGGTTGCTGCCGCTGCATTCTGAACAGCTATCATTATAAGAGATGATGTAATCATGAAGATTATAAGCTTTAAAAGTATAAGCGGAGTGAAATCAAGTCCGAGCTTGTTCCATGAATATGCTATTGTGCCGATACCGAATGCAAGCTGTCCGAGTCCTTTTATATCAAATATTTCAGACTGGAAATAGAAAAACAGATTTATCGGTCTGAAACAGTATTTTATAAAATCTCCTGAATATACATATGTTCTCAAGCTCCAGTTATTATCAAATAAACATTGTACAGGAGTCAGAGAAATAAGGGAAAAACCATATAAAAAAAGTATTTCATAATAGCTCCAGCCGTCTATTGACGGGAAATTGCTGAAAAGTATCCAGAAGCTTATAAATCCTGCAATATTGGTAAAAATCATACCTATTGTGGAAATAATGAAATCTGCACGGTAACTCATTTTGCTCTTTAAATCCTGAGCAAGAATTTTGCAGTATATATTGAAATAGAATTTAAGACCTTTTCTTTTCATGACTCAGCCTCCGTTCACAGTAATCTGGCGAAGTGATATCTTCCAGAAAAGCTTGCTTATAACCATCATTGCAATACACCATAAAAATTGTATTCCAAGAGTTGTAAAAACGGTCTGCGGCTGGGATTCTGCATCAAGCAGAATTGATAAAGGTGCATTGTAAACCGACTGGAACGGCAGATAATATACAATAGTCTTTAATGGTTCAGGGAAAAATGCTATAGGGATTGAAGCACCTGAAAGAAGCAGAACAATTACCTGTTTCATAATATTTATGCCCCAGATTGATTCTGTATAGAGGCATATTGTTGAAACAATGAAATCAATGCTGTAATTTATTGAAACTGCCATCGCAACTGAAATTATAAAGAAAAACAGATTTATTCCAAAATGTATTCTGCCTTGAGTTACAGCTGTAACAGCTATAAATGTAGGAAGAAATGTAAAGAAAAAATTAGTTACAAATCCGCCTGAACATGACCAGAACATATATTTCCGGTAATCCATAGGTTTCATAAGGTCAAGAACGATTTTTCCTGACTGAATATTTCTTCCTATTTCCCATACTGTATACATTTCCATAAAATTAAAAAGGGCTGTTGCAAGTACAAGATAAATAAGTGTATCATAAAATGTCATACCGTTTACAATATCTGTTCCGGCTGATGCATATATTGCTTTCCAGAGAAAGTATACTATTATAAGATATAAAATATTTCCGGCAACAACTACCAACGCACTGAGTCTGAACTGGAGGGATTCAATTATTCCGGCACGGGTGAGAGTGAAAAGTCTTTTCAGTTTCATTTTACACCCTCCTCATATATTTTTTTGATTACATTTTCAGTAGATATTTCCTCAAGCTTCATATCACTTATTTCATATGATTTCTGAAGCTGACCGAGGACTTCCATAATATTTGCCTTGTCCTCGTCTATAAGTACAGATATCCATTCATCATCAGCGGATACTCTGAAATCGGGAAATTCCTTCTGTATTGTTTCAGATTCATGTTTTAAATCGCCATCAATACGTATTTTGAGAGTTCTGTATGAACCGAAGAATTTTTTAAGATGTTCAATATCATTGTCATAAAGCATTTTTCCCTTGTCGATTATGACAATTCTTTCGCAGAGAGCGTCCACATCTCCCATATCATGCGTTGTAAGGATAACAGTTGTATTTTTCTTTTTATTAAGAGCCTGAATAAGAGTTCTTATTTTAGCTTTCATTGAAACATCAAGACCGATTGTAGGCTCATCAAGAAATACAATTTTAGGATTATGCAGAAATGCTGCCAGAATATCGCTGAGAGTTCTCTGACCGAGTGACATCTGACGCACAGGCTTATGCAGAAGCGTTTCAATATCAACAAGTGAATGATAAAGCTCCATCATATTATTGTAATCATCATCGCTTACACAATAGATATCTTTGAGTATTCTGAATGATTCCACAAGAGGCAATGCCCACCAGAGCTGTGAACGCTGACCGAATACCACGCCTATTTCCTGAGCATTTGAAGTTCTGTTTTTGTATGGAATATTTCCATTTACTAAAATTTCTCCCGAAGTAGGTTCAAGAATGCCTGTCATCATTTTGATAGTAGTGGATTTTCCTGCACCGTTAGGCCCTAAGTATCCTACAATTTCGCCCTGTTTTATATTCATGCTGATATTGTCAACAGCACGGATTGTTTTGTAATTTCTTGAAAACAGGTCTTTGATACTGCCTTTTAAGCCTTCACGGCGGTTAAGGACTTTAAATTCCTTGGTAATGTTTTTGATTTCAATAATGTTCTCCATGTTTTGTTTTTCCTTTTTCTATATTTTTTGTTACACACCGTAAAAATAAGTATACTATATTATAATAAAAAAATCAACCATAAATTAGCGAAAATGAAATTTTATGATTGAAAACAAGGAATTTTCAGTTTATTCTGTAGGGGCGAACTGTGTTCGCCCGCTCAAATTATGGTTGAAACATAAATTTGATATCTGTTTTGTACATATAAAATCATTGTTTTTTCGTCTGAAATTCTGGTAAACTGCAACGGGCGACCAATGGTCGCCCCTACAAATAATAATCATCGAATTGGTGTTAATACAAGAAAAAGCGGACAAAAGTCCGCTTTTTTATTTTTACTGAACTGCTGAATAAACTGAGCCTGAATACATATCCTTGCCGTTTGCTTTGAACATTTCTGATACAGTAACTATCTGCCAGCCGTTTTCCTTGAGATACGGAGCAAGATATTCCATAGCTTCAGCAGTTGTGGAATATGTTTCATGCATAAGAACTACCTGATTTCTGAGAGTGCCATCATTCATTTTTGAAATAATAGTTTCCTTTATCTGTTCAGCAGATGCATTGTTCCAGTCCTGAGAATCCACGGAACAGGTAATAAGAGGAGCATAGCTGTTAGCTTTTACTGAGTCATTTACTGCAAGGTATGGAGGTCTTATAAGATAATTTGTACCGCCTGTTATATCTTTGAGTATATCAAGAGTCTGATTTACTTCATTTCTTATTTCGTCAGCTGAAAGGTTAGTAAGATAAGGGTGAGTATAGGTATGGTTTGCGATTTCGCAGCCGATTTCAGAAGCATATTTTATTTCATCACGGTTATTGCTGTTTATTCTGTTGCCCCAGTAAAAGAATGTTGAATGGAATCCGCTGTCCTTGAGAGCATTGAGAATCCTCATTGATGAATCGCTTGATGCAGTGCCTACAGGGCCATCATCGAAACAGATTGCAACCATTGGTTTTGATGTGTCAATCCATGATATATCAGCATTGTTTTCCCAAACGCCATATTGAGTAGGTTCAGCTGTATTTACAGTTGAATTTCCAGATTTTGATGGTGTTGATGAAGGGTTGATAATAATATTTTTAAGAACTGAAATATCAGCTACATCAACTGTACCGTTTCCATTTACATCAGCAGCCTTTTTATCGGCATCGGAATCAAGACCAAGAATATATTTCTTCAATGAAATGAGGTCTTTGAGGTCAACCTCTCCGCTGAGGTTTACATCGCCTTTAAGAGTAGTTGATGATGAAGATGATGTAAATGGATTTGCAGTACCTTTTACAGCACCGATTGCTTCATCAATATAGAAATCTGAAAGGCTTTCAGGCATTTCAACGTAAAGAATCATATTTGAAGCATCTTCCGGAATGGTAAATGCTTTATTTTCAAGTTTTGTCCATACACCTTTTGCGGCAGAGGCTGAAGCTACTTCTGTATAGTTATCTTCTCCGCCGGAAGTATACTGGAGAGTGAGTTTGAAATCTCCGCTTGCTTCCGTATCCTGCATAACAATAGTACTGAAACTGTATGTATTTCCGGGAACGAATGTTTTTGAATCAAGATTATAAGCAGTGCCGTTCCAGTTGTCAGAACGTCCGCTTACGAAAAGTGAATTTGAACCGGCAGCGGCAGCTTTGCTGCTTTTTGCGATTGAAACATCATCACCTCTTGACTGCCATTTGTCAGTACCGCTTTCAAATGTGCTGTGGAAGTAATAGTTGTTTTCATCAGGTTCAACAGGCTGGGAAGGTGTAGGATTATCAGGTATTTCGCCGCCGATTACTATATTATTTTTATAAACATTGGCTTTGCCGCTGCTCTGATAGCCTTCAACGTTGAGAGCTGCTTCATAGAGGTTACCCATTTTCATGCCCATTTCTTCCCACTTTTTAAAGTGTTCTGAAACGGATATAACACCGCTTTCACGTTTATCTCTTCTTACGCTCCAGTACTGTTCAAATGTGGTATTTCCTTCGATTGACGGCTGATTTTCTCTTGTTGTCTGATAAACATCATAAACGCCGCCGTCAACTTCTATAGTACCCTTTGAGGTTGCTCCCGGTGGTCTCCAGCTGCCCCATGATTCTACTATGTAATACTCAACAAGAGGACTTTTTGTCCAGCCGTATACACAGAGATATGAATTTCCATTCGGTTCATAGTCACAGGCAAAATCAATGGAGATATTTCCTATTTCTGAATAAGTTTTTGTGCAGTCAAACTTTTTGCCTTTACGGAAAAGAGCATTGTTTATACTGTCCCACTGACAGCTGAATGTTCCGTCACCTGTAAGAGTCATAGATGTGTTTCCTGAGTCTTTCCAAAGCTCATAATCGTAGCCGTCTTCCGTTCCGGTTTTGCAGTCTGTAAGAACTGTATCAGCACTTACAACGATGCATGGAAGACTGGACAGGCACATGGCTGCTGTCAGAGCAGTGCCAATAAATCTGCCTTTTCTTTTTCTGGTCATAAACTTTTCTCCCCCAAAATAAAAATATTTTACAGGTTTTTCAGAATGGCTGACAGAAAAATCTGTATAAATACTGGCTGATACGATAATTATATACCGGAAAGGTTTAGGTGTCAATAATTTTTTCAACATATTTTTGAAAATTGTGGAATATGCCGAAACATTTAAATTAAAAGCACAATGATGACAAAAAAAGAGCGGATTATAAATTCCGCTCTTTATAAGCTGATTTAGTTTTCTGTAAAATCATTTATATCCACATCAAGAGGAGCATCAATTTCATCAGAAACATATTTTCCATTTTTCTTTCTTTGTTTTACACATTCAGTCAGAAGATACTCTATCTGACCATTTACTGACCTGAAATCCGCCTCTGCCCATGCAGCAATATCGTTATATAATTTTTCTGATAATCTGAGGGGAATCTGTTTTTTCTGTGCCATATCAGTAAAGATTGCCTGAATTTATAACCGGTTGAGCGTCATGATTTCCGCAGAGTACAACGAGAAGATTTGAAACCATAGCTGCTTTGCGTTCATCATCGAGTTCAACGAGTTCGCTGCCATTAAGTCTTTCAAGAGCCATTTCAACCATTCCTACAGCTCCGTCAACAATCATTTTTCTTGCATCGATAATAGCTGAAGCCTGTTGTCTCTGAAGCATTACAGCGGCGATTTCAGGAGCATATGCAAGATATGTTATTCTTGCTTCAATAATTTCAAGACCGGCATTTTCAACTTTCTGCTGTATTTCTTCACGTATTCTTTCAGCAACGATTTCACTTGAGCCTCTCAGAGAGCCTTCGTCAGCGATTCCGTCGCCGGTAGTATCGATATTAGGGGAGATGTCATAAGGATATATTTTTACGATATTTCTCAAAGCACTGTCACACTGCAATGAAAGGTAATGTTTGTAGTTATCAACATCAAAGACAGCTTTTGCAGTATCAACGACTCTCCATATAACAGCTATTCCGATTTCAACAGGATTGCCCAGACGGTCATTTATTTTCTGACGGTTATTATTAAGAGTCATTATTTTGAGTGAAATTTTCTTACTTGGCATAGAAGCAGAAGAAGCAGTCGGAGCAGGAATAGTTATTTTATCAACAACATCTTCACTTTGACAGAGTTCAGTTGAAGCGGCTGGATTTACAGCTGTACAGAATGGATTTACCCAGTAAAAGCCGTCATCTTTAAGAGTTCCCTTATATTTTCCGAAAAGAGTGAGAACAAGTGCTTCCTGAGGTTTAAGAACCTTGAAGCCGAGAAACGGAAACCAGCCTATGCAAAGCCATATTATTCCGATTACAGATAAAACATACAAATCTGAAATGCCGCCGAAAACAGTAAGCAGCACTGCGATAAGATAGAGTGCGACAAACAGAAAAAGCATTGCCATTCCGTTATTTTTTGATGATAAAATTTTTTCTTTCATGACTGAAAATCCTTTCATATTTATTTGATATCATAATGATATCATATTTATTTCAGATTGTCAATATATATTTATAAATTTTTCCGTATTTTTCAGAAAAAAAGAAATCCCTGTTATAAAGGATTTCTTTGATTTTTTTTATATTCTGATTTGTTTTTATACATTTGTTTATCAGCATTATCAAGGCATTTTCTGAAACTTGTATTTTTATTTTCAAGACATGAAGCACCATAGGAAATGCTTACATTCTTTTGTTTTACTGAAAAATGCACAGCTTCATTCTGTAATTGTTTTATTATGTTTTCAGCTTCATTAAGAGGAGTTTCAGACAGTATGATAACAAATTCATCTCCACCGGTTCTGAAAATTCTGCCTTTATGCTGTATGGTGGTATTTGTGCGGAAAAGCAGGGCAGTCATTCGTATATATTCATCACCGACAAGATGACCATATGTATCATTTACTTTTTTCAAATCATTGCAGTCAGCTGAAATTATGCTTACAGGGTATTTTCCGCTTTTTTCAAGAGAAGCTGTATACTGTTCAAAAAAGCGTCTGTTGTATACGCAGGTAAGTTCGTCAATCATAGCACTTTCTTCAAGGCTTATGCGGAGCAGTTCTCTTTCTGTGACATTATTTATAAGTCCGATTATTCCGGATATGCAGCCGTTTTCGTCACGCAGAGGCTGTTTTATTATCTCAAGAAATTCACGCTGACCGTCAGCATTTATTTCTATGGTATATGCAGTACCTTTTCCGGTTTTAAAAATTTCTTTATCAGCTTCCATGGCTTTTTGGGCATTAGCCTTGTCTTTTCGTATTTCAGCATCAGTTTTTCCTCGGATAGTCCATTCAGGGTCATCAGGGTGTTCAAGGTGATGCCAGTAATGAGTTGCAAAAATATATCTTCCTTTTGAATCTTTAAGATATATATTTGAAGGGAGTTCTTTAAGCATATTTTCAATCTGATAGAATGTTGCTGAATTTTTAAGATGCATGGCGGAATGTATTTTATAAATAATGAATTTTTTGTTGAACGGCGGATATATAATATCAGCAGCACCATATTCAAGGCATTTTTCAGTATAGCTGTCATCTGAAATATCATGACAGCAGACTATTATAGGAACAGGTGAAAGCAGAGGGTCTGAGCTGAATTGCTTAAAAATTTCATAATTATTTTCTGCTGCTTTTTCGCTTCGTATAATCAGTGCAGAAAAATATTTTATCTTCATGCTGATATATTCAAAGCTGTATGATGATTCATCGATTATGACAGGGTTGAAATTTTCCTCAAGTATTTGTTTTATTTTTATAAAGCTTTCTGAACCGTCTGAAATGATAATGATAGTTTTTTTAATATTTTTCTGATTTTCCATACCGTTTCTCCTTATTTGATGAGAAGTATAACTGTTGTTTATATTATAGCATATTATGTGGAGAAACGTCAATATTCTGATTTTATACTTATTTTGCAAAGTGTTTTTTATCAATTCTGCATATAACATATGCGATTGCTGTTCCGAGAATTATACCTGCAAGAATATCAGTAGGGAAGTGAACATAAAGATAAAGTCTTGAAAATGCAATCATTGAAGCGAGAATGTACGCTGTAATTCCGATGCGTTTATTGAAATGCATAATTATTCCGGCAGCTATAAATGATGACATTGTATGTCCTGATGGAAAAGAATAATCCTGCGGAACGGAAATAAGCATTTTTATTGTGTCATTTATCCAGCAGGGGCGGCTTCTGGCTATCAGATTTTTCAGCAGAATATTACCTGTTAAAGCTCCGGCTGATAATCCGGCAAAGGTTTCAATTCCTGTTTTTCTTGATTTTTTAAAGAAAAGCATTGCGGTTGATGAGCAAATCCATATCATACCGCTGTTTCCCAGAAATGTGATTTTTGGCATTAAAAAATCAAGAAATGAACATGAAAGATGTTCATGTATAAAGTTAAGTATAGTAAAATCGATATCTTTAATTGTCTGCATAATTGTTTACCTCTTAAATAAACGTAAATCCGACAACAGAATTTTATGATTCAAAATAAGGAATTTTCCTTATTTTGTAGGGGCGAAATGTGTTCGCCCGCCAGTTTACAGCAAATCTTAACGGGTGGTCAATGGTCGTCCCTACAGAAAATAATCATTGAATTAGCGTTATTTAAAAATTATTTATTTCATTCTGAAGATTTGCAAGAAATCTGCCTGCGTGTGCACCATCCATCTGTGTATGATGAAACTGAAATGAAACAGAAAGATAATATTTGAAAAATTTCTTTTTATACCTGCCCCAGATAATAAACGGATTATTGAATATACCGCTGTTCATTCCGACAACACCATCTATTTCCGTATCAATAATTGCTGATGTACCAATAACCATACTGTCAGCAGATAAATCTCTGTCCTGACAGCTGTCGGCTGTCTGAGTTGTGTATTTCAGATAATCCTGATTGAATTTATTCAGATTGTCTGTAAAAAGAATATCACAGGAGCTTACTTCGGATTTGGTGCTTTCATCCAGAGTTCGTATGCCGCTGCACGTGTAGTTTCTTTTGGATTAATTTCTTTTGTCATAGTTATCTCCGTTCAATTATTTTTATATCTTTATAAATAACAGATAAATATTTTATCACAGCAATTTATTTTTGTCAACATAAATGATGCTTGACTGTATATTCAAAATCAGATATAATAATCACACAGGCTTAGTTTGAAGAAAAATATCAGAAGCTGTTAATCTGGAAGGAAATGGAATTGTGAAAAAGATAAAATTAATTAACTGGTTATGTTTATTAAGTAGTGGTTTAAGTGTACTATTTTATTTGTTGCATGATGTAATTGGAGCAATGAATTATCCGGGATATAATTGGATGAGCCAGGCTGTAAGTGATTTAACAGCTACAGATTCACCATCATTTATTATTGCAAGTGGTTATGTAACAGTGTATAAAATACTTAATTGCTTATGTTGTACTTTATTATGTATATTGATAAAAAATGAACAGAGTAAACTGTTAAGAACCGGAGTTTATTTATTTGCGATAATGAATTTTATATCTGCAACAGGATATGCATTATTTCCATTATCCAGTGCCGGATATGATGGAACAGTACAATCATTTATACATGTTTATATTTTAACAACAATAGTGGTGTTATTATCAATAATATCTTTAATTTTAATTGCAGCAGGAGCTTTTAAAGGAAAGAATAAACATAAAATATTGGGAACACTGTCAGTTATATCATTACTTTTAATGTTTACAGGAGCAGTAGGAAGTACAAACGTTTCAAAAGAAATTTTTGGTGTTGTAGAAAGATTTAGTACATATAGTGCAGTAGTGTTTACCGAAATATTGGGATTATATGGTTTTAAAGTTTTTAAAGATTAAAATGACAACTGCTGATAAATTTAACAGATAAAAAGAGATGCAGATAAAACCTGCATCTCTTTTTTAATGCCGCTGACCGGACTTGAACCGGTACGGATTTTACTCCGAGGGATTTTAAGT
>ERZ808240.3781-NODE-3781-length-14264-cov-13.059258_pt1 | contig 14264 bp, 8 predicted proteins | sample MGYA00521084_ERZ808240 | MGnify/ENA primary metagenome ERZ808240 (study PRJEB31516, sample SAMN03275571) | gut metagenome | biome: mammalia-associated habitat; material: feces | host: Papio cynocephalus | place: Kenya | collected 2012-08-06 ... | reverse complement strand
CCAGAGCGCGAGAATCGCGAGCGCGCGACGCAACATGTGCTTGACACCGTGAAGCGATGGTCATCGCTTGACCGCAAGCCTTTCGAAGAGAAAGACGCGCCATCCACATGGCAGCTGGTGCTTGTGGTGCCTGTATCCGCTTTCTACAATCACCACATTGCCGACCTGTCGGGGAAGACTATCCGCGCCAACTTCTACAAGTGTGGCGACAAGCTCCGCAAGGTGCACTTCCTGTCGTGGAACCCTATAGACGTGCCAAGCCCAGACTTCCACTGCCCAAGATTCTTCGGCGAAGTGGAATTTGAGCGTTGATTACCAAGCTGCTCTTTCCCATTTGGCAAAACGTTAGGCGTGCTTTGTTGCCACGAGCAATTATTATACTTGCTTCGCGACAACAAAGCACGCCTATTTTTTACATTTATATCATTTTACGGCATTAATATAAAACAAAATCACTAACTTTGCAACCACAGGTTGCACTATGACATCATTTTAATATGTTTACCTAACAAATGGCACACGACAAAACGCAAAGTTTATGGATTCACTGAATGCTTTTTTCACCTCTCTCAGTAGCCTTCTCTGGGGCTGGCCCATGATTGTCCTATTGCTTGGCACTCACATATTCCTCACTGTCCGGCTCCACTTCCCACAGCTGAAGATGCTGACAGCCATTAGATTATCTGTGAAGCATGACGACGACGCTTCTGGCGACGTGTCGCAATTCGGGGCGTTGGCAACAGCACTCGCGGCCACCATAGGCACGGGAAACATTGTGGGCGTGGCCACGGCAATAGCCTTGGGAGGGCCTGGTGCGGTGTTCTGGTGTTGGCTCACGGGAGTCTTCGGCATTGCCACCAAATACGCAGAAGGCTTGTTGGCAATCAAATACCGTGAGACTACTCCTGATGGCAGAATGCTGGGAGGCCCAATGTACGCTCTTGAGAAAGGCTTAGGCTGGAAATGGATGGCCGTGCTTTTTGCCGTGTTCACGGCTTGCGCGTCGTTTGGCATAGGAAGCACGGTGCAGGCAAACGCCATTGCCACAATCACGCACGAGACCTATGGTGTGTCAACGGCCGTGGTTGGCATTGCCGTAAGCCTGCTGGCTGGCGCCGTGGTCTTGGGCGGAGTAAGGAGCATTGCCAAGGTTTGCGGATTCTTAGTACCATTCATGGCCCTTTTCTATGTCCTGGGATGCCTATACATCCTCATCGTCAACAGCAGTTTTGTGTGGCCCGCCATTAAGTTGATTGTCGCTTCGGCTTTCTCACCTCAAGCCGCTGGTGGCGGTTTCGCTGGCACGTCAGTGATGATTGCGGCCAGATACGGCATATCGCGCGGTCTTTTCTCCAACGAGTCGGGATTGGGTTCGGCGCCCATCGTCGCCGCGGCAGCTCGCACCCGCAACCCGGTGAGACAGGCTTTGGTATCGAGCACTGGCACGTTTTGGGACACAGTGGTGATTTGCGCCATAACAGGTATTGTCATCGTAAGCAGCATCTTGGCCTATCCAGACATATCATATACCGATGGGGCCGCCCTTACCAAGGTGGCATTCGAGAAGATTCCATACGTGGGCAAGCCGTTGCTGAGCTTCGGACTTCTCACGTTTGCTTTCAGCACGATTTTGGGATGGAGCTATTACGGCGAGCGCGCGGTGGAATATCTGAGGGGAAAACGATGGATGCTTGTCTATCGCGTGCTGTTCATCATCTCTATATTTGGCGGAAGCGTGGCTAATCTCAATGTGGTTTGGAACATTTCCGACTGCACCAACGCGTTGATGGCCATACCAAACCTCCTTTCGCTTATCCTGCTAAACGGCATCATTGTGCATGAGACGAGGAAATACTTATGGCGCAACAGATTAGACAGCAAGATGTGAGCCAAGCGATAGCTCATGTCATGGCACAGTAAAAGAAAGCAACGTCATTAGCCATCGTTAATAACATCGCGCAGGTCATTTGTCACGATTTTAAGGTATTCGCTGATTTGCTCCTCACCTATCTCCCGAATACGCTCTGGTGATAACGCCGTCAATGCCTCCAAGCACTTCATTCGCGTCATCGAGGCGATAGGCAAAAGTTTATGCGCTGCCTTTGCTATGCCACCAATAGGCAATGGAGCTTCTTCCTGTATGCTTTCCAAATATGCCAAGTGTCCTGCAAGTTCTTGTTTCACCGTGGTTATTATCTCTCTTGCGGCTTCTTCATCGCCACCGGCAAATGCGAGAAGCGAGTCGAAGCGAGAAGAAGGCTTGCCAGACTTAGCGGTGTCATTGGCCGTGACATCTGGCGCGACTTCCACACCCAGTATGCCAGCCAACTTATCAATGCTGAAAGGCTTGAAGAGACAATCGTCGAATCCAGCCTCCCGCAATTGACCCATTATGCTATTGTCGTGGGCGGTCATGGCAACCACGGTCATCTGCGTGTGGTTGATGTGCTTGATTATCTCCGTGCCGTTCATCTCGGGCATTTCGATGTCCATCAGCATCAAGGCGGGTCGCTCATTGTGCAAGATGGTGAGAGCTTCAAACACATGGCCACAGGCGAATACCTGCCAAGTGTCGTCCACGAGGCGGCTGAGCATCTCCTGGATGAGTTGCAACTGGAGCTTGTCGTCATCGAGAATCAGCACCTTGTGATTGGCAAGACCTTTCTTCGCGTCATACTTTGCCGCCTCTTCCTTGGATGGTTCCACAGGAATGCCAACCATGAAAGTGGAACCTTTGCCAATAGTGGAATACAGGTTAATCTCCCCACCAAGCAAAGTCACCAGTTCCTTAGTGATGGACAGACCCAATCCCGTGCCCTCGATGCCTTGGGCACTCTTCAGCCTGGTGAACGCCTGAAACACCTTGCGCTTTTCCTCGGTGGTCATTCCCTTGCCAGTGTCTTTCACGCTCAAGCTCAACTGCTGTTTGCCCATGACAGTGGAAACACGCGCGATAACGGTCACGCTGCCATGGTCGGTGTATTTGATGGCGTTGCTCACCAAGTTGTCCAAGATTTGTCGAATCCGGAAGGCATCGGCCAAGAAAAGCCCATCAGCCTTCGATGTATCGCACGATAGGTTAAGCCCTTTCTCTTCAGCCCTCAATCTCATTCCCACGACAGAGTCGGCCACCAAACGCGAGGGAGAGAATGTCGTGGGATTAACTTTCATGAGCCCGTTTTCCAGCTGATGATAATCGAGCAGCGATGCCACGAGATGAGACAGGTGCACGGCAGAGTTCTTGATGTCATGGAGACATTGCATGCCTTTCGGGTCGCTTACGTAATCACCCATCAAGTCTATGAACCCCGAGATGGAAGCAGCAGGAGCCTTAATGTCGTGGGTGATGGTGAGCAAAAGACGCTCTCGCTGGTTCATGACACGCTGTATCTCCTCATTGGCAGCCTCAAGGCTCTCCTGATAGGCGCGTTCTTTCTTGCTGTCACGCCAGATGACTGCGACAAGCACGACGATGGCAACCATGGTGATGAGAGCCAGCAACGCCATTTGCCACAACAGGTGGCGGCGAGCTTCCATGGCCTTGCTGATGGCACGCTGCATCGCGCCACGCTCCTTCTGATGCACGTCGTTCAACTGCTTTGCTGAGCGCAGGGCCAACTGCGTGCTCACGACCCTGAGGTCTTCCATTTCCTTGCTCACATTGTTGTCGTGATTGTGCGACTCTCTTTTCTCTTTTTTTTCTATCTGCTGAAGTATGTCGGCCACGTTTTCCGCCACGTTCACCGGCGTGACGACGGTGTCCACCACGGCCATGTTGCTGTCTTTCTTAACGCTCAAGGTCTCAGCGTGCTCCTTCTTGAACACATCTGCCAAGCGGCGGAAAAAGCCCTTGCGTGTCTTCACCACTTCCACCGTGGTGTTTTTCGCCTCATGGGTTTGCGGAGCCTTGGAATGCACCACGACGGAGTCTTTGCCCGTGTTGAGGCTCTTCACCTTGTCGTGAAGGTAGTTGGGGCTTGGTTTCCCAGACATGACATCAGACAGCTGTCGCAGGTTTTTCTGTTCCTCCTTCAGCAACTTAGACATGGTGCTGTCCGCTGTGTTCTTCTTCGCGATATACTCCTTTGATGCCTGGTTTATGGCTATGATGCTCTTGGTGTTGACATACACCAAGAGCATTGCCAGAATCATGACAATGGCAATGGCGACGTATCCGATGGCGACCTTTAATGGAATATTGTTGCTGTGCATGCGAAGTCTGTATTTTTAAACTAAAAAAGAAGCATGGGGGGCGTGCTACATCCCATACTTCTTAATCTTGTTGTAGAGCGTCTTCCTGTCAATAGCCAACATTTGCGCCGCTCGGCTCTTGTTGCCACCCGCGGCATTCAATGCATCCTGAATGCGCTGTCGCTCGGTCTGCTCGTCGTGCAATGCCGACGGCACTTGCATGGCGTTTGGGTCTTGTAGCTGAATGTGACCCATGCTCTGCTCCAGTTCATTCACGCCAATATATCTGCCTGTGGCAAGAAGCGTGGCACGCTTCATCACATTGTTCAGCTCACGCAGGTTGCCAGGCCAGCCATAGGACACGATAAGCTCTTTTGCCTTGTCGTCAAGTCCCTCTACCTGTCTGTTGAGCTCCTTGTTGGCGTGCTTTATGAAAAGGTCGGCGAAGAGGAAGATGTCCGTGCCACGGTCTTTAAGTTGCGGCATGTATATTGTAAACTCGTTGATGCGATGGAAAAGGTCTTCCCTGAAGACGCCTTCCGCTACACGCTGGGCAAGGTTCTCGTTGGTGGCGCAAACGAGGCGTATGTCCACGTCTATCTCGTTGTTGCTGCCCAATGGACGGATCTTGCGCTCCTGCAGGGCGCGCAGCAACTGCACTTGCACATCATAACTTAGGTTTCCCATTTCGTCGAGAAACAGCGTGCCGCCATTGGCCACCTCAAAGGCACCTTTCTTGTCTTGATCAGCACCGGTAAAAGCACCCTTCACATGGCCGAAAAACTCTGAAGCGGCCACCTCCTTGGGTATGGCACCGCAGTCGAGCGCGAAAAATGGCTTGCCAGCCCTTGGGCTGAGCTCATGGATACGACGGGCGACATACTCCTTGCCCGATCCACTGGCGCCAAGGATGAGGACAGACATCGGGGTCGGAGCCACCAAGGAGACATAACCATACAACTTGCGCGAAGCCTCGCTCTCACCCTCTATATATTTAGGCAAATCATCTGGTACGGTCTTTTGCACACTAACATCTTCTGGCACGGAGGTTGGATTGCCCGTTGTGTTCTTTGCCTTTAACGCCTCTTTGATCTTTTCCAGAAGGATATCAGGATGGAAAGGCTTGGCGATATAATCCGTGGCACCCGACTTCATGGCGAGAACCACGTTTTGAATCTCGGCATAGCTGGTCATCACGATGAAAGGCACATCCACGCCATGCTTGCGTATCCATTGCAACAAAAAGATGCCATCATGGTCGGGAAGACGGAGGTCGGACAACACCAAGTCGAATACACTTGCTGCTTTTCCTGATGACTCATCTTTCTCCCAAGCGGCAATAGCCGACTTCACGGAAGTGGTCTTCTCCACCTCAAAACCTTTCTTCCTAAGCCATGTCTGTATTATGGTCCCAAACGAGAGGTCGTCTTCCACGATGAGAATCTTTTCCATGCCTTAACAATCCCTTTTACCTATTATAAATAATACGCATTAAATTCAAGTGCAAAACTAATATTAATCTTTTAAATCAGCAGATCTAAGACTGTTATTTTATGATAAGATCATGCTAAAAAACGACATCCTGGCGGAAAATCAGAAATTCAAAAGGCGAAAGTCTGAATCACAACCGCACAAGAAGAACGCACTGACAATGATGATTACGATAGATAAGAATTCCCTTGTCATAAAAAAATAATTAGTGTGTACTATACTTAGTAAACGCACAACGTTCCTAAATCTTGCATGAAGTTCCTATTTTTTTGTGAAAACTTATGAGCAAAGTTATTGTAACAATAATGTGCAGAAAATTATCAATGATACGAGTATTTTCTGTAATTTTGCCAATGGAAATTTCAATAGCATTAGCCTTCAGCGTATAACCATTGTGGGCATAAACTATTGAGACGCACAACTTTAAGTTGACCTTATAGTCAGCATTAGACCATGATATTAATGAAAAGGATAACAAGTTTAAGGCTCTTGGCAGGAGCACTGCTGGGCGTGGCAACTGAAACCATGGCACAGGGCAACGACTCCGTACAACACAAGTGGATAGACGGCAATTTATATACAGAGGCCAACTATGGCTACAACTTCTTCGGTGACAAACGTAATACATACGACTTTCCACACGCTGTGGTAGACCTGAACATCCATCTCGGAAAAGGTTGGCATCTGAGTACGGAACAAGAATTTGAGTACCTGACGGAAAACGGTGACTGGCCAAAACACTTCTCAGACGAATACAGTGTCAACTGGGCCTATGTGAAGAAAGACTTTTCGCCAAAACTGAGTGTCATGGCAGGCATATTGAACATCCCCGTGGGATTGATTAGCTCCTATTACAACACAGGATTGACAGTTTACGACCCATTGTCGGAGAACCGTGTGCTCCCAATGAAATGGCACGAGACCGCCGTGGCCGCAACGGGCAAGCTCGGGAAGTTGGAATATTGGTTGGGCTATCTCTCACACCTCGACTCTGGAGTGGAGGACTATGAGAATCATGGTGTAGCAGCCAGACTAAACTGGTATGCCAACGACGCGTTGCGACTGGGCGTGTCTGGTTTCGTAGGGAAAGGCGAGTTTATTGGCGATGAGTCGGGCGCAGAAAAATGGTGCGACTACGCCGACATAGACTACAACTATGATTACGGCAAATGGATCTCCAGTGGAGAGGTGGTATATCAGTCGGAAAGCAACAATGTGGCCGTCGGCGCGGAACTCGGCTATCGGTTGACCAGTTGGCTGCTACCATTTGTGAGGTATGACCTTATGACCATAGCCCATGAAAAAAACTACAAGGTGTCAACAGTAGGACTGAACGCGGGGCCATTTCACGGATTTGGCATCAAGCTCCAAATGTCACAAGAGGGAAGCAACGCGAGATTCGACTCCAGCCTGACATACAATCTGGGCTTTTAGGACTGTGCCGTACGGCGTATAGAGGCAACCAACAAATGCAAAAGTAACACCTTGGAAGAACAAGGATGCGATTTTATCACAGCAGTTATAAGTTGTCTGCATAATATAACAAGCATTAAAAAAGCGCAATAATTGCACTACTTATTCAATTTAATAGTAACTTTGCTTTTGTAATAATTACAACAAACAACAAAGCATCATGAAAACAGTTTATGACTTCTGTCTTAAAGACAAAAATGGAAACGAGGTGAGCCTCAACGAATATAAAGGCAAGGTTCTTCTCATAGTAAACACGGCCACAGGTTGCGGCTTCACTCCACAATATGAGGACTTGGAGGCTATGTATCATCGCCTGAAAGACAAGGGCTTGGAGATTCTCGATATTCCTTGCAACCAGTTTGGCCATCAGGCTCCTGGCACAGACGCAGAGATTAAGGAGTTTTGCACAGTGAAGTTTGGAGCAGATTTCCCACAGTTTAAGAAGAGCAATGTGAACGGTGAGGGCGAGCTGCCACTATACACATGGCTGAAGGCCGAAAAGCCATTCACAGGTTCATACGAGCCCAAACTTGCAGCTGTGATGGAAAAGTTGTATAATGAGAGCAACCCAGTGCCCCGCAAGAAAGACGACATACAGTGGAACTTCACAAAGTTTCTCATAAACAAGAACGGCGAGGTCGTGGCACGCTTTGAGCCGACTGACGACCTGAAAAAGGTGGAAGAGGCCATTGAGACTGAGCTTTGAAGAAGCTACCGCTAAGCACTAAACACCAAGCCTCGACTACGATGTTGCCTTTGAAAAAATCCGCTCAACAATGATTTGGGCTTATTGGTTTTGCGCATCGGCATTGGAGGTATAATGCTGTTTCATGGGGTGAGCAAACTACTCAATGGAGTAGGTTTCATCGAGGAAATGCTTCAAGGCTTAGTTATGTATGCGGGAATGCTCGACAAGGTGTTGGGAAAAACTATTGATGAAAAATCACGAAGAAGGGCCAGTGAACATGATGTTCACTGGCCCTTCGATTATTCTATACTTGTAGTTGCATGGCGCTCGCGTGCCGTGCAACACTAAATCACTCAGGCAGGATGACCACTTGCACCTCATAGAGGCGCTGTGCCTGTGGCACACCATCCGGACGGTAATACTCGTTCTTGAGTAGATACTGGCGAGGCTGCGAGAAGTCGCCTGGCACGCCAAGCGCGGGCGCTCCGTTGACAGGTGTCAGCGTCATGTCCGTGCCCTGGTAACTGTCAGGGATAAGGCTGATGACAAGCTGCTTGGGGTTAACATCGCCAATGACCTTCTCTGCACGACCGTTCTCGTCGCCATCCACGAGCGTGAACTTGTCGGAGCCCTTGTATTTGTTGAGGTCGAAAAGGAAGCCCTTGTTGGCAGTGGAATATGTCACCTTTGGCAACAGATAGTAGGTCAAGACATACACCTTGCCATCGGGAGCAGAAGCGTCATCGCGAGTGCTCATGTTGTTTGTGCCGTTGGGTATGGTGACTTTCTGGCCATTGGGGATTGTTTGTTGCTCGCCATTCACGCTCACGGTGTAGTCGGCACCAGTGTTGTTGGTCCAGTCCACACTGTTGGGCCCCAATGGTGTCTGGGCAATGTATGATGTATACCTATCGTAGTTCTTGCCATACACGCAGTCGGTGAAGAGGTAACGTGAATACACAAGCGTGGTATACAAGTCGACATCGGTGTAATACTCCTCAGGAGCTGGCTCACGCTCAATGCCCGACTCACAGCTTGTCGCCACCAATGCGGAGAGCGCGAGCAACATTCCTACGGAGATGTTATGTATTTTGCTTATGACTTTCATTTTCTTGATTTCTTGATTTTTATTCGTATCTATAACCGTTCCATCCTGGGTTCTGCTGTAGCTGCTTGTACGACTTGAGCATTGTTGATGAGAACGGAGAGAAATAGTAACGTGCATTGTCGAACTTACGCAAGTATGGGCTATAGTCCATGGGTATGGTGCGGAAAGTCGGCGTCTCATAGTTCTTGCCGTCCGCGTTGGTCTCGCCCTTCTCAAGAGGTACGCCGTTCTCACCAGCGATAGTGCTGTGCTTGCCCACGCGGAAGATCTGGATGCCGCGCGATACCTTGTTCAGCTCTGGAATCTCCGTCTTTCCCTCGGCCTCGCCCCACCGGAGCAAGTCGAAATAGCGGAATCCTGGGTTCTCGAACGCGAACTCCAGACGGCGCTCAACCTTCACCTCGTCATACACGCTCTGCTTGTCGGTGGCGCCATCGTATGCGCTCAAGCCGGCACGCTCGCGTATGCGGTTGACCTGTGTGATGGCCTCGCTTGTCTTGTCGAGGTTCACGGCAGCCTCAGCGAGGTTAAGCAGCACCTCAGCATAGCGAATGTTGAAATAGCATGTGGTGCGCTGGTTGGTCTTCAGGGTACCGTCGTCGTTGAACTGGTCGAAGTGAGAGTACTTGCGAGAGTAGTAACCCGTTATGGTCTGTGCTGAGCCTGAGCCCGTGGGATAAGTTGAGATGTTCTCAAGTGTGCGGTAGCCGGTGTGAAGCGCGCTGTACTTGAGCGTGCGCTCATCGTCCATCGTCGACTTGTCTATCCATGTCTGTATCTCGTATATCGGGTTTGTGTTCGGACCCATGAACGAGCCATCGTATGTTACGGTTGCGTAGAAACGCTTGTCACGATTCTGGAAAATCTCACGATAGTCATCGCCCGAGCCAGAGTATTCCTTATCACCGTTCTTGTCTGTCGTCACCTGGATGTTCAGGTCCTTTGCCTGCTTGGTCTGCCACCAGTGCTTCCACTTGCCGTCGGCCTCATCCTTTTGCAAGTAGCAGTCCACAAGATCCTGTGTTGGGAACAGGCCAGAACGGAAACTCCAAGAGCGCGTCACCTTGTCGGTGTTGCCATAGTATGATCCGTTAGGGCCGTTCTTGGAAGTGGGATTGAACCCGCTACGCTGGTTCTCCTTGAACATCACAGGCCATATCGACTCCACACTCGTTTGTGCAGACTCTGACGTGAAGAGGTCCTCGTAATTAGGCTCAAGGTCATACTTTCCGAGCAAGTCCTTGGCCGCGTTGTAGGCAATCTCATAATAATGCTGTGCCGACTTCTCAAACTTGAACAGTCCGGCAGCGTCATCAGTGTACAATCCCTTGGCCGACGCAGAAGCAGCGTCGGCGGCATAGAGTGCCACGCGCGACTTGAATGCCTCTGCCACGTTCTTGTTGATCATGCCCACGTCTGGAGTACCGCTCATCTGGTCGAAATACTCCATCGACTTGTCAAGGTCGGCAAGGATGTTGTCGAACAGGGTCTCGCGCTTTGCGCGCTCAAGATAGGTGTTCTCGCTGAGCGAGAGAGCGTGGTCTACGTAAGGCACCGTGCCCCAGAACTTCTCCATGTCGAAATACACCCATGCGCGGAAGAAGTAGCACTCAGCGAGCAACTGGTTCTTCAGGCTGGCCTCAAGAGCATTGCTGCTCGCTATCTTTTCCATGCCCACGTGTATCTGGTAGAGGTTTTGGTACGCGCCCGACCAAGGACCCGTGCCACCGCTTGTCTCGTCATACTGGCGGTTGTTGTACGACAACTGGCGATATGTGTCCCAGTCGGTCTCGCAGTTGCCCTGACAGTTGTCAGACCACTGTTCTGAGGTGAAGACGTCGCCCGATCCAGTGGCATCGATAAAATAGAAATTGTTGACATAAGAGCGCGCCAACTGTGGATTCTGCCAGAAACGGCTTTCGTCAACCTTTGTCGTAGGCTCCACGCCAAGAGGGTCACAGGAAGTCATTGCGGCGCCAAGCACCGCGGTGAACATTCCAGCCCACAAATATTTTTTCATATTGAATTTGCTTTTCATTGCCGTTTGCTGTTAGAAAGTTAATACAACATTGAATGTGTATGTGCGCTGTGTCGGGTAGCTGCCAAGCGTACCGCCTGAACCATATATGTTATGGTAAGTCGTGATGAACTCTGGATCCTGCAGGTTCTTGTATGGGTAGTTGCTCTTGGTCCACGTGAATGCGTTGGTCACGACGAAGCTAAGGTCGAGCCCTTTGATGTAGTCGACGTTCTTCAGCACGTAGCGCTTCATGTCGTAGCGCACACTGATGTTCTTCAACTTAAGATATGAAGAATCAAACTGCCACATGTCAAGATATGCGTAACCCCACGCGCGGCTGGAATTGGACGGCAATGGGATAGCGGCATTGGTGTTGCCGTTGCTTGGCAGGTATGCGTTGCCGAAACCATACTGGCCGTAGTTCCACAGGTAGTCTTGCTGCGAACGGAACGGTGATGTCATGGTGCCTGTCACATCCGTCGCGCCCTGGAAGAACACCTCAACCTCGAAGCCCTTGTAGGAACCGCCGAGTGTGAAACCGTACTGTGTGAGAGGTACATTGCCCGGAGAGTTGGTCATGTAATAGTCGTCGGCATAGCCGTCGCCGTTGAGGTCCACGAGCTTCACCGTACCAGGAGCGAAAGCGCGGTTGTAGGAAATCATGGAGTTGTAAATCTCCTCCCACGACTTGTACAGTCCGTCGGTCTTGAAGCCCAAGCCGTATGTCGCGCCGGCGAACTCATAGCGTGTGCCAGCGGTGTCAAACGTCTTTGAGTACCAGTCGGTGCTCTTGTCGGTGTGCTTGGTGGTTATCTGGTCCCAGTGTGAGTAGGTGACTCCCAATTTGTATCCGAACTCGCCGATGGTGTCCTGCCAGTTGAGCGAGACCTCCACGCCACCCTTCTTGTTGGTCACATAAGGGGCGTTGATTTGCGGGATGTTAGGCATGCCGAGGATGTCGGTGCGAATCATGTCGGTGGTCATGTCCATGATATCGCCCTTGTTGAGATAGAGATATGTGTCGACCGAACCATTCAAGCGGCCCTTGAACATGCTGAAGTCAACACCGGCACCCATCTGCTTTGAGCTTGACCACTGCAAGTCGTTGGCCACGTTGCTGATATACCAGCCCACGTTTGACGTCATGCCGCTGCCGAAGAGCACGCGGTTGCCGTTCTGCGTGTATTGTGTGAGGTAGTCGAAAGGATTGCCCACCTCATTACCCACGAGGCCGAAGCCGCCACGCAGCTTGAACTCGTTGACGATGGAGCGTGGCACGAACTTCTTGAACCATGACTCCTCGGCCATGTTCCATCCAAGGGAGAACGCATGGAACAGTCCCCAACGCTTGTCAGGACTGTAGCTCAGCGAGCCGTTGTAGTTCATCGAGTACTGGAACATGTACTTGTTGGCGTAGTCGTAGGTCAAGCGGCCAATCCATGAAGCCGAGCCCCAGTCGCTTGCCGAACCGCCACTCGAGACCATCGTGGCACCGATATCCTCCTGCGGAGCGAGAGTGGTGGCAAAGCCTTTCTTGGTCTGGCTGCTCCAGTTCTCATGGCGAATCTGGCTCTGGTAGTTGGCCATGACGGAGAAAGTGTGCTTGCCTATGGTCTTCGAGTAGTCGAGCTGGAAGATGCCCGTCGTCAGCTTGTAGTCGTACCAGTATTGGTAGAGCTGGGCGTTCTCAGGATTATAGGTTGAGAATGTCGTGGAATAAGGGTTGTCGTAAACGTTCTCCTGGTCGTAGGTGAACTTCTTGTTCATGTTGTGCGTCGTGGTGTAGTTGATGCTGGCCGTGGCCGAGAGACCTTTCACCCAAGGCAAGTTCCACTTCAACGCGGCGTTCATCTGGAAACGCTTTACGTCGGTGTTGTTGAAGCCGTTGTTCAAGAGCGACTCTGCCGAGCCGTTGCGCGCGTTGCCCGTGGTCCACTGTGCAGGACGGTCAGGCATGTTTCTGCCATACATGACCGTGTTGAACACGTTTTCGCCGTTGCCAGGCTTCTTCTGGTCGCTGATGTTGCCGTTGATGTTGAACGTGAACTTCAGGCTCTTGTCCTTCAGAAGATAAGCGTCGGTGTTGAGCACTACGTTATACTGTTTGTAGTTGAACGTCTTGCTCAAGCCTTCCTGGTCCATGTAGCCAACTGAAGAATAATACTTTATTCGATCGCTACCACCACGCAGGCTCACGTTGGTCTGATACATGGGCTGCGTGTGGTTGAACATCGTCCATGGATCATAGGTCTGGTAGTAGTTCTCGATGTCGGCGCCCTGAGTCTTGTATGGGTCGAAAAGCTCGTTGATATAGTCCAATGACCAGTTGACGCCATACTCGTCGTTCACCATCTTGCGGATGTCCTCACGGTTGTAACCCTTCTGGTTGAGGTAACCCATGTAATACTTGGCCAACTCGGTATTGCTGTACCTTGGGGTCTCTTCGTAGTTGGCGAAGTAGAGCTCATTGATGGTCTTGGCATAGTCGTAGGAATTCATGACATGCGGACGGTATGCCGGAGTCATGATCGTGAGCTTCTGGTTGAAGGTTATCTCAGGAGCGCCCTCAGTACCGCGCTTGGTCTGGATAACCACTACGCCGTTGGCTGCGCGCGGACCATACACGGCCGTGGCCGCTGCATCTTTCAGGATAGACATGTTTGCGATGTCGTCTGGGCGCAAACGACTGAAGAAGTCCTCACCCTGGCTCTTGTCGAGCACCACGTCATCGATGACATAAAGCACGTCGCTGCCGCCACGCACCCAGATCTTGGTCTTCTCGCCTGGCGCGCCAGAGCTCTGCTGCGTGAACACACCTGCCACACGACCGCCAAGTCCCTCGGCCATTGTCGTGAGTGGGAGCTTTTGCAGCGTACCCATGTTGACGACTGACGCCGAGGCCGTCATGGTCTTGGCCTTCTGCACGCCACCGTAACCTGTCACCACGACCTCGCCGATCGTCTGCGAGTCGTCTGCCATTGCCACTTTCAATGGGGTGCCGTCCCATACAATGGTTTGTGTTACCATGCCGATGCTCGACACCTCGAGCGTGGCTCCTTTCTTCACGCCCTTGAGCGAGAAATTTCCGTCGATGTCGGTGGCAATAGCCGTCTGTGTCCCCTTGACGCGAACCACCGCGCCAATGACTGGCTCACCACTGGCGTCGACAACTGTACCAGTGCAGACGCCATCCTGCTGCTGTATTGCCATGGCGCCCGCGGCGTGAGCCTCCAGAAAGTTACCCCCCCAGCCCGTCCGAGAACGACAATTTGGGGTATAATATAGAGGGCAGA
>ERZ808240.3780-NODE-3780-length-14265-cov-7.603730_pt1 | contig 14265 bp, 12 predicted proteins | sample MGYA00521084_ERZ808240 | MGnify/ENA primary metagenome ERZ808240 (study PRJEB31516, sample SAMN03275571) | gut metagenome | biome: mammalia-associated habitat; material: feces | host: Papio cynocephalus | place: Kenya | collected 2012-08-06 ... | reverse complement strand
CATATCAATTAATGTAGGACATGATTATATAAATTAATTTTGAATACCTACTTAACATCGCATAGTTTATACTGAAACAAAAATAGGGTGGTGGGGGGATAAAAGGTTATACACAATCTTTTATCCCCCTGCTTATACCGAGCAAATAACTCAATATCAAGATTAAAAAAATACACAAGCAACATGAAAAAGTTAATTGTTCTTCTATTTGTGCTTTGTGGTGCTATAAGCGTACAAGCGCAAAAGTATGCATTGGTCGATATGGAATATATATTGAGCAACATACCTGCATACGAACGTGCTAATGAGCAACTAAACCAAACATCAAAGTCGTGGCAGGCCGAGGTGGAAGCGCTCAATTCTAAAGCTCAAACCCTCTACAAAAACTACCAAAATGAGAGCGTGTTCCTCAGCGATGCTCAAAAAAAAGAACGCGAAAAAGCCATTGTAGACAAGGAAAAAGAAGCTGCCGAACTTAAAAAGAAATATTTTGGTCCAGAGGGTGAACTCTACAAAAAGCGCCAGAGCCTTATTGAACCTATCCAAGACGAAATATACAATGCCATCAAATCAATAGCTACAACTAAGGGCTTTATGCTTGTGCTTGATAGAGCGTCAGACAATGGCATTATTTTCGCTTCGCCAAGCATCGACATTAGCAATGAAGTGTTGGCTAAATTGGGCTATGCACAATAGTTTGTGCACTTTAATCTTTTAGAATTACATCACAACAAAACATACAAAATGGGTCTTATAGAATTTAACAAACTCCCTATAAACACGCTCGTCGGAGCAGATTGGAAAACATTTAAAGAACTTACGGCAGGACGCGAGGTTGATGGTCCTTGGAAAGGTAAATACCGCTTGACTAAGGCTGTTTGTCGCTTGCTATCAGTGCTTGCTCCTATACAAGAAAAGCGCTACCAAAAGTTGTTGGCAAACGAGCCTCTAAAGAACGATCCCGTATTTATCTTAGGTCACTGGCGCTCGGGTACGACGTTTGTACACAATGTGCTTTCGTGCGACAAACGCTTTGGCTACTGCACTACTTACCAAACTGTTTTTCCGCATCTCATGATGTTTGGTCAGCCATTTTTCAAAAAAAATATGTCATGGCTTATGCCCGATAAGCGTCCAACAGACAACATGGAATTGGCTGTAGACCTTCCGCAAGAAGAGGAGTTTGCTATATCTAACATGTGCCCTTATACGTTCTATAACTTTTGGTTCTTCCCTAAGTATATGCAAGAGTATTGCGACAAATATCTTATCTTTAAAGACATTCAGCCAGCAGAACTTAGTGCATGGGAGGAGGCTTTCAGAAAGCTTATCAAAATATCACTTTGGAACACTGGTGGCGAACAATTCTTGTCGAAGAATCCACCGCATACAGGTCGTGTAAAGGAATTAGTCAAGATGTTTCCCAACGCCAAGTTTATCTACTTGATGCGCAATCCTTACACTGTGTTTGAGAGCACGCGCTCATTCTTTACCAACACCATTCAACCACTAAAACTTGAAGAGTTTAGCAACGAGGATATAGAGAAGAACATTCTCACAGTCTATCGCAAGTTGCATGACCAATATGAAGCAGACAAGCACCTTATCCCAGAGGGCAACCTTATTGAGGTGAAGTTTGAGGATTTTGAGGCAGATGCATTGGGCATGACAGAGAAAATCTATAAGACTCTTTCACTACCAGGATGGGAAAATGCTCGCACAGCCATTGAGCAATATGTAGGCTCTAAGAAGGGCTATAAAAAGAATAAATACCAATATGCTGAACGCACACGCCAACTCGTTGAAGAAAACTGGGGCGACGTAATCAAGCAATGGGGATACGAACAATAATCACATCCATAAATAACGTTGATAGCAATGAAAGACACAAGTGCTTTCATTGCTTATTTTAATTATTTACAGATATGTCAGCACGTCTTCTTTGGGTGGACGATGAGATAGATATGCTCCGCGCCCATATAATGTTTTTAGAGAAAAAAGATTACGAAGTAACCACTGCTTCCAATGGTCCTGATGCTATAGATTTATGCCGCGAAAACGACTTTGACCTTATTCTTTTAGACGAAAATATGCCTGGTCTTTCGGGGCTTGAAACGCTATTGCAGCTAAAAGAAATTGTGCCCACTGTGCCTGTGGTTATGGTAACAAAAAGTGAGGAAGAAGACATTATGGACCAAGCAATAGGTTCGAAAATAGCCGACTATCTTATAAAGCCTGTTAATCCTAAGCAGATATTGCTAACGCTAAAAAAGAATATTCATCAGCGCGAAATTGTGCAAGAGGTAACACAAACAGGTTATCGTCAGGACTTTTCGCGCATAGGCATGCAACTAAGCGAAAACCTAAGTGCCGACGAGTGGAAAGAACTTTATAAGCGTATTGTGCATTGGGAACTTGAACTATCAGAGGCTGGAAGTAGCATGGACGACATGCTGCGTATGCAAAAAGAAGAGGCTAATCTGGCCTTTGCCAAGTTTGTACGCAAACACTATGAGGATTGGATTAAGCATCCTGAAGAACGCCCAACCATGAGCCCCGACATCTTTAAAAAGTGCATTTTTCCACGCCTTTCTCAAGGCCGAAAGGTTTTTTTGCTCGTGCTCGACAATTTTCGTTTCGACCAATGGCGCGTGCTTTCTAAGGACCTTGCTGACGACTTTGACATTGACGAAGACCTTTATTACACCATTCTTCCCACCTCTACGCAGTATGCACGTAATGCAATATTTGCAGGACTAATGCCTTTGCAAATAAAACAGATGTACCCCGACCTTTGGGTAGATGAAGATGAAGACGAAGGCAAAAACCTCAATGAGGAGATGCTCATTCGCCAACAATTAAAGCGTTTCCGTCGCCACGAGGATTTTACATACCACAAACTCAATGACTCTTTGGCGGCTGACCATTTGTTGGGGCAAATGCAGCAACTCACTTCAACACCACTCAACGTGCTTGTCATAAACTTTATTGATATTTTAAGCCATGCTCGCACAGAGAGTCGCATGGTGCGCGAGCTTGCAGGCAGCGAATCTGCTTATCGCAGCATCACTCTCTCGTGGTTCCGTCATACTCCTATACGCGCACTTTTCCACCGCCTATCTGAGTTAGACTACGACATCGTTATAACCACCGATCATGGCAGTATCCGTGTAGACCAACCATCGAAGGTGATAGGCGACAAAAATGTAAATACCAACTTGCGCTATAAGTTGGGCAAAAACCTCTCTTACAATACGAAGGAAGTTTTTGAGGTGCGCAATCCTAAAGACCTTATGCTGCCACAACCCAATCTTTCAACGTCTTATATATTTGCTACGGGTAATCGCTTCTTTGCATACCCTAACAACTACAATTATTATGTGCAATATTACAAAAACACTTTTCAGCACGGAGGAGTTTCGATGGAAGAAATGATTGTGCCACTTATCACCTTGCGTTCTAAAAGCAAACGTAGCTAACGTATAGGCACAAACCCTATAGCAACTACTAACCTCTTTAGGCATGATAATGTGCCTTTTCAAATACATTTATCGCATTCAAAAATGCTTTGAACGCGATAAATGTATTAATTTTGTAGCAACACTTACATGCGTTTGCATGCTGTATTCCCTACAGAGCTGCATACCAAATAGAATTTTCCCTACACATTTTTTAATATGAGCGACGAAACACAAGATAAGGATAAGAAAATACAGAAAAAAACGGCTGAGCAACCACTTGATACCCACTCTAAAGGTGAGTCTTCTTTGTCGACAACAACTGCCAATGCCCAACAAGCATCTGCACTTGCAAACAATGAAGGCTCAATAACAGGGGATGAAAGCACAGACAATCAGTCCGTGGCACATTCTGATTATCAACCATCGTCACGCGTTAAAGATGAAGACGGAAAGTTGCAGCTTACGGGCATGTACCAAAATTGGTTCCTTGACTATGCATCCTATGTAATACTCGAGCGTGCCGTTCCGCACCTTGACGATGGTCTTAAGCCTGTGCAGCGACGCATCTTACACACAATGAAGTTGCTTGATGATGGTAGGTACAACAAGGTGGCTAATGTAGTGGGGCAGACCATGCAATTCCATCCACATGGCGATGCCTCTATTGGTGATGCCCTTGTGCAGTTAGGCCAAAAAAACTTGCTCATCGACACCCAAGGCAACTGGGGCAACATCCTTACGGGCGATAGTGCAGCTGCTCCACGTTACATCGAAGCACGCCTATCAAAGTTTGCGCTCGATGTATTGTTCAACCCAAAGACCACAGTGTGGAAAATGTCGTACGATGGACGCAAAAAAGAGCCTGTTTCGTTGCCCGTTAAGTTTCCATTATTGCTGGCGCAAGGTGCCGAAGGCATAGCAGTAGGACTTGCTGCAAAGATACTTCCACACAACTTTGGCGAACTCTGCGATGCAGCCATAAGCTATTTACACAATGAGGAATTCCACCTTTATCCCGATTTCCAAACAGGTGGTAGCATCGATGTATCTCGCTACAACGATGGCATGCGTGGTGGACAAATTAAGGTAAGAGCAAAGATTGAAAAGCTTGACAATAAAACTCTCGTAATACGCGAAATTCCTTATGGCAAAACCACTTCTACGCTCATCGATTCCATACTCAGAGCCAACGAAAAAGGAAAAATTAAAATACGCAAGGTAGAGGATAATACGGCGGCAGACGTTGAAATATTGGTGCATCTCACACCTGGCACTTCGAGCGATAAGGCTATTGATGCCCTCTATGCATTTACCGATTGTGAAACAAGTTTAAACCCCAACTGTTGCACCATCGACGAGAAGAAGCCCAAGTTCCTTAGCGTAAGCGATGTATTGCGCCGTTCGGTTGATAGCACGCGCAGCTTGCTCGAACAAGAACTCTTAATACGCCGTGGCGAACTCCTTGAAAGCCTTCACTTTGCATCGCTTGAGCGCATCTTTATCGAAGAGCGCATCTATAAAGACCGTGCCTTTGAACAAGCCAAGGATATGGATGCAGCAGTTGCGCATATTGACTCGCGTCTAACGCCATACAAAGACCAATTTTATCGTGAGGTAACGCGCGACGACATTATGCGTTTGATGGAGATAAAAATGGGCCGCATCTTAAAGTTTAATAAAGATAAGGCAGAGGAGATGATAGCCCGCATGAACGACGAAGTGGCACGCATTAACCGCGACCTCAACAACATGATAGAGGTTACAGCCAATTGGTTCCGCCTCATTCGCGACAAGTATGCAGCACAATATCCTCGTCGCACAGAGATACGCTCGTTCGACAATATTGAGGCAAGTAAGGTTATTGAAGCTACCGAAAAACTCTATATTGACCGCGAAAACGGCTTTATGGGCACAGGCTTGAAAAAGGAAGAATTTGTTGAAAACTGTTCGCCTATCGACGATGTCATAATCTTCTATCGCGATGGCACCTATAAGGTCACTCGTGTACAAGATAAAGTGTTTATAGGCGAAACCGAACGTTCTAAGAAAGAACGAAAAAAGAAGGTTGAAATCATACACATAGCTGTTTTTAAGCGTGGAGATAAACGTACCATCTACAATGTGGTGTATCGAGATGGAGCAACCAATTCGTGCTTTATCAAACGTTTCAACGTTACGAGCATTCTCCACGACAAAGAGTACGACCTAACGCTTGGCACTCCTGGTAGCAAGGTGCTATACTTCACAGCCAATCCCAATGGCGAGGCAGAAGTTATTAAGGTAACGTTCCGTCCAAATCCGCGTCTTAAACGCATCAGTATGGATAAGGATTTTGGCGAAGTCCTCGTGAAAGGACGTGCATCAAGAGGCAATTTACTCACACGATTAGAGGTTCATCGCATCACTCTCAAGGCTCATGGTGCTTCTACTTTAGGCGGACGCAAGGTATGGTTCGACCACGATGTGCAACGCCTCAATTACGATGCTCGTGGCCAATATTTGGGCGAGTTCCACACCGACGATGTGGTGCTTGTTGTTCTTGAAAGTGGAATGTTTTACACCACCAACTTCGACCTCAACAACCATTATGAGCCTACTGGTATCATGCGCATAGAGAAATTCGACCCTCATAAAGTGTGGACTGCTGTGCTCTTTGACGCCGATCAGCAAAACTTTCCTTATGTAAAGCGCTTTAATTTTGAACGTTGTTCGCAAGCGCGTATGCAGAGTTTTATGGGCGAAAATTCGCGTTCACATTTTGTATTGCTTAGCGACAATGTCTACCCACGATTGCAGATAACTTTTGGTGGAGCCGACGCTTATCGCGACCCAATGGAGGTGGATGTAAGCACCTATATAGGCGTTAAGAGTTTCAAGGCCAAGGGCAAGCGACTCACCACTTGTACTGTGGATAAGATAGAAGAACTTGAGCCATTGCGTTTTCCCACCCCCGCTGATGAGGCTAAAGAAAATGCCGAGGATGAAGATACAATTCAAACCTCTGCCGAGGAGGATGAAGCTGTGCAGAGCCCCACATTATTTGACGAAGAAAACAACAACTAAAGCATATAAAAAAAGTGATAAAGCTAACTAACATACACAAGGCCTTTGGCCCTTTAGAGGTGTTAAAAGGCATTGATTTAAATATCAATCCTCATGAGGTGGTGAGCATTGTTGGCCCTAGTGGAGCTGGCAAAACCACTTTGTTACAGATTATGGGTACGCTCTATAAGCCCGACCAAGGCAGCGTAGAGATTGCTGGGCAGGATGTGCTACGCCTTTCGAGCAACAAACTTTCACAATTTAGATGCGAACATTTAGGTTTCGTCTTTCAGTTTCATCAACTCTTACCTGAGTTTTCAGCGCTCGAAAACGTGATGATACCAGGCATGATAGCTCGCCGCAATAGTAACGAAGTAAAAAAGCGCGCATTAGAGTTGCTTGACTTTATGGCACTTGCCGACCGTGCATCGCATAAGCCTGCAGAACTTTCGGGCGGTGAAAAACAGCGTGTAGCCGTGGCACGTGCACTTATGAATAATCCCGATGTTATACTTGCCGACGAACCATCGGGAAGTCTTGACACTCATAATAAAAAAGAACTACACCAACTCTTCTTTCGCTTGCGACAAGAGTTAGGACAGACCTTTGTTATTGTTACTCACGATGAGGAACTTGCATCGCTCACCGACCGCACCATACATCTTGTTGATGGGGTGGTAGATGCCGAAAAATCCTCCATCTAAACATTTTATATCATGATACAACTTGGCAATTATAATACACTGCGCATCACCCGCTTTACCGACCATGGTGCTTACCTTGACGGAGGCGACTTAGGCGAAATCCTTATGCCTAAAGCCTATGTAGAGCGTAGCATGCATGTTGGCACAGAGGTAAATGTGTTTGTTTACCTCGATCAGAGCGAACGGCTTGTTGGTACGCTTGAAACGCCATTGGCGCGTGTTGGCGACTTTGCTTTCTTAAAGGTGGCATGGGTAAACGAGTACGGAGCTTTTCTTGACTGGGGCTTGATGAAGGACCTCTTTGTGCCTTTTCGCGAGCAGAAAAAGCCCATGCAGCAGGGGCGTTCTTACCTGGTTCATATCCACATCGACCAAGAAACGCAGCGCATTGTGGCTTCGGCTAAGGTAGAACGTTACTTGCAACCCGCCTCTTCCACACAGTATCACAAAGGGCAGGAAGTCGAAATCGTTGTGCAGCAAAAAACGCCATTAGGATTTAAAGTAATCGCTGATAACCAATGTGCTGGGCTGATATACGATAGCCAAATTTTTGAGCAAGAGCCACATGCAGGTGATGTGCTCTCGGCCACAATCGTTAAGGTACGCCCTGACGGAAAGCTCGACCTCTCGCTTCAGCGCATAGGCAAGGGGCGTTTTCGCGACTTTGCCGACCAACTACTTCACGAACTGCGCTCAGAGGGTGGAACGTTGCCTTTCTCCGACCACTCATCTCCCGAGGACATCCAGCAACGTTTTGGTGTAAGTAAAAAAACGTTCAAAAAAGCTGTGGGAGTCCTCTACAAGGAGCATAAAATAAGTATTAATTATGACACTATAAGTCTTGTAAAGTAAGGGGACTATAAGACACAGTTAATAAATCTAAACGATATGAATATTTATTTGTCCCCACTCTTGCAAAATCCAATGATATATGTTATCTTTGCAATGCAATAATAAGGGATGATGTACTAATATTCTGTGATAGGTTTCAAAAAAATATAGGTTCATCTATTCCTTTATCATAAAAGATAGTTTTTTCATCTCTATATAAGTTCTGTGTGCCAATGATAAGTTGTGAAATTTGTCATTGGCTTTTTTATTTGTTCTAATAAACCTTGCTTATTTCAATATTTATTGCCACTTTAGCGTTTATAATCAACCTTAATAAATCAATCACATGAAGTTATTCTACTTTTTACTTCCTCTTTCGCTCCTGGTAACCTCTTGTTCAGACGATGTTACCGAAAGCGTACAACAACCGCAAACTCCTACCTCTTCTTCCACTTCCATGCTCTCGCCCGAGGCTATATTCCCCACTTCTGATGGTTCTACATTGCTGAGCACTACACATGCTAGAGCAGCGTGGCAAATATTGGGTAAATTTGATCCTAATCGTGCATTAGACATGAGCCAATTGCAGATAACAGATGGACAATTGACAGAAATCAAACAATTTGTAGACGAGCATTTTAAGGCCACCACTCAGTACGACACCTATCGTAATATCTTTAAGTGGATATGTAGTAACATTAAATATGCGTATGATGGCGATGCCTATCTTGACCCATACGACGTATTTGTACACAAGCGCTGCGTTTGCCAAGGATATGCCAATTTGCTCAAAACCATGTGTTATACACAAGGCATACCATGCCTCATTGCCAATGGTATGCTCAGCACATTGGGTGGTCATGCATGGAATTACGTTTATACAGATGGCGAATGGTATGTAAGCGACCCAACAAACAACAATCAGTACAAAGCATCAGCCTACACCTCGTATCAAAACAAACTCATTCCGCAACAGTTTGACGTAATACTTTTTGAGGACGACCATTTTAAATATAGCTTCTATAACAAGCAAATCAATGTGGCAGAAGTAAAGCCAACAACCGATTCCTATGTTGTAGTACCATTCGGCACAAATGGTTTGCGCATTACATGCTTCTTCCCTCAAACAAAGTTGCCCGAAAATGTTGAAACACTCTATATTGGAAGCAACATAAGTTCGTTTAGTGACTATCCAGAAGGGCTAAACTCCTTGACCCCAAATCTTCGTGAAGTGGTTGTTGATAGCAAAAACTCTAAGTTTATGTCGTATAAAGGCGTAGTTTATCAGCGTCCAAGTAGCACCACACCTTACTTTATCCCAGCTGGTATTCGCCGTCTCGAACTGCGTCCCATGCGTGTGATGGAGAAAAATGTTGTTTCGTGGCTTAACAATGTCGAAGAGATAGTCATTGCACAAGGCACCACCCGCATAGAGGACTATGCCATCGAGGGATGTCCCAATCTTAAGCGTGTTTATGTGCCCGAATCAGTCACTTACATTTCCCCAAATGCATTCTATAATTGCGGCGATCCAGAGATAGTACGTTTCACAACGGGTATTACAGAAGTAACTCGTTGATAAAAAAGAAAAATCCTATATTTGCAACATAAATAAGGAGCAGATAGTCTATCTGATTCAACTATGCTACAGACTGAAGAACGATATATAAGTTTGCTAACCGACTTTGGCTTTAAACGCATCTTTGGTACCATTCCCAATAAAGACCTACTTATCAACTTTCTTAATTCTTTGTTCAATGGCGAACAGGTGATTAAAGATGTTAAGTATCTCAATAGTGAGAATGTAGGCGACGTGTATGCAGAGCGCAAGGCCATATTTGATGTGTACTGCGAAAACGAACATGGTGAGAAGTTCATCGTAGAAATGCAAAACGCCTACCAAGCGTATTTCAAAGACAGATCGCTATACTACTCCACTTTCCCCATACGCGAGCAAGCTCCTAAGGGTGCTGATTGGAACTTCAAACTTGAGCATGTATATGTCGTGGCACTTTTAAACTACGACATGAGCGACCCCGCATTTTCAGACCAAACTATAAACCACGACATAGGTCTACTCGACAAGCATACACATCGTGTTTTCAACGACAAGCTAACTTTTAAATACATCGAAATAGCCAAGTTCAACAAAACGATAGAACAACTTGACTCTAACTACGACAAGTGGCTCTACGTTTTGCGCAACCTCTCACGCCTTGACCGCCAACCCAAGCGACTGCAAAATGCAGTGTTCGATCGCCTATTCTCCGAAGCCGAAATAGCTAAGTTTACAAAGACAGAATTGCGTGAATACGAGAATAGTTTAAAGGCCTATCGTGACATCAAGAACTCTCTTGACTCAGCTGAGGAGAAAGGTCGTGCCGAAGGACTCGCTGCTGGTCGTGCCGAAGGGCTCGCTGCTGGTCGTGCCGAAGGGCTTGCTGCAGGCCGTGCCGAGGAGAAAACCTCTGTAGCAAAAAAACTGTTAGCCCTTGGAGTCCCCATAAAGCATATTGCCGAAGCAACCAATCTCACAATAGATGAAATCGAGGAACTGCAACATTAAAAATTAAGTTGAAGTTTCAATCTAACTGATATAACTATGCTACAGACTGAAGAACGATATTGCGAGAACAGTTTAAAGGCCTATCGTGACATCAAAAACTCTCTTGACTCAGCTGAGGAGAAAGGTCGTGCCGAAGGACTCGCTGCAGGCCGTGCCGAAGGACTCGCTGCTGGTCGTGCCGAAGGGCTTGCTGCAGGCCGTGCCGAAGGGCTTGCTACAGGTCGTGCCGAGGGGCTCGCCGCTGGTCGTGCCGAAGGGCTCGCTGCTGGTCGTGCTGAGGAGAAAGCCTCTGTAGCAAAAAAACTATTAGCCCTTGGAGTCCCCATAAAGCATATTGCCGAAGCAACCAATCTCACAATAGATGAAATCGAGGAACTGCAACATTAAAAATTAAGTTGAAGTTTCAATCTAACTGATATAACTATGCTACAGACTGAAGAACGATATTGCGAGAACAGTTTAAAGGCCTATCGTGACATCAAAAACTCTCTTGACTCAGCTGAGGAGAAAGGTCGTGCCGAAGGATTTGCTGCAGACCGTGCTGAGGAGAAAGCCTCTGTAGCAAAGAAACTATTATCTCTTGGAGTTCCCATAAAGCATATTGCCGAGGCAACAAATCTCACAATAGATGAAATTGAGAAACTGCAATATTAAAAATTAAGTTGAAATTTCAATATAATCAAGTAAATCTCTATTGCCATTGTCCTATTACGGTGGTATTTATAAAAAAGACTTTATAACAACACATGTCACTACCCACTAAAAAATACCTCCTTTTTTCGCTCTTTTTATTTACAAATACTCGTGCTAAGGCTATGCGCTCTTTTTGGACTAACGATAGCATAATATCTCCTATCGATAGCCTATCTTCTTCTCCAAAAGAACACAATTTGGCAGAAGCTACTGTAACAGCCACCCGGTTGGTGTTTGTAACAAAAAAAGATACGGTGGTTTACGATATGGATGCTCTTGGAGCCACTAAAGGTGATATGTTGCAAGACATGATAGGCCGTATGCCAGGACTTGAAATGAAAAATGGAAGCCTTTATTATCGTGGCAAGGTGGTGAACCGGCTGTTAGTAAATGGCACCGACTTTAAACGAGGAGATACTAAAAAAGCACTCGAAAATCTGCCCGCTTATATCATCAAAAACGTTAAGGCATACGAAGATTTGACAGATGAGACAAAGGTGACAGGGCTTGACGATGGTACGCGCGAACGCGTGGTTAATGTGATACTCAAAAAAAAGTATTTAGGCTCATGGACGGGCAATGCTGATATAGGACAAGGCACAGACCACCGCTGGCTCTACCGTGGATTTGCCAACACGTTTACCCAACATTCGCGTGTGAGTGTGTATGGTGGGTTTACCAATACGGCGCAGTATCAAAGCGTAAGTGGAGATGGCGATTGGAGCGAAAATGGAGGTGCTGGCAGTTCGAGTGGCGATACGCGCTATATGCAACCTGGCATGTCGTATATGTGGAATAATGGTAAGGAACGCAACAAATCGGGGTATGTTATGATAGATGGTTCGGCTAGTTGGGACTATCGTGGACACAACGACCACCGATTTGAAAATAATGAAACTTTTCTCGACGATGGCACAACCCGTACCGATATGACCAATACGCATTCTAAAAACGATGAACGTATATGGAATGTTGATTTTTCATTATCATGGCAACCAACGGCACGCACCCACATTGATCTTCGTCCGCAATATAGCTATACCGATTACGTTGAACGCCAAAGCGTACAGAGCGGACAATGGAATCAAAGTTTTAGCAATGCCGAAGCCTTCTGCTCGCCCCTCGACTCATTATTAAAGTATGCGCCAACGGGTTGGCCCATCGGCGAGGGTAGAGCCAATATGCTCACACGTCAAGAAGGTGATAGCAAGCAAGGCTCTCATGCTGTTTCTAACTGGCTATACGTTACCCATAAACTATCCGACAATAATTGGCGCCTATCCTTGCGCAATAGTATTTATTATACTTATCGCAACAACAAAAACTATTCGCTCAATAGTTATCAGCAATATCAAGCAAGTCAGGTGGCAGTAGATCCTCTTTACAATCGCTATACGCAAACCAACGCCCACGACTTCAGCCTACAAAATTTTATTGACCTCAATGTGCCTCTACCCATATTTCAAACCATGCGTTTTACGTATGGCACAACGCTTTCGCGCAATCATAGCAATGCCAATGCATATCGTTTGGAGCGATTGGGAGGCCAGTTTGCCGATTTTGATGCCTACTTGCAGGTGTTGGGACTTTTGCCTGCTACCGATAATTGGCAGCAGTTGGCACGCGATGAAGAACAAACCATTAATTCTTTGCAATTAAGTCGCCGCCATTGGTTTGAAAATCAGTTGCAATACAATAATAAGCACGGCCTTACCATCTCTCTTCAAAACACATTCCGTTTGGTTTACGACCGCTTAGATTATATCAAAGGGCAATATACCCCCTTACATCCTCAGCGTCATGCCACAGAATATTACTTAGGATTGAATGCCCGTTGGCAAACCGACTCTATAGGTACATTTACGCTTAGTTACAGTTACAACACAGATAATCCCACTTTGTTGCAAACTATTACTTTGCCCGATAACAGCAATCCGTTGAGTATAAGCTATGGTAATCCCAATTTACACAAAAAGCACAACAACCAACTAAATGCGGGCTATGAGTGTAGTTTTAAACATGGCCAAATGCTTTCGTTGGGCATTACCATACAACGCACCACTAACATGATAACATCGCGCCAAACTTACAACAAATTAACTGGTGTTACCATATCAGAACAAGTAAACCTTGGGCAAGGACTATGGGGCGTTTCGCCAAACTTAAGCCTTGCTACACCGCTCGATAAAAAACAACACATCACTTTAAACATAAGCAACTATTATAATTGGAACAACCAACCGCAGTATGCCATTGCTACTATGGGAACATCTGTGTTGTATAGCCGCCGCTTGCACAACTTTTATAGTATACAAAATCTCAACTTCCGTTTCGATAAGTTTGTAGCCGAAATGGGGCATACTTTGATGTTCGCTTCCGACAAGATGAATAATCCTGCCAACAAGCGCTCCACCTCTTATGCCACCATATTACAAGCTACCGCGCAATATACGCTACCGTGGAACATGGACGTAAAGAGCAGTGTTTATTCCACCTATCAACGCAATGGCTCATCGCTCATTGAGCGCCCATGGCATACGGTGTGGAACCTAAGCATCACACAATCTTTCTTGCGCAACAAAGCCTTAGCATTAAAGGCTGAGGCTAGCGACTTGCTTAATCAACGAGCGCAAACATGGAGTTATGTAGACACAAATAGTCGTTCTTCGGGTTGGTCGCAATCAGTGGGGCGGTTCTTTATGTTCCACCTCATCTATCGCTTTAGTACAAAAAAATGATGAAAATACAGAGATTTTAATCTAAGCGCTTGCATTATGCATTTTGCCCAAAATGTAGATCATAGCTCAAAGTTTTATCAAATCCACCAAAAACTTCATTTTTTTTATTTTTCGTATTTTCTTGATTATCAGTCACTAATGCATTTTGTCTAAAAAAAACTCAAAAATTTCTTTTAAAAACATTTGGTTATATCAGAAAAACCCCGTACTTTTGCACTCGCAATTCAGCG
>ERZ808240.3779-NODE-3779-length-14275-cov-33.055767_pt1 | contig 14275 bp, 11 predicted proteins | sample MGYA00521084_ERZ808240 | MGnify/ENA primary metagenome ERZ808240 (study PRJEB31516, sample SAMN03275571) | gut metagenome | biome: mammalia-associated habitat; material: feces | host: Papio cynocephalus | place: Kenya | collected 2012-08-06 ... | reverse complement strand
TCATCGAGGAGCGCATCTACAAGGAGCGCAAATTCGAGCAGAGCAAGACGCAGGATGAGGTGGTAGCCTTCATCGACTCCAAGTTGGAACCATTCAAGGACAAGCTCTTCACTGCCGAAGTGGATGGCAAAGGTATGGTGGAATATGCCTTCCATCGTGAGATAACTCGCGAAGACATCCTCAAACTCCTCGAAATCAAGATGCAGCGCATCCTGAAATACAACAAGGACAAGGCAGACGAACTGCTGATGAAGATCAAGGCGGAACTCGCCGAAATCGAGAACGACCTCGCCCACATGACCGATGTCACCATCAACTGGTTCGAGTACCTCAAGGGAAAATACGGAAAGCAACATCCTAGAAAGACGGAAATCCGAAACTTCGACACCATCGAGGTAACCAAGGTAGTGGAGGCTAACCAAAAGCTCTACATCAACCGCACAGAAGGTTTCGTAGGTATGGGATTGAAGAAGGACGAGTTCGTATGCAACTGTTCCGACCTCGACGACATCATCATCTTCTACAAGGACGGTAAGTTCAAGGTAACGAAGATTGCCGACAAGATATTCGTGGGCAAGAACATCCTCCACGTACAGGTGTTCAAGAAGAACGACAAGCGCACCATCTACAACTGCGTTTATCGTGACGGCAAGCAGGGCGAGTACTTCATCAAGCGATTCAATGTAACCGCCATGACTCGCGACAAGATATACGACATCACCCAGGGCAAACCGGGCAGCAAGGTCATCTACTTCACCGCCAATCCTAACGGTGAGGCAGAACTCATTAAGTGTACCTTGGAACCTGATTTGAGCAAGCGCCGACAGAGCATTTTCCTGGAGAAAGACTTCTCCACCATCCTTATCAAGGGACGTGCCGCCAAGGGCAACCTCCTCACCAAGCGCACCATCCGCCGCATCGGCTTGAAGAGCCACGGTCATAGCACCTTAGGAGGCAGAAAGGTATGGTTCGACCCAGATGTAAACCGCATCAACTACGATGAGAACGGTCGCTTCCTCGGCGAGTTCAACGACGACGAGAGCATCTTGGTGGTACTCGACAACGGCGAGTTCTACATCACCAACTTCGACGTGAATAACCATTACGAGGATAATATCTTGCGTTTGGAAAAATGGGATGAGCACAAGATATGGACGGCTGTACTCTATGATGCCGACAATCAAGGCTACCCATACATCAAGCGATTCGCGATGGATGCCACTAAGCGCCATCAGAACTTCATGGGCGAGAACCCTAACTGCAAGCTCATTCTCCTCACCGACACCGCCTTCCCTCGCCTCAAGGTAACCTATGGTGGTGTGGACGCCGTTCGCCCTGCCGAGGAGATTGATGCCGAACAATTCATCGCCCAGAAGAGTTTCAAGGCGAAGGGCAAGCGTCTGACGACGTGGAAGATAGAAAGCATCGAAGAAATGGAACCTACAAGATTCCCAGAACAATCTGCTGAGGATGAGTCTTCTGAAGAAAGTGGTTCTGCTGATGGTGAGAACGTAGAAAGCAAGGAAGAGCCTGTGGAGAATCTCGACCCGGATGCTGGTAAGAGCGAACAGCAAGTCATCGACGAGCTGACTGGACAAACCAGCCTGTTCTCTGACGCCGACTTTACGGAAGATGACAAGAAAGATAAGGATTGGTTGTCAAAGCAATAAATGACGTTACATACTGTCCGCTAGGCGATCCGATCCGGGGAATTGTAATCCCCGGCAAGCAAATAAGCATATCACAAAAAACGGAGTTTAAGTTTTTGATAGTTTAAACTCCGTTTTTATTTTCATACAGTTAGGCGTTCCTGTGGGTTTGTAATCCGCAGGCTAGGAAGAAACTTATCTCTTATACCCCTCCAGCTTCTCCAAGCAATATGCCTTGAAATCGCTCCAATGATAATAAGGAGCCACATCACTCTTGATAGGCAACGTAGCCTCATCCTCGTTCAGCAACACTTTTACCAACACATCGTTAACCTTCGCCTTGTTGCGATAGAACACAAACTGAAGGTTGGTTGCCATTGGCGTAATCTTGTAGTCAAACCATTGAGAGGCAATTTTCTCAGGGTCCTTGATTTCCTCACCATAACCATTTAGGTCGAGCAAACAAGTGAGAGGAGTTACCATCGTGTCGTGCCCATATCGGAGGGTCGCACCCGGATGCTCCAAGGCGATGCAGCTATCCGCCTTCTCGATAATGTCACGCAAGAGATTGCGCTGGGAGAAAGGCTGCTCATTGCCTGTATAAGGCGAATAGCCATACGACATCTGCCACCAAGAATTGCTGACCACCCAGTTCTGATAAACCTCATCCTCATTGAAGAGGTCATAGAGCGAGACTTTTCCTCTCAGTTCCGTACCCTGGATGGCACCCGCCATCTCGAAGAGCTTCCAGTTGAGGTCACGTTGGTCGATGTTCTGCTTCACCCATGCTGGGTCGTTAAAAAGTTCCTGCATCACACGACTATAGCAGTCATGCTTCTTGGTGAACTCCTCCTGCACCACCTTTCTTCCCACACAATACTTCAAACTGTCCAGACGTTTGTCGTCCTGGTTCATAAAATACATATCGTGGTAGCTAGCATCATGGAAGATATGGAGCTTCGGATTGATGCGGAGCATCTGCTGCAAGCCATTCTCCATGGAGAGGATGCAACGGATCACCACCGTGCTTCGAGCCTCGATGTTCGTATTTCCGGCAAATATCTCCGGGAAACGTTCCATCATTCTTCTGGTGATACCCTGATGTTGCAAAGCGCCGAGCGGTGTCAATTCACCGTCACGTCCCTTGGCATCCTCACGAATCAACTTCACCTTCTGCAAGGTTTCCTCGCCCTTGGCAGTCAACTTGCCCTCCTGCTTCGCCTTGAGCAGGGAGAAATAAGGCACATCGTAAGCCGCACTACCAATCATATAGCGAGAACCATGTCTGCCGTAATGGCTCAGATAGAAAGGCTTATAGCCCTTTGGGGCTGGAGTTAGCTTCTTCTGAGGTCCACGATAAGCCACGTAGTTACTAGCCGAGAGCGTAATGTCTCGGCGGAAATCCTCCTGTGGAGTTTGTGCCAGCATCTGAGCCGATGCCATCAAAGGCATCGCCAAGATGAAAGCCGTTTTCAAAAAAATATTCTTTTTCATCATATCATTTAATATGCTATAAGATTCTTCACTCTTTGTTCTTCACTCTTCACTTAAGCTCAGTTCCAATTCATGATTTTGCGAAGGAACGGCAGCAATTCACCTGCCATCTTCTGATGTTGAAGCTTACTAGGATGCCAGCTGGCACCATAGCCCAGGTCGCCCGTTTGGAAAGTGAAATCGAAGCGATAGATATTCTTATCGCCCTTCGCTTTTTTCATCAGTTTAAGATTTCCCTTCTTATCTTTCACAAAATTTCCCTTCTGGTCCTTCACATAATTGCTAGCCAGCGTAAATCCTTTCTCGTTGGCATCCTTGCAAATCCGGTCGAGTACAGCTTTCTGCTCGGTACTCTCCTTCTCCCCAAGCATAGGTCCTGTTATCAAGACAATCTTTGCATTGGGATATTTCGTGCGAACCGTCTTCAAGAACATACGATAGTTCTTCTCATAGAGTTGGATATCATAGTTATTGGTAGAAAGGTCGTTGGTACCCAGGTTGATGCAAACGAGCTGAGGCTGATATTTAGCGAAATTCCATTTCTCGTCGTGCTTATTAAATAAGGTGTACTCATATTGCCAAGGCATATTTTCGGCAGAGCCAGACTTCGGACCATCATAATTGCGATATACGCCGATGCCACTTCTCGAAATGGAAGTATGCTGCGCCTTCAAGCTATCGCTCACGATATTGGCATAAGTGAGCCAATGGTTCTCCGTCTCGTCCTCGAATGGGTCTGTCATCTCGATGCTTTCCACACCATAGCCACAAGTGATGGAATTGCCAATAAACTCTATCTTTCGTTCTGGCAAAGCTGGAGCCTCAACAAGTTTGCAACCCTTGTCGAGCACAAATCCCTTGAATTCAGGGTTACGGAACAATCCCTCTATCACATACATCACCTTTACCTGATGGATACCCTTTGGCAGTGCCGCAGCCACGGTGACCACCGAGTCTCGTTCGGCGTTGAATCCTACTTTGAAAGGTTTGTATCCATCCACCTGTGCCATGAAATATCCTGTCATCGGACGGCAAATCATCTTCAGAGAAGTACCCTCGAAAGCAGCCTGAATGGTTGTGCCAGGGAAGTTGAAGCTAGCTACGTCAGGGTTCTTGGCAAAGCTCACACGCCCCACGTACTGAATCATAGGATTGGAAGCCTTCACCACATTGCCCTCGATAGGGAGCGTTGTGGAAGGCTTAGCATTGCCAGCCATTACCGGCACACTAGCAAGCATTGATATTACGCAGAGTCCTATCTTTCCGCTTTGCATTACACATTCCAAAAACTTTCTTGTCTTCATTCTCATAAATGTCATTGTTTTTTAGTTGTTATTTATTATTAGTTATCTTCTTCAGATTTTGGCAATGGAATAGAATATCCATCAAGTCGAAGTCTTTATTGCTTGCAAAATTAACATAAAATCTCGGAAAAAGCAAACAAACCCAACTTTTTTTATTCATTTCTTCTTTTTATTCAAATAAAAGTTGTACCTTTGCACTCGCAAATGCGCTTGTGGCGAAATTGGTAGACGCGCTAGACTTAGGATCTAGTGGTTTAGGCCGTGTAGGTTCGAGTCCTATCAGGCGCACCCGATAAAATCCTAACTGCTTGGAAATGAGCGGTTAGGATTTTTTAGCTTATAAAATTGCCAACATTTTGCCAACATAATTCGTTGCTAATTTGCTTTGGTTGGCAAAGTCCGCCTTCATTTTACATTCTTTCACACGATTTCTTGGGATTACCTTACCTACTTAAAGATGCCCAATATTGCTCATTATGCTCTCACCATTTTTCACTCCAACGTTGTTTTTCCTATCGTAAAAGACAAAAAAGCATAAATAGTGAGTAATACAAACGGTTTAGTGAAATATTATCATTATCTTTGTAGCTAAAATTAATAGGTTTATCTATGAAACTGAACAGAATAAAATTGGTTTTAGTGGAGAATGATGTTTCCCAAACCGAGTTTGCAAAGAAACTGGGTAAAAGTTTCAGTACCATCAATGCGTATTGCAGCAATCGCAAACAACCATCGTTGGAGTTACTGAATCAAATAGCAGACATTCTTTCAGTAAAAATGAAAGACCTCATTGTGGACAATTAAGAGGTTGATATAATCAATCCTTGTTCCACATCAAAGGAAAGAACTTCCGATAATGTTATAATATTAGAAGTTTTGCAACAAAAAGGACAGAACTATGACACCAGAAGAAAAAGCAAGAGTCAAAATAGACCAATGGTTTGCTGATGCAGGATGGAAAGTTGTCAATCGAGATGAATATGAGCCTACCATTACAGCAGTAGCCATTCGTGAGGGATTGCTCAAAGGGAATCTTGAAGCAGATTATTTCCTGTTTATCAATGGGAAAGCAGTCGGTGTGCTCGAAGCTAAACGAGAAGAGATTAATATTTCTTCTAACATGGTAAGTGAGCAAGCTATCACATATGCAAAGAGTGTACCAGAATGTTATCAAGTATGGCAAAGACCTCTGCCTTTTCTTTATAAATCAAATGGCAAGGAAATTGAGTTTTTTGATTATAGGTATCGTGAAACTTCCGAATGGGAAACTATCAACCGTCTCCATACACCCAAAGAGATAGTTAAGATGTTAGGTATAGAAGACCCTTTTGCTGGACTTCCTACATTAAGCAAAAAAGGACTTCGTAAGTGCCAATATGAAGCAGTTACGGAGTTGGAGAAAAGTTTCCGTACTGGACAAAACCGTGCATTGATGGTATTAGCTACAGGTGCTGGCAAAACATACACGGCATGTCTTACAGCCTATCGTATGCTTAGCTATACTCCTATGCGTCGTGTTCTGTTTCTTGTCGATCGCAATAATCTTGGCAAACAGGCGGAAACCGAGTTTGGAACATTCCGCCTTACAGACACTGGTGATGCATTCAATACCATTTATGCAGTCAACAGATTAAAGTCGGCAGAAGTACCAACAGACAGCAATGTGGTTATCTGTACCATACAAAGACTATTCTCCCTTTTAAAAGGAGAGGAAATCACAGACACGGATGATGACGACGAAGACACAATAGAAGGTGAAGTAACATTGCCAGACAATCCAAACTTACCACACGATTTCTTCGACCTTATTATTATAGATGAATGTCATCGTTCTATTTATGGAAATTGGCGCAAGGTTCTTGAATACTTTGACACAGCTCGACTGATAGGTCTTACTGCCACACCAATTCCTGACACGATGGCTTTCTTCAACAACAATCGAGTGGTAAACTACACGCTTGAACAGTCCATCATTGATGGTGTCAACGTTGATTGCCGCATCTACCGCATCAGAACAAGGGTAACGGAAGAAGGTGGTGCTATTATGCAAGGGCAACGAACTAAAGTAGAAACTCGATACACTGGTGAAGTCAAGACCATAAGCACAAAAGAAACAAAGACTTATACCAAGGAAGAGTTAAACAGAAGCATCATCAACCCTGCTCAAATAAAACTCATTCTTTCCACTTATCGTGACGTAGTCTATACGGAAATGTTCAACGATCCTCAACGAGAGCCCAACATGGACTATCTGCCAAAGACGCTCATTTTTGCACTCAACGAGAACCATGCAACCAATATCGTTCAAATTGCCAAAGAGGTTTTTGGACGCACGGACGACCGTTTTGTACAAAAGATAACCTATTCGGCAGGAGACAGCAATGAGTTGATACGCCAGTTTCGCAACGACAAGGACTTCCGTATAGCCGTAACCTGTACCCTTGTAGCTACAGGAACAGACGTAAAGCCTTTGGAAGTCGTGATGTTTATGCGTGATGTAGCTTCCGCACCACTCTATACCCAGATGAAAGGTCGTGGAGTACGAACCATTGGTGACGAACAACTGCGCAATGTGACTCCAAATGCTATCAGTAAGGACTGTTTCTTTCTGGTGGATGCTGTAGGAGTAACCGAACATGAGCACATCATACCAAGTCAGTATGAGGGTCCAGAGACCGAGACCATTACTTTAAAAGAGTTGTTGGAACGTATTGCTCATGGAAATCTGCCAGACAACTATCTCAAACGACTTGCTGCCACATTATCTCGGCTTTACAACAAAGCAGACAACGCACAGCGACAGGAATTTGTCCGTATTGCTCATGACGATATGCAAGAGATCGCTCAACGCATCTATGATGCACTCGATCCTGAGCAACAACCATTGTTGCCACCATTCGTTGACATCAACGAACCAAACAACGAACGCAAGGGATTAGTATCTCCGATTGCCAACCATGCTGATGTTCGCAAATATATCTTGATTCTTGCAGCAGGTTTTGTCAATACGTTGATGCCTGGGGAAGATACGCTCATTTCCAAAGGCTTCTCTGTTGAAGAGGCTCAAAGCACAACAGAAGCATTTGAACAATACTGTTGCAACCATTGCGATGACATTGAAGCTTTGCGCATCTTATACAACAATGAGGGCGAACCTATCACTTATTCGATGCTGAAAGACTTGGAAAACAAGTTGAAGATGGAGAACAATCGCTTTGCGCAAAAACTCTTATGGAACTCATATGCCATCGTATATGGTGACAAAGTGCGACGCACAACAAAGAAGGAAGAATCAGAGGCTCTGACCAATATCATTCAGTTGGTACGCTTTGCATACCATCAGACAGAGAAATTGGAAAGTGCCTTTCCTACAGCTCGAAGTATGTTCAACCTATGGTATGGTCGAAAACAGATGGACATAACGCCGAAGCAAAAGGATGTGATAAGCAAGATTGTGGAATATATCGCTGCAAATGGAGCTTGTAACGTGCGTGAGATAAGAAAGACCGATGTCACCCATGCCGCTCAACTGATTGCAGCATTTGGAAACATGCAGAAAGCCGATGAAGCATTAGATTCTGTATATAAATTCGTAGTATTAAGAAAAACAGCATAGTATTAGATATGGCTAAAAATATAACAACCGAGCAAACGCTCACTAAAAAAGTATGGGATCTTGCTACGACATTAGCAGGAGTCGGAGTAGGATTTACAGATTACATCACACAACTCACCTATCTTCTTTTCTTGAAGATGGATGACGAGAATATGGAACTCTTTGGAGAAGATTCATCCATACCTGTTGGGTATAGATGGAAAGACTTGACAGGCTTGGATGGCTATGACCTCGTAAAGCAATATGAGAGTACACTCAAACTATTAAGTCAACAAGATGACCTCATCAGCACCATCTATACCAAAGCACAAAACAAGATTGACAAACCTGTCTATCTTAAGAAGGTAATCACTATGATAGATGAAGAGCAATGGCTCATTATGGATGGTGATGTAAAAGGTGCTATATATGAAAGCATCTTGGAGAAAAATGGTCAAGATAAAAAAAGTGGTGCTGGTCAGTACTTTACCCCACGCCCACTGATTAAAGCTATGGTAGACTGCTTGCAGCCCCAAATTGGTGAAACTGTATGCGACCCAGCCTGTGGTACTGGTGGCTTCTTGCTTGCTGCCTACGATTACATGAAGGAACAAAGCCAGAATCGTGATAAATTGGACTTCTTGAACAACAAAGCGTTGCATGGTAATGACATCACCCCACTTGTGGTTACACTTGCCTCCATGAACCTTTATCTTCATGGTATAGGCACAGACCACAGCCCTATTGTATGCGAGGACTCCTTGGAGAAAGAACCTTCCACTTTAGTAGATGTCATCCTTGCCAATCCTCCGTTTGGAACACGCCCTGCAGGATCTGTTGAAATCAATCGTCCTGACTTCTATGTTGAAACCAAGAATAACCAGCTAAACTTCCTACAGCACATGATGCTGATGCTTAAAACTGGCGGACGTGCAGCTGTGGTTCTACCAGACAACGTGCTATTTGAGGGTAATGCAGGAGAGACTATCCGCAAGAAACTCTTGTTAGATTTCAACCTCCATACCATTCTTCGCTTGCCTACTGGCATTTTCTATGCTCAGGGAGTAAAGGCAAACGTGCTATTCTTCACCAAGGGACAGCCAACTAAGAGTATTTGGTTCTACGACTATCGAACTGGTGTAAAACATACTTTGGCAACTAACAAGCTAGAGCGTCACCACCTCGATGACTTTGTAAGTTGTTACCATGCCGAGAACATCAATGACCGAAAGGAAACATACGATGCGGATAAAAATCCATCTGGTAGATGGCGCAAGTATGACATTGATGAAATCATGAATCGTGACAAAACGAGTCTCGACATCACTTGGATAAAACAAGGCGATGAGACCGAGGATATTCCTTTGAGCCAACTAATGGCTAACATCAAGGAACAGAGCCTGAATATTAGCAAGGCAGTGAGTGAGTTGGAAAAATTATTGAGTGGTATTGAAGACAAATAAGGAAATGAACGAAATTAGCAACCGTGAGAATGTTCTATTTGATCATGTGTCGAAGCTGATAGATGAAGCGAGGAAACATGTAAAATCTACAATAGATACAGCCATGGTATATACATATTATGGCATAGGTCAATACATTGTAGAAGATGAGCAGCAAGGTCAAAAACGAGCCCAATATGGAAGGACTGTACTGAGAAACTTGTCCGAAAATTTAACTAAGAGATATGGTAATGGATGGTCTGTAGAAACTTTAAAAAAGTGCCGATATTTCTTTATTGCTTATTCTCCTAAGATTGGGTCTACACCGCAGACCCAATTGAACTTGGTTAACACCGCTGAGCCAAAGTTCACCCTTTCATGGTCGCATTACTTGGTGTTGATGCGTATAGCCAATCCCGAAGAGCGTAGTTTCTATGAAATAGAATGTAGAAAGCAAAATTGGAGCGTCCGCCAACTACAACGCCAATACAACTCCAGTCTTTATGAACGATTAGCACTTAGCCGTAACAAGAACGAGGTGATACGATTGGCACAAGAAGGACAAACAATCGAAAAGGCAAGTGATGTGATAAAAAGTCCACTCACTCTTGAATTTTTAGGGCTAAAGCCAGAGGCTGCTTATTCTGAGTCAAAACTCGAAAGTGCCATCATCAGCAAGATTCAAGATTTCTTGTTGGAGATGGGAAAAGGCTTTCTTTTCGAAGCTCGCCAAAAGCGTTTCACATTTGATGAACAGAATTTCTATGTAGATTTGGTTCTATACAATCGCCTTCTGCAATGTTATTGCCTTATCGACCTAAAAATTGATAAGCTAACACACCAAGACCTTGGGCAAATGCAGATGTACGTAAACTACTTCGACAGATTTGTAAAACAAGATTTTGAGAAGCCTACTATCGGCATTCTTCTCTGCAAAGAAAAGAATGATGCACTCGTTGAGTTGACGTTACCAAAAGATGCCAACATCTATGCTTCGGCTTACCAGCTTTATCTGCCAGATAAGGCTTTGCTTCAAGCAAAGGTGAAGGAATGGATAGAAGAGTTTGAAGAAAACGAGGAGTTAAAGAAACTTGAAAATAACGAATAATAATGGACACGAAAGCATTAAGACAAAAAATACTCGACCTTGCTATTCATGGCAAGCTCGTTCCACAAAATCCGAATGATGAGCCAGGTCTCCGATATTGGTCAAACCCCATCCCTTCGGCAGCTCATACGGATAATGCGGCTTATCAGAAGGAAAAGTTAGGGGGCTTAGAAAATTAAACTGCAAATTAAAAGAACAAAACTTAGGAGCAAAGAGTTCATCAACGGATTTAATTCAGAAAAGAATTAGAGAAAACAATACTGAAGCAAGTTGCAGACCGAACAGAAAACAAATTGCCCAAACGCTACATCTTTACTTTTTTGCAAGTACTATTGCCATTTTTAAACTAAAAAGCCAACACGAAACCACTTACATTATATTTTTGTTTGATTTTGGTCATTTCTTTGGATTTTTACACAAACTTTCAGACAATTTTATTATATTTGCATACAAATTCACTTAGGAAAGACTAAAGTATATGAATAGACTTGTAATTATAGGAAACGGATTTGACATGGCACATGGTCTCAAAACCAGTTATATGGATTTCATTAACTGGTATTGGGATTGCCGTGTGAATTCTTTTATAGAAGAAACAACCAAAGTTTCTGAAGATTGTCTTTGTAGATTAAAAATCAAAGATAATTCTGATATTAGTTGTTGGAATGTATTTGCATTTAACAATTCATATTTTATAAAAAGTTTACTACCCAAAAGTAGATATACAGGAAGTGAAGTTGTACAATACATCAAGGATAATCCTGTCACATTCTCTATTGAATGCTGCCGTTTTTTCGAGACAATTTTACAATCTATAGAAAATCGTGGTTGGGTAGATATAGAGAATGACTATTATCAATTGCTCAAAATTAGCATAGCCAACCCTAATTGCGGATATACAATCAATGAGCTAAACAGCCAGTTAGCATATCTTCAGTCGCTTCTTGTAAAGTATCTTGGAACAATTGAAACCAACAATTTCAGAAATGACCTTAAAGGCGCAATGGTTGATTATTTCGATACCGCCGACTTCTCTACAGAAAGCACAGCAAGAGCATTAGATAACTTGGGGCTTGATTATGACTGCCCACGCAACTCACGATATTATTATGAGAACCGTAACAACTTGAAGCCTGAGCGCATTATGCTATTGAGCTTCAATTACACTGGTACCGCCCAAATGTACGATGGGGATAATTTTGAGCTTAATTACATTCATGGAGACTTGGAACATCCTGAAAATATAATTTTCGGTTATGGAGACGAACTTGATAAAAGTTATCAAGACATACTTGACAAGAACGACAACGAGTTGCTTAGAAATGTCAAGTCTGTTAAGTATTTGGAAACGAGACACTATCATGAGCTGTTGGAGTTCCTTATGTCTGCTCCTTTTCAAGTTTTTATAATGGGGCATTCTTGTGGCAATTCAGACAGGACATTGCTAAATACTGTTTTTGAACACGAAAATTGTGTTTCCATCAAACCTTTTTATCATAAATGGGATGATGGAAGAGACAACTATTTGGAACTTGTACAGAATATATCTCGCAATTTCACCAATATGAAGTTATTCAGAGATAGGGTTGTCAACAAGGAGCAATGCCAAACCATGTAGTAAGAGAATGAAAATGAAACATAAAAAACATACAAGATGAAGAATAAAATCATAAAGTTAGTATTGGCTATATGCCTTATTTTCTGTGCTGGCAACATTTACGCACAACGTAGATACTATTGTGAAGTAAAGGGAATAGAAAAGAGTTTGTCTTCTGGGTTGAAAATCATTTTTGACTTTGGAACCAAAGCCTCTTATAATATTTGGGGCGACCTCAGTAGTAAGCTCAAATTTGTTGATGAGAATGGGGAAGAAATTGAGTTCAACAGCATGGTTGACGCAGCCAACTATATGGTTGAGAAAGGTTGGACTTTCCAGCAAGCTTACTCTTCCTCCTATGGTGGTAACCCTGTCATCCATTGGATTTTCTATAAGGATGCCGAGAGTATGGAGAAAGCCAGAGAAGGCATCATGACAAAAACAGAGTATAAGAAAATAAAGAAATAACGCCCTATATATTTTGCTATTTATGGTCATTCTGTCATTTTCGGCTATTTTCGGTCATTTAAGATTGTTTATTCGGTTATTTTCGGCTATAACACAAGTTCAGAAAATAGCCAAGAAAGGTGCTCGTGTAGATTGTAGATATTATTTAATTTGATGGCTAAAAAAATAATAATCGAAAAATGAATTTTTGTTAATAGTTTCATACTCCACTGATTATCAAATAGATGTCTTACTTTAGGAAACAAAGGCTTTATATATGCCAATTGTCACACAACCAACCACAACGAAAACTCCTATCCAGAAGAATGCAGCACACACCCAAAGCCAAAAGCCAGAGACATAGAACCCATCATTTTGCCTAAGCATATCATGGACTCTCTTATAATGCTCATTTGAATGCTCGTATTCTTTGGTCATTTGAGTATCGAAGGCTTGTAGTATCTCAGACACGTTCTTTTGATGTTGTTTACTCATATCACGAACATTGGCATTGAATTGCGCCTGTATTGCCGATTTATCCGTTTCTGAAACAGTAACCCTTACCATCATATTCTTACGAGCATCCCTTACAACTAAGCTAAGATGACTATTAAGTTCGTTGAACTTAACAACCACATTGTTGAGCAATCCCTCTACCTTATGCTGCTGTTCATTCGCCCATTTCATGGTATCTTCATAGCTAAGACGAGCTTTGATGACGTTATTTTCATATTTTTTCAAGTCGGTATTATATTGTTTCAAAACAACAAGCATTTCTTTTAAAGTAGCAAGTTCGCCTGAAATGCCAGTTTGTATCTCTTCTTTCTCCACAATATTCTGTATGGAGAAGTTCTCTGTACTATCTTTCGTTCTTCCTCTCATGAGATTAATGATTTATGAATAAAGGGAAAGGCTATCTATGTAACCCTCGTTTTCTTGTATGCATAGATTTTGCTTTTCCAATGCAACGGCGAGCAAACTTTTCGTCATCCTCGTCCTTATCTCTGCCCCAACCCTGGTTATTGGAGTTTCCACCTCCACCACAAGACTCAGATATAGAGGCCGCTGCATCAATGTAGCCACAAAACAAGAGCATCGCCGTATTGATAATGTCTTCAACAGTTGACCATAGTGTATTGTCTGGAAGAGATGCTTCATCCGAAAAGATATCCTTAACTGTATCTGGAATATCAAGGCTAAAGGTTTCACTACCTGCTTTCACCTTAAACAATGTTGTTTTCGGCTTATCTTCCACAATAGGTTTATGAAGAGAGTCAACAGGCTTACAGACTGTCGAATGAGGTAGGACCACAATTCCATTATCGCAATGAATGCCTTTGCCGTGGCATGGTCAACTTCAATATGATTGATACTGTGGGACGTGGCATCAAGAAGATTTACACAGAGCAACGAAATCGCTTCTTCCCTATGCCAGACTACGACATAGATAACGAGCATCGTACTGTGGGGGTAATCATCTATGGCAAGATGATAGATGAGAAATATACGAACTTACTAAAGAGCAACCAGTCCTTATCGCTGAAAGAATGCCTTTGGTTGGATGCCGTACAGAAGCATCACCCTAATAGCATTCAAAAGCTACTACTTCAATTGGCACATAATGCAGGCGAAATGGGAT
>ERZ808240.3778-NODE-3778-length-14278-cov-6.422555_pt1 | contig 14278 bp, 17 predicted proteins | sample MGYA00521084_ERZ808240 | MGnify/ENA primary metagenome ERZ808240 (study PRJEB31516, sample SAMN03275571) | gut metagenome | biome: mammalia-associated habitat; material: feces | host: Papio cynocephalus | place: Kenya | collected 2012-08-06 ... | reverse complement strand
AGGGGAGCCTTTTCTTTCCGCTGCGGCGGGGATGACCTCTCAGGCGCTGCGCGCCAGCTCCCTTTCGCAAGGGGAGCCTTTGGTTTACAGGAATTTCCTTCTGCAGTTCCTGCAGAAGGAAAAAGAGGGTACCCTCTTTTGGCAGTTCATGGGGCGGATAATGTAGCAAATACTACCTGTGCGCTTATTCTAGCACAGTTGGCTGGGAAGCGCAAGGAAATTTTTCTGGAATTTAACATTTTCCTGCGTTCTCATGGTATATACGCCATGGTACCACATTTGGGTGGAAATTTCAATAGGTTCACCAGATTTATGAATTTTTTCAGGATCAGCAAAAAAATTTACAGGCGGCCCGGGCGGGGCCGCCTGCGTTTTTCAGATCACGTATTCATCGCCGGCGTCGGCGGCGGTCAGGCTGGAGAGGGGGACGGCGTCGAGGGCGGCGCGGATCTGCGCGTCAAGGCGGCGGTAGACCTCAAAAACGCCGGAGGCAGTCTCCGCCGGGGTCAGCTGCACGTCCTCGCCGAGACAGGCGAGCGTGCCCTCCGCCGCGCGCAGGATCTCGCCCGCGGTATAGTCCGCGGGGCTGCGCAGGAGGCGGTAGCCGCCGCCCTTGCCGTGCGAGCCCTCGATCAGCCCGGCTTCGGCGAGCGTGCGCAGGATGCGCTCGAGATATTTCTGCGACAGCTCCAGCCGCTCTGCGATCTGGCGGCCGGGGACAAGACTGCCGCGGTGTCCGGCCAGATCGATCATGACGAGCAGGGCGTAGCGGCCGCGGGAGGAGATCAGCATTCTGCCGCCTCCCTTGCGATGATGCCGCCGCCGAGGACGGTATCGCCGTCATAGAGCACGGCCGACTGGCCGGGGGTGATGGCGCGCAGCGGCTCGTCGAAGACGAGGCGGACGCCGGTCTGCCCGGCGGGGTAGACGGTGCAGGGGCGCTCGGGCTGGCGATAGCGCGTCTTGGCGCTGCAGCGGTACGGGAAGGCCGGAGCCTCGCCAGAGATCCAGTGCATATTGGCCACGAAGCATTCGTTCGTGTAGAGAGCAGAATCCGGGCCGACGACGACGGCGTTCTGCTCCGGCAGGATCCGGACAACGTAGAGCTTCCCGTCCGAGGGCATGCGCAGGCCGCGGCGCTGGCCGACGGTATAGTGGATGATGCCGCGGTGCGTACCGACGACATTGCCGTTCAGGTCCAGGAACGGGCCGGGCTGGGGTTCCCTGCCGGTACGCGCGGCGATGATCTTCGCGTAGTCGCCGTCGGGGACAAAGCAGATGTCCTGGCTGTCGTGCTTGCGGGCGTTGCAGAGGCCGGCCTCGGCGGCGATCTCCCGCGCGTCGGTCTTGCGGAAGGCGCCGAGGGGGAATTTGACGCGGGCAAGCTTCTCCTGCGTCAGGTCGTAGAGGACGTAGCTCTGGTCCTTGGTCTTGTCGAGGGCCTTTTTGAGGACGTACTTCTCCCCTGCCCGCTCGACGCGGGCGTAGTGGCCGGTGGCGATATAGCGGCAGCCCAGGATATCGGCGCGCTCAAAGAGCTTGTCGAATTTCAGATAGCGGTTGCAGTCGATGCAGGGGTTGGGGGTGACGCCGTGCTCGTAGGCGTCGACGAAGCGGTCGATGACGCAGGCGGCGAATTTGTCCTTGAGGTTGAAAACGTAAAACGGGAAGCCCAGACGGCGGGCGACGCTCCTGGCGTCCTCCGCGTCGTCGAGCGAGCAGCAGGTATGGCCCTTGGGGATGCCCGCGTCCTCGTTGTCATAGAGCTTCATCATGCAGCCGACGCAGTCATAGCCCGCGTCGGTCAGCAGCTTGGCCGCCACGCTGGAATCCACGCCGCCGGACATGGCGACGAGCACCTTCTCAGTTCCCATTGGCAGCCGGAGACGCCTGCATGGCGGCGATCGTCTGTTCCATGAGTTCGTCGAGCGTCCAGCCGAGCATGTCCGCGCCGCGCTCGATGACCTCGCGCGAGCAGCCGGCGGCGAATTTCTTATCCTTGAACTTTTTCTTGAGGGACTTGAGCTGCAGATCCTGCACACTCTTTGTCGGCAGCATCCGCACGACGGCGCCGATGAGGCCCGTGAGCTCGTCCGTGGCATAGAGGACCTTCTCCATCTGGTGCTCAGGCTGCACGTCGACGGTCAGCAGATAGCCGTGGCTCACGACCGCATGGACCAGGCGCTCGTCGACGCCCTTTGCCCGCAGGATCTCCGCCTCCTTCGTGCAGTGCTGGTCGGGATACTGCTCAAAATCGAGATCGTGCAGGATGCCGACGGTCTGCCAGAAGTCCGCCTCGTCGGCATAGCCGAGCTGGACGGCAAAATACCGCATGACGTCGCCCACGATGCGCGCGTGCAGACGGTGGAATTCGCCCTCATTATATTCACACAGCAGGTCCCACGCCTGCTCCTTGGTCGGGATCATATTGACACGCCTCCTGAAAGAAGTTTGAGATCAGTATAGCATATTTTATCGGAAAAAGAAAGCGCGGGGCGTGCGCCCCGCGCGTTTTGTGTACGGTCAGTCCGCGAACAGCGGGGTGGAGAGGTAACGGTCGCCGGTGTCCGGGAAGAGGACGACGATGGTCTTGCCCGCGTTCTCCGGGCGCTTAGCCAGCTCCACGGCGGCATGCAGGGCCGCACCGGAGGAGATGCCGACCAGCACGCCCTCTTTTCTGCCGACGAGCTTACCGGCGGCAAAGGCGTCTTCATTGGAGATGGGAAGGATCTCGTCGTAGATTTTAGTGTCGAGCACATCGGGGACGAAGCCCGCGCCGATGCCCTGGATCTTATGCGCGCCCGAAACGCCCTTGGACAGGACCGGGGAGCTTTCCGGCTCGACGGCGACGACCTTGACGGACGGGACACGGGACTTGAGATATTTGCCGACGCCGGTGATGGTGCCGCCGGTGCCGACGCCGGCGACGAAGTAGTCGACCTTGCCGTCGGTATCCTCGTAGATCTCGGGGCCGGTGGTCTCAAAATGGGCCTTGGGGTTCGACGGGTTGACAAACTGGCCGGGGACGAAGCTGTTCGGGATCTGCGCGGCCAGCTCGTCGGCCTTGGCGATGGCGCCCTTCATGCCCTTGGCGCCCTCGGTCAGGACGAGCTCGGCGCCATAGGCCTTCATGAGCTGGCGGCGCTCGACGGACATGGTCTCAGGCATGACGATGATGATGCGGTAGCCGCGGGCGGCGGCGACGGAGGCCAGGCCGATGCCGGTATTGCCGGAGGTCGGCTCGATGATGACGGAGCCGGGCTTGAGCTTGCCGGAGGCCTCGGCGTCGTCGATCATTTTCTTTGCGATGCGGTCCTTGACGGAGCCGGCGGGGTTGAAGTATTCGAGCTTGGCGAGGATCTTCGCCTTGAGGCCCAGGTCTTTTTCGATATGCGTGAGCTCGAGCAGCGGGGTCTTGCCGATGAGCTGATCTGCGGAAGTATAAATTTTGGACATAATGATGATCTCCTTTTTATTTGTCAGAATGTGATGTGAAATTTGGACAGTTCAGCGGTCACATTCGACATCGGAATGCGGCGCGCGGCAGGAAATTCCGGATCATGCGCTCACCCTCTCTTCATTTTAGAACCAACTCGGTAGGTTGGTGTTCTTCATTGGATGGCTGTATCGTAGCATATAATTCCTAGTTTGTCAATAGGCTTTAACGGATTTTTTTGCCGCGTTGCATCCGGGCGGGTTTTATCGTATAATGGAGTAAGAAAACAGGAGGCGGCGGCTATGAACAAATTCTGGGGACATCTGAAGACCATCACGCACCACCGGCATCTGGTCATGCGCGGCTGCTTCCGGATGGGACTGATCTGGCAGGGGCTGACGCACGATCTTTCCAAGTACTCCCCTACCGAGTTTTTCGCGGGCGTGCGGTATTTTCAGGGCAGCCGCAGCCCCAACACGGCTGAACGCGAGGCCAACGGCTACTCTCTGGCCTGGATGCACCACAAGGGGCGCAACCGGCATCATTTCGAGTACTGGACGGACCTGAGTCCCGTCACACGGACGTATGAGCCGGTCGACATGCCGGTCCGGTACCTGTGCGAGATGGTCGCCGACCGGATCGCGGCCTGCAAGACGTATCAGGGCGCGGCCTATACCGACGCCTCCGCCCTGCAGTATCTCGACCGCGCGCAGGAATCGCGCCTCGTCCACCCGAACACGATGAAGCGCCTGCGCTTCCTGCTCACCATGCTCGCCGAGCAAGGCGAACCCGCCACCTTCCGCTTCATGCGCCAGACCGTCCTGAAAGGCAAACCGTTCGCGGAATAACAGTGCAGCCTCTGCCCCGCTTCCCTATTGACAGGCGCGGGGGATTGCTGTATGATAGCTGGTACAAATTTGGTGGGTGCCGGGAGGCCGGGGACGGCGGAGCGGTGCTTGCAGATGAAAACAGGAAATTGCCAGACGCTCAGACGCAGTGCAGGCCGCAAAATGCGGGCCATGCACTGCGTTTTTTGCGTCTCCGGAGCTTCCGGAGCAAAGGCAGAAGGAGGAATAGGATATGGAGATCCGGCGATTGGAACAGAAGGACTACGCGGGCAGGAAATTTACCGCCCGCTACCAGACAAAGGGCTATTATGAGATCTGCGCGTCCGAACAGGGATTCCGGCTGGACTACCAGCTATTCCCGGTGCCGGTCGAGCGGTCGTTCGATGACGTGTTTTTCGGGGAATGGCTGGAGGTCCCGGCGGCCTTCGGCGCGTTTGCGGGCGACCGGCTGGTCGGATTCGCAGAAGGGTCCATCGAGAGCTGGAACAACCGGTTCCGGATCAGCAACATCTGCATCTTTGACAGCGCCGCGCGCGGCAAAGGGACCGGCCGTCGGCTGATGGAGGCCATCGAACGCGAGGCAGCGGCATCCAGCGCGCGGATGATCGTGCTGGAGACGCAGTCGTGCAATGAGGCGGCGATCACGTTTTACCGGAAGAACGGGTTCTCGGTCATCGGCTTTGATCTCTACGCCTACTCCAACACCGACCCGGAGCGGCACGAGGTCCGGATCGAGATGGGAAAGAAGCTGCCCACTACGTCCGTGCGCTGAGGTTTGCACGGGAAAAGGAGGAACCTGAAATATATGCATGATATCATCAGGATCGATCACCTGAGCAAGCGCTTTGGGAAGGTACAGGCGGTACAGGACCTGAGCTTCCGCGTGAAGGAGGGCGAGCTGTTCGCCTTCCTCGGCGTCAATGGCGCGGGCAAATCCACCACCATCAACATCCTGTGCGGCCAGCTGGCCAAGGATGGCGGCAGCGTGGAAATTGACGGCGCGGATCCGGACCGCGACCCGGACCGGGTGCGGCGTGAGCTTGGCGTGGTGTTTCAGAATTCCGTACTGGACGGGGCACTGAGCGTGCGGGACAATCTGCAGAGCCGGGCCGCGCTCTACGGCATCCGGGGCGCGGCATTCGCGAAGCGGCTGGCGGAGCTCGCGCAGCTGCTGGATTTCGGGGACATTCTGGACCGCCCGGTCGGCAGACTCTCCGGCGGGCAGCGCAGGCGCATCGACATTGCGCGCGCCCTGCTCCACCGCCCGAAGATCCTGATCTTCGACGAGCCGACCACCGGCCTGGACCCGCAGACGCGGAGGCTGCTGTGGGACGTGGTGACAAAGCTGCGCCGGAAAGAAAAGCTGACGGTCTTTCTGACCACGCACTACATGGAGGAAGCGGCGGACGCCGACTACGTGATCCTGCTGGACAGCGGCCGGATCGTCGGCGAGGGCACGCCGCTGGCGCTGAAAAACACCTATGCCGGAGATCACATCACGCTGTACGGTGTGGAAGAGGCCGCCGTCCGGGCGCTCGGGCGCAAATATGCCCCGGTGCAGGGCGGCTGGCGCATCGAGGTGGAAAACACCGGCGAGGCGACGAAGCTGATCCTGGCGCAGCCCGCGCTGTTCACGGACTATGAGATCACCAAGGGAAATATGGACGACGTCTTCCTGGCCGCGACGGGCAAGAAGCTGCATGGAGGTGCAGAGGTATGACCGGACTTGGCGCGCTGATCCGGCGCAACTGCAAATTATTCTTCAAGGACAAGGGGATGTTCTTTACCTCGCTCATCACGCCGGTCATTCTGCTGGTGCTGTATGCGACGTTTCTGGCCAAGGTCTACCGGGATTCTTTTGCCGCCGCCATGCCCGCGGGCTTCGCGGTGGACGCGGCGCTGATCGACGGCACGGTGGGCGGGCAGCTCGTCTCGTCGCTGCTGGCGGTGTGCTGCGTGACGGTGGCGTTCTGCTCCAATCTGCTGATGGTGCAGGACAAGATCAGCGGGGCCCGGCGGGATCTGACCATGGCCCCGGTCCGGCGTTCGACGCTGGCGCTCGGCTATTTTGCGGCGAGCGCGCTGTCGACGCTGCTGATCTGCTATGCGGCGCTGGCGGTCTGCCTCGGGTATCTGGCTGTGACGGGGTGGTATCTGTCGTCCGCGGACGTGCTGCTGCTCGGGCTGGATGTGCTGCTCCTGTCGCTGTTCGGCACGGCGCTTTCGTCCATCGTCAACTGCAAGCTCACGACGAACGGGCAGGCGTCGGCGGTGGGGACCATCGTCAGCGCGGGCTACGGCTTTCTCTGCGGCGCGTACATGCCGATCTCCAATTTCGGCGAGGGGCTGCAGAAGGTGCTGTCCTTCCTCCCCGGCACGTATGGGACGGCGCTGTTCCGCAATCACGCGCTGCGCGGGGTGTACGCGGAGATGACGCAGATCGGCTTTCCGGCGGAGGTGGTGGAAGCGATCCGGGACTCCATCGACTGCAATCTCTATTTCTTTGGCAGCAAGGTCAGCATCGGAGCGATGGCCGGCGTGATGGCCGGGAGCGTGGCTGTGCTGATCGGGATCTATATTTTGATGAATCTTCTGAAAAAAACAGACTGAATCTACATTGGAGGAACGAAACATGAACGATATTCTTGATTTTATCCGGGCAGCTGCGCCCTGGGTGGCGATGGGGCTGGCTGTGGCGATTTTGGCTGTCCGCGGCGCGGTAAAGATCAAAAAGGGCGAGAAGCAGGACAGCAGCTACGGGCTTGAGGGCATGTGCCTCGGCATGTGCTTCGGCACGGCCCTCGGGACCGCGCTCGGCAACAACACCGGCGTCGGCCTTTCGCTTGGCATGCTGCTCGGCCTGGCCATCGGCTCGTGCATCCCGAGGAACCGGAAGGACGCGGACGAATGAAGAAACGCACAAACGGGATCCTGCTTTACCTGCTGCTCATCCTCGCCTTCTGGGGCTTCACCTTTGTGACGCTGAACGTCTGGCTGAAGCCCTTCTCTGCCGCATATGAACAGACCGGAGAAGTGACTGCGGGCTATCTGGCATACGCGGGGATCGGTCTGGTGTTTTCCACGCCTGCGCCGTTTTTGTCGGTCCTGATCCTGGCGCTTGGGTGGGAGAAGATCAGCCTGAAAGCGTTCTTCGCGCGCCTGCTGCGCACAAAGAACAAGAGGAAAACCATTCTGCTGACCGCGGGTCTCTGCGCAGCGGCGCTGCTCTTTGCGCTTCTGCGCGGAACGCCGAACGGCGCGCCGTGGTACCTGTTCCCCGCCGGTTTTCTGGTGATGATCCCGCTCGTCGGCCTTGCCGAGGAAGCGGGCTGGCGCGGCTTTCTGCAGCCGGAGCTGGAAAAGCGGCTGCGGTTTCCGTTCAGCGTTCTGGCAGTCGCTGCCATCTGGGCCGTCTGGCACGCTGATCAGTGGCTGGATGTGACCTCGAACCACTATGGCGACAGCTTTCCGGGCTTCTGCGTCAACATCCTCGTCTGGTCCTTTGCGCTGGCAGCACTCTACAGGGCGACGAAAAGCGTCATGGCCTGCGCGGTCTATCATGCGTTCGTCAACGCGATCGGCGCCGTCTATGACTGGAACGCACTGTTTGATCCGTTTCCCGGCGATGTCTTTACCAACCTCTACCGCGCCGCGGTCCTGCTCGGCTCGATCGGGCTGTGGCTCCATGCAGACAGGCGGGAACGAGAAAACACTTCTATGGAAAATCGGAGGAACAGCAACGATGAACGTTACATATGAACACAAGCCTGCGATGACTCTGATCGGGTTTTCGGCCCTGATCCGGTTGGCGGAGGGCTATGTCAAATGCCCGGAATTCTGGGATGTGGAATACAGCCGGAAATACGCGCGCCTGTGGCAGACCGGGCGGCCGGAAACGCCGGTGGAGCAGGCGCTGCTTGAAAACCGGATCGGGCGGTTCGCCATCTGCGAGCAGAAGACAGACTGCTTCGAATACTGGATCGCCGGGCTTTACCGGGGCGGCGCGGTACCGGAGGGGCTGAAGCTCTATCGCTTCCCGGAGAGCGATTGGGCGGTATTCTCCGCAAAGGGCCCGCTCCCCGGCTCGCTGCAGACGCTCAACACCTACATCTGGCAGACCTGGTATCCGGCCGAGGGGCAGCAGGTCGTGGGGAACGGAAACGCCACGCTGGAGGTCTATTCCGCGGGCGATATGCAGAGCCCCGACTACGAATGCGGCATCTGGGTGCCGATCGTGCGGCCGCAGCAGACTGCGGACGACAGCGCCGAAACGGCAGCGACTGCCGCGCTGCCGGGGCTTTTATAAGCGATGGCGCGGTGGGATCCGTGGCGCGGGTGCAGGCGGTGCAGCGAGGGCTGCCTGCACTGCTACATTCATAAGGGCGACGCCAAGCGGGGCGTCGACACAAATCTGATCGTTCAGACGAAGGATTTTGACAAGCCGATCGCGCAGCTCAAAAAAGGCGGCTACAAAATGAAGCCGGGGCTGGTGTATGTCGGGTTTTCGACCGATTTTCTGATCGAGGACGCCGACGCGTGGCGCGGCGAATGCTGGCAGATGATGCAGGCGCGCCCCGACTGCACCTTCCTTTTTCTGACCAAGCGCATCGAGCGCTTCGCGCAGTGCGCCCCGGCGGACTGGGGCGACGGCTACGAGAACGTGGTCGTGTGCTGCACGATCGAGAACCAGCGCAATGCGGACAAAAAGCTGTCTGTATTTCGTTCGCTGCCCATCAAGCACAAATGCATCACGGCGCAGCCGCTCATTGAACGCGTGGATCTGGAGCCATATCTGGACGGCGTGGAGCTGGTCGTGGTCGGCGGAGAGTCGGACCGGGAGGCAAGACCGCTTGACTACAGCTGGGTGCTGGATATCCGGGCGCAGTGCATCCGGAAGCAGGTCAATTTCGAGTTCCGGCAATGCGGAACGCATTTTATCAAGGACGGCAGGGTCTATACGCTGCAGACCCGGGACCTCTGCCGACAGGCCCGGCTGGCCGGGATCAACTATACGTGTGAGGCAGGTGAAAAATCGCATGAACTTCAGGATCACAGATGACGGAAACGAACGCGACATCCATGAGATCCACGAGATGCTGAGGGACTACAACCTCCGGCACCGCGAGGCATCGGAAACTGTGCCGCTCGGCGTGTTTCTGGAAGACGAGACGGGCCAAAAGCTCGCCGGGTTGACCGCAGAGACCTTCGGCAACTGGCTTTGCATCCGGTTCCTGTTCGTCGGCGAAGCGTTCCGGGGCTAGGGGCTCGGCAGCAGGCTGCTGGAGGCTGCGGAAAATGAGGCCCGGCAGCGCGGCTGCAAATACGCATTTGTGGACACCTTTTCCTTTCAGGCGCCCGCATTTTACGAAAAGCATGGATACCGGGAGGTCTTTACCCTCGAGGACTATCCGTACACCGAAAAACGGCATTATTACACGAAAGACTTGGCTGTGCACCGGCCAGAATGACGAACGCCAATTTATGGAGGCCGCGATGAAACATACGAACCAACTGATCGGCTGCTGCGGGCTGGACTGCGAAACCTGCGACGCCAGGATCGCAACGGTCACAAATGACGACGCCCTGCGGGAGAAGACCGCCGCCCTGTGGACGAAGCTCAACGGGGTGCCGATCACCCCGGAGATGATCCGCTGCACCGGCTGCCGCATAGACGGAGTCAAAACGCCGTTCTGCGACAAGCTCTGTCCGGTCCATACCTGCGTGCGGGAAAAGAGCCTTGATACCTGCGCGGACTGCGGGCAGATGGACAGCTGCCCGACGCTGGGGCGCATCGCCGCGAACAGCCCGTTCGTGCTGGACAACCTGCGGCGGCTGCGCGAGGGAAAGTAGATGCGGCGGTATATCGCCCTGCTGCGGGGCGTGAATATCAGCGGCAAGAACAAGGTGCCGATGGCGGAACTGAAGCTGGGCTTTGAGGCGCTCGGGTTTTCGGACGTCCGGACCTGGCTGAACAGCGGGAACGTGGTCTTTTCCAGCGGTGAAGCGGATACAGCAGCGTTGACTGACCGAATTGAGCGCATGATTCAGCGTGAATTTGGCTTGGCCGTTCCCGTTTTTATCATTCCGCAGGAGGAACTTGCGGCCATCCTGCGGCACGCCCCGGATTGGTGGGGAACGGAGGATCCAGAGATCTACGACAACCTCATTTTCATCCTGCCGCCCGCTTCTTTCCAGGACGTCTATCGCGAGATCGGCGCACCGAAGGAGGGCCTGGAGCAGATCCGGGACTACGGGGCCGCCGTGTTCTGGTCCTTCGACCGGAAGAAGTATCAGAAAACGAACTGGTGGCCGAAGACGGCCAGCGCGGAGGTCGCCCCGAAGCTGACGATCCGGACGGCGAATACCGTCCGGAAAATCGCCCGTCTATAGAAACAAAAACATGTAAACAGAGGTTATTTATGATTACGATCTATGTCTATACGCTCGACACGATGGCCGATTGGGAGATCGGGTATGTGACTGCAGAGCTGCACTCCCGCCGCTTTTTCAAACAGGATGCACCGGAGGTATCGGTCAGAACCGCCGGCATCTCCAGAGAGCCGGTCACAAGCATGGGCGGGCTGAGAGTCCTGCCGGACTGCGTGGTCGGCGATATCGCGGTCAGCGAAGAAACCGTCCTGCTGCTGCCGGGCGGGAACACCTGGGATGACCCGAAGCACAGCGCTGTGATCAGGAAGGCGGCGGCGCTGCTCTCCGCCGGGGGCACGGTCGGCGCGATCTGCGGCGCGACGGCCGCCTTGGCGCGTGCGGGCCTGCTTGACGACCGGCCGCACACGAGCAACGGCGCCGGTTTCCTGGAGATGTTCTGCCCCGGCTACAAGGGGCAGCCGTATTTTGTGGACGCCCCCTCGGTCGCGGACGGGAATCTGATCACCGCGGGCGGCACGGGCGCGCTGCTGTGGGCAAAACAGATCATCTGGCGGCTGGGCGTCTTCCGGCCCGATACGCTTGAAGCGTGGTACGCGTATTTCAGCACCGGCGAGGCGCAGCACTTCTTCGCGCTGATGCAGACGCTGCCTTCGGCCGCGCAATGACCCATGCCGGACCGAAACACGCAGAAAGGAGGGCCGCGGGGCCATGCCGTGTGATATCTTGACTGTAAACGATACGAAATACACCGTGCTCCGGCTGCTTGGGAAGGGAAAGGGCGGATATTCCTATCTGGTGACGGACGGGGCGGCGCAGTATGTGCTGAAGCAGATCCACCACGAGCCGTGCGACTACTACACCTTCGGCGACAAGCTGCAGTCGGAGCTGCGCGACTACGAGACGCTGCGAACGCTCGGCATCCCCATGCCGGAGCTGCTGGCGGCGGATGTGCAGCAGGAGCGCATTTTAAAGGAATACATCGCCGGGCCGACCGTCGCGGAGCTGCTCAAAGCGGGGCAGATGGACCCCGGCTGGGTCGCGCAGGTGCGCGCCATGTGCGCGCGTTTATACCCGGCGGGGCTGAACATCGACTATTACCCCACCAACTTCGTCCCGCGGGATGGGACGCTTTACTACATTGATTACGAGTGCAATGCCTATATGGAGCCGTGGGACTTCGGGCACTGGGGGATGCAGTTCTGGACGGCGCAGGCGGCGGAAAGGACGGAAAACGCATGAAGGTTCCATGGGAGGACAAGCTCCCCTGCGCAGCGCTGGCGCTGCTCGTGCTGGCGGTGTTCTACGGCATTTATTTTGCCAAGATGCTCGCGCAGAAGCGGCGCGGCATCCAGACCCGGCAGATCGGGCGCAGGAAGGAAAAAGACATCCACACCGTCGAGGTGCTGATGAGCATGGCCACGCTGGGTGCGCCCCTCGCGCAGCTGCTCTCCATTGCCTTCGGCTGGAGCCAGCTTCCCGCGAACGCACGGTTTACCGGCTTCTGCATCGGGATGCTGGGCGACGTCATCTTCCTGCTGTCCGTTTTGTGCATGAAGGACAGCTGGCGCGCGGGGATCCCCGACAAGGACAAGACGGAGCTGGTCACGACCGGCATCTACGCCTTCAGCCGCAACCCGGCGTTTCTCGGCTTTGACCTCATGTATCTTGGCGTCCTGCTGCTGTACGGAAATCTGCTGACATTAGGATTTTCCGTGTTTGCCATCGTCATGCTCCACTTGCAGATCTTGCAGGAGGAACGATACCTTGTGAACGCCTTTGGCACGCCGTATCAGGATTATTGCCGCCATGTGTTCCGGTATCTGGGCAGAAAATGAGGTCCGTTTTAAAATGAACTGACAGGAGAAACCGATGAAAAACCACAAGAAAACAATTATGACCCTGCTGACCGCAGCGGTATTGCTGATTGCCGCCTTTATGACAGGATGCACAAAGCAGACACAAGCCTCAAATCAAGACGTTGCCCTCGGCACTAATTTTTCTGATGAAGAATTTGCTAAATTGTCCGCCCTGCAATTTGACGGTTACGAAGAGATGACCGTTTCGGAGTTTCAAAACAAGGTATGGGAATTGACCGACACGAACGAATATCGCAGCTTGTTGGAGAGATTTTTTCTCGATACGGCTCTGTATGAACAAAAGGACAGTCATGCGCTTGCGTCTTTCCTGTTTTACACGTTAGAACCCCTTACGGCCGAAAAATGGCAGACGAGGGAGTTTCGAGGAGATGCAACGACGGATGATCCCAGCGCTGTCGGTCATGCCTCGCTGGAATTTGTTTATAGTCTTACCGTTCAAAACGCTGATACGCTGACTGTCGGTGAATACAATGCCGCGTGTCTGGGGGTTGCGAATGGGCTGCAAAGTATCCTGCAAGACAAAACGAAGGAACAGCTAAAAAGTGATTCATCCATGCAGAAAGCGATCGATTCTGAAATTGAAGAACTGAAGGAACAATGGGACACAGATGATCTGCAAATTTCCGTAAAATATTTCTTCATGCCCCTTTCGGAGTTGGACGCGGGAAATGGGAAGCAGGATAACAGCCTCCAAGGACAGGAGCGACGGGAGAATCCGAACAGTACAGAGGAAGATTACCGTTCTTTATTGCAGTTGAAAACAACCGATTACCAAAGCAAGTCCGTTGCGGATTTTAATATGGAGCTGCTGGAATGGGCGGATAACAATTCGGAACGGATGGCACGGATCACGGATGATGTTGCCTATCAGGATTTTTCCGTGGATTTGAGCAATGACGAGCTTTCTTTTGTAACATTGACCACATGGCTTTCCAGAGTAGAAAACGGAAAGCATGTACAAAGCCATGATACGGGACAGGCAGAGGAAGACCCCAGCTATAATCAGTATCTTCCGTTAAAAACGGCGGGAGAAAACGGATACAGCAGCGCATGGTGCAATCTGTACTACCAATTTTCCTATCATATTGCAGACAAGTAAACGCTGACTGTTGGAGAACGTGACGAGCATATCGGCAATATGCTGCACAGGATAGAGGATTATTGGAACAAAACAGATATGGAAGAAATGCTGCGCACGACAAAAGATGATATGGTAAGGAAACTGCAAGAAATTGCGGTGGAATACAGCGACGCGGACATCACGATTACAATTCGTGAAGATTCTGTATGGTTTGAGACTATGGACGAGCAAAGCAAGGTCTTCGATTAACACGAACCGTTACCAGTTATCACCATTTTCTTAGACAACGATAAACATATAGGAGGAACTATGAAAAACGCGAAAAAAGCAATTATGATCCTGCTCGTCGCGGCCGTATTGCTGACCGCTGTTTTTGCGTTAGGACGCTATGGCTGGAAGCTGCTGGGTTTTCGAGCCTGCGAAGGTGCGGGAATCGAATCCGTAGAAGTAGGAGAATCCACCGTAAAAATCAAAGGATTTTACCCTGGTTCCTTCCCAGAGGGCTTCTGCGGCTATTATGCTGAGGAACAGGATGGATCGCTATATGTGGGCTTTCGCTTCAGCACAGTATTCGGCATTTTTGAAACCGGCAATTTTGATGTTGCCGTCCCTGTCGATGGAAGCATCAGTAAAGTTGTCCTTAAAA
>ERZ808240.3777-NODE-3777-length-14283-cov-9.959938_pt1 | contig 14283 bp, 12 predicted proteins | sample MGYA00521084_ERZ808240 | MGnify/ENA primary metagenome ERZ808240 (study PRJEB31516, sample SAMN03275571) | gut metagenome | biome: mammalia-associated habitat; material: feces | host: Papio cynocephalus | place: Kenya | collected 2012-08-06 ... | reverse complement strand
AGTTTGTGTAATAGCTCAGAGAACGCATCACCGGCTTGCACAAACGATTGAAACACACTTCATCCAGCAGCAGCATGGCTTCGCCGGGGGCAAGGCGCATGGCGGAGCGAATGGTCTCGTCGCCGCAGCTTGCTTTCAGGTGGGCCACGTTGGAGGAAATCTGCTGGTGGCACTCCCGCTCCAGAATATCAAATACGCCGCCGGTCAGGTCAATGCGGGTATAGTCCCGGGTGCCGAACAGGCTGCGGGGCAGGTAATCGATGGAGTAGATGACCGGGGTGGTATCCGCCAGAATGCGCTTTTTGATGCAGATGACCTCATCGCCCGGCTCGATCTCCAGGTTGCGGGCCAGCTCTTCTCCGGCGCGGATGGGGTAGACCTGAATGCCGTCGGCATGCGGGTAGCTGCCAAAACTGCGGATGAGCGGGTAGTATTCCAGCTTCTGGTCCAGGCGGCTGCGAAGCCCCAGCACCGAGCGGTTGACTACGGTGCCAATGCCGCGCACCCGCTCCACATAGCCGTCACGTTCCATTTCGCTGAGTGCATCGCGGATCACCGTGCGGCTCACCCGCATCTCGGCGGCCAGATCGACCTCCGCGGGCAGACGGTCCACCTGGGCATAGCGCCCGGTGCGCAGCTCATCAAGCAGGTTGGCGACCACACGGTCACTGATAACGGCGCCGCCCAGGCGGCTGGAAGAAGCGAGGGTGGAATCTTTCATACTGTGTAAATCCTCCGTTCACGGGCGGGCGCTGCCCCCGCCGGGAATCAAAGGACCCCGCACTGCCTCCGGCCAGGACCGGAAAACGGCAGAAGCCCTTTCGCTTTATTATAACACAATTTGACAATTGTGAAAACGGCATTTATACTGGAATCACACGAAAAGTACGATTTTATTTTGGAGGGGAGCGTACACAAAATGGAAATTCTTCTGCAAAAGGTCTGCGGCCAGCCCGCACAGCTGCCGGTGGTTCTGCGCCGCTGCATCCCGGCAGAGGCCCCGGCGGTCTTTGCGCTGCAAAATGAGGTGCATGACGCCATGGAGCACCCGGAACTGTTTGTGAGCGACACGCTGGAAAACATCACGAGCGATGTGACCAACGGCCTGTGCATCGGTGTGTGGCAGGGCGAGCGGCTGGGTGCCTACCTGACGCTGCGCTTCTGTGGAGAGGATGCACACAACTATGCGGCCTTTCTGGGCGTTCCGCAGGCGGAGTGGCCCCACTGGGCCAATGCAGACAGCGCCGTAGTTCATTCGGACTGGCGCGGAAACGGCCTGCAGCGGCGGATGCTGGAAGCGGCCATTCCGCTGCTGCCGCCGGAGATCACGGCCATCGGGGCTACCGTCAGCCCGGACAATGCCTTCAGCCTGCACAACGCCTTGGCAGCGGGTTTCTCCATCGCTACCCGCCGGGAGATGTACGGCGGCTATGACCGCTACCTGCTGGCGAAAAAACTGTAAGAAAAAACTCTCCTGGATGCACATTTTCGCATCCAGGAGAGTTTTTTAATCTGATGTTATGCAGCCTGAAGTGATTTGCCCCGCTGACGCAGTTTGTGCCGCACCACCAGCAGGCAGGTCAGGTGCACCGCCGCCGTCAGGATCCAGCTGATGGGGTAGCTGATGTACAGCATGAACGGTGTACGGTTCAGCTGGAAAATGGTCGCGATCCACACCAGGCGCAGCAGGCAGCTGCCGATCAGGCTCACCACCATGGGCAGCACCGAGTAGCCCAATCCGCGCAGCGAACTTGCCAGCACATCCATGATGCCGCACAGCAGATAGGTGCCGCAGATGACGCGCAGGCGTTCCAGCCCGGCGGCGATAACGGCATCATCGGAAGAGTAGAAGTGCAGCAGGGTGTTGCCTGCCAGCGCTGCGCCGCCGCCCAGGATCAGGCCGGTGCAGACGGCGCACAGCAGGCAGTTGCGCATGACGCGGTCCAGATTCTCGTACTTGCGGGCACCGATGTTCTGGCTGGTAAAGGTCACAGCGGCCTGCGCAAAGGCGTTCATGGCTGTGTAGACAAAGCCCTCTACGTTGGAGGAGGCAGAGCTGCCGGCCACGACGGTGGAACCGAACGAGTTGATGGCAGACTGGATGACCACATTGGAAAGGCTGAACACGGTGCTCTGCAGGCCAGCCGGCAGGCCGATGAGCAAAATCTGTTTCAGCGCACCGGCATGGAAGCCCAGTTTGTGCAGGTCAAGGTGCAGGGGGCCTTCCTCTTTCAGCAGCATCCGGGTGACCATGCAGGCGGAAACCGTCTCACTGATGATGGTAGCCAGAGCAACGCCGGCCACGCTCATCTGGAACCCGATGACGAACACCAGATTCAGCACCACATTGATGACGCCCGCTGCTGCCAGGCAGTACAGCGGGCGTTTGGTGTCGCCCACTGCACGCAGCAGTGCGCTGCTGAAGTTGTACAGCATGGTCATCGGCATACCGATGAAGTAGATTTTCAGGTACAGGGAGGAAAGGTCGATGACGTCCTCCGGGCAGCTCATGAGCTCCAGCAAACCGCGGGCTGCCAGAAAACCCACAATGGCCAGCAGTATGCCGCTGACCAGCCCCAGCGTCACCGAGGTATGGACGGTATCCTGCACACCGCGCTCATCCTTGGCACCGAAGCAACGGGCAGCCACCACGTTTGCGCCCAGTGAAAGGCCTACGAACAGGTTGACCAGCAGGTTGATGAGTGCACCGTTGGAGCCGACTGCCGCCAAGGCGGTGCTGCCTGCAAAGCGCCCCACCACGACCACATCCGCTGCGTTGAATAGCAGCTGCAGAATGCTGGATGCCGCCAGCGGCAGGGAAAACAGGATGATCTTTTGCAGCATCGGGCCGCTGGTCAGATCAGCCGTGCGTGAGGACTGTGCCATGAAAGAATGCGCCTCCCTTTTTGTATCGCAATATCACAGAAAAAGCTTATCAGAATGCTCCGGCCCAGCGCCGGACACAAAACCATATTATAACGCTGCCCGGCCGAAAATACAAGAGATTTTTACGGGAATTTTGCGCAAAACCACACAGCCCGGCAAAACAGGAGGAAAAAAGAATCCCCCGGCTGCTGTGCCTGCTGCAGCTGGGGGGAAGAAAAAACTATTATGAATGTTCAGGTGCGTTCAGCACAGTCCAGCGCCCATCTTTTTCATAATCGTGGGTCTCGCCGTCATCGGAGTACAGGCGGTAGCTGGCTTTGCCAGTTGCATCCGGGCAGTACCACAGGGTCAGATGTGTCTCATCCAGCTGGGCGGTGCAGGCAGCGGGCTGTGCCACCGGCACGGCATGGCCCGGGCGGATGAACAGCAGTACCTCGTTCAGAGCACAATGGAGGTAGTGGTGCCCGGCGGGCAGCATTTCCATATCGTAATCTTCAGCGCTGCGCAGGCGGTAGAGCTTCATGGGCTCCGGAAGATAGACGTGACGCCCGGCGGCATTCTGGGTGTAGACTGGGGCCACCATTACACCGTCGCCCAGCAGGAGCTGATCCTGTACCTCACGGGCGTCGGCATCTTCCGGGAAGTCAAAGCCCAGCGGGCGGAAGTAGCTGCCGTTTTCCAGTGCGGCCTTCATGAACTCGCTGTAAAGGTAGGGCAGCAGAGCATAGCGCAGCCGGATCATATTGCGGATGGCACTCTGCTGGTCAGGAAAGCGGTAATATTCCTGCGCCCGGGTCCCGGCGGTGGAGTGGTTGCGCATCAGCGGGGTGAAGAGGCCAAATTCCAGCCAGCGCAGAGCGAGATCCGGGGTGGTGTCGTCACCAAAGCCGCACAGGTCTGCGCCGGTGTACAGGAAACCACACAGCTGTACATTTGCCATCAGCTGGACGTTGGCCAGCAGCTGTGCCCAGGAGGCGTGGTTATCACCCAGCCAGATGCCGCCGTAGCGGTGGCTGCCGATATAACTGGAACGGCTATATAATAAGGTACGCTTATCCGGGCGCAGGTCAGCAAAAGCTTCCCCGGCGGCACGGGTCATATTGCCGCCGTAAAGATTGTGGACCTGATCGTGCCGCACCCGCTGGCCGTTTATATCGTGGTAGAAGCTGGCATAATCCTCCGGGCTGTTCATCAGCCCGAGAACTCCGCCGACCACGGTACTGAAAAATTCCTCCTGCTCAATGTTGTCTTTTTTGCGCAAAGCGGCCATGCTGTCCAGAAAAGCGCTCAGCCGTTCCGGCGAATAAAACAGAGCGGGTTCGTTCATGTCATTCCAGAAGCCCTCAATACCGCAGTCGGTCAAAACCTTGTACCGGTGGCCGAACCAGTCCCGCACCTCCGGGCGCAGAAAATCTGCAAAGTAGGCCTTGCCGGGCCAGACGGCTGCCACGAAGGGTGTGCCGTCTGCTTTGGTGCAGAAGCAGCCTTTCTCCAGCCCCTCGGTACAGGTTGGGTCTTCCGGGTCGATGCGCACTCCGGCGTCGATGATGGGCACCAGCCGGATGCCCTGTGCCTTCAGCTCGGCGGACAGCGCTTTCAGATCCGGGAAGCGCTCTTTATTTACGGTAAAATCGGCATAGCCCTGCATGTAATCAATGTCCATGCAGATCATGTCCAGCGGCAGGCCGTTTTCATGGTACTGGCGGGCAACTTCCCGGATGTCCTCGGCAGTCTTATAACCCCAGCGGCTTTGCTGCAGGCCGAATGCCCACTTCGGCGGGATATAACTGCGGCCCACCAGCTCCCGGAACTGGCGGCTGATGTCATTCAGATCTGCGCCAGTGATAAAGTAGAGGTCGTAGTCCGGCCCATCGGTGTAGAAATGCAGGCGGTCGTACGTGGTATAGCCGATGTCATAATATACTTTTCCCGGGAAATCCACGAAGACGCCGAAGCACGGCTGCCCCTTTCCGCCGTCGATCAGCAGAAAATTGTGTGCGCCGTAGTAGGAAAGTTTGCATTCGCCGTGGTGGGCTTCATCCGTATTGTTGGCGACATAGTGCCAGCCGCGCTTATTGATGCCGCGGGGCATCTCGCCCAGGCCGTAAACGATGGCGTCTGCCGCCATGGTGTAGGCCCAGCCGCCCTCCGGGGCAGGAGTCAGGCAGGGGACCGGGCCGCTTGCGGCGGGCAGAGAACGGACGACGCTGTCTGTGGGCAGCGGGTGGCCGAAGGTGAAACGCTGGATCATGGAAAAACCTCCTTACAGGTGGGGTGAGCCGTAAATCGTTGTTACCCTTATCTTACGGCAGGAACCGGCCAAAAACAAGGGATAAAACCAGCGCGTTTTTACCACAAAACCGGCAGGGTGCGCCAAAAACAGAAAAATACCGGCACCCGGGCCGGAATCGAATTGCAAAATCCGGCCCATACTGGTATACTGAATCCGTATCCAATTCGACACATTTTGTGGGAAGGAAGGAAATTCCATGTATCGCAACGGGATCAAACGCCTGCTGGCCATTGTGCTGTCGCTGTGCGGCATGCTGTGCCTGTCGTGGCTGTTTCTGATTTTGGCCATTGCCATCAAGCTGGACTCGCCCGGCCCGGTGTTCTTCAAACAGAAGCGGGTAGGCATTGGCAAAAAGCATTTCTACATTTTAAAGTTCCGCACTATGCGCATTGACACGCCGCACGATATGCCCACCCATCTGCTGCATGATCCGGACCAGTATATCACCCGCATGGGGCATTTTCTGCGCAAGACCAGCCTGGACGAGCTGCCGCAGCTGTGGAATATTTTTGTAGGCGATATGGCGGTCATCGGCCCGCGCCCGGCCTTGTGGAACCAGTTTGATCTGCTGGCAGAGCGGGATAAGTATGGTGCCAACGATGTGCGCCCCGGCCTGACCGGCTGGGCACAGATCCATGGCCGCGACGAGCTGGAAATTGCCGAGAAGGCAAAGCTGGACGGCTGGTATGTGGAGCATCTGAGCTTTGGGCTGGATGTGAAATGCTTCTTTGGCACTATTGCTGCCGTGCTGCGCCATGACGGCGTGGTGGAAGGCGGCACCGGCACCATCCACGAACAGGAGAAGAAGTGACAAAGCCCGCATTTCTTCTTGATTTATCCCCTGAAAAGCGTATAATAAAACAGTACACAAGACACAAGAAGGAGGATTCCTATGGAACGCACCTATATCAACGAGGTCCAGAAGGAAATCGGCAGCACGGTCAAGGTGCAGGGCTTTATCGAGAACCTGCGCAACAGCAAATACATGGCCTTCATCGTGCTGAAGGATATTACCGGCAAACTGCAGATCACGGTCGAAAAGGCCGATCACCCCGAGCTGGTGGACACCATTGACCAGCTGACCCCGGATTCTGTCATCACCGTCACCGGCAAAGTGATGGAGAACGATTACGTCAAGATGGGCGGCATTGAGATGATCCCCTCCGCCATCGAGATCGAGAGCATTGCCGATGCACTGCCCATCGTCCGCAAGGAGATCGCAGCCACCAAGAAAAAGAAAGCCGTCGAGCGTTCCAGCATCGACCAGCGCATCGACTACCGCTGGATCGACCTGCGCACCGATGAGAACCAGCTGATGTTCAAGGCACAGAGCTGCTTTGTCAACGCCATGCGCAAGTTCCTGCTGGACCGCAACTTCATTGAGATCCACACCCCGAAGCTGATCGCAGCTGCCAGCGAGAGCGGCTCCGAGGTCTTCAAGGTGGATTACTTTGACCGCAACGCCTACCTGGCTCAGAGCCCGCAGTTCTACAAGCAGATGGCTATGGCTGCCGGTTTTGAGCGCATTTTTGAGACCGGCCCGGTCTTCCGTGCAGAGAAGAGCTACACCAACAAGCACTCCACCGAGTTCTCCGGCTTCGACCTGGAGTTCAGCTACATTACCTCCTACAAGGATGTCATGAAGATGGAGGAAGAGCTGCTGACTGCTGGCCTGCAGGCTGTCAAGGATAACTACGGCGACCAGATCAAGGAGCTGTTCGGCCAGGAGGTCATCGTACCCACCACGCCGTTCCCGGTGGTCAAGCTGGCAGACCTGTACAAGGGCCTGGAAGAAGAGTTCGGCTACACTGTCGATGAGTCCGAGAAGGGCGACCTGACCACTGAGGCAGAGCGCCTGAGCTATGAGTGGGTCAAGAAGCACTACGGCCACGAGTTCCTGTTCATCACCGATTACTCCGCCGAGAAGCGTGCCTTCTACCACATGCGCGATGAGAACGGTGTGCCCCAGGGCTATGACCTGATCTGGCGCGGTGTTGAGATCACCACCGGTGCCCAGCGTGAGCACCGCTATGAGGTGCTGAAGAAGCAGGCAGAGGAGAAGGGCCTGGCCGAGGATGTCAAGTTCTATCTGGAGTTCTTCCAGTACGGCTGCCCCCCGCACGGCGGCTTCGGCCTGGGCATTGACCGCCTGACCATGCTGCTCTGCGGCCTGACCATCAAGGAGGCGGAGTTCCTGTTCCGCGGCCCCAACCGTCTGACCCCGTAATTCAAGCAAGATCGATTCAAAGCCCCTGTGCTTCGGCACAGGGGCTTTTTGCATATCTGTGCCCGCCTTCTCATACGATACAACGAGCGAACAGACGCACTCCGGCACAAGACCGGTGCGGAACGCGACGGGAAGGGGAGAGCACATTTGGACAAACAGGAACAAAATGCCATCTGCCGCGAGATCGGCGCGCGCACCGGCGGAGATATCTACATCGGGGTCGTGGGCCCGGTGCGCAGCGGCAAGTCCACCTTTATCAAGCGCTTTATGGAGGAACTGGTGCTGCCCGCCATGGGCACGGCGGCAGCCCGGGTGCGTGCCCGGGATGAACTGCCGCAGTCTGCCGCTGGGCGTACCATTATGACCACAGAGCCGAAATTCATCCCGGAGACGGCAGTGCCCCTGCAGCTGGAAGGAGGCGGGGAGTGCCGCGTGCGGCTCATCGACTGTGTGGGCTACATGGTAGAGGGGGCCATGGGCCACGAGGAGGATGACAAGCCCCGCATGGTGAAGAGCCCGTGGTTTGAGGAAGAGGTGCCGTTTGATCTGGCAGCGGAGACTGGCACCCGCAAGGTCATCTGTGACCACTCCACCATTGGCATCGTCATCACGACGGATGGTACGGTGAGCGACATCCCCCGTGAAGGGTATGCCAAAACCGAAAAGCGGGTTATCGAAGAACTTGATGCATTGGGCAAACCATATCTGATCCTGCTCAACAGCACCCACCCGGACGCACCGGAGACAAAGCAGCTGGCGGAGGGCATGGCGCGGGATTACCAGCACGCCGTACTGCCGGTGAGCTGCGTGGATCTGGATGCAGCGGCTCTGGGCAGCATCCTGCGGCAGGTGCTGTATGAGTTCCCGGTGCAGGAGCTGGATTTTGCCCTGCCGCGCTGGGTCACGATGCTGGAAAGCGGCCACTGGCTGCAGGCGCAGATCTATGCCGCCGCCATGCAGCTGGCAGAGCGCGTTACCCGCATGAAAGACGTTCCGACCGGCAGCGATGCGCCGGCGCTGGAATGCGATGCCGTGCAGCGGTCCGCGATTTCCGGCATCAATCTGGCGGATGGCAGTGTGCGCATTACCGTGGAGCTGAAGCCGGAGATCTTCTACCAGGTGCTCAGCGAGCAGACTGGCCTTGCCATCGGGGACGAAGCGGGCCTGATGCCCTGCATCATGGAGCTGGCCCGGGCAAAACGCGAGTATGAGAAGGTGCGCAGTGCGCTGGAACAGGTGGAGGCCACTGGTTACGGCATCGTGATGCCGACCATCAACGAGCTGAAACTGGAAGAGCCGGAGATCGTGCAGCAGGGCGGGCGTTATGGCGTCCGGCTGGAAGCCTGTGCCCCGTCCATTCAGATGATGAAGGCTACCATCCATACCGAGATCAACCCCATCGTGGGCACGGAAAAGCAGAGCGAGGACCTGGTGCAAAGTCTGCTGGCCGATTTTGCGGATGATCCGGTAAAATTGTGGGAGTCCAACATCTTCGGCAAAAGCCTGCATGAACTGGTGAACGAGGGCCTGCAGAACAAGCTCCTGCATATGCCGCAGGAAGCCCGCACCCGCCTGCAGGAAACGCTGGAACGGGTCATCAATGAGGGCTGTACCGGGCTGATCTGCATCTTGATTTAAGAATAAAAACAGAACCCCGCCCGCCGTGAAGTTTCTCCTCACGGCAGGCGGGGTTTTTGCGGTTACTTTTCTTCTTCTTCGGTCAGCTTATTGATGAGCAGCTGGTAGATCTCATTGCCTTTCAGAATGAACTGCTTTTTCATCAGGTCTGCCGAAAGGCGGTCCGGAGCACCCAGTTCCAGGCAGAACAGGCTTTCGTCCAGCCCTTTCACGGTGCAGCGCACGGTGCAGTGTCCGTCCGGCTTCTCGGTGATGCTGGCGCTGTACTTGGCCTCTTTGCGGGCCCAGGTCTGGCAGCGCAGCACAGCGGCCACGGCGCGTTCCCGCACACTGCGGGGCAGGTCGTACGCCAGCTCCTGCGCCACCTTGCGGCCTTTATCGGTAATGGTGTACACCCCGTTTTTCAGCGTGACGAGCTGCTGACGCGTGATGTCATCCAGGCAGGAACCAATCTCAAAGTAGTTGACGAGGGCTTCCTCCATCAGGGCATTCTCGATCTCCTGCCGGGCAATGGGTCCGGCATTTTTGACCAGATAACACAGCAGCAGCCGGATCTCGGTGCTGTTGGTCAGTCCGCCGGGACGTACACCGGCAGTAAAAGCATCATTGGCGGTCATCGTTCCAAACATCCCCCTTGCATTTTTCCATTCCACTATAGTATAAAGGGTTTCACACCGGATTGCAAGCCGCGGCGGAAAAATCTGTCTCGATCCGCTTGGGGCTCTCCGGTGTGGAGTACACCCAGTGGTCCAGATGCCCTTCCGTGATGAAGTACCGCAGGTCGAACCGGTGCCGCTGGCTGAGGGCGTGGTTCACGATGACCAGCTTGATCTTCATCTTTTCCGGCAGGATGTTCTTGATGTAAACGCTCACGGCCTGCCCGGGGGTCAGGTCAGCGCAGCTCTCGGCAAGGCCGGCCAGATTGGGGGTGATCTCCACAAAAGTGCCGTATTCCTCCACGCTGCGCACGATGCCAACCACCGTTTCGCCTACTGTAAAGGCGGCGGCGTTCTCGGCCCAGGTGCCCAGCAGCTCCCGGATGCTGAGCACAAAGCGCCCCTGAATATCCCGGTTCTTGAGCACACACAGGATCTGCTGCCCCACACTTACCCGGTCCGCCGGGGAAGAAATGCGGCTCACCGACATGCAGTCGATGGGCAGCAGCGCGCTGATGCCGCAGCCTACATCACAGAAGGCACCGAACGGCTCAATGTGGGTCACGGTGCAGGGCAGGATATCGCCGGGCGAAAGTGTATCCAGATACTCTGCCTTGCACATCCGCTGTGCCTCGGCACGGGAGAGCCGGTAGCATGGCTGGCCGGCCTCGTCCGTTTCCAGACTCTCAATGACAAAGCAGGTGGGGCGGCCCACCCGGGTCAGCACGGCGATATCCCGCACGGTGCCGTTCTCTGCGCCGTCGGCACACTGGGCAAAGGGCATCACACCCTTCACCCCGCCCAGCTCAAAGCGCAGCTGGCGCTGGGTGTCAAAAGCCAGGGCAGTGGCCTGCAGCACTTCACGGTTGGCCATGGCGGCGTGCAGCTCAGCAGGGGACAGCCGGGCGGCGGAACGGTAATTGCCTTCGGTACGATATGCTTGCATCATGTTTCCTTCCTCTTTCTCTCTGGTTTTGGATTCGGCCTGCCCGGCAGGCAGACCGTGTTTGCTAAACGATATGCACCCCTGCGGACAGATATTTGCATTTTACAGGCATTTGGATTATACTATATCTGTATGTGCAGGCCCGGCACAGCGGCCGGGCGCACCGCCCGCCGGAACGCGGGCAGAAGGGAGCGAAAGTATGGACGTTGCTGTGGGAGATACCATTCTCACCCGCAAAAAACACCCCTGCGGGGCCTCCAGTTTTGAAGTGCTGCGGGTGGGCATGGATTTCAAGATCCGCTGCACCGGCTGCGGGCGCGAGGTGATGCTGCCGCGGGCCAAGATTGAAAAGAACATCAAAAAGGTGGTGCATCCGGGGGCGGAATAGTGCCCGGAGCCAAGCATTCAGGATTTTTTGTAAGGAGAACTGCCGGATATGCCCAATCTGTTTGCCCAAATGGATGCTGTGTGCCACCGCTTTGAAGAACTTTCCATCCGCCTGAACCAGCCGGAAACGGCTGCCGACCCGGCGCTGTTCCGCAGGCTGATGCGGGAATACCACGACGCAGAGCCTGTGGTGCAGGCCTACCGGGACTGGCAGACCGCCCAGGATCATCTGGCGCAGGCCAAAGCCCTGCTCGAAGAGCCCGGGGCCCTCGATGCGGACTTTAAGCAAATGGTACAGCAGGAAATCAGCGAAAAAAGTCAATATGTGGAAAAGCTGGAAAATAATCTCAAAATTTTGCTGCTGCCCAAGGACGTCAACGATGGCAAAAACGTCATCGTAGAGATCCGCGGTGGTGCCGGCGGAGAGGAAGCTGCCCTGTTTGCCCACAGCCTGCTGCGTATGTATACCATGTATGCCCAGAGCAAAGGCTGGGCGCTGGAACTGCTCAACCTGAACGAAACCGAGCTGGGCGGTGTCAAGGAGGCCATCTTCTCGGTGGATGGAGCAGGGGCTTACAACCGCCTCAAGTATGAGAGCGGCGTGCACCGGGTGCAGCGTGTGCCGGAAACGGAGACGCAGGGCCGCATCCACACCTCCACCGCAACGGTGGCTGTGATGCCGCAGGCCGAAGAAGTGGATTTTGCGCTGGACATGAAGGACCTGCGCATTGACACCTTTCGCTCCTCCGGTGCGGGCGGCCAGCACATCAACAAGACGTCCAGCGCCATCCGCGTGACCCATATTCCCACGGGCACGGTGGTCGAGTGCCAGAACGAGCGCAGCCAGTTCCAGAACAAGGACAAGGCACTGGAAATCCTGCGCAGCCGCCTGCTGGCCCAGAAGCAGAAGGAACAGCAGGATGCCATCAACGCAAACCGGCAGGGCCAGGTGGGCACCGGCGACCGCAGCGAAAAGATCCGCACCTACAACTTCCCGCAGGATCGCTGCACGGACCACCGTATCGGCCTGACCGTGCACAATCTGGCCAAGATCATGGACGGCAATCTGGACGAAGTGATCGACGCACTGGCTACCCGGGAACAGACGGAAAAGCTGCAAAAGCTGAATGAGCAGGGATAAATTCCTGCAAAGCAACTTTACTTTACAGATAGAAAGAACGATGATTCGTATGGAAATCAAAACGAAAGTTCTGCCTGCCGATGCGGCAGGCGTTGCCGAAGCCGCCGCGCTGCTGCAGCAGGGCGACATTGTAGCCCTGCCTACCGAGACGGTATACGGCATTGCAGCCGATGCCCGCAACGGCGAGGCGGTCGCAAAGATCTTCAAGGCCAAGGGCCGCCCGCAGGATAACCCCCTGATCGTGCATGTCACCGGGCCGGAAATGCTGCCGGGTCTGGTCAGCGAGGTGCCGGAGCGCGCCCAGCTGCTCATGGCTGCCTTCTGCCCCGGGCCGCTCACCATCATCATGCCCCGCGGCCCGGAGGTAGCGGCAGAGTGCTGCGCCGGGCTGGATACCGTGGGCATCCGAATGCCCAGCCACCCGGTGGCCCGGGCAGTCATCCAGCAGAGCGGCTGCGCCTTTGCAGCGCCCAGCGCCAACCTTTCCGGCAAGCCCAGCCCCACCAACGCGCAGGATGTCTTTACCGATATGGATGGCCGCCTGCCGCTGATCCTGGACGGCGGCGAGTGTGATGTGGGTGTGGAATCCACGGTGGTGTCTGTGGTGGGCGAAAAGCCTACGCTGTTCCGCCCGGGTCACATCACGCTGGAAGATCTGGAGCGCGCCCTTGGTGAAGAGGTCGAGGTGTCCAAGGCCATTCTGGAAAAGCTGCCCGAGGGGGCTGTGGTGCGCAGCCCCGGCATGAAGTATAAGCACTATGCCCCCAAAGCGGATGTGACCCTGCTGCGGGGCAGCTTTGAACAGTTCAAAGCCTATGTGGATGCCCACATGGAGCAGAACCCCAGCTGCCTGTGCTTTACCGGCGAGGCGGAAAAGCTGGGCGTGCCCTGTGTGGAGTATGGCCGCGAGGGCGACGGCGCGGACCAGGCAAAGCACATCTTCCGTTCGCTGCGTGCGCTGGATGAACAGGGAGATGCCATCGTCTACGCTCGCTGCCCGGAGCAGGATGGCCTTTCCATGGCCGTGTACAACCGCCTCATCCGCGCTGCCGCTTTCCGGGTGATCGACCTATGATCACGCTGGGCATCACGGGCCGCAGCGGCTGCGGCAAATCCACGGTCACGGCGGTCTTTGCTTCCAAAGGCGTGCCGCTGGCAGACGCTGATCAGCTCAGCCGGGAGATCCTGCTGCCGGGTTCGCCGCTGCTGCCACAGCTGGCAGAGCGCTTCGGGCAGGATATTCTTGCCCCGGACGGCACCCTGAACCGCCGCCTGCTGGCAGACCGTGCCTTTGCGACGCCGGAAGGCAAACAGGCGCTGGATGCGTTGACCCACCCGGAGATCGTCCGGCGCATCCGGGCGGCAAAAGCGGCCGCAGCACAGGCGGGCAGTCCTCTGTTCGTGCTGGACGGGGCGGTCATCGTGGGCACTGCCGCACAGGCAGAGTGCGACCGGCTGTGCGTGGTCACCGCACCGTTTGAAACGAGCGTGGCCCGCATCGTGGCGCGGGACGGTATTGCGCCGGAAATGGCAGCGCGCCGCCTGAACGCCCAGACGCCGGAAGAAACGCTGACCGCACAGGCGGACTACATCCTGCACAACGATTCTACCATGGAGCAGCTGCAGAATGCGGCCGCCTGCCTGTGTGAGAAACTGCTCAGCGAAGGGGGTGCGGGACACCGGTTTTGAACGAACAACAGAAAAAAGACCCCTGGGCGGAACCGCAGTATGATCCGGCTGCTGCCCATGCCCGCCGTATGGCACGTGCAAGGGCAAAACGGCGGGCCGCACAAAAGCGCCGGAAGCGGCTGATCCGCATGGTGCTGGTGGTCTGCGTGCTGGTTTTTCTGGTCACGGCGGGCCCGCGCCTATGGCATGAGGGCCAGCAGATGCTGTACCCCCGCAAGTATGAGGCCCTTGTGCAGCAGTGGGCCGGGACCTATGATCTGGACCCGCTGCTGGTGGATGCATTCATCCGCACAGAGAGCGGCTTTGACCCGGATGCAACCTCCAGTGTGGATGCCCGCGGCCTGATGCAGATGACCGAGGAAACCTTCCTCTGGCTGCGCAGCAAGATCGCAGAAGGGGAGGACCTGCAGTTTGCAGACC
>ERZ808240.3776-NODE-3776-length-14285-cov-12.518131_pt1 | contig 14285 bp, 12 predicted proteins | sample MGYA00521084_ERZ808240 | MGnify/ENA primary metagenome ERZ808240 (study PRJEB31516, sample SAMN03275571) | gut metagenome | biome: mammalia-associated habitat; material: feces | host: Papio cynocephalus | place: Kenya | collected 2012-08-06 ... | reverse complement strand
CCCAGCCGTATTTCTCGGCGGCTTCCCGCTCAATGATGATGGCCCGGTTCAGGTGCTCACAGCACTGTGCCGCCAGCCAGATGCCCTTCTCGGCCAGCACCGGGGCGATGCCAGCGTAGACGGCCTGCGCAGCCTCCAGACTGCTGTCCTTGCCGATATGCCCGCCGACGATCTCGCTGGAGGAGCAGCCCACCACGAAGACGTCCCCTTTTTTCAGGTTTGCCTGAGCCAGCAGCTCGGTCACAGCCTGCCGCGCCTCGTTTTCGATCTGTTTTTTAAATTCTTCCGTCATAAAAAACACCTCGTTCTATACTCTTGCCGACAGCAGGCTGGCAGAGCCTGCCGCACCGAAATACACTTTGCTGCCTGCCGGGCACACCGCCGCGCAGTCATCCAGCCCCTTGCCCGTGAAGGTGAGTTTCCAGCTTCCGTCTGCCGTGTCCACGGCCTCGGCACAGGGGGAGCCTGCCGGGATGCCGAACAGTTTCTGCTGGATGTTCTCGCCGGCCCGCAGGGCGATGCCCCGCAGCAGGGTACTGTCCGCGTTCTTTTCCAGCCAGCTGCTGTAAGCCCAGCGGTAGCCGATATAGAGCGTGCCGTCGGTGTCCATAGCCAGCGCACCGGGGTAGCCCGGCAGGCCGGAAGCAAAGCTCCGGCAGTTTTTGCCGCCCGCCGTCAGCTCCCGGGCATCGGCATCCACAGCCCAGATACAACGGTTCCCGAGGTCGGAGACGAAGAGGGTCCTGCCGTCGGCGGAGAGCGCCAGACCGGAGGCACCGGCCACGCCGTCCAGCACCTGTTCCACTGTCCGGGCCGACGGGTCATACACATAAACGCAGCCTGTACCGGTGTGGGCCAGCAGTTCTGTGCGGAGAGCGCTTTCCAGCCCGTTCTTTGCGCTGGCCTCTGTGGCCACTGCAAAGTAGACTCTGCCGTCCGGGCCGGTCTCTACTGCCGACACCGTTCCCAGCGGGGCACCGTCCAGCTGCGTGACCACCTGTTCCACCGAGGCGCCCCAGTTGTCATGCCGGACACGGCAGAGCGTCCCGCCGGAGGGCGTGAGCACCGTCAGCCACAGGTCGCCGCTGCCGTCAAAGTCGAAACCGGTCAGTTCGCCTTCCACGCTCAGGATCGAGGCGTAGGTTCCGCCGTCGGTGCGCACCAGGTCGCTCGTGCGCTTTTTCATCGCTGCGCCGGTGTAGGCTGCCGCATACACAAGGCCATCCTGCTGACGGACGCAGTCCACGCCCAGATATTCGCCCAGCTTCCAGATGTCCTTGCTGTCGCTGGAAAGAGCCGTCTGCGCTGCGCCGGTGTCCTGCCGCACATCGGGGGCTTTGTAGGCCTTGGGCGGCGTATCGATGGGCCGCAGCAGCAGGCCGTATACCAGTGCTGCCAGCATCAGCAGGGCAAAGATATTACTCGCCACCCGGAAGCGGCTCATCAGGGCTTCCCGCTCGATCGCCGCCTGTGCCTTCATCTGGGCCTTCCGGCGGGCTGCAGCAGCGCTGGTGCGCTGGGCGCGGCGGAGCCAGCGGTCCACGAAGAGGGCCACGTTCGGGCCCACCGTGACCGAGGCGATGAACAGAAGCAATACCAACTCTACAAATCCAATGCGCATGAACTGTTTTCCTTTATCTTCTGCAAAAAATCAGGGAATGCTTTATTTTTGAAGTATAGCACACTTGCCCTTTTCAGTGCAAGACAGGCCCCCGGCGCTTGACAGGGGCCAAGGCCCCATTTTATAATCAGGACTGCCTCCCGGCCCACAAAAATACAGCTTGGGATGTTTTTCCAAAAAATCCACCCAAAATTCACAGAAATTCCTAATTGATAGGGTAAGATAAGCTTAACATAATATGCCCTTCCGCCGGGCCGCGCCGGAGCGCCGGCCCCGGGATACCGATATAAGGAGGAATGCCTTATGGCAAAAATTCTGATCGTTGACGACGAACCCCGTATCCGCGAACTGATCCGGGAGAATCTGCAATATGCCGGCTATGCCTGTGAGGAAGCCGGCGACGGCTCTGCCGCCCTGTCGCTGCTCACCAGCGGCGGCTATGATCTGGTCATCCTCGACCTGATGATGCCCTTTATGGACGGCATGACCTGCCTGCGGGAGATGCGCAACCGTCATATCAACACCCCCGTCATCATCCTGACTGCCCGGGGCGAGGAGTACGACAAGCTGGCGGGCCTGGAGGGCGGTGCCGACGACTATGTGGTCAAGCCCTTCTCTCCCCGGGAGCTGGTAGCCCGGGTCAAGGCCGTGCTCAACCGCACCATGCCCAAAACCGACGCTTCCGACAGCACCATGACCTTTGGCGACCTGTCCATTGACACGGCCAGCCACACCGTCCGGGTCTCCGGCGAGGAAGTGAGCCTGACTCCCAAGGAGTTCGACCTGCTGGTGTTCCTGGCCTCCAACAAGGGTATCGCCCTGAGCCGGGAGAAGATCCTGCAGAAGGTGTGGAACTACGACTACTTTGGCGAAGACCGCACCGTGGATACCCACGTCAAGATGCTGCGGGGCCATCTGGGCAAGTGCCGCAGCTATATCGCCACCGTATGGGGCATCGGCTACAAGTTCGACCCCGACGCGGCCCGTTAAGCGGAGGCTCTGCTCTTCATGCGGCAAACGAGCAAACGGCGGCGCACCATCGGCATCCGCGGGCAGCTCATGTGGTTCCTGAGCTTCATCTGCCTTCTGCTGGTGGGCCTGTTCTGGTTCCTGAGCACCCAGCTGCTGGAACCTCTTTACACCACCCATATCCAGAAGCAGCTCACCGAGCAGGCCGACGCCATCGCAGCCCGGCTGGATGATGCCATCTCCAAGGGGGAAACTTTATCCTACTGGGCTTTCGGCAGCAGGCTTTATGTCAACAACACCTTCTTCAACTCCCTGCGGGACGATATTTTTGAGAACGGTGGGATGAGCAGCTTCTGCATCGATATCTCCGATACTACCCTGCGGCAGATCTTCAAGGTGGATAACCTCTCCTACTGCAACCTCCACCGCACCCGCCCCACCGACAGCACCGATGAGCAGACGGCCTACACCACGGCCCGGGCCATGCGGCAGCTCTGCCGGGAGAGCGGCGGCGAAGTGGTGCGGAAAATCAACCCACCTACCCCTTCCGGCTCCGTTCAGCTGATGGTGGGCCGGATGACCTCTGACGGCAGTTATACCGTGTTGGTGACCACCAGTCTGATGCATGTGGCCGAGGCCGGCAAGGTGATGAGCACTGTGCTGCCGCTGGCGGCTGTCCTTATCTTTGCCTTTGCGCTGTCGGCGGCGTGGCTGTTCAGCGAGTGGTTCACCAAGCCCCTGCGCGCCCTCTCGGCGGCAGCGCGGCAGGTGGCACAGGGCAATTACGCCGTCCATGTGGACGCAGATCGGAACGACGAGCTGGGCGACCTGGCCCAGGACTTCAACCACATGGCGCAGGAGGTGCAGCACGCCGCCCAGATGCAGCGGGACCTGCTGGCCAACGTCTCCCACGACCTGCGCACCCCGCTGACCCTCATCAAGGGTTACGCCGAGACGGTGCGGGACCTGACCGGCGACGACAAAAAGCACCGGGATGAGCAGATGAACATCATTGTGGACGAGACCGACCGGCTGACGGCGCTGGTGTCCAGTGTCATGGAGCTGAGCAAAGTCACCAGCGGTGCCATGAAGTGCGAGAAAGTCCACTTCGACATGGGCCAGCTCTGCGATGAGGTCAGCGAGCGGTACGACGCCGTCTGCGCCCAGAACGGCTGGCAGCTCAAGCTGGAACTGCCCGACGAGGAACTGCCGGTCTATGCCGACCCGGACATGATGCAGCGGGCGCTGCACAACCTGCTGGGTAACGCCATGCATCACATCGGCCCCGACGGCATCTTCGTGCTGCGGGCGCTCCGCTGCCCCGAGGGAGTGCGGGTGGAGGTGGAAGACCACGGCCCCGGCATCTCCGCCGACGACCTGCCCTATATCTTCGACCGGTATTACCGCTCCCGCTCCGACGCAGGCAAGCAGGGCACCGGTCTGGGCCTCTCTATCACAAAAGCCATCTTCCAGCAGCACGGGTTCCGGTTCGGTGTCCACAGCACTGTGGGCAAGGGCACCGTGTTCTGGTTCATCATGACCGATACCGAAGAACCTTCCGCATGACAAAAGGCGGGCCATCCTCCATTCGGAAGATGGCCCGCCCTTCTTATTTTTGCCGACAGTAGACTGTTACCCGTGCCTTTCCGCCGGGCGTGCAGGTGTAGAGCACCAGCGAGGCGTTTCCTTCCCGCACTGCTTCCGGATGTTCCGGCGAGAGCTGCGCCAGCCGTTCTACAGCGTACACTGCCTCAGTGCCGTCCTGCAGCGTGAGCCGCACCTCATCGCCTTCTTTCAGGCTGCTCAGCCGCCCGAAATGGGACTTATAGTTGTGGGCCGCGATGACGAGGTCTCGCCCTGCCACACTGCCGCATTGGCGGCAGGGCGAGACCTTCAGGTTCGCTTTGCTCCACTCCGTCTGCACCGGCAGCTCCAGCCCCAGTGCCGGGATGGTCAGCACTCCCAGATACTCCCGCTCCGGGCCGGATGAGGCGGCCCCGGAGTCTGCTTCATCCGGCTCCTGCGGCGTTTCCAGTCCTCTGCTCCCGGCCGGCTGCGCTGTCTCTTCGTTTTCCGTCTCAACTTCCGCGCTCTGGCTCTGGCGCAGCTGGCTGACAGCCGAAGCTGCTTCTGCACCTGCCCGGGCATCTTCCAGCCGGTCGTAAACATAGAGACACACCGCCGCTAAAATCAGCACACTGCCCAGCAGCAGGCAGAGCCGCTCTGCCCGCAGCCTGTCACCCATTCGTCCCATGTCTGCGCCGCCGCAGCCAGAGACTCACCGCCAGCAGGCCGAAGCCGCACCCGGCCAACACCGGCACCGGCCAGAAGAGCTGACCGGTCTGGATGAGGGCCGCTACCGGCTCTGCCGCCGCAGGCGGCAGCACTACAGTTACTTCCGGGGTCTCGACCGGCGGTTCCACCGGCTGAGCCGGAGGGGGCGTTGTGGTCGGGGTATCGACGGGTTTTACCGTGGGCTTATCTGTCACCGAGGGCGGATTCACCGCAGGCGGGAGCGGGTCGGAGCCGCGATAGCTGTTCCGGAAGAGCAGGTCGGTCTTTTCGTCCTCTCCTTCTCGCCGCACAGCTTCGTGCACCTTGAGCACGCCGTCATCGTCCCACGCCACCGTCACTTTCAGGTCGAATACGGTATCGTCGTAGTCGGCACGGCTGCGCCCTCCTGCGTCCTGCCGGACGGTGTATTCGTATACGCCCGGCACGGTGTAGACAATGGGCGCAAAGGTCTTACTCAGCGTCTTATCGGGGGCGCTGCGGCAGTCGCGGGCCGGGAACTCCAGGGTCACTTCCTCCTCGCAGCCCTTCGGCAGAGGGGCATCGTCCAGTGCAGTCAGCCGCACAGTCAGCGTCTCATCCGCCGCTTCTCCGGTGCAGCGGACTGACGTTTCCAGTTCCAGCTCCGCCCGCTGGTCTGCGGCCAGAGCGGGCAGAGCGGCGCTTACCGCCAGCGCCGCTGCCAGCAGGGCCGCCGCCATTTTCGGGAGCTTCATGTGTCATTCTCCTCCTTTCTCTTTCTGCAGGTCTGACGCCTGCCGTCACTCTGCCCATCCTGTCATCCGGGCCAGCACCACCGTCCGCGCATCGGTGAACTCAGCCGAGCAGGTGGACATGGCCAGCAGCTGCACCCCTTCCGGCTCTGCTTCCAGCGCACGAAGGGCCTGTGTGTTCTTCTGAAGGGCCTTTTCCTCCGCAAAGCGGAGCAGCCCTCTCACATCCGACTGCCATTTTCCCGGGGCGAAGATGGCCTGTTCCGAGGCAGGCACCACAAGGCAGGCCAGCGTTTCCAGCCGATAGCTGCCGCCGGGCAGGGTCAGGGTGCCGGTATCGTGGCGGCGGAAAAAGCCGCCGTCCTTGTATTTGTCCAGGTCCCCGAACATCCTTCCGCTGTCCATATGGTGGCCGTAGAGCAGGGAATATTTCCCGCTGAAGCTGCGGTCACACTCTGTGTCCAGAAAGATGCTGCCCGCCAGCGCAAATCCGCCGTAGACATCGGTGTTCAGGTAGGTGAAATTGCTCTCCCCCTGCACCACCGGATAATCGATGGAGGTGCCCTCCATGGTCAGCCATCCGCAGACATCCGGGTTGATATTCCGCAGCTGCCCGAAGGAGAGGCTGTTGTCCGCCTGAGGCTCCGGCTTGAAAGCCAGCAGCCCGGCCTGCACGTCGTCAGCAGCGGCATACACCCGGCTGTTGTCCCAGAGCGCGTAGCCCGACCAGACCACCGCCAGCAGCACCAGCAGGGCCACCGCCCCGTCCAGCAGGCCGTTCGCCGCCCGCAGGGCCATCTTCTGCCACTGGATATCCCTCACCTCCTCTGTATTTTCCGTCCGGGGTCAAGCCTTATTTCTGATGACGGCGGCGCAGGGTGAGCAGCAGCCCGGCCCCGGCAGCAGCCGACAGGGTGAGCAGGTAGGGCGCGTTGTCCAGCACGACGCCGGTATCGATGACGCCGTTCTTGGTGTTGGTGAAGGCTGCGGTCTCCACGGACTCGTCCACTTCGCCCTCGGTGCCCTCAGAGGTGGTGATGTAGCCCTCTGCCGGAGTCTCAGACACGGTGTAATCCACGCCGTAGGGCAGGTTCTCGATCTTCATGGTGTCGCCGTCCTTCAGGTAGAAGGTGTAGTTTCTGGTCTCACCGGGCACGACCTCCACAGAGGTGGGGTTGTTGGTGTTGCCGCTGCCGCCGGTGACGGCATAGCTCTCGGCATAGGTCTTTCCCTCATCGCCGGTGAGAGAGACGGTGAACTCGAAATACTTGCTCTTGTCGCCCAGAGTGCCCTCGACGTCCTTGTGGATGTTCAGCTCACCGGCGGAGTAGACATTATCAAAGCTGTCCTTTTTGTCGTCCCCGGTGGCCTCAGGGTCTTCGGTGTGGACCGCCGCCACGCGGATCTTGCCGTCCTGCTCGATGACCGTCACCCGCAGCAGGATGTCGTCCCCGTAGTAAGTGACGCCTGCACTGGTGCCCGCCACCTCTTTGATGATGTAGGTGTAGACACCCACGCTCTCGTAGGTCGGCAGGTCGATGGTGATGAGCTTCGACTTTGTGTTGCTGCCGGCCTCACCTGCGGCATACGTCACCGTGCCGATGGTGGGCAGCGGCATATTCGCCGGTGTGACCCCCTCTGCCGCATCGGTCACATCATCCCGCTCAATGGTGAAGTGGAACGTCTCCGCCGGGGAGATGGTGCCCCCGTTGGTCAGCTCGTAGTTCTTGGTGATGGTAACTGACTCCATATCCTCGTAAGCCGGGGTAGGCTTCGGCGGGTCAACGCAGTCCATTGCCGCAAAGGCAGGCATGACGTTCACGCCCATGGCCAGAGATACGGCCAGCACACCTGCGAGAAGCTTTTCTACCTTGTTCTGTTTCATCCAGAGTTCCTCCTTGTTGTCATGTGTGGTTTCGGACGGCTCACAGCCCCCGCCGCCGGATGAGGGTGATGACCTTTGCCCGGACGTCTGCGCTGGCCACAGGGCCGAAGTCACGGCTGTCTTCGGCCTGGGTGCGGCAGTCGCCCAGAATGAACACACTGTCCTCCGGCACAGTGTAGGGGTAGCTGAGCAGGGACTTGGGGTAGGTGGGGTAGAGGATCTCGCCGCCCTGCGCCGAACCGTTGACCTCCACAACGCCGCTCTCGCTCAAGGTCACGATATCCCCGCCCCGGGCCAGCACCCGGCCCACCCGAAGCGTCCCGGAACGCTCATACACTACCACATCATTCTTGGCGTAGGTCTTCTCCAGCCGGTAGCCCAGGATCAGGTCGCCGTCCTTGACGGCAGGGAACATCTCACTGCCCTTCGCCTGAGTCACCAGATACACCTGCGTCAGCAGCACCCAGAGCACCACGGCAAACACTGCCAGACGCACCAGCAGGCTGCGCAGCTCCCGGAGCAGGGCCTCCGTTTCCGGCTTTGCCGTTTTCGCGTGCCCGGGCGGAGCCGCCGGGGTCAGGGTCTCCTCCTGTTCGCTCATTCGTCCTCCTCCTTCTTCCTCATTTTGCAGCCGGCTCCGGCCGCGATGGCACCCAGCAGCAGCGGCACCCCGGCAAAGTCCAGAGTCACGCCGGTGTCCGGCTCCATATCGGACAGGACATAGTGGGCATAGAAGTTGACGACGCCGTTTTCCAGCTCATCCTGTTCAGGCAGATAGCCTGCATCCCACTGGCCCTGTGTCACCTTTTCATCGCCCGGCTCATCCGTCACCGGGCCGCTCTTCTCCCGATACCAGCCATCGAAGACGTATACCACCCCGCCGATGGTGATCTCCTTTTCCACGCTGGCTTCGGTCTCTTCCACCCGGTCGCCGGTCTGATATTCATGGCTGTCTACGATGGTGTAGTCCTCTGCGCCGGGTACGCGGACATTGAACCGGGCCGTAAAGCTCTTTTTGCTCTTGACGCTGATGGTGCAGTCGATGTGCTGGTCCGGCCAGGTGCCGTTATTACGGGAGATTTTATAAGGCGTCACGGTCAGGCTCTCAAGGTCGCTCTGTTCCAGCCCGGTGATGCCGGTATCCTCCTCGATGGACGCCTTATACTCGTCCCATATCTCATCCACCACATCGTCCCAGTAGTGATCCCCGGGGTTCAGGGTCCACACCGCGCCGGTGCTGCCATCAGGCCAGGAGACCACGTAGTTCGAGACGTTTTCGGTGATGTTCCTGCCCCTGTCGTTCCAGACCGCTCCCCAGGTGTTCACCTGACCGATCCAGCGGCACTCGCTGTCATCCGGTGCCCACTGGCTCGGGTCATTGCTGCCGGGCAGGCAGGTGGGGGATTTCAGCAGGAACACGGCTGCGCTCTGCTGTCCATTCTCTGCCAGCAGGGCGATCTCTTCTGTGTCGGCCTCTTCCACCGGCAGTGCATCTTCCTGCTGGGTCTCTTCCAGCGTGACATCCTCGATCAGAACATCCTCCGCCGGGGCCTTTCCTTCGGCCAGCTCTTCTTTTCCAGTGTCCGCTGCATCGGTCTCCTCGTCCGGGGCAGGCAGGACAATGATATCCTCCAAAGCCGGGTCAGCCGGTTCTTCCTGCAGCGCATCCGTCGTAAAATAAGCGTACAGGCTCTGCTCACCGTCTGCTTCAGGGGAGAGCGGGCCTTCCGGCGGGGTAAAGCGCAGGGCTTCGCCCTCTTCGTCCCGGCTGTACCAGTAACGGAAGGTCTTTCCCTCCGCCTCCGGCTCCTCCGGCATCAGCAGCTCCTGACCGCTGCCCACGGTCTGCTCTGCGTAGGGCAGACCGCCCTCAGTTTCATCCTTTTCGCTGAGCCAGAACAGGTACGTCGTCTCGGCGTAATGTTCCGGTTCCGCTGTGCCATCCTCCGGTGCGGGAAGCTCGTCTTCCGTACGGCTGTCCGGCGTCAGCGGCTCCTCAGCGGCACCCGGCTCGTCTTCCGTCACCTCTTCGCGTTCCTCCGGAGAGGCCGCAGGGGTATCTTCTTCCGAGGTGTCCGGTTTTTCCGGCTCTTCCGGCATTTCGGGTCCTTCCGGGTCAGCTGCGGTTTCCTCCGGCTCTTTTTCGGAAATCTCTTCCACTGGTTCCTCTTCGGCTGCGGGCTCGTCCTCCTTCTGTACCTGACCCGGCAGGCTTTCCTCGGCCTCTGCCCCTTCGGCAAATGCAGGCAGCAGACTGCCGCACAGCAGCACCAGCACAAGGCAGAGTGCCGCAGCCCTCCGCGCCAGCCGCCTCCGTTTTCGTCCTTTCTGCATACAAATGTCCTCCTTTTTTCTGCGCATCGCACGCCGCCTGCGCGGCTCTTTTCCTGCATACTGCACTGCGGCGGGGATGTCCCGCCCTTTGCGTTATCAGGATACCTTTTACCGGGTGCGAAGGTTGTCACTGCGTGGGGGCATCCAAAATTTTTGCAGAACAAAAAAGCGCCTGCGCGCTGCTGCTCCGGTCAGGAACAGTGCGCACAGGCACTTTCTGTTTATATCCGTTACTTTTTCTTCTTTTTGGAGTTCTTGGAGTTCTGGGCAGGTTCCTCTGCCGCCGGTTCGCCCCGGGTGACAGCCTCCATGGTGTGTTCGGAGGGGGCATAGTATTCCATGAGGGTGATGTAGTCCTCGGCGTGGTGGCACATGGCCGCCCGCAGCACATTATCCGGCTCACTCTTCATGGAGACGATCATCAGAATATACTTGGTCATGATGCTGACCACATCGCTCTCGATGCCGTAGCACAGGCCCACTGCCAGCACAGGCACCACGATCTGCTGAGCCCGCAGGGGGATGTTCTCCGCATCGATACGCTTCAGCACCGCCCGGCTCATGGTGGCCGCTGCCCAGACGCAGCGGACGATCTTCCAGTAATCCATGTTTTTCAGGTGGGTCAGGCTCTGCAGCCGCTCCACCACCTCGCCATCGTCCAGCACATGGCCGTTCACCACTTCGTTCTCGGTGCGGATGAAGGCGCACTGGATCATGTCCATCATGGCAGGCTCGTATTTTTCGTGGTAGTTCTCCTTGCTGACGAAATAGTCCATCATGGTCTGCATGACGGCAGCGGTCTCCTCTGTGGTGGCCAGCGTAGTGAAATCCAGCGGTGTCTTGCCGAAGCCCTTGCCCATCTCATTCAGGTCTGCCAGCTCCTCTGCGTCCCGGGTGGCGGGAAGGAAGCGGTCGTTGCCGTTCCGATGGTAGCCCCAGCCCGAAGGCAGCAGGTGGGGCACGATGTCGCCGCTGGCAATGAGGTTGAAGATATTGCTCTCGCCCCAGGTCTTTTTCAGGGTCCCATCGGAGTTGTGGTTGTTGTCGTAGTCCTCCTGCAATTCGGGGTAGTCCTCCGGGCCGAGGGCCACCGGGGTGGCAAAGGTGTAGACGAAGATGTTCTCTTTCGCCAGCCCGGTCAGCTCCTTATCCAGACGGGCCGCCAGCAGGTTGGCCACCGCCGCGCCGCGGCTGTAGCCGCCCACCCAGAGCTTGACCACGCCCAGACTGCCCTTGGACTGCGCCGCCGATAGGTAGCTTTTCAGGGAGGTGAACACCTCATTGACCGGGATGACAAATCCGCTGTGGGCGTGGCCTGCACCGGTGTGCATATTGCCGACCCACTCGCCGCCGTAGCCGCCGCCCCGCAGGATGAGGGCCACGATGGTGGTGCGCTTTCCGTTCAGGGAGATTGTCTTGCGGGCCATGGAATAGCCCACGAAATCGCCTGCCTTGCCCACGTCGATATTATAATAATGATACTGCGCATCCTCGAACCCCAGCGTCTCATAGGCTGCTTCCAGACTGTTTTCGCGGCCCACGTCCTCATTGGCCCAGTATTTCGCGTCGCTGGCCCAGGTATTGAATGCTGCTCCCACAACGCCCAGAGTCGCCAGCGCCAGCTGGTGGTCATACTGGGTGGAAGCGTGGGCAAAGAAGCTGTCGCTGTAGTAATATTCGTGGGAAACATCTTCCTGACTCAGCTCACTGCGGAAGCTCAGAGCATAGTTTCCCGCCAGCACTGCTCTACCTACGGTCTGGCTCTTCGTCTTTCCCTTGGTCGCTTCTGCCCGGGGCAGCGCCAGCCCGGGTGCAAGAGCTGCGCTGCACGCCAGTGCTTTGCAGAAGTCGCGTCGTTTCATGGTCTCTGCCTCCTTGCGTTCCGGTTCATCTGGCCTTAGTATATCGTATTTTTCCTGCGGATACAATCATCATTTCCACTATTTGGACGCAAAAAAGCGGGCCGTATCGTTCGATACAGCCCGCCGAGGGGATTCAGGTCTTTTCAGGGTCCATGTTGTGGCAGAAATCCACGATGTGGTGGAACATCTGTTCCACCGCCGGGGCCATCGCCGTGGGGCGCTGGACCGCCAGACCCACCACCCGGTCTTCCTCCGGTTTGATGGGATAGATCTTGACGGCCGCCGTACAGCTGCGCAGCAGCATCCGGGGCATGATGGAGATGCCCAGACCGGCCTCTACCATGGCGATGTTGGACTGGTCATCGATGACGTGGCAGCGGCGCTCGGTGGAGATGGAGTATTTCTTGAGGAACTGGCGCATCTCGGCGTCGGTGGCGTCGCACTGGACGACAAAGCTCTGGCCGTTCATCAGCTCCGGCGTCATGACGCCGTCCGGCGGGTTGGGCCAGTCCTGTGGCACGATGCAGAGCAGCGGTTCCCGGAACAGCTCAGTGAGGGCAAATTCCTCCCGGCAGGTGGCGGACAGGAAGGCCAGGTCCACCTGACCGGTGCGCAGCCACTCTTTCACGTCGTCGTAAGTACCCTGATAGACTTCCACTTCGATCTGCGGATACTGGGCCATGAAGCTCTTGAGGATCTGGGGCAGCAAGCCGGCACAGACCGAGTTGAAAGCACCCAGCTTCACCTTGCCCTTTTCCAGACCGTTGAGGCGGGCGATGCTCTGCTGCAGAGCCTCATCGCTGTTGAGCACTGCCCGGATAGACGGATACAGCGAGGAGCCGTAGCTGGTCATGGTCACGCCGTTCTTGCCACGGTTGAACAGAGTAAAGCCCAGCTCAGCCTCCATCACCGCGATGGCATGGCTGATGGCAGAGGGGGTCAGATGCAGCTGCTGTGCCGCCTTGTTAAAGCTGCCCTGTCGTGCAACTGCATCGAAAATTTCGTAGGAAAACAGCGTCATGTCCCAAGCCTCCTTCCGTTTTTCCGTACGGAGACGCCCGTTCTTCTGTGAATCTTTTTCACTTTGCAATCATCGGAGTTCAATTTTCTTTTTGAGTATACTATCCTGAAGCGGCTTCGTCAAGCGTCCAGACCCCAATTTTGGACGTTGAGCCAAATTTCTCACGTTGAGAACCTGCTTATAAGGTATATTTGTGCTCTGCAGAAGATCTTCCTGTACCGGCGTCCGCCCTGCGCACACAAAAAAACGGAGGCTCTCCCTGCGGAAAGCCCCCGTTTTTCAATCGGATCTCAACTTATTCCAGCACCAGCAGCAGGCTCATCTTGAAGCGGCCCTGTGCGGTGACGCTGTGCAGGCCGTTCTTGTCAAAACGGAAGCTCTCGCCTGCGTTCAGCTCGTAATCCTTGCCCTCATAGCCGATGATGGCCTTGCCTTCCAGAGCGGTCAGGATGGCATTGCCGGGGGCACGGTGCGGGGTAAGGCCGGTGCCCTCATCAAAGGCCATCAGCACGAACTTCATGTTGTCGGTATGGGCCACATCCAGATTGGCGATGCTGCCCTCTTCGTAGGAAATAAGGTCTTTCAGGGCGAATGCCTCGCCGGACTTCACGATATTGTTCATAATAAGCTCCTTTTCCGGAATGATCTCCGTATAAATCGCGCCCTCTCCGCTCTGCACGCCGCAGAGCGTTCCCGGCGGCACGAACAGAACTTCGCCCGCGCCCAGCGGCACCGGCTTCGCCTCGCGGCCCAGCAAAAAGACTGCACTGCCTTCGGCACCCAGATAGAGCACCGGGCTGTCGTAGCTCTCCGCCGTGATGGAGGTGCCTGCGCCCAGTGAGAACCAGCTGACGCCGGTGCTGCTGCCCAGCTTTGCGGGCCGCGACACCGTCATCTCCGGTCGGATGGGCCGCTTTTCCGCGACCGTAAAGGGCTGATGTTCCATAGTTTCTCCTTTCGCAGACAGCTCTGCACCGTCTGCCTCCGCAGGCGCTCTGTCTGAGGAAAGCTGCCTGCTTTTCTGATAGTATACGCGATTCCGGCGCAGATTTCTGTTGTTATGACCACATGGGGGAAGTTTTTATTCTGTACCACTCTTCGTTCACCCCCGAAGCAATGTTGACAGATGTCGGACAGATGAATCCCGAACAGCGGCGCGAGTTTACACGACTGCTGTTTGCCTGAAAAACTATGGTGAGTTCGCGTTTGCGAAGCAATGAAAGCCCCAGTGGGGCTTTTAAGCGACAGAACGGTCTTGCGCAAGCAAGATGGAGGGACCTCGCCCCGACAAGTTCGCTCACGATGCTCACGATGCAAAGAGAATGCAGACAACACAAAGAAAAGCACGGCTTTCCCGCCGGTGTGCAAAAACAGTGCAGAAACCGTGCACTTACTCGGGGACAAATAAAATACAATGATTTTTGATCCATGACTTGATGGCAGTTTGAGTGACCGCAAGGGTAAATCTAATACACGGGAAGAAGAATGCCCACTCTTCTGAGGAGATTCTCAGGTGAGTGGGCATTTCTGCACAAGCGGCTAATATAATTTCGATTATGATAATTTGGATTATACTAATGTATATCCG
>ERZ808240.3774-NODE-3774-length-14289-cov-3.734649_pt1 | contig 14289 bp, 10 predicted proteins | sample MGYA00521084_ERZ808240 | MGnify/ENA primary metagenome ERZ808240 (study PRJEB31516, sample SAMN03275571) | gut metagenome | biome: mammalia-associated habitat; material: feces | host: Papio cynocephalus | place: Kenya | collected 2012-08-06 ... | reverse complement strand
CGCCGCAGGCGGAGAATCTCGCAAGCGAGATTCTTTTTTATGGTTTACTGGATAAAAGTCAGAGAGAATTGAAATTTTGTCAGAATACTAGTATAATACAGTCAGATAGTACGCAAGATAATACGTAAGATAATTAGAAAACCGGAGGCATTTATGGGAGAATATCAACCGCCTTTTACCATAACCTATGAAATATTGGCGTATGTATCATCCATTTCTGAAAAAATCGGACGGATCACTGCCATTAACAGTCTAAAAACCAAACCGCATCTGAGAAAAAACAACCGGATCCGCTCAATCCACTCTTCCTTGAAGATCGAAGCAAATTCACTGTCTCTTGGACAGGTCAGGGATGTTATCAACGGTAAACTGGTATTAGGAGAACAAAAAGAGATTCAGGAAGTAAAAAATGCCTATGCTGCATATGAAAAACTTTCCGAAATTGATCCGTATGATATTCAGCAGTTGAAACAGTTTCATGGAATTATGACCAGATATCTTGTGGAGGAGCCAGGGGAGTTCCGGTCAGGCGAAGAAGGGGGTTTCAACGGTGATCAGTGTATTTTTATGGGACCACCGGCTAGATTCGTGCCACAGCTTATGGAAGAGTTGTTTCAATGGATGGAAGAGGCACAGAAAGAAATTCATCCATTGATCCTTGGAAGTGTGTTTCATTATGAGTTTGTATTTATCCATCCTTTTTCAGATGGAAATGGCAGGATGGCAAGACTCTGGCATACGGCGATTTTGTCAAAATGGAAAACGGTATTTGAATATATTCCAATCGAAAGCCAAATTGAAAAATTTCAGGATGAATACTATGAAGCGATTGCCAGATGTCATGTTGCCGGAGAATCCACGATTTTTATTGAGTTTATGTTGTCACAGATTGATAAGATTTTAGACGAAGTTACCGTACAGCTCTGTGATGAAAATGAATATCTATCGGAACCGGTGAAAAAATTGCTTGAAATCATGGAATATGATATACCATATACCAGCAGGGCACTTATGGAGAAATTGGAACTGAAATCGAAAGAAGGCTTCCGTAGAAATTATCTGCATCCAGCAATGGAACAAAACCTGATCAGGATGACAATTCCGGATAAGCCGAACAGCAAAAATCAGAGGTATTTGAAAGTATAGAAAATGTTAAAAATAGCAATCGTAGAGGACGAACGCGAGTGCCAGGAAGCACTCATCGAGCATTTGAGAAAATATGAAAAAGAGAAAAACGAAGCATTTATCGTAAGAATTTTTAATGACGGCATAGATATTCTGGATGACTATTCTGCGGACTACGACCTGATTTTTCTGGATATCCATATGAAATATCAGGATGGAATGACAACGGCAAAGAAAATCCGCGAAGTGGATGCGGACGCACAGATCGTGTTCATCACGGCACTGGCGCAGTATGCGATAGAGGGCTACAAGGTAAATGCGCTGGATTTTATTTTAAAACCGGTTGTTTATGAGCAGCTTGCAATGACGATGGACAAAGTGCTCGCAGTCGCGTCAAAGTACCACAGGGAAAAACAGCTTCTGGTTGCAGAAGGGGAACGAAAATGCAAGATATCTACCGAGGATATTTTATATATTGAGGTTGTGGGACATGATATGTTTTTCCATACAAAAGATAAGGTGTATTCAAAACACGGAATCCCTTTAAAAACAATGGCAGACGAACTGGTGGAATATTATTTCGTCAAAAGCGGGCAGTCACAGCTTGTAAATCTGCGGTATGTGGATGAGGTGAAGAAGGATACCGTTTATGTGGGTGGAACGCAGATATTTTTAAGCCGGAGCAGGAAAAAGGAATTTTTAGAGGCGTTTGCAGATTACGTCGGAATGGAGATTTAAAATGGAAGCATATGGTTTTAATTTTCTTTATTTAATGGAAATGCTGCTTCCGGCGTTGGGACTCTGCATACCTTTGAAGAAACGACGCTATGGGATTGGCAGGGCAGCGGCAGTCGTTTTGTCCGGAATGCTTGTATTGGGGATTTTGCCGGGAGTATATATCAGATATTGTGGAATGGAAGTTGTGCAGAATCTATTTTCTGCATGGGGAGTGCTGTTTATGATGCTCTGGTTTATTACAACTTGGGGAATCCTTATTTTTTCGATTTATCTGTACACAGAGAGCAGTATCTATGAAGCAATGTATATTTTTGCCTTAAGTTATGGCGTGGAACATATTTTTTATTGTATTCGGGTTCTGGTGGAACATTTCACCGGAGGAATGATACAAAATAAACATCCACTTGTATACATTCCATGTCTTGCAGGTTCTTTCCTTCTGGCGTATTTCTGGTTTGCAAAAGGAACGGTATATGAGGGAAAATACCCGATCGGGGCGATTTCTGCGACGACAACATCCGTTGTTTTAATGGGAATTGTCTGGGGACTTAGTATTGTGATGGACTATCTGGGGTATGCGCATATACATAGCATTTATGCAATCCTGTGTTGTCTGTTTATTCTGACGAATCAGCGGGAGCAGATGAAAAGGGAGATAGAGCGCATCGAATTTTCACAGAAAGAACAGCTCTGGGAAAAAACAAAGCTGCGTTACGAGATGTCAAAGGAGAGTATCGCAGTTGTAAATCAGCATTATCACGATATGAAACATCAGCTCATGATTTTATCCACGATGAGTGATGAGGATAAGCGCAAGGCAAAATTACAGGACATGGAGAGTAAAATTGCTGCTTATGATGCAGTGGTTCGAACCGGAAATGAATATCTGGATACCGTTTTAACCGAGAAAAAACTGACCTGTCAGAGCAATCAGATTTCCATGAGTTGTATTGCAGATGGAAGCCAGCTCGCATTTATGGATGAGCTTGATCTGTACACGTTATTCGGCAATGCCCTTGATAATGCGATCGAGGCAAACCAGAAAATCCAAAATGTGCATGAACGTTGGATATCCGTGCAGATACAGAACAAAAAAGGAATCCTTCTCGTGGAGATTGTGAATCCCTATGAGGGAAGTCTGGTCTATGACAGTAACCATATGCCGGTTACATCCAAGCAGGATACCGGAAGTCACGGCTTTGGAACAAAAAGCATGAAAAATATTGTCGAGCATTACGGTGGTCAGATGGTCATAAAAAATGAACAGAACAAATATCTGCTTCGTATGATTTTCCAAAATGCACATGGACTATAAAAATATATATGAGCCAATATATAATATGAAATTTTATGAAAAACAACGGAATATGTCTCTCAAAATGCAGGTTATGTCCAAACCTGCATTTTTCTTTTCTTTCGTGCTATTTTTATGGTAAATGGAAGCAGCAAACCCTTTAATAGTCTTGAGTTTTGCTGCCGGAAGTGAAATTTTTAAGAGGAGGAAACTATGAGTAAAGCCAGAAAAATAATAGGAACAACAATACGTTCTGTGCTGATCATTCTATTTGCAGTGATCATCGCAGCCGTAAACACCATCCTTCCGAATTATGCGAGAATGATGGACAGTATGATCGGGGGGATCAACACACAGATTGATAATTCCGACGTAGATACAACAGGTCTTGATCTTGCGTATAACAAAGCAGATTATACGACAGACAGTATCAAAGAAGCAGAGGCAGCGCTTCATCAGCAGATCGCAGATGAGGGTACGGTGCTTTTGAGTAATGAGGGAATCCTGCCAATGGCACAGGATACGGAGTTCAGCTTTTTTTCCGTGAACTCAGCGACAGTATCCGCCAGTGATTCCATGCTTGGCGGAAGAAAACTGACACAGATTTTTGAGGACGCAGGAGCAAAAATCAATACAACTTTAATGGATTTTTATTCAGAGCAGTCGAAAGAATACGGACTTAGCTCCGGTTCTATCAGTTATGGTGATGCGGAAGATTTCGCAATTCACGAAGTGCCGTTATCCGTATTGCAGGAGAACACAGAGGTCATGGATTCGGTAAAGAATACCGTGCCGGTTTATTTCTTAAAGAGAGTGGCAGGCGAAGGTCGTGACATGCCACGTTCTATGTACAATCATGCGGAGAGTGAGGAAGATAAGGCAAAAAGTTATCTGGAGCCGGACTCCACAGAATTAGAGATTATCTCATATTTAAATGACAATTTTGACAATGTGATTTTAGTAACCAATTCCAACGCTGCATTAGAATTGGGCTGGGTGAAAGATTACGAGAATGTCAAAGCAGTGCTTTCCTGCACCACAATCGAATCGATTCCATATATTCTGACCGGACAGGTAAACCCATCCGGAAGAACGGTAGATACGTTTGCAGCAGATGCATCCAAATCACCGGCTGCACAGAATTTTGGCGATTATCAGTATGTGGATGAGAACGGAGATCTTACAAAATACAACTATGTGACTTACGAAGAGGGAATTTATGTAGGTTACAAATATTATGAGACACGTTATGAGGATGCTGTTTTAAATCAGGGAAATGCAGGAGATTATGACTACACGGAGGAAGTGGTCTATCCATTCGGTTATGGCCTTTCCTACACAACCTTTGACTGGTCTGATATGCAGACAACATGGTCTGGTGACGAGTGTACCGTGACTGTTGATGTAGAAAACACCGGAGATATGGCAGGAAAAGATGTCGTAGAGATCTACGCACAGTCTCCATATACGGAGTACGACAAAGCAAACGGAGTAGAGAAAGCTTCCGTACAGCTTGTAGCTTATGGTAAGACAAGTGAACTTGCACCGGGGGAAAAAGAGACCGTAACCTGTACTTTCTCCAAAGAGCAGCTAAAAGCTTATGATGAAAATGGAGCAGAGACTTACATTTTTGACGCAGGTAATTATTATATTACAGCGGCAGAAAATGCGCATGCGGCAATTAATAATATTCTTGCGGCGAAATCTGAGGAGAGTCTTGCAACTGCAGGCGGGCTTTCGACAGAAGCCGCCACAACCGGCGGAAATGCAGAATTTGTATCTGTATACACACCAGACAACACAGACACAGATGTGACAACCTACGCAACAGATTCTTACTCCGGTGTAACGATCACAAACCAGTTACAGGACTGCAAAGCAGACGTAACTTATCTGACCAGATCCGACTGGGAGGGAACCTTCCCGACACATGACGGAGAGCCGGGACAACAGATCAGTACCTGGGGAAATGAGATTAACGGTGAGGATGGAGTTTCCTATACTTATGTGAAAACAGCATCCGATGATCTGATCGCAGAACTTGACAGCTTTTCAAGCGGCACAGATGTTGATCCGGAGACACTTGCAGATACACAGATTGTCTATGGAGCAGATAATGGATTGACACTGATCGACATGAGAGGACTTGACTTTGATGATCCGCTCTGGGATGACCTGTTAGACGAGCTGACCGCAGATGAGATTTACAATACGATAGGTGTGTCCGGTTATGGTATTGAATACATTGATTCCGTAGAAAAACCTTTTAACATTGATGCGGATACCGCAGCAGGATTGATCTATGGTGGTACAGGAGCGATGTTCCCAAATGCGATGACACTTGCACAGACATGGAACTTAGAACTTGCAAGCGAGTATGGTGAGATTATTGGTAACGAAGGTCTCTTAGGAGGAGCCGATGGCTGGTATGCACCATCCATGAATATCCACAGAACACCATATTCCGGTCGTAACGGAGAGTACTATTCCGAGGATGCCTTCCTCTCAGGAGCCGTTGCTTCCAGAGAAGTTTACGGAGCTGCATCTAAAGGTATGTATACCTACATCAAGCATTTTGCATTCAACGATCAGGAAAATCATCGTGGTGACCGTGACGGACAGTTCAGTGTGGCTACCTGGTTTAATGAGCAGTCTGCAAGAGAGATTTACCTTGTGCCGTTTGAGATGTGCATGAAAGTCGGCGATGTCACCTTAAATTATGTCGAGAAACAGGAAGATGGAAGCTATGCTAACGCATCAAAATCCATTCGTGCCTCACAGGGTGTTATGACTTCCTTCAACAGAGCCGGTGCGACCTGGGCAGGTGGTGACTATGGATTGATCACAGGAATCCTCCGCAATGAGTGGGCATTTGACGGAATCGTTATGACAGACAATGCCAATACTGGTGTATTCATGGATGGCTACCAGATGACAGAGGCGGGCGCAGATGTAAAACTGACAAGCCTTCCGGCATCTGCAAGATATGATTTCGACAAAAATGATCCTGCAACTTACTACTATGCAAGACAGGCAATGCACCGTGTACTTTACACGATCGCAAACAGCAAGAGCATGAATGGCGCAATGCCGGGTTCCCAGATCAAAGATGGAATGAGAATTTCAGACAAGATCAAACTGGCAATTGATGTTATCTTCGGTCTGCTGATCGTTTTGGAAGTTTACAGGATTTTCCGGTTATTCAGACCGACAAAGAAAAAGCTTGCGAAGCTTCAGGCAAAAGCCGAGAAAAAAGCACAGAAAAAACAGATGTAAAAGTAACAGGACTTCTTTACATCAATGTAAAATTTATGTAAAATAGTAAATACAAAAAGAGCAGAACTGCGATCATATTTGAAGTAGTTTTGCTCTTTATTTTTACTGGAAAATATGAGGCGATGGGAGACAGTGTATTTTTCGGGGAATAGCAAAGGAGAGAAAAATATGAGAAAAAACTGGGCAGCATTGGCACTCACAGGCATGTTATGCCTGACAACTTTTGCAGGGACGCAGACTGTCTCCGCTGAGACAACAGATTCCGCAAAACAGGTGGATATTGTATTCACACATGATACACATTCCCACCTCAACACATTTACAACTGTAGTAGATGATGCGGAAAAAGAAGTGGGAGGATTTGCGAGGATCAACACCCTGATTCAGGAGCAGAAAGCGAAAAATCCTGATACTCTGGTGATCGATGGCGGAGATTTTTCCATGGGAACACTGATCCAGACTGTTTTTGAGACGCAGGCGGCAGAAATCCGCATGTTAGGCTATCTGGGATGTGAGGTGACCACACTCGGAAACCACGAATTTGATTACCGTTCCAAAGGACTTGCAAATATGTTGAACAGTGCAGCCGAGTCCGGGGATAATCTTCCGGCAATGGTTGTCTGCAATGTGGACTGGGAATCCATGGAAGCAGCAGGCTTAAGCGAAGGACAACAGCAGATCAAAGACTCATTTGATGAGTATGGAGTCAGTGACTATGTTGTATTGGAAAAAGGGGATACTGACATTGCTGTCGTAGGTGTTTTTGGTAAAGATGCGCTTGCCTGTGCACCGACTTGTGAACTTTTGTTCAAAGATCCGATTGAGGCGGTAAAAGAAACGGTCGAAGAAATCAAGGAGAACGAAGATGTCGATATGATCGTCTGTGTTTCCCACAGCGGAACCTGGGAGGATGAGAGCAAATCAGAGGATGAAAATCTGGCAAAAGCAGTGCCGGATCTTGATCTGATCTTAAGCGGTCATACACATACAACACTGGAAGAGCCAATCGTTCATGGAGATACCTACATTGTTTCCTGCGGGGAATACGGTAAGAATCTCGGTGAGCTTTCCATGACTCAGAAGGCAGATGGACGCTGGGAGATGTCTTCCTATGAACTTGTTCCGATCACAACAGATATTGATCAGGACGCGGATACACAGAACACGATTGATCAGTTTATGGATACTGTGGACACCGACTATCTGGCACAGTTCGGCTATACCAAAGATCAGGTGTTAGCGGAAAATGACGTGGATTTTTCCACACAGAAAGATCTGGAAAATATTCATGAAGAACACAATCTTGGTGATATTATGTCGGACGCCTATGTGTATGCGGTAGAGAATGCGGCAGATTTTGACGGCGTTCCGGTGGATGTGGCAGTTGTTCCAAGTGGTACGGTCCGTGACACCTATGCAAAAGGTGATATTACCGTGGAACAGGTATTTAATTCGTTTTCCCTCGGAATCGGGGCAGACGGAGTTCCTGGATATCCACTCATCAGCGTGTATCTGACTGGAAAAGAGTTAAAGACAGCAGCAGAGATTGATGCATCTGTTTCTGATTTTATGACAACAGCAAGACTTTACTGCAGCGGACTTGATTTTACCTACAATCCAAACCGTATGATTTTAAACAAAGTCACGGATGTCTATCTGGATGACGGAAATGGCGGCAGAATTGAGCTTGAGGATGACAAGCTTTACCGTGTGGCCGCAGACCTTTACAGTGGACAGATGTTGAGCGCGGTTACAGATATGTCCTACGGACTGTTATCACTGGTTCCAAAATATGCAGATGGCACACCAATCGAAGATTTTGAGGATGTCATCATCACAGAGAATGGAAAAGAGTTAAAAGCGTGGGATGCGATTGCAAGATATATGGAATCTTTTGAGGATACAGACGGCGATGGAATTGCCAATGTACCGGAATATTACAGCACGGATCATAACAGAAAAGTGGTAGATGACAGCAAGAACATCATTGACCGCGTGAAAAATCCAAATAAATTCACGGCAATCATTGTTGGTGTGATTGCGGTGTTGATTTTACTTGTCATTTTCATTATATTATTAATTAAGAAAATTGTGAAAAAAGTAAAATCCCGTAAGACAAAAAAGTAAAAAAATTTTTTCCGGTATCAGTGAATCATTCAGGTATACGTTGAAAGAAAAGTTTACATAAGTCGGGATTAGCAGGGAGATTCAAAATGAGCGCACAGGACAACATGGAAAAGGTTCTCAGAGAAATACATGTCCTTTTATCAAAAAGCAATCCATATGAGAGAGATTCTAACTATCTGATCGTGAACAAAAAAGAGATGCTGGACATTTTAAAACAGCTTGCAGTCTGCATGTCAGATGTTATGGATGAGTATGAACTGACACAGCAGGGCAGGGAACAGGCGCAGCGTGAAAACCGGAAGATTGGGGAAGAAATCATCAATGACGCCAGATCAAAAGCAGAGGATGTTTATGCTGCGTCGGTTATGTATACGGATGAGGCGCTCAGGCGGATTCTTGATATTATGGATGAGGCGAATGAGTCTGTGAAAGCGGTTTATGACAGCATGGGAGAAAAGCTTGCAAATGAAAGAAAGTTGGTTTCCGGTGATAAAATGGAATTAAAGAGTCTGTTACAGGATCTTAAGGATACGGAAAAATACATGAGTATTATTGAGGAGCGGAATAAGAAGATCGCGAAGGAGAAGAAATGGAAAGAAGAGGATACGGAACCTTCTCCGTATGCAGCAGTGAAGCCGGAGATCAAGATCAACCGTGATTATTTTGAACAGCAGGGAATCTCATTTGAAGAACCGGAGGAGGAACAGCCGGAAGAAAAAACAGAGAAAACTGCCCCTGAGATCAGCGTGAATCTGGATTCTGAGTACTTTAAGTGGAAAGAGCAGGAAGGAAAAGAAGAGGATTCAGAGGATGAGAAACAGACGGAGAAAAAAGGATTCTTTGGAAAATTTATGAAATAAAATTAATTGTGTACAACCTATTGACAAAAATGCCAATAGGTTGTATTTTATTATGCATAAAGATTGAATACAATTTAATTGCAAACAATATAAAAGGAGAGAAAAACAATGAGTAAATTTTATGATTTTGAAGCGGAAGATGTAATGTGCAATACACACAAAATGGAGGAATATCAGGGAAAAGTTGTTTTGATCGTAAATACTGCAACACGCTGTGGATTTACCCCGCAGTATGATGACTTGCAGAATCTCTATGAGAAATATCAGGAACAGGGCTTTGAGATATTGGATTTCCCTTGCAATCAGTTTGGAAACCAGGCACCGGGTACCAACGAGGAGATTGTGTCATTCTGTGATGCAAAGTTTGGAATCACATTCAGGCACTATGCTAAAATTGATGTGAACGGCGCAGATGCTCATCCACTGTATCAGTTTTTGAAGGGGCAGAAAGGGTTTACCGGTTTTGATGAGGACAATCCGCTGACACCAATGCTTGAAAGTATGCTGACAAGAACACAGCCGGACTATATGGAGAGCTCAGATATCAAATGGAACTTTACAAAATTTTTAATTGACCGGAATGGCAACGTGGTAGAACGGTTTGAGCCGACAGCGGACATGGATGTGGTAGAGGAAAAAATCAGAGAAATTCTCGCGTAACATTTTTTAATAAGTAGAAATTTCCTTATGGGAAGCAGCACGATACTCGCGTGGTCTGCTTCCCATAATTGTTTTAAACTGCTTTGAAAAATAGCTTGGGTTGGAAAAACCACAGTTTAACGCGATCTCTGTGATGGGAGCGTCTGAATCTGTCAGCAGTTTTGCGGCATGGAAAATACGGATCCGCTGCAAATATTCGATCGGACTGTAATGCAGATACTGCTGGAAAATGCGCTGACATTCTCTGGGACAGATATTTGCAGTGTCCGCAATCTCTGAGACAGAAATAGTTTTATCTAAATTTCGGTGCAGCCAGGTCAGCATTTTTTTCAGGCGTTCGTCCTGTACCGGAGAAATAGAAGGGCTGGAATCCACGGACATTTTGGACAAAACAAAAAGCAGGATATTGGACAGCGCATTCCGTACCTGAAATTCATATCCGTAGTTTTCACTGATACAGGCATGGTAGGCACAGTCAAATTCCTGAAAATACGGAGCGTCCTCAGAGGTATCATGAAACACAAAGCAGGATGGACCATTTTCCAACAGCGGGCGCACGTATTTGATGTGAAATACACTTTCCGGGGTTCCACAGATCATGTCGGTGCTGAACACAAAGGAGCGGAACAGGCAGGGAGCGGCGGTTTTTGGAACAACGGCATGAATGATCTCTGTATTGATAAAACAGCCCTCTCCGGCTTGCAGTTCATAGGACTGGTCGCCGATACGAACCGTGACAAGCCCTTCGAGCAGCACAAACAGTTCCAGCTCACCGTGCCAGTGAGGAGGAACATAGCCGCCAAGATACTGGTGCAGATCCATGTCGTTGACGGAGAGATCAAATAATTGCGTATTTTTTTCAATGAGTTCCCTGCCGGAAGGATCGAGGGACAGAGAAGGGGAATTGTTGAACATAAAAACTACCGCCTTGTCGCTTTTGTTATATTATAAGTCGCATTTTCTAAAGATACAATGGTTTTTGCTGTGATAAAATTCAGAATAGAGATAAAATGTTTTGTGTTCACATAGTGATAATAAGGAGAACAGCATGAAAAATACAGTGATTTTTGATCTGGATGGTCTGTTGATCGACAGCGAGATCATTTCCTTCCGATTGTATGAGGAGCTGACCGGAAAATACGGACGTTCCATGACGCTGGAGGAATATGCAACGGATTATAGTGGAAAAACCAGTCTTGCAAATATGAAGCTTCTGTTAGAAAGATATCAGCTCCCAATCACGTTGGAAGAGGGAATGACTTTTGTGGATGAGAGGGAAAAAGAGTATCTAAAAGACGGCGTTGCACTGAAACCGGGCGCACGCGAACTGCTAGCGTATTTAAAGGAAAATCACTACAAAATATTGCTGGCAACGTCGAGCACCGAAGACCGCGCAGAGGGGATTTTGCAGCAGAATGGGATTCGTGACTACTTTGACCATCTGGTGTATGGCGTAAATGTGAAACGTGGCAAACCTTTTCCTGATATTTTCCTGAAAGCATGTGAGGATGCAAATGAGTCAAGGAAAAATTGTCTGGTGTTAGAGGACAGCGAAGCTGGGATTCAGGCGGCGCATTCTGCGGGAATTGATGTGATCTGTATTCCGGATATGCGGGAACCGGGAGAAGAATTTCAGAAGATGGTAACAGCACAGCTGATCTCTTTAAAAGATGTAATCATCTGGTTACACACATTGCGGCTTGTTAATGTTATGTAAACTATAAAACGGAAGTCATTGTTTCGATGCCTCCGGCTATGGTACAATATTGGAATCATAGCTGGAGGCATTTTATATGAAAGTGGTAGTGGCAATTGATTCTTTTAAGGGAAGTATGACAAGTATGCAGGCGGGAAACGCCTGTAAAGAGGGGATTCTTGCGGCGGTGCGTGCGCACTGTGACGGTGAGGCAGCAGCTGTGAGGGACAGGAAGCTTGCAGCAGAGGATGTGAAGGTTGTCGTAAAACCGCTCGCAGACGGAGGCGAGGGTACAGTGGAAGCGTTGGTAGAGGGGATGAACGGAACGTATGAGTATGTGACCGTGACAGGTCCGATGGGAAATCCGGTGAAAGCAGGATACGGCATTCTGCCGGACCAAACAGCGGTGATGGAAATGGCAGAGGCATCCGGCATTACACTGGTAGAAGAACCATTAAATCCGTGGAAAGCGACATCCACAGGAGTCGGGGAAATGATCCTGGATGCCGTACAAAAGGGATGCCGCAAATTTATCATTGGAATTGGCGGCAGTGCGACGACAGAGGGCGGTATCGGAATGTTATCGGCACTGGGTTATGATTTCATGGATGAAAACGGAGACAGATTGCCACCGGTTTTTGCCTCACTAGAAAAAGTGGTGCAGGTAAAAAACAATCGTGTGCCGGAAGTGTTAAAGGACTGTCATTTTCAGATCGCGTGTGATGTGATCAATCCGCTCTGTGGAGCGCAGGGCAGTGTTTTCGTTTTCGGAGCGCAAAAAGGCGTGAAGGAAGAAGAAAAAGAGCGCATGGACAGGGCGATGCAGTCCTATGCAGCATGTCTGGAAAAATCTACCGGCAAAAAGCTGAGTGACATTTCGGGCACAGGTGCAGCCGGAGGACTTGGATTTGCGTTTCTGTGGGGGCTTCCGAAGGTGGAACTGAAACCGGGAATCGACATTGTACTTGAGGCAGTCGGGCTGACAAATGAATTGCAGGATGCAGATGTCGTGGTGACGGGGGAAGGCTGTCTTGATTTTCAGACGGCAATGGGAAAAGTTCCGGTCGGTGTAGCAAAGACAGCAAAAAACTACAATTGTAAAGTGCTTGCTTTTGCCGGAAGTGTGACAGAGGAAGCAAAAAACTGTAACGAAAAGGGAATCGATGCATTTTTCTCCATCCTGCCAGGTGTGTGTTCACTGGACGAAGCTATGAACACGGAGACTGCGCAGAAAAATATGCAGAATGCGGCGGAGCAGGTGTTCCGGTTGATTTTGCATTTGTATGAATATAAGACCTGAATAAGATTGGGTTAAAAAGGAAAATGATATTAAACTGCGTGACAATCTGATGTAGAAAAATGTTACGAATAATGTTATAAAAACATATATAAAATCACAGAAAAATGTTACAAATACACGGCAAAAACGAAGGAAAAATGTTACAAGAAGCCTTGAAATACTTTGGAAAAATGTTAATATGAATGTAAGAAAAGGGAATCCTAACATTTGGAGGGCGTGACATGCTAAAAAGAAAAGTATATCAGGAACTTTTAAAATGGAAAGAAAATACAGAAGGGAAAGCGCTGTGCATTATAGGCGCGAGACAGATTGGCAAGACAACGTTAATCCGGGAATTTGGAAAAAATGAGTATGAACATTTTGCGGAAATAAATTTTGTGACAGATGAAAAAGCAGCAGATATTTTCAACGATAAACTGACGGCAGAGGCAATTATTACGAATCTGACCGCATATCTCCAGACACCGCTGGAACCGGGAAAGACACTGATTCTGTTTGATGAGGTGCAGGAATGCCCGACGGTACGTTCGGCGATCAAATTTCTTGTGGAGGATGGAAGGTTTGACTATATAGAATCTGGTTCTCTGCTTGGAGTGCGGTATAAGGAAGTGAGATCGTATCCAGTTGGCTTCGAGCAGATTTTACCAATGTATCCGCTTGATTTCGAGGAATATCTGTGGGCAAACGGGGTGCAGGATAAGACAATACAGTATTTAAAAACCTGTTATGACAGGAGAGAAAAGGTTTCTGACTCCGTACATGAAACGCTCTGCAAATTATTTTACAGTTATCTTGTAGTCGGAGGCATGCCGGAAACAGTTCAGATTTATATTGACACACACGACATTGCAAAAGTTGTGCTGAATCAGAGAAGTATTCTGGATTTATACCGGTTAGATATTGCAAAATATGCCGAAGGGAGCGACAAAGCGAAAATCAAAGCAATCTTTGACAGTATTCCGGCACAGCTCAATGAGAAAAATCGCAGATTTAAGTTAAATAGTATCAATGCATCTGCCAGACATATCCGGTACGAGGACAGTTTTAACTGGCTTGCGGATGCAGGAGTAGCATTGCCGTGCTATAACGTTACGGAACCCCAGGCTCCCTTGCAGCTAAGTGAGAAACGGAATTTATTCAAACTATATATGAATGATGTGGGACTTCTTTGTGCTTCCTGTATGGAAAATATTCAGTTTGATCTTTTAATGGG
>ERZ808240.3771-NODE-3771-length-14294-cov-11.398623_pt1 | contig 14294 bp, 13 predicted proteins | sample MGYA00521084_ERZ808240 | MGnify/ENA primary metagenome ERZ808240 (study PRJEB31516, sample SAMN03275571) | gut metagenome | biome: mammalia-associated habitat; material: feces | host: Papio cynocephalus | place: Kenya | collected 2012-08-06 ... | reverse complement strand
TTTTACTGTTAGTATAGCATTTTATAAATAATTTATTCAAGTTTATTTTGTGTTTTTCGAGTGTTTTGTTTTGTATTTTTTGGCTATTTCATTTTGTATTTTTCGGCAGTTTTATTTTGTATTTTTCGAGTATTATGTTTTCTACCAGTACTCCTCTCCCCAGTACCTCGCCAGCACGCTCTCCATATTCGCTCTGCCCACGGGGTTCGCGGTATGAATCTCCACGGGATCATCTAACCATATTTTCATTATTTCTTCCTCGCTCCTTCGTATATCTCCATCAACATTTTGGAATGCCAAAATGTATTTCTCATCAACATTTTGAAATACTAAAATGTACTTTCCTTCAATATTTTGGAATATTTTAATCAAAAAATGACTCTTTCCATGTCGTTTTCACATTTCATGAGCCATCTTTTGCTGCTTTATCACATTTTATGATCTTTTCTGTTCAAACACTTTCGTCTCACCGGGCGCGATCTCTTCCCCGTTAAAATACAGTGTCTGACTCTTTTGGTTCTTGATCACAGCCCGTTTAATGTTCACGGACCAGGCGTAGGTCTCCATAGTATTCCCAACTCCTTTGGGGAAATACCGGAAATCCATTTTGCTTGCACTGTCTGTATAGAACACGCTGTCCTGAAACATGCCGATATGTACTGTCGGCTCCGCGGTTCCGGTCAGGTCTCCCAAGTGGTATGCCAGGGTGTTGCCGTGGCTGATGCCGGACACTTCGATATAGATGCAGTCCTCATATTGCCCGGCGATCTCCATCAGGTGTCTGTCGTCCTGCTCTTTCTTCGCGCGGATCTCCTCCTGCCCGGTCTCCTGCAGGGCGCGGATCTTCTGTACCATAGGATCCGCCGCATCTTCCTCTCTGTTCAGGGCGATTCTTGCTGCCACGGATATGACCTTATCTATCATTTCCCCCGTCTGCTCGCCTAAGTGTGTCAGTTCCTCCAAGTATTCGGGGATGACATTCCCGTAAGGGTACCGGGTCATGTATTTTAACGGGCAGATATAGATGGTATTGCGGGTCTCGTAGGTAAAGATATCGTCTTCCACAGAGGAGGCAATCAATGAAGAAGTCTGCGCCACATAGGTATTTGTCCCGAGTCTTGGATGTTCATCCGCCGTTCCGGACAGGTTGTATCGTCCGTCATATACGTAGACCTGCCAGTTTCTCATGGTTACTTTTGCTTTTTCTGTTGTATTAGTTTCTGTTTCCATTGTCCGATGTACCTCCGCATTCGTTTCGTTTATCTTTCATCTCCATCATATCTTCCAACAGATCTTTTAATATATTCTCCTGATATCCCGCCCTTTTCTTCTTCCTTACCTCTCTCGCTGTCTCGCGTAGGGTGGGATTCTCTACCGTCTCCAGCTTTTTCATGGAAATACTCCCAATCTCTTCTTCCGAAAGACTTTTCGTGTAATCCTCTTCCGACATTCTCCACACATGAATTCGGTCCCCGTATTTTCTCCAGAGTCTGTCGGCGATTCGGATCCCGTCTGGATCGATATCTCCACTATAGTAGATATCCGCCCCGCTATCCAACAGAAAGGGAATCAATTTCACAGCGGCGCTCCTCAGCTGGCCGGAAGTACATAGTAACGTCACATTCCTTTGTTCCAGATGCTTCAGTAGGTAGCTGAATACCATCTCATTTTCTACAATATAAGCCTTGTCTCCTGTCGGTTGTACCGCTGTCAGCTCCTGCAGATTTTCCATGGTGACAGCACAGGGCTCCTGTCGTCTACAAAAAGCGTCGTATGCCGGGTGCCAGTCACCGGCAACCTGTAATCGCAATCCATAGATATGTACGATAGAGGAAATATTATCCGGTACAATTCCGTTGGACAGTAACTGTTCTCTCCACTGATGGGCATTTTTCGGATAATCTGTCCTCGCAGCATAACACATTCCATGGACTAATAATTGTCCCGCAGTCGTTCCCTGATCAAAGTAGTGAGGATTTCCGGATATTTCCGCGGAAAATACTGCCAGCGGATATTCCTCTTCCGTCTCCCGGATATCTTCCAGCAGAATGAGCGCTCTTCCTACGGTTTTCAGCAGTTTTTCCGTCTGTTCTCTGTCTCTTCCATATTCTCTGATCACCGTCTGATAGCCAAATTTCTTTTTGGAATACATTTCCCGCAGCCAGGAGACAACAGCCGAATCCGAACCTGCATATTCTATCAGATAACCTTCCACTGTTTCAAAAAATTCCGCCTTTTCCCGTTCTTCCTCCATCCGGCTCTTCTGCGTGGTTATCATTTTTCTTCCAAAATATGCTTCCAGTACTTCTTTGAAATTTACAGGGGCAAATTTTGTGCATTGCAGTCCTTTTTCAAATTCCGCAAAAGGAAAGCATATGGTATCTTCATAAAATGCCTTTCCAAGTATCCCGCCGATGGCTCTCCGTTCTTCTTCCGAAGCATTTTTTAATGTAATGATCCCTGTTACTCTTCCGTAGGTTTTCCATTTCTTTTCAAATTCCGAAAAGCATCTCCGGTACGCCGGATTTTCTTTAAAATATGCCGCACACGCTTCATTATTGTTCATCCAGAATCCTTTCATGTCCGTTCCATGTATACCGGATCACCGATACCACCTGGGAGTTCTCCGGGCGGTGCAGTTCCGCGATCCGAAGCCCTTTGACTGTCTCAAAGCATCCCCACAAAGCCTGGGAATTCATGATATAGTCGAAATCCAGCTTATGGACCAGTTCAAACATACTTTTGATATTCTTGTCATCGACACCGGCAAATGCCTCATCCAGCGCAATGATCCTGGGGTGATCTTTATTATCCGCCTTTTTGTACTGTGCGTTTACTGCTCCAAACAGCGGCACATACATGGCCATTGCTTTTTCGCCTCCGCTGAACCGGTTAAACGCGGCATTGGTCAGTGGCTTTTTCGTCTCTTCCCCGCGTCGGAAAAACATCTGAAATTCAAACCATTTCCGGTAATCCAGGGCATCCCTTACCAGTTCCATATAATTGATAATCGTCCCCGTCTCTTCCAGTTTTGCCTTTTCTGCACGTATTTTGCTGCGGAAATGACCTGCCACTTTCTCAATATCATCCAGAGTAAGCAGTTCCCGGTCGCGTAGAAGGATCTGTTCCAGATCCGCTGTATCCAGTTCTTTGTCATTGTCGGCTTTGCAGGGTTTCCATTCCAGGGAAAAGCGGAGTCCCATAGAGGTATCGATTTCCTGCATGAGCTTTGACATGTCTTTTGCCCACTTTCTGCTCTCTGCTATGCGGTCCGTAAGCTGCTGGCTGATCGTCTGGGACAGGATATCTTCGAAGAGTTCCCGGTCCTTTTTCTGTATCAGCAGTTCCGTCTCTTCGATGGCATTCTTCAGAATATTGTAAAATTCTTCGAGATATACCTTTTTTCCGTTCCAGGTAGAGAGAATGCGTACCCGCTTACACACGGCCTCTATGTCCCCCGTATCGCCGAAGCATTCTTCCATGGCTGTTCCGTAGCTTGCAAGGCTTCCATTATGCTTCAGATATATGGTATGCAGTGCCTGAAGCAGTTCTCCGGGTTCCCGGTTCCTATCACTTTCCCGCAATATTTTTACCGCTTCTCTGGCACATTCATAGACTGTCCGCCCTTCCCGGTTGAAAATCAGTTTCAGATCCAGTTCCTCTTCAAAATAGTTTCTGAGTGCAGTTTCTTCTATAATGAACTGCTGCAGTTTTTCTTTTTGTTCCGGCAGTTCTTTCTGTAATGTCTGTAACCTCTCTTTTAGGGCAGCCCCCAGAAGTTTCAGGTTCTCCAGTTCTCCGTCGATCCGTTCCAGTTCTTCCTTCACCTGTTTCAGCCTGTTTGCCTTTTCCAGCAGTTCCGGGCTTTTCAGATACTCTTCCAGCTGGCGGATCTGGATCTCGCAGGCCTTTGCACGGGTATTGTAAGTTCTTTTTTCCGTAAAGGCTTCCTCCAGATTCTCCTGATATTGCTCTATTCGTTCTTTTCTGTCCCGGCAGCCGATCTGTTCCGTCTGTATATGCAGTAGTTCCCGCCTTACACTCTGCCATACCCTTCCATATTCTTCCGCCGCGCCGCAGGCTTCTTCATAAGCCTCTGCCGTTCTGCCATAGGGCAGCATTTTACAAAGCTTCAATACTTCCTGATACTGTCGGTTCTTCTGTTCGGAAAGCCTGTGCTCCTGATCCTGCTGTTTCAGATATTCATTCTCCAATGTCTCCAGAATACGTTCCAGCTCCCGTTTCTCCGACAACGCAATCTGAATCTCCGAAAAGTCAGGAATCTCCTGATATTCCACCTGTAATCTATCCATACGTTCCTGCAGTTGGATAATTCCGGTGTTCCACTCCTCTATGGTCCTGCTGATGTTTTCTATCTGTTCCTGCAGTTCCCGAATCTTTTGTTCCTTTTTCCGTTTCCTTGCCAGATAGCCCACATATTCTGCGGCCTGCTTGTCCGCCCTACCGGTCAGAATTCCCTGCCGGAAGCTGCCGTCTGCCCCGAAACAGATTCCCTGTGTTTTTCCTTCCTCTTCATAAATATTGCTGAGGATTTCCAATACCGGAGTTCTTAATTCCTGTGGCAGATCGTCGCTGACTGTCAGTCCTGAAAAGTGGCTGTCGCCCTGTCCGTCTGTCTGCAGAACAGCATCCAGAAACTCCGGATGGTCTGCTTTTATTTTTGCAAAATCTTCCCTCGTCACCACCAGTGCATCCAGCATTCCGGACATCTGCAATTGTGCCTCAAGCCTCGCACAGGCCGCTTCATCCAACTCCTTTGCAAACTCTACCGTTCTGTAAAACGGAACAGCTGTAATCCCCGCCTGCGCCAGGGATGCTCTGGATGTTTCGACTGCCTCATTCCGTTCCGGCTCCAGTTCCTGCTGCTCCTGCACTTTCTTAAGCTGTTCCCGGACTTCTTTCAGGATTTTTTCCTGCATTTCCCGCTGATACTGTTTCTCATTCTTTTCGTCTGTAAGCTGCTGTCGCTGCCTTTCATAATCCGCGCGGAAATCCCTCTGTATCTCCACGCCATCCGCTACGGTCTCGTATTGTCTTGCTTTCTGTTCCGCCTGTAGGAGAACCTCTCGTTCCGGATGCCATTCCGCGGCTGTCTCCACTCTGTGAAAGACTTCCGTGATCCATGCATCGATTCTGTCAGACACCTGTTCTTCTGCAATTTCCAGCCGCTGTTCTTCCTCTGCTTTTTTCTTTTTCGTCTCTTCCAGAAGACTGGCGACTTCCTCGTACTGTCCTAAGATCAGCTCATATTGTCCGAGAGCTGTTCTTCCTGCCGTCAGCTGATTTTTCCATATTTGCAGATGCTCTGCAATCTCATCTCTTTCTTCATATTCTTCCAGGCTGATTTTCTCTTTTGCCTTTTCATGATGTTCCCATTGCAGGATTTCCTGCTGTTCCTCCAGTTCTTCCCGCTTTTCCTTCAAGGTATCCCTGCGGAGTTCCAGCTGTTCCTCCAGCTTTTTCAGAGTCATCTCCTCATCCCGGATCCGCTCCCTGCCATCCTCGATCTTTTTCTCCCAGCGTTGTTCTCCATCCAAAGCCTCCCGGTACTCTGCCTTTAATTTTTCCAGTTTTCGGTCTGCATCCTCAAGTTCCGGATCCAGAAGAGCATTTCGCTCCGTTTCTTTCAGCTTTTTCTCTGCCGTAAGTCTCTCCGTATCCTGTGCTGCCCGGCTCTGTTCTTCCTGTGCCTCACGCTGTAACTGTTCCTTCCCCTCCAGTATTGCCTGCTCTTTCTCCACTTCCTGCTTCTTATTCAGGTAGCCCAGAGCCTTTTTTGCCAGCATGTACTGGTTGTAGCGGGTATATTCATTACGGATGATCTTCACATCATCGAAAGCGCGGTTGAGCATCTCCAGACTATCCTGAATCTCATCCATCTTTTCCATGGCATCTACCATAGACCGCAGATCCTCATCCGTCAAAGTCTGTAGGGAATCATTCAGAATATCATATACTTTGGTGGGTTTAAACTCTTTGGAAAGCTTGGGAGCACGCACCTTCACCAGCAGTTTGATGAACTGTTCATACTGTTCCTCTTTTCGGAAACCGAAAATATACTGATTGACATGCTTCTTGTATTCTGACGGGCTGTCTGTAAAAAAATTGTCCTCACCCAGCTCCGCCTTCATCTCCCGCTTGTCCCGGGGAATTTTGCTTGAACCTACTTCCTTATACAGCCACAGATCATATCCTATCCTGCGTCCGTCCAGAATCACAAAGCCCCAGAAATCCATCGGTTTTCCACGTTTTGCTTTTTGTCCGATTCCAATGGTTCGATACTCTCCGGAGTCCTCTTTCCAAAATTCCAGGAACAGATAGCCTGTAGACTCTTCCTTGCCCTCTTCTCCCAGAAAATAATATTCCATCCGGCGGTCACTGGAGCCAAAGGGATCCAGACGGCTGGGTGTACGGTCCCCGTCCAGCACAAATGGGATAAAGCTCTGTGTCGTAATAGATTTCCCGGAGCCATTCTGTCCGCGCAGAAGCAGTTTTCCATCCTCGAATTCGAAGTCCTCTTCGTCATATAACCAGAAATTCACAAACCCGATCCGGTTCATTTTCCAACGTTCATTCATTCTTCTCCGCCTCCTTTGTAGTCCGCCGGGTACTGTCCTGCCAGTCTCCCTGCTGCCGGCAATATCACAATCTGATTCTCCCTGCGAGCAGCCATCATCCAGTCTTCCATATACTTCAAAATGGTTTCCACAAGCCTGTCTTCATCCATTTCGCCGTATTCCTTGCTCCATGCGTCCTTCCATTTACGTCTGTTGCTCACGATGATATCCCTGAATGTCGATTCGGTCATGGCAATGCATTCGTCTTCCTGTAATTCTATGTTTCCTTCTTCCAAACGCCTCTGTATCTCTGCACAGATCAGTAATACGCTTTCCGAAATCTGGGTGTCCCGGGGATGTACGGTTCCATAGCAATCGTCTGCTTCCAAAGTAAAAAATGCTGCATTCCGGTAGATTTCCAGATTTCCTCCCATGTTTTCCCGCAGATATCTGCCGACCCACTGCCTTTGATTCTTTAAATACAATGCATCTGCATCCTCCGTTCCTGTCCAGTAAAATGCCGGACATACTGCCAGCTGTCTGTATACACGGTTAATACGCAGGCTTCCTCTGTTTTCCTCAAATTCTTCAAAATCTGTCTTTTCAAAATCCTTCCAGGATTCATATCCGGAAATGTCTGTAGTAAAGCTACTGGTAAAATATTTTGAATAACCTGTATTTTCGTACAGTACTTCCTGCCCTGCTTCCTGACTGAAAGATTCACTTTTTCCTTCGTATACCCGGAGCATCTGCAGCCGTTCCATATACTGCAATACCCGCACCAGTGATTTTCTCTGTGTAAAAGAAGTCCAGTCCACCGGCATGTAATTTTTCAGCTGCGTCTCCACATAGTCAATCAGTTCCGACAGCAGGAATTGTCTACCATCCTCGGCATCCTCCAGATACATCAGCACCACACATAATATGCAGTAATCCCGGATGTCTGTAAATTCACTGATTCCCATAAATGCTTCCGCATGTGCCGGTCTCTTTTCCAGTTTTAACAGCTTCTCCGTGTGTATCAGCTTCCATCCCAGTTGTTCCCTGATAAATCGTTGAAAATTCGGAATGTCCCGTTTTACTTTATAGAAAGTCTCTTTATCACTGTCCCGGCAGATCCAGAATTTTTCCATTAAGGTTCTGATTTCATTCATTTTTATTTAAACTCCAATGTATAATCCGGCATTTTCAGATCGCCATCCTCGCATTTCAGGACACAGCTGCCTTCTCTTTTCCTCAGATAATACTCCTGTCCGTATTCCGTCCGACCTGCCTTTTCCGAACTCATATTGGCCTGGGCGATCCACTGCAGGAAAATGGCTCGTGTGTCTTCGGAAACCACTTCGTCAATCTCCGCAAAGCGGATCTTTTGTTCCCTGATGTACCGGAGTACCACTTCCTTCTGCTTCTGCGCCTGACGCAGGTAACTTTCCCGCTGTGCCATCTTTTCCAGTGATTTATCGGTAAATCCGGTTCTGTCTTTTCTCTCGCGATACCCTCTTGTGTGAGGTTTCAACAAAAACATTGCCGGATCTTCCTGATAAACGCTGTTGTTAATACTATCCTCTTCTCTTGGAAGATTTGTTTTATAATGTTCGATCTGCTGCACTCCGAAGACATGGGCTGATAATTTATGGGCTTCCTCCAGATCCTCACATTTCAGGAACAATTCCAGAAATTTTTTATAGTCATCCTTTCTGCTGATGCCCCAGTTCTGCACCTGTACGATCAAGGCCGCATTCTGAATAATATTCCGTATGATGTCACTGGTGATCTTCAATACCTTTTTGGCTTCACATTCCTGTCCCGCCCCGTCCACAAACCAGTTTTTCAGGGAATACCATTTTCCGTATACATTTTCCCGGATACTCGGCTCCGCATTGCCATGAATTTCCAGCAAGGCATGAGGAATATCCAGTTCACTCGCTACAACCCGTTCCAGAATCGTATTTTCCATACGTTCCGCATTCTTTTCCAACAGCTGTTCCATGCGTTTGGAATGTCTCTGCAATTCCTGCACAAATTCATTCAGATATTTAATAAATTTATCCTTATGAACCATGAATTCCACGGATTTCATCAGTTTTTCCGTTTTTCCGGAATAAAAGTCCCGCAGATAATCCTGATAGTTCTGGTTGAGTCGTTTAAAATCCTCCTGCAGCGTCTGCCACCATTCGTTCACCGTGCGAAGCTCTGCATTCTCCATATTTTCCGTCTCATCCAGACTTCTCTCCAGACGGACAAAAAAGTTCGTTGACAAATTACCTGATTCCAGAAATAAATTTTCCAGACGGACGGTCAAACGCTCGATCTCCACGGCGTATTCCGACATCGTATAGCGATATTGCTTATTTTTGTAATCCGCTATCGTGTACACTTTTCCGGGGTCCTGTATCGGTGTAAGGTTTTTCCACTTTACAAGTGCTTCCAGATCCTGAACCAGCTGCTCCATGGAATACGCTGCAAATCCTTCATCCTCTTTTAAGAGCCTGAAAATATCTTCTTTATACAGCTGAAAATACATCTTTTCATATTCCCGGTAAAAGCATCTCATAATTTTCCGGTATACCGGTGCATTCTGTACCGACAAATAGGAAGTTTCATTGATTTGTTCAAAATGATCCATCCGTCTGTTCCTCTCTCAAGTGTCTTATTAAGTTCTATTATCTATATTTCATGTCCAATTTTCAGTACTTAATCAGCGAATAAAGCCTCTGCTGTGATAATGGATTGAATTTCTCCTGAATAAGCACTTTCACTGACTCCATAGGTTGTGATCAATGTGGAGTGAATTGCATATTTAGTCCCTGTCTTCTTAATCAGATCTGAGATCTTACGTTTCTGATCTCTGTCAAACTTTGCATCCACAACATAATCTGTTTCCGAATACTTCATTTCACACACATTAATTACCTGATCTTTTCGAACTATTAATAAATCAATCTGTGAACCTTGTATTCCCTTTTCATCATCCTTACTGCATTGCCATGCGTTTACTTCTGTGTATACTCCGGAAATTCCCAGTGCCTTCCTTACCTGAGGAATATGTTCCAGACATACCCTTTCAAACGCAATACCACTCCATGCCCGCACTTCGGGTGAATTACTTTTTTCTTTCCAATAGTTTTCATTTTGTACTTTATTTTTCATAAATTTGTAGTAGAATAATGTAAAATTATCCATAAGTTGATACATACAATTCTTTTGCTTATATCCAAAAGGCACATATTTTCTAATAAATCCACAATTTTCAAGCTCCGTCAATTTCTTAGATAAATCACCGGAACTTGCAATTCCGGTGATTGCACTGATCTCATCTCTTGTAATCCTTTTATTTACAGTACTCAGAGCTTCCACTATTCTAATATATTGATCCGGTTTGCTGAACAACGCACTATACAGATTCTCGTATTCATTCAACAAGAAGGCTCCGTCTTTAAAGAAAATATCATCTATATTTTGTGGGAGACTCTTTCCTTTTTTTAACAGACTCCAATAATAGGGAACCCCTCCCATAATCATATAGCATTGCAAAATCTGATGTCGGTTAAAAATTATTTTCTTACTTTGTAAATACTCTTCACACTCATGCAATGTAAATGGTTTCAAAAATATTTGCCCTGTAAGTCTGTTATGCAGGCCACCCTTGGCATTTACAATATTATGGATCATCCAATAAGTTGCTGATGCACATACTATGAATATTACATCCTTCTCAGCTCTGGCTGTGGCCCATCCATTCCAAAAACTTTCTATTGCCGAAATTAATCCACTATCCTTCGTATCCATCCAGGATAACTCATCAATAAAAATTATTTTTTTCTTGCTCTGACGCTTTAATGACTTTTTTTAATGCATTAAATGCATCATTCCATGTTTTCAGTTCATCGCAGGCTTGATATCCATATTCCTTTAATGATTCAGAAAGCTTTTCTAATTGAATTTCCTTTCTTTTCCCCGGTTCAATTTGATTATTGCTCACACATGTATGCTGAAAAGTAAATTCATGTTTAAACGTTTCTCTAATTAAGTATGTCTTTCCTATTCTTCTTCCAAATACAGCTACAAACTGCGGTTCTTCCTCTTCTATCAATGAAAGCAGATATTTTTGTTCTTCTTTTCTTCCTATCATAGCAGTATATTCCTTCCACAACCTTATAATATATGCGCATTTGGAAATTATGTTTTATTTTAATACCTTTTTTTAACATAAACAATATTTTTTCCAAGTCTTGTTTTTTTATTTAGTTTTGGAAAAAAATAATCAGCAAAAGATGATCTCATCCGCTAGTTTGCCTTGAAATTATATACCGGCTTCATGACCTCTATCACATCCACGGACTCCCGGATCACATCAATGATGTCTCCGAGGCTCTTATACGCCTTGGGTGCCTCATCCAGTGTGTTCTCGTTGACGGAGGTGGTGTAAATGCCCTGCATGGACTCCCGGTACTCCTCCATGCTGAGGTTCTCCTTCGCCTTCATCCGGGACATCAGTCTTCCGGCACCGTGGGGCGCGGAATAGTTCCACTCTGGATTTCCCTTGCCCACAGCCAGCACGCTGCCGTCCCACATATTGATGGGAATGAGAACTTTCTCCCCCGCATGAGCTGTGATGGCACCTTTTCTCAGAATCATTTCGTCGGTATCAATATAAATTTCTTCTGGCAAAATTCTGGCAGATCTTTACATCGTGAAGATAATCCTCCAGATACCTGCCGGACAGATAGCAGAGGTTCTCCGGCATGCCCGTCTCGGACTCATGCACCTGCCATTTCAGCTGCTTCAGCGCCTGCTGGATCTCGGCTCTGCGCCCCTGCTCCTTATAGGTGCGGATGATCTCCTCCCTCTGCTCCAGGTACTCCCCGTAGCCACGGTTTAGGTTGATCGCCAGCTGCTGGTAGATCTCCGTCACCTGTTTGCCTAGGTTCTTGGAGCCGGAATGGATGACGAGATATTTTGTCCCGTCCGCCGCCAGCACTTTCACATAGCTTCCGAAGGTCAGAAGCTGGATCAGGACATCCGTCTCTTCCTCCGTATTGTATTCCATCTCGATGTGCTCTAATTGTTTTCTCTTAGAACTGATCACACCCCACATATGCTGCACCATCGCCGCAAAACGTTCCCGCTCCCTGTCGTAGTCCGGGGATACTTCCTCCAATACGACCTTGCGGATATAATCGATGCGATAGGACAGTGGTCTATGGCTCTCCGCACCCATGCACAAAATGTAATTCCTGCCGCCCTGGGTGCTGATGTAGAGCTTCATGGGGATCACTTTCCATTCGCTCTCCTGCCCGCTCTTGCGGCTGAAATTCACGATGCGTAGTTTGCGTTTCTCATGTATCCCCTGCAGCACCGCCTCGATGATCTCCGCATCATAGGCATTCATAATATAATGATTTTAGAATACAAGATATTCCTCCGCAGGTCCGGTCTTGTCCTCCAGGTAGCTTCCCACCACACCCAGCGGATCCTCCTCGGTGAAAAAACGGATGGCTTCCCGGTAATTTTCCGGATCCACTTCATCCTCCACCAGCCGGTAATATACCATACGCGCCTCTTTTTCTCTGCGGATCAGTCCCAGATCCTCATACTCCTTTAATTTCTTGCGGAGTGTGGATTCGTCGAAGCTGATGGGTTCCCGGAAAGATGACAGATAATCCCTATCTATAATCTCCAGCAGTTCTTTCAGGGTGTATCTCTCACCCTCCGTCATAATATCCATCACGATAAAATGCAGCGCAATGTCTTTGTTGGTAAAACTTTTGGACTTGAATGCCCGGTACAGCGGATTGTGAGTGGCACTTTTCCCCTCCAGAGAGATGAAGGTCTTCTTCCCGGAAGGGGTTTGGCGGAATGATAACAGTTCTCCCAGGTAGCTCTGGATCCTGCGGCGCTCATTGTCGTAGCTGCAGGCGCTTTTTTGTCATACTCTTCTCTCGTCTTGAAGCCGTAGATGAAGAAATCGCGCATATAACTTCTTATATTGTCAAAGTTCTTGATCAGCTCGGAATATGCCATATTCTACTGCCTCCTTCTTTCGCCTGATATTTCTCCCGCTCCGGATGTATCTTAGGTTTTACTGAAAGTATACTAGATTTGAAAAGTAATGTCATTATCGTATTTTTTCTTTAAAACATCATATACTTTCTATAATTATTCTGTTTGTAAGTCAATTTGATCTTATTTTTGTCTTGTGTACAAGACAAAAATGATATATAATTGTTTTATTCAAAGGAGATTTTATATGAATCGAGATAGTTTAAAACAAATAATGATCGACCAAAAGGAGATTTATCTCAGCAATCCTCTGATCTTGCGGCAATATTCTCTGGAAGAAAACGTAAATTACTGTTTTGTCGGAATCAGAAGAACCGGGAAATCTTACATGATGTATCAGGAAATCCGATCTCTGATAGAAAAGGGGGTCCCTGTCTCTCAAATCGTATATGTCAATTTCGAGGACGAACGTCTCCTGGAAATGACTTCCGATGATCTGAATACCGTTTTGGAAATCGGAATAGAGCTGGCGGGACCTGACAACCGACCGTACTTATTTTTTGATGAAATTCAGAATATTGATGGGTGGGAAAAATTTGTCCGCAGAATGGCGGATATGAAATATCGGATAAACATCACCGGCAGTAACAGCAAAATGCTCAGCAACGAAATCGCTTCCACTCTTGGTGGACGCTTTGTGATCCTCAATGTTTATCCCTATTCTTTTCCGGAATATCTTACTGCCAATGGCAAGACACAAAATTACCTTGATGTGATCAGTACAAAAGACCGCGCCGAGGTTCTTAGCCTATATCATGAATATGTAACCTACGGAGCCTTTCCGGAATTAGTGGATATCAAAAATAAGCGAAGCTTTCTTGGCAGCATTTACCAGACGGTATATCTTGGGGATATCATAACCAGGAACAAAATCACCAACGATTTTGCCGTGAGATTAATTTTGAAAAAAATAGCAGAATCCATTACCAAGCCATTATCCTTCAGCCGGCTTACCAATATATTAAAAAATGCCGGAGCGTCCCTGGGGAAACAGACCGTTATAAATTATGTTGGTTATATGACCGACTCTTACCTGCTTTTTACCCTCCGGAATTACGCGGCAAAACTTGTAGAGAAAGAGACCTCACCAAAGTATTATTTTATGGATACCGGTCTTCTCGGTCTTATGTTGTTAGACTGTCAGTCCGCACAATTGGAAAATCTCGTTGCCATTGAACTGATCCGGCGCTACGGAATGGATAACGTTTATTTCTTCGAGAATAATGTTGAAATTGATTTCTATGTTCCTTCCGAGCAGCTTGCCATTCAGGTCAGCATGCAGGTTTTGGATAATATCGATACAAAAGAAAGAGAAACCAGGGCTTTCGCTAAACTCAAAAATTTTATTCCGGATGTCAGATGCCTTCTCATTACCAATAGTGAAGAAGCCGTTCTCGATTGCAATGGCATCCGCATTGATGTTGTTCCTGCCTGGAAATGGTTGTTAAACACAGACGGCACCCGCTCTCACTGAGTAGGTGCCGTCTTTATAAATTCTAATTTTCTCTTAGTACAGCTTCGCGCCTGCGGGGATATGATTGTCCACCATGAGCAGATGCAGTTCTTCCTCTTCGCTGTCCTTCTTGTTATTCACAGCAGACAGCAGCATACCGCAGGACTCAATGCCCATCATGGCTCTGGGAGGCAGGTTGG
>ERZ808240.3770-NODE-3770-length-14298-cov-9.401671_pt1 | contig 14298 bp, 10 predicted proteins | sample MGYA00521084_ERZ808240 | MGnify/ENA primary metagenome ERZ808240 (study PRJEB31516, sample SAMN03275571) | gut metagenome | biome: mammalia-associated habitat; material: feces | host: Papio cynocephalus | place: Kenya | collected 2012-08-06 ... | reverse complement strand
CCAGCTGGGATTCCGGCAGTGGTTGTGTACCTGCAGATCCCAACGGGTTCTGTGTAGCGATGCAGATAAACGGTGTCGGCAACACATGGGTCACTCCATCCACAGTTACCGTATGCTCTTCCATAACTTCCAGCAGAGCCGACTGCGTCTTGGGCGATGTACGGTTGATCTCATCTGCCAGAAGCAGCTGGCAGTTAGCCGCACCGTCCCGGTATTCAAATTGATTCGTCTCCCGGTTGAACATCGTAAATCCGGTGATATCCGAAGGCAATGTATCCGGTGTAAACTGGATACGTTTGCTGTCCAGTCCCAATACTTTGGCAAATGCCATTGCCAGTGTGGTCTTACCCACACCGGGACAATCCTCCAACAGTACATGGCCTCCGGAATATATGGTCATCAATACCTTTTCCACAATGTCATTTTTACCTATAAAGGCTTTATTGATCTCTGCTACGATCTGTTTTGACTGTTCTACGATCATTGTGCGGTTTCCTCCTGTACCTCGCCGTTTTTTTCCTTATCGTCGGCTTCTTCCTCACTGTTCTCTGCTGTATCGTCTGCGTTATCCGACTGTATCGCTGCATTATCATCGCTGACGGATGACACAGCATCTCCGCTGCTGACGGTCATTGCATCGCCAGCGCTTGCCTGCTCTGCCTCCGACGGTGTGTAACCGTCAATTGTCACTCCATAATCCTTCCATGCCCCGTAATAGAGTTCTTCCATACCGGCAGGCACTCTGATCGTTACCTTTTTCATATCGATACCAAAGGTAAACGGTTCCTCGTCTGTACCGCCCAACAGAGCCGGTGGTGTCATATCCGGACTAAGCCCCTCAAAGACCAGTACCAGATTGTCACTCTCCACTCCCCGGAAGGCATTACTGTAAATTCCTGCAAAGTTGTCCGGGAAGGTTACCTGTCTCAGGTTCCTGCTGTTGCCAAATGCATCTGCTCCCACATAATCCAGGCACCATCCCTCTGGCAATTCCAGAGTTTTGGCATCCAGTGTGACCTCCCTGGCATCAGAAGGTGCACCGACCAGTGTAATATATCCATTATTTACATGATACGGATAAAAATCTGTAGGCTCTGTAACATCTGACAGCCCTAACAGTTTCCGAAGGTGATTCTCCGCGGTAAGTAAAGTTTCTTTTGCCAGAGCGTCCACCACCTTATCCTCCGGGAATTCCCATGTATCCCAGTTTAAATTTGCAAACTGTATGCTTTCCCACATATCCTCATATGGCGGAACGGATGCTGTACCTAAATATCCGCTCATGGCGTATCTCCACTTTTTGATATAGTCTGAAACAGCATTTTCCGGCACATGAATTCTTAACAATTCTTCTTCCTGTGCACTGCTCCAATCCTCCACGTTAAACCGGAAAGGATCATGAGTATATGGATTATACATGCCAAATGCAAGTTGTGCCGGTGTTTCCTGTAAATAAATATCCCTAAGGCTACTGCAGCCCACAAAAGCACTGTCATACAATGCTGTGGTATTCCATGTCTTTCCCAGAGTTACTCTGGTCAGATTGACATCTCCCTGAAATACCGCTTTGCCCAATCCGGCAACTGTTCCTGTGAAACAGACCTCCGTAATATTTTCGCATTCAGCAAAAGCTCTTTCCTCTATATAACAGTTTTCTCCCGGTGTCTCTATTGTTACTTTTCCGCTGAGGCCGGATCTGTAAAACGCATATTCATTGACTGTATCAAGGTTCTTAAGCTGTTCCCAGTTTACCGTGTATGTTCCCATGGATGACGTAGTTCCCGCCATGGCCCACTTATAAATATTCGTTGTGGTCTCCGGGAGTAATGTATCGACCGGCATTTTGTTCCCGCTTCGCACTGCCAGCCATGCCAGGTTTCCGGTTGTTCCGTATAACATTTTATAGTCTCCGGTTGCATCCAGATCTTTCAATACATAGCTGTCTATATTGTCTTCCTTACTGAACTCTGTTGCATATCCGTTGTATCCGGTGGAGCCACTCAATACATAGAAAAAGTGCTCCTTTGTTGCGGAATGATCATTTTCATCTGTAATTTCCGGCATATAGTCATTCTCACGTGTTGCCTGCATTGCATTCGATGCGATAAATCGTAAGGAAGAACACCCTGCAGCTGCCCGGTCCCCAATAAATATGGAATCTCTTGCATTGATCAGGATTCCCTGCAACAACGTGCATCCACGAAATGCTTCATAGCCAATCTTTTTCACACTTTCCGGGAGAATGACCCATTGTAATTTCCGACATTTGGAAAATACATTATCCCCAATGGCTGTAATGGCAATTTCATTGCCCGCCTTATCCTTCACTCCTTCAAAAATGGTAATATCCTCCGGTACACGAACCAATGTAAGCCCTTCGTCCTCATCTGCAGTATACCAATATCCGGATGCTGCTTCCTTCATTGTCTGCACCCTGATGTCCGTTCTATGAATTCCTTCCAGTTGTTTCCGGACATTTGCAGCCTGTGTCTCAGAAAAACAGCTGATCTGTTTCACTTTACTGCCATCGAAACAGTTCTCTGTCAGCGTTACCGTAGCAGCTGTGCCTGGCATAACCAGAACAGTTGCGGAAATCTCCTCTCCCTGTTCCTTCTGAAAAGCCCCTTCTTCAATTCTTGTGACGTCATCCGCCAGATAGATGATATCCCCTTCGCTCTTCAAAACCTTTCGAAGGCTTCCCTTATTATCTGTAATCGTTCCATTCTGTACCATGTATTTCAGGGAAGGCATTTCACTGGGAATGATTCCGTTTTTGTTCTCCTCAAATTGCTCTGAATACTCCTCCAAAAACGAATCTGCCAGCTCCGCTTTCATGACAATGTCGCAATTTTTTATTTTTGAAAGTGCAATTTGCGGGATCTGCTCCTTCGTATCTGCCTGAATTTCAATTCTTTTTAACTGATTATTCGCAGATACCCTGATATTTGTAATGGTGTCCGGGATCTTCAATTCGTGGATCTGTGATGGAATCTCCAGGATTCCTGTCTCTTTCTGATCCATCAGCACACCGTTCTGTGTCTTGAATACCGGATTGTCCTTGCCGACAATACAGGACTTCTTTACCTCCAGCATATCGGTATCCAATTTACATAGTATGGTAGAATCCGGAATGCTCAAAGAATCCACTGCCACAGGATTTTCCCTGATCTCAACGGCCTGTACTCCGTCCGGTATCACCAGATCTTTGTCATCGCCGGAATAAGCTGTCAGGGTCTGCAGATATCCATATTCGTCCCCCTCGGGATTTTCCTGATAATCATCAGAGAAATAATATATCTTTAATTCCACCTGATATTCGTCCGACATAGGAACCATGTCCATAGGCTCCAGAATATGCCGTCCCGGAGTCACCTCATAGAACCAGTCCACCGGTTCCCCATTTTCTGTCCATCCGGGGAACAGACATGTCTGTTGTCTCTGAAGGCCAAATTCCGGAGAGTATTCTTCTACAGAATAAGTATTGACAACACTGCGTGACCACTCATCAGAATTGCTGCTGAATAAATTATTCTGCTCCTTGTACAAATTATATTTCTTCTGTTCATCCTGATATAAATTATTATTGTTTATAATAGTAGCAGCATTGATCGTCTCCGTATCTCCTGTCAGCTTCTGATTCAACAAATACACTTTGCTGACCGCAGGAGAATATTCTATCTCCGGATAGTCAGTCCATGCATCCTCCGTTGAGAAACGATAGGCCGCTTTGATTTTCATGGCAATACCGTCTGTATCTACAGGAATCTCCTGTGGAAATTCTGTACTCCACGTACTGCCTCCGTCAAAAGACACTGCCTTAATATCCACATATCCATTATCAACGGGATTGCCATTTGCATCTGTCAGATCATAATCCCGCAATTGCTCTTTGGTCCAGCTGTAACGGTTAAATACATTCACTGTAACGTAGGTATTCAATGCGCAGTAGATATCTTTCCTATCTATACTTTGTCCCATATACAGATAGCCCAATAGATTCATATCTTTGTCTGCCGGTTCAATAACTACCTGTATCTTATCGTCCTCTCCCCATTTACCGGTTGCGTTTTGTGAGAAATCCGAATCGTTAAATAATCCTCCCTGATTGGGTTTCGACTTCTCCGGTTCCGGATCCTTCACCGTATCCGCAGGTCTCGTTGTGGGCTGTGGTGCCGGGCTCGGTATCGCGGGATGTTCTGTCGGCTTCGGTCCGTCCGCCGGGGCGGTCGTACCCTGGCCGCCTGTAGTTCCACCGGCACCATTTGTGCTGCCATTGCCGCCGGTACCGGCATTTTCTCCGTTCTGCCCACTGCCGCCGATCACCAGATCCGCATTTTCACGGTCTCCGGTTACATCATAGACGTATCCGTTACTGTTACTGCTTCCCGGATTTCCCTCTTCCGGCAGGAAGCTGTTATTACCGGCTTCCTCTCCTGCCAGATTGACAGTTTCCGCATTGCCGTTGGCCGGCAGATTAGCCCTGCCGGTCTGGAACAGATAATCCGCACTGTTTTTCAATTCGGGACTTTGAGCATCGTCCGCGGAATTGTCTTTCTCCCAGAGTTCACTCTCTCCGTTCTGCTCTTCCCCGTTTTTCTGCGCCGTAGTGTCCTCCTCTCCGGAGAAGATCACCTGATTGGCCTGAAGTTCTCTGCCGCTTCCGTTCGGTTGAAACGCCGTACCTGCTTCATAAGCCCGCACCATCTGATATGCACCTATCGTTACCACCGGTACGGCCAGTGCGGCAAGTATCGGTCTGATCCATTTTTTTTGCATCCTTTTACACCTGTTCTCTCTTTTGTAAAAAAGCCCCAACCTCTTTTTGCAGAGTAACAAAATCCACCGGTTTTGCAAAATGTCCGTTCATTCCGCTCTTTAAGGACAATCTCTCATCCTCCACAAAAGCATCTGCGGACAGAGCAAAAATAGGAATCTTTCCGGCATCTGTACATCCACGAGGATAAAGTTGTAATATCCCGCCGGGTGTGCACAGAAGCTGTCCACAGACTTCTGTCCGTCATCTGCGACTTCCACTTCGGCTCCCATGTTATTCAGTATCTCTACGGCAATCATAGCGTTGATCCCATTGTCCTCCGCCAGCAGGATCCTGCGTCCGCGGAAGGCTTCTTCTGCATCCGGCTTACTGCCTGCCACCGTCAATCCGAAATGCGATTCCATTAAGCAACGATGACGACGAGGTGCAAAGCGCCAGCAAGCAGCTGATTAATCTGGATGATTATGATAATATGTCTGTGATAGGACGCTGTAGTTACGTGACCCGGGATGAGAATGGGGATCTGTTGGATTTCTTTGACTGGGAGCAATCCGGATGGATGATGGGATTTGAGGCGGATCTGACGTCAGAGTATCGGACTGTAGTGCAGCCCATGGACCATCCGGAGAATTACGTATGCATATTCTTCATGAAGGATTCCCAGGGGAATATGTCCTTCCGAAGATGGTTTGTCGGGAGGTGGTGATATTTTCTCGAAAAATGTTGAACATCAGGGTGGAGCGAACAGGACGTTCGCGACAGGCGGACGGCGACAAGGATGTCGCCTGGAGCCGTGCCCGTACGAATTAGAACCGCTACTCACTTTTCGTCAGAAAATTCCCACCGGGAGACCTTACATCGAGGAAGGATATTCCGTTCGCCGCGGGCGTTCGTGGCTTTATCTAGCCGCATTCGCCGCCGCGGATGGATTTTATTAATAACGGTACTTCAAACAGCATCATTACGATCCAGCCGATCATATTCGCCCATGCCAAACTTGCGAAGTCCATATGCAGCAGACGGATCATTACAAATACTGCCACAACTCTGCCGAACATATTCATAAATGTGCTGTACAGTGTCACTTTCAGATCGCCGATGCCCCGGAAGAATCCCTGGATTCCATTGGTCAGTCCCGGCAGGATGTACATCCAGGAGATCAGATGCAGGTAACTGATACCGAGTGATACCACCTGTGCATCCCCGTCCTCGGCAAACAGCGTCATGATCTGCGGAGCCAGACCCCAGATCACGGTAAACAATCCAATAGAATAGACCAGTTCGATCAGAAGTCCCGTCTGGAACCCCTTCTTCATGCGCTCTTTGTGTCCGGCGCCCTTGTTCTGCGCCAGGAAAGTCGTCATGGCATGTCCGATGTTCTGCTGGGGTGTGTAGGCAAAGTCATCCACACGATTCACCGCGGTAAATGCCGCCATGACCGCAACACCCTGGGTATTGACCACAGACTGTATGATCAGCTTGCCCAGCTGTAAGCACACCTGCTGCATGGCACTGGTGCTACCGTAGCTGACGGTCTTGCCCAGCAGGCTCTTATCGAACACCCACCACTTTTTCCCAAGGCATAAAAGAGGTATCTTTTTCTTAATATAAATTCCGCACAACAGACAGCACAGTCCCTCGCTGCATACCGTGGCAATAGCGCTGCCCGCCACACCCCATCGCAGTACCACAACGAAGAACAGATCTCCGAAAACATTCAGGAAAGCACTGGTTACCAGAAAATACAACGGTGTCTTACTGTCTCCCAGTGCCCGCATGGTATTCGCCAGGAAATTATACATAAACGTAAAAATCAGTCCCAGGAAAATGATCCGAAGATAGGCGGAAGCCTCCGGGATCGCTGTCTCCGGCACCCGGATCAGCTTAAGCACCGGTGTTGCCAGCAGAAGCATAAGAAGGGAGAACACTACGGAGAATCCACAGCCCGCCAGCATTGTTGTGCTGATCTGTCTCGACAGAGTGTCGTAATCTTTTGCTCCATACTGAGAACTCATTAACACACTTGCTCCCATGCACATTCCACTGATCAGCAGAATTGATATATTCATAATCGGCGTGGAAGTTCCCACTGCCGCCAGTGCCTGCTCTCCCACGTATTTTCCTACGATCACGGAGTCCGCTGCATTGTAGGTTAACTGAAACAGATTGCCCAGTACCAGTGGAATCGTAAAAGATACTAAGGGAAGCAGTATCTTTCCCTGGGTCATGTCACGTTTCTCTATCGTACTCATTTTACTGTTGTCCTTTCGTTGTCATTTTCCGAAGTGGCGGTCTTACTTCTTTTTCTGTGAGCATTCCTTCCGTCTGCTCTTCTGAAGCTTCCATGCTGTCCTCTGCGCCGGAAGTCTCATTGCCACTGACAGATGCCACGCTGTCCGTATCCGCACTCATCTCGCTGCCCTGCTTCTGATCCATGTTGTCGCTGTTTTGTGCCGCCTGCTGCACATTCTCTGTAGCGAAGCCATCCACATCTGTCGTCACTTCCGCCATGACATTTTCCGCCCGTTCCGCAGGTGCTGCCTCATTCTCTTCCCGTGCCGCTTCCGCTGCTTCATATACCTGCTGCTGCGCTGCTGCAGTATCTACTGCCTGCGCCGCCATATCCGCACCGGTGCTGTCTGCCATTTTGGTGCCGCTCATGGTCATATACAGTACACCCGCTGCCACGAAACACAGGCAGGCCGCCGCAATGCGTGATGCGTAGTGCAGCGGGAATCTATGTATTTTCCCGTTTTCTTTCTGCTTCTTGGTGCCGTTACTCTGTTCACTCTGAAGCAGCAGTTCCTCATCCACACCGGACAGGGCACGGAATAATTTTTCTTCTTTTTCTCTGTTTTTGTTTTGTCCGCTCATTGTCCCTACCTCCGTCTACAGAACGATTCCCTGCTGCTCCAGATATTTCTGCAGCTTTTTCCTGGTGCGGAACAGGGAAGTCTTCACGGTATTCAGATTCATGCCGTAACGCTCTGCGATCTGGGCATACTCCTCCACGAACCAGTACCTGCGTAAAAATACATCACATTCCTGTTCGGACAGGGTATGTAGGAAAGCATTGATGCTGTGCTCCAGTTCCGCAGCTTCCACTGCGCTTTCCGTATCGTGGGCTGCGGGAATGCACTCCGCCAGTTCATCCAGCGTGGTATCCATGACACCGCTTCCGCGTTTTTTCGCATTTTTTGCCTTCCATCTATCAAACGACAAATTGCGGGTGATAGTTCCCAAAAACAGTTTCAGCCGGTTCGGTTTTTTCGGGGGAATGGCATTCCATGCCCGCATCCAGGTATCGTTCAGGCACTCTTCCGTATCCTCTCTATCATGCAGGATATGGTAAGCTATGCTGTAACAGTATGTTCCGTAGCTCTTCTGTGTCTCCGCGATTGCCTGTTCATTCCTCGTCCAGTACAGTTCCAGTATCGCTGTATCTTCCACAGGCTTCTCCTTTCCAGAAAGGGCACTGCCACAATCTTAACCTTGTAACAGTGCCCCTTGCTCTTCCTCTATTTATCCCATCTGTCCAAATTAAAGCTGGAATTTCTTCGCATTTGCATTTAATTCGTCTGCAATCACATTCAGCTGCGCGGTAGCCTGTCGGCAGTCCTCTACGATCTCTGCCAACTGATCCATGGTAGCTGCGGTCTCTTCGGTGCTTGCCGCATTGTTCTGGGAGATCTCGGTCAGTCCATTGATCTTCTCTACCACATCGGTCTTGTAACTCTCAATATGATCCAGTTCGCCGGAGATCACGTTGATCTCGCCTACGACTTTCTGTACTTCCTGGTTCAGCGTGCTGAATACATTCAGGGTCGTTCCCAGCTTCTCGTTCTGCTGATGAATCTCGCCTACCACACCGTTCATGATTTCAACGCTCTGGTTAGAATTACTAATCAGGTTCTCCACGATGCCACGGATCTTATCTGCAGATTCCTTGGACTGGTCTGCCAGACCACGGATTTCTTCCGCTACTACTGCAAAGCCTCTGCCCATCTCACCGGCTCTAGCTGCCTCAATGCTGGCATTTAAAGACAGCAGATTGGTCTGATTCGCAATACCTGCGATGATATCAGTAGCCGCCTGAATTGCCTGTGCGGACTCGTTGGTGATATTGGTCTGCTCCTGCACCTGATCCACTGACTGCTGTGTATGAGAGCTGATCTCAAGCAGCTCCTTCAGGGTGCTGTCCACGGTAGCATTGCTTTCCTTCATGTTGGCAGCGCTGCTGCTTAAAGCACCTACGCTGTCTGCGGTACGGTTCAGGGCATTGCTCATCTCGTTCATGCTTTCGCTGACCCTCTGAGTATCCGCTGCCTGCGTGGTAGCTCCCTGGGCGATCTCATTTACCGCAGTATTTACAGAAGAAATGGACTGCCCGATGCTGTCAAAATTACTGGTAAAGGTACCGGTGAACTCGTTCATGTCCTTCATGGAATTATGAATATCCGTAATAATTCTGGAGAATCCGTTTACCACAGAGTAAACAGCCCTTGCGCTCTTACCTACTTCATCACTGCGGTTCAAAAGCTTGTCCGGAACCTTAAGATTCAGTCTGCCTTCCGCTATCTGGCCCAGATTCCCCACAACACCATGCAGTGCCTTGGAAATCAGACCTACAACAATGAAGGAAGATACACAGAATACCGCCACAAGAATCAGGATGGCTATAGCTCTGCCTGTGACGATGCCCTTATAAAACCCCTCTACTTCCTTTACCGGAATACAGGTAACCAGAATACCCACCACCGTACCGTCAGTGTTCTTAAGGGGTGCCAGATATGCGTAACAGCTGGTATCACCCAGCATCATGGAATTGGAAAAATGACTTTCTCCACCCAGTACTTTAGAAGATACCTTCTCATTCAGGGTAATGGCACTTCCGGTCAGATTGGTCACTGCCAGGTCCTTGCCCCAGAACATGGCTACATCCACACCGGCATTCTGCTTCATGGCATCCAATATCTGCTTATTATCCGTGAGATTCAGTCCGCCCTTATAAAGCGCTCCGTTTTCGTATGTAAAATCTCCGGGCGCGGAATTGGTCAGACTCATTTCCAGTGCATATTCCGTTGCTGCCAGTTCATGATTCATCAGTTCATTGGATATTTTATCCCCTGCGGAATTCAAAGCCAGAATGGCAATCACTGCGATTGCCACAAGCGGCACCAGTACAATAGCCAGGATCTTGACTACCATATTGGCTCCCTTTTTCCCCTTCAGCTCCTTAATCCCATCGAAATCTGTCCCGTTTTTCCCCTGGTTCTGTTCCTTTTTTACGTCTTCTGCCATAGATATAGCAACCTCCTTTGTACCCTTCTGTCAGTTCGTACATATATAGAACGATTATACCTCACTATGACAAAAAAAGCTATTCTTTTTCTGCGATCAGATCCCTGATTACTTCGCCGGCGAGAATCAGTCCCGCTACGGAAGGGACAAACGAAATACTGCCGGGAATGGCTCTTCTGTCCGTGCATTTATGAGTGGAACCGGGAGGGCATACGCAGCCCGTCCGGCAGCTGTTTTCCATATTTTCCAGCGGCTTCACGGAAGGTTCTGTGGAATACACCACCTTCAGTTTCTTCACACCGCGCTTTTTCAGCTCTCTGCGCATGACTTTCGCAAGCGGACACATGGTGGTCTTATAGATATCCGCCACATGGAACTGCGTGGGGTCTAATTTATTGCCGGCGCCCATACAGCTGATGACGGGAACTCCAGCTTCCTTCGCCCGCATGATGATCTCCAGCTTGGCGGTCACGGTATCCACCGCATCCACCACATAATCGTACTGGGTAAAGTCAAACTGGTCGGCAGTCTCCGGCAGATAGAAGCATTTGTGCACCGTAACCTGCGCCTCGGGATTGATGGAATGCACACGCTCCTCCATGACGTCCACCTTGTATTTGCCGATGGTCTTCCTGGTAGCGATGATCTGACGGTTAATATTTGTCAGGCAGACCTTATCGTCATCGATCAGGTCAAAGGCTCCCACACCGCTGCGTGCCAGTGCCTCCACCACATATCCGCCGACACCGCCGATACCGAAGACAGCCACTCTTGCACCGTACAGGCGCTGCATGGCTTCCTTGCCGATCAATAATTCTGTTCTGGAAAATTCATTTAACATTTCAGTTCTCCTACTAATCTACTGGGAATACTCTCGTAAGAGTATATCACAACTTTACAGATTGTCATAGAGTCCCTGAATAAAATTTTTCACCTGCACATTATTTTCCGGTGTGGTGTCTTCCAAAGTTGCATGGATAAAGGGTTTGCGCTCCTTCATGAACTTCAGCACGGAAGTGTAATCCATCTGTCCCAGACCACAGCCTACGGATCTAAGCTTCCCATCCTTGGGGATGAAATCCTTGAGATGTACCATTGCCACATCCTCGCCTAACAGTTCGATGGCTTCATCCACGATTGCCACCTGATCCTTATAATTACAGTAATCCAGCAGGTTCACCGGATCTAAAATGATCTGAAGGTTGGGAGAGGCGATCTCATCCAGCACTTTTCTCGCTCTGGCGGGATTGTAGACAATATGCTTCCATACCGGCTCTATAGCCATGACAACGCCCATCTGCTCGGCATATTTTACCACCGGACGTAAGTTGGTGATAAAGGTCTGTAATGCCTCTTCGCTGTGACACTCCGGCACAGCGGTATAGGTCTCGTTGGGAGCACCGGTCTCGGTTCCCACCACGCCGCAGCCAAGCCACGAAGCAAAACGGATATGTGCCATATAGCGGTGGATGATCTTCGCAAGCTGCTCCGGATTGGGATTTGCCAGATTTAAGTAACATCCCAGCACCGCCACATCCACCTGATTTTTCGCAAATACATTTTTCATGTACATGGCAAGTCCCGGGGTCAGTGCCTCATCGTTGGTTGAAAACTCGGTGATCACTTTTCCCGGTGCCAGATGTCCGCAGGTAAATCCCAGTTCATGGGCATTGGCAATACGCTCCTCAAAAGGAAGCTTTTTCGTATCATGTAAACGGATTCCTAACTGCATGTTTTTCTCCTTATTTTCACTATATCACAAGCTCATTATATCAGCGCCGGATCAGTTCGTCCACGCCTTCCAGCTCGTATGCCTCTCCGGTCTGTCCTTCGATCTTCACATTATCTAAGGTCAATTTTGCAACATTTCTTGCAAAAAGTCCTCTCTTACTGCTTTTTTCCACACCATCCGACATTGCCGGAACGTCGCATTTGGCATCCTCTGCATAGCTGATGGAAATATCCTTCATGTAGATCTCTTCGATCTTCTGCTCGGGAAGTCCGTCAAAGTAAGCGGCTGCCACATGGCAGTTGGTGCATTCCATATTTTCAAATACCATCTTCTTCACCTGGGGAGTTCTGTCATCCACAGGGTAGACATCTCTGGACTGTACATAGGTGGTCTTGCCGTCGGGATCGCAGAAATAGAAGCAATTGACTACTAACGGTGTCATCACATGGTCCAGGGTCAGATTCCGGAAAATAATGTTGCTTAAGATCGCATCCTTTCCTCGGCCGCGGCGGGTCTTGATACGCAGGCCTCTGTCCGTGTGGCGGAAAATACAGTCTTCCACCGTCAGATTTACCACACCTCCCGCCATTTCACTGCCCAGGGTTACGGCACCATGACCATTTTCCATCAGGCACTGACGGATGTGGATATTCTCGGAAGGGGTCTTGTGCTTTTTACCCATGTAGATTTTGCCGCTCTTGACTGCGATACAGTCATCTCCCAGGGAGAAACGCACGCCCAGGATTTCCACATTTTTGCAGGACTCGGGATCCAGTCCGTCGGTGTTGGGGGAATCGCTGGGATTTTGTACGGTCACACCGATGAATTTCAGATCGTTGCTGAAATAGGGATGCAGTGTCCAGGAAGGGGAGTTGCAGAAAGTCATGCCCTGCAGGGTCACATTTTTACATCCGCTGATGAAGAACAATCTGGGGCGGAATGCGATATTCATAACCTTGGGATCCTTCCACCAGTTTTCCTTGGAAGCGTTGCCGTTGATCTTACCCTGTCCGTAGATCACCACGTCTTCTACACCGATACCGCAGATGATGCCGGAGAACATAGGTAAGGGATTGCCTTCCCATGTGCCGAGATTGTATTCGTCGGTCTCATCGAAGCTTTGTAACATGCCGGGGAATGTGGGGAATTTCTCTCTGTCGGTAAATGCCTTAAGTTCCGCACCCTCTGCCAGTTCGATACGGATATGGCTCTTCAAAAACAGGCTGGTGATGCGATAAGTTCCGGCAGGGAAGTACACTCTGCTGTTCACCGGACATGCCATAATGGCAGCCTGGATAAAATGCGTATCGTCATGCTCGCCGTCGCCTTTAGCACCGAATCTCGTCACATCCAGAGTCACATACTCGTAATCGGTCCTGAAAGATACTTCGCCCTGTTTTTCCCCATCCACGTAAGCTTCCACCACATATTTCTGATCCGGCTTCAGATCGAACAGAGACGTGATCGTTTTTTCCGTGGTCAATACTGTCTCCCCGTCTATCCGCAGTTCCACGGGCTGCTTTGTAAAATATCTGCCGCCGTCTGCGATCTCTATGGTCGCGCTGCGGGCAGTATGCATAATATGTCTGATTTCCATGCGCTGTTTCCTCTCGTTATTATATAATGACTATTCAGAACCCCATTCGCAAAACCGCTCTTGCAGAGCTCACTTTTTGCTCATGTGGTTACTTCGTCATATAAATATCGCAAAATCTTCTTACGAATGCAAGCATTTGGCAAATATTTTGCAATATTTACATGTCTCTGAATAGTCAGCACATCTGATATTTTTCCGCTAACAATAAATACTCCGCACATGCCTTCTGTACGGCATCACAGAATACCTTTTTGGATGTGTCGTCCATGGCAAATTTTTTCTCTTTTGCATCGTAGTACTGCTCCAGCATACGCTTCACCGCACTGCGGAAATCATCCAGAAGTTCTCTGTAATTCTCATAGATCTCCGGACTGATCTGTTCAACAGTATGAAGCAGTGCTGCGGTATAATCCGCACCGTTTTCTGCCGTAAATTCACTTTCCGCATGTCTTTTCAATACACGCATCTGTGCCATGATATCCGGATAGCCTTCCTTTTTATTCTCAGTGGTCTCATATGCCGCATAGGTGGGATATACCAGATCCGCAACCTGATAGATGTTCAAAAGTCCTACATCTGTCTGCACCTTTTTTAAGTCAAAGATGCCTTCCTCCGTACGGGGAAGTGCCTTGATTTCCTGAATTGTCATAGTTCCTCCTATATAACAAAGGCGTTCTCCTGCACGTTTATTGTAACAAAAGAACGCCGTTTTGCGTATGATCATTTACAGAGTTACGCCCTGCTTGAAAATAGCCATATCATGGAAGCCTGCTGCTTCGCTGCATACCTGCCTGCCGGAAGCGGTCTCCACTACCAGATCAAACAGCGCCTGCGTCTCCTCTTCCATGGTCTTATCCTCTACCAGTACGCCGGCATTGAAATCGATCCAGTTGG
>ERZ808240.3769-NODE-3769-length-14300-cov-3.151843_pt1 | contig 14300 bp, 8 predicted proteins | sample MGYA00521084_ERZ808240 | MGnify/ENA primary metagenome ERZ808240 (study PRJEB31516, sample SAMN03275571) | gut metagenome | biome: mammalia-associated habitat; material: feces | host: Papio cynocephalus | place: Kenya | collected 2012-08-06 ... | reverse complement strand
TTAAAAGCGACAAAATCCCCTCTTCTGCGCGCGCAGAACGCACATTGTCAAAATGCATCGTCCGATCTCTCGGCTGCACGGCCTGTGCCGGCGTGCGCACCTCTCGGTGCATCTTTCGTTTTGCCTGCGAACGCAGACGAACCTTTGCCTGCTTGACCTCCTGCCGAAAGGCTTCCGGCGTCACACCGGCCAGCTTGGCTGTCGATGTGGTGTACACATCCTGTTCTACTTCGCTGTCCAGCAGTGCGATAATGCCTGCGGCTTCGCGCAGAAACAGAATCCGCTGGTCATCCTCGGTAAAGTCATATTTATCCTTTGCCGATTCAATGCGATAGCGCACATCATTGTCCGACCGCTCAATGAGCTTACGGAATGCATCCGGCCCTTTTGTCTTGATAAATTCATCCGGATCTTTGGCTCCCGGAATCTTTAATATCTTGACGCGAATGCCTGTTTTTTTCAAAATATCAATGGCTCTCTGTGCCGCCGACTGTCCGGCGGTATCTGCATCATAGCAGACGATGACGGTTTTGGTGTGCCGCGACAGCAGCCGCGCCTGTTCTTCCGTCAGAGAGGTTCCCAGAGAGGCTACCGCGCTGTCAAACCCTGCCTGATGTAGGGCAATGACGTCCATATAGCCCTCTGCGAGCAAGAAATACTCACTTTTCGTTTTTTTCGCCCGATTCATCGCAAACAAATTGCGCCGTTTATTAAATACGATGGTCTCCGGTGAATTGAGGTACTTCGGCTTGCTGTCATCCATGACGCGCCCGCCGAACGCGATGACATCGCCGCGCATGTCGATAATCGGGAACATCACGCGATTGCGAAACTTATCAAAATATGTACCTCGTTCGCTGCGTGTGATCAAACCGGCAGCTTCCAGTTCTTCTTTGGTAAATCCCTTTTGTGTCATCGCATCGAGCAGAGCATGAAAGGAGTCCGGCGCATATCCCAGACCGAAATTGTTCATGGTTTTTTTGCTCAATCTGCGCTTTTGGAAATATTCTAATGCCCGTGCACCCTGCGGACTGTACAGCTGCGCATAGAAGAAACGAGCGGCTTCCGTCAGGGCTTGCAGCGACCGTTCGCGCAAATGCCGCGTCCGCGGGCTGCTTCCTGTCTCCGGCACTTCCATATGATATTCTCTGGCGAGAAACCGGACGGCATCGGAAAATTCCAATCCCTCTGCATCCATGATAAATCGAATGGGGCCGCCGCCCTTGCCGCAGCCGAAGCAGTAAAACATCTGCTTGTCCGGCGCCACAGAAAACGACGGCGTTTTCTCATTGTGAAACGGACACAGTCCAAAATAGTTGCTGCCCTTCTTTTTCAGAGAGACATAGCGTGACACAATATCTACAATATCGCATCTGGCATTCAGTTCATCGAGAAATCGTTCATCAATTGCCAATCAACTGCCGCCTTTCCACACAGAAATGATCTGATGTCACACCTCTGCCGCGTCTGGCAGATTGTGTACATAAATAAATACCCAATGTCTTTGCAAAACCCTCTTTTTTTCTGAAAAAATTTTCAGTTTTTTTCAAAAAAGTTTTTCGCCTGTTATTTGATGCGTCTGCCCATAAATTGTGTGTCCATGACTTCCATGTCCACATTGGCACTTGTCGCATCGCGCAGCGCCTCTTCCAGCGCCGCTGTTCCATCCTCCGGCAAGGTCACCGTCAGGGTGACATCCGCAGCATAATCGGTCTCTTCGATCTGGCAATTGTGCTCCGGCAAGAGATTCTGTACCGTACCCAGCAGCGAATAGGGGCAGGTAATGAGCACAATGGCATAGCGATTGACTTCATTGATGCCCGCGTTTTCCAACGCAAGCTGTGTGCTCTTAGTATAGGCTCGCACCAGTCCGCCTGTGCCGAGCAGCACACCGCCGAAATAGCGTGTGACGACACACAGAACATTGGTCAGACCTTCTCGGCGCAGGACATCCAGCATCGGCATACCCGCCGTGCCCTGCGGTTCTCCGTCATCGGAATAGCGCATATAATTGCCCTCGCGGATAATATACGCATAGCAGTGATGGCGCGCATCCCGATACTTTGCCTTGACTTCATTGAGGGTTTCAATCGCCTGTTCCTGCGATTCTACAAAATACAAATCTCCAATGAATTTGGATTTTCTGTCCTCATACCGGCCTTCGCCGTATCCCGCCGGTACCAGATAGCTCTCAGCCATCCTGCACCTCGTATTCCTTGAGCTGACCATACAGCTTGTCATCGCATTCGATGTCAACCACGGTACCCGCCGCATCATACTCCGTCGAGAACACAGCTGCTTCCTTGTGAATGACATCGAGCAGATAGCCATCCGCATACGGAATGCACAGCTTGACACGATGCTTTCCCTTGCCGAGCGCCTTTTCCATCGCCACAAGCAGCTCTTCCAAGCCGCGCTTGCGCTTTGCCGAAATGGCAACGACATTTTCGCCGGATGGAATCAAATCCGGATTGTCACACAAATCCGCTTTATTGCAGACAAGCAGCTGCGGAATCTGCTGTGCGCCGAGCTGCGCGATGACTTTCTCGACGGTCTCTGCCTGCTCGCGCCAATCCTCGCGCGACACATCGACAACATGCAGAAGCAGATCCGCATATTCCAGCTCTTCCAGTGTCGCCTTAAACGCAGACACCAGATGATGCGGCAGCTTGCGGATAAATCCAACGGTATCGGACAGCAGCACTTCCTGTGTTTCGGAAATACGCAGCTTTCGCGTGGTTGGGTCAAGCGTATCGAACAATCTGTTGTTTGCCTCAATGCCTGCATCCGTCAGTGCATTGAGCAGAGTAGATTTTCCGGCATTGGTATAGCCGACAATGGCAACGAGCGGCAGCTCTGCCTTTTGTCTCTGTCTGCGCTGCACGGCACGCACGCGCCGAACATCCTTGAGGTCGCGGCGCAGCTTGTCAATGCGCTGTCGGATGTGTCGGCGATCGGTCTCCAGCTTGGTCTCGCCAGGGCCTCTTGTGCCGATGCCGCCGCCCAGACGCGACATGCTCTTGCCCATACCGGACAGGCGTGGCAAAATATACTGATACTGTGCCAGCTCAACCTGCAATTTGCCCTCACCGGTGCGCGCGCGCTGAGCAAAAATATCCAAGATCAAGGCGCTTCGATCCAGCACTGTCCGTCCGGTCGCCTCTTCCAGCACGCGCATCTGCGACGGAGAAAGCTCATTGTCAAACACAATCAGTGTCGCATCATTGTCTCTTGCCAGCTCGACAAGCTCCTGTAGCTTGCCCTCACCGATAAAGGTATGGGCATCCGGCGCGTTTCGTGTCTGTAACATTTTTCCTACACACTCGCCGCCTGCTGTCTCCAAAAGAGCCTCCAGCTCATCCAGCGTCTCCCAGCTTGCGTCCTCATCCTCCTGAAAGACCGATGCGTGCAAACCGACAAGCACGGCGCGTTCTGTCTCCATTTCGTCCAGCATCCAGTTTTCCACTGCCTGTCCCTCCTTTCAAATATAAAGCAAAAACCCGTCCAAAATGGACGGGTTTATAATCACTTCTTGAAAAATTACTTGTCAAGATTGAATCTTCTCTTGAAGCGGTCAACACGTCCGCCGGTATCAACGAGCTTCTGCTTGCCGGTAAAGAACGGGTGGCACTTGGAGCAGATTTCTACCGAGATATTCTCCTTAGTGGAAGCGGTCTCATATACAGCACCACAAGCGCAACGAATGGTTGTCGGTACGTACTTCGGATGGATTCCTTCCTTCATTTTTGATTCACCTCTTTCCGCCAAAGCCTTACAGTCATAAAATCATAATATCACAACGACCTAATAAATGCAAGCACTTTTTTTATTTCGCGGTGTATTTTTATTAAAATCACGCTTGAAACACGGTTCCGTCCGTATTTCCTCAAGGATTATATCATAGCCCGTCAGAGAATGCAAGTGTTTTCTCACAGATCGAGCCAAATTGTCTGACGACTGCTGAGAAAGTACAGCGCACAGCCTGTAACCGGCTTGCCGAACACGGTTTCCGCCGCGCGCTTATACGCAGACAGCTGCGCGCGATACGTTTCTGCCCGCTGCGCGGCAAACCGCTTGGATACGCGGTCGGTCTTGAAATCGATGACCGTCAATCCCTCCTCGGTCTCCAGCAGACAGTCAATGACGCCCTGCATGAGCAGCTGTTCCTCAAATCCTTTCGCTTCTTCATAATACTCCTGCGCCGGAACCAAAATAGAGAATTTAAACTCCCGCCGAACCGTTGCTTTCCCAAACTGCGCATACAAATCCGAGGTAAAAAACGCTTCGATTTGTCTCAAATCAATGGCATCTGCCTGTTCCGGACTGAGAATGCGCTTGTCGCGCAGCCGCGCCAGCTCTTGTACCCGCCCCTCCGCAGTCTCACACCGTGCAAAATCACAGAACTGCAAAAACAAATGATGTGCCGTGCCGATCTCCGACGGCGTCAGACCTCGCGCTTCCCGCTCAAAGAACGGACGGCGCAGCTCGGTCTGCTGCTTAGGCTGCGGCGTTTGCTCACTTGCTTCCTGCGCCTGAAACGATGCGGTGATGGCAGTTGCCGTCAGCTTGGACGGCAGATCACGCAGAGCATCCGCCGCATACGGCTTGAGCTCCGGCGCCTGTATTTCCTCCCGCTCCACAAACTGCCCGTTGTCCTGTTCTTCCCGCTCGTCATCCTGTCTCTGATACGGAACGACGCGAACCGCAAAGCAATTCGGCGCATCCGGATCCAGCGCAGGCAATCGGTGCAGCAGCTCACGCAGCGGCAGCGCCTGCGGATGCCGAAGCAGCGGAACCGCCATCCACAGCGCGTACTGATTGGCACCGGACAGCGCATACGGCGGAATCGGGTTCAATACAGCAATCGCCGACCATTTTTCCAGCTTGCTCTGCACGTCACGCATGGCGGCCGTACAGATGAGCTTTTCCTTTGCTCGTGTCAGCGCAACATACAAGACGCGCAGCTCCTCGCTGACCATTTCCCTTCGCAGTACGCTCGCCATAGCCAAACGATCCAAACCATCGTACTGTATCCCGCGCTGCATGTCTCGGCACCGCATACTGATTCCCATGTGCGGATGCAGCAGCACCGGCTTGTGCAGATCCATTTCATTAAACCGCTTGGTACAGTTTGCCAACAGCACAATCGGAAATTCCAGGCCCTTGGACTTATGAATGGTCATAATGCGCACCATATCCCCGGTGCGCTCCGCCTCCGGCGCCGAAACCTCACTGCCCGCCTCGCGCAATTCCCGGATATAGCGCACAAAGGCAAACAGGCCGCGGCTTCCGCCGCGCTCAAAACTGCCCGCCAGCTCAATCAATGCCGTGATATGATTCTGCCGCGCTCTGCCGTTTGGCATGGCGCCAAACACGCCCATCGCGCCGGTTTTATCCACGATGTGCCACAGCAGCTGATGCACCGGCAAATCAGACGCCAGCACGCGCAGCTCTTGCAGCTGCTCCAAAAACGCCTGTGCCTTTGGCATCGTCTGTGCCGCCGCTGTCAGGGCATAATAATAGGTGTTATCCATATCGCACAGGCGAATTTCCGCCAGTTCTTCCTCTGTAAACCCGCCAATCGGTGAATTGAGTGCCGCCAGCAGCGGCACATCCTGTTGCGGATTATCTACGATTTCCAGCCAGGATACCAGAGTCAAAATTTCCGGTGTGCCGAATATATCCTCTGACGCATCCGCACCCGCCGGAATGCCGCGGGAGAGCAGTTCCTGCTGAAAAGCACCGGCTTTATTTTTTACGGAACGCAATAAAATCACAAAATCTTCCGGTCTGCACGGGCGCAGCTGTCCGGTCTGTTTATCCGTCACCCGAAAACCCGTGTCCAGCATCTCCCGCACGCGGCTGGCACAGTATGCCGCCTCCTGTCGAATGGTCTCCGGTGCATCCTCTTCGTCCGATTTGGTCTCCAGCACACAAAATTCCGTGCGATAGTCATCGGTGCCCTGCGGAAACGATGCACCCACGTGCAGGGCTTCTCTGTCCGTGTAGGTCAAATCACCCAAGTCCTCACTCATCAGCGCAGAGAACAGATAATTTACACTGTCCAGCACCTCTGGGCGAGAGCGGAAGTTTTTGGACAGCACCACGCGCCGCGGCGCATTGTCAAACACCTGCTCTACATCGCGGTATGCCTGATATTTATGCAGAAAAATATCCGGATTGGCAAGGCGGAAGCGATAGATACTCTGCTTGACATCGCCAACCATAAAGATATTTTTCTCGTCATCGCTGACCGCACGAAAAATCGCATCCTGCACCGCATTGGTGTCCTGATACTCATCGACCATGATTTCGGAAAAATGCATCTCACGCGCAAGCTGCGTCGGCGCATCCTGTTCATCGACGAGCAACTGCACCGCAAAGTGCTCCAAATCATTAAAGTCCACGACGCCGCGCCGCAGTTTTTCCGCCTGATACGCCTCCATAAACAGCTGAACCGTATCACACAGCGCGCAGACCGCCGGTGCCATCATGCGCATGTCCTCTCGTACTTCTTGCTCTGTGACACACAGAACTTTTTCCGCCATCTCCTTGACGATCGTTTTCCAGCTGTTGCGCCGATCCTTGAGCGCATCAAGAAACGCTTTGTCCTCATAGCCGCGAATGGCAGGAAGCCGTTTGAACGTACTGCGAATCTGCGCGCACAGCTGCACGGCAGCATCCCATGCGCCGTTTTTCACCAATGCCAGCAGATTTTCCGCCTGCTGCCTATCCTGCGCGAAAACCGATTCGTATTTATCCTGTACAACATCTGCGCCCTGCATCTCCTCCAGCGCATCTTTCAGCACCGCGATGCCATATGCAATGCGGCTCTCGGCTTCCCGCAGCAGAGCAATGCCCCAATCGGTATCGGCGAGACGGTCAAATTCCCGCACAAATTTCTGTCGGTACTGTTCCAATTCTCTTTTCGGTTTGGGAGAGGCCTGCAAGTTGTGAAAGGTCTCCAGCACGAGGGCTGCCAGCTGTTTGTCATCTCGTCCGCCGCTGACCGCTTCTACCAGAGCGGAAAATCCCTCGCTGTCCACGGCATACTGTGCTTCGAGTACCTCTTCCAGCACGTCATTTTGCATGACCGTCTGCTCGCTGTCGTCCGCGGTGCGAAACTCCGGCGGCAGCCCCAGCTCATGAAAATGCTCCTTGACCAAGCTCATACAAAACGCATGAACCGTGGTAATTTTGGCGCGGTGCACGAGCATGAGCTGACGGCGCAGGCGCAGATTCTGCGGCTGTTTTGCCGCCAAATCCGTCAGGGCGTCCGCTATCTTGCCGCGCATTTCGCTCGCCGCCGCCTTGGTAAACGTCACAATGAGAAAAGAATCCACATCACAAGGATTTTCCGGATCTGTCACGCGGTCGAGGACGCGCTGCACCAGCACCGCCGTCTTGCCGGAGCCTGCCGCCGCAGATACCAGCAGCGTGCCGCCCCGATTGTCTATTGCCTGCCGCTGTTCATCGGTCCATGAAACGCCCATGCTTCTTGTCTCCCTTCTCTTCTTCCTCAATACTCTGCCAGAACTCCTCTGTCGGAATCTTTTTAATCTTGTGCGGGGTATCTCCCAGCTGCGCATCAAAGCGGCAAATCGCACGATACGGACACCACGCGCAGGTGTCCTCTGTCGGGCCGCGGCGCACCGGCTTGGCATCCATACTGCCGTGCATCAGCTCGCGCCCCATTTCTCCCAGCACGCGGCGAATATGTCCGCTCAGCTTGCCCAGCTTTTCCATGCTCGCCAAATTGGACAGGCTGCTTTTGTTCGGCTTGTCTCCCGACGCCAGATACCCCAGCGGCAAAAATTCCGCATCCTTTTCGATGTCGTGCTCCATCGCATCAATGACCGCCTTTTCGTCCAGCAGCAAACCGGAACGGCGCAGCTGCTTCTTGCGCATGGCATCCAGCTCCGCTTCCTCTGCATCCCGCTTGGCATCGACAATCACCTGTTTGGCAGGAATATACAAGGCTCCCGCCGGAACAATGCGGTCAATGTGCTGGGCGAGCTTCTCTTGATAGTGCTGCAAGCCCTGCTTTTCGATGGCAAACAAATACAGCAGCAGCTGGATATTGAGTCCATACCACAGATCAGACAGCTCAAACTTTTTCGTGCCGCTCTTATAATCCAAGACGCGGATATATAAGGTACCGTCCTGCACATAGCCGTCCACGCGGTCAACCTTTCCGTTTACCTCCAGTTGTCCGTCCGCGCTGCGAATGAGAATGGGCGGCAAATCGCCCTGCCAGGAAAAATCCAGCTCAAAATCAATCGGCTGAAAATCCGATCGCGCCATTTCCTCTAATAAATTATCTAAAATATCCTCCGTCATGTGCAGCAGGCGGCGGAACAAATGCCTAAATCGCGCGGAATACTGTTCCAATCCGCCCAGCTGCGTCTCGACATAAATCGTCGTCCATCGCCGCGCCAGCTTGTGCACTGTTTCTGTATCCGGCAACTGATCCGGATACTGCTCTCGCACCTGTTTGAGCGTATGCTCCAGCACAAAATGTAAAAAAGTGCCGGTTTCCGGTGCATCGAAGGACGCGCGGCGGCGTTCCTTTGCCCGCAGTCCATAGCGCAAAAAATACGCATACTGGCAGCGATAAAATGCATCGACGCGAGAGGCCGTCATGCGCAGCTTTTTTCCGCACAGCTGATGGACAACCTCCGCATTGTGCAGCGGCCCGCGCGCGGAACGCTCTATCGGTTGAATGGGGATTGACTGCGCGCGCAGTGCTGCCTGTGCCGCCGAAGAACGGTCTCTGGCGGCACCACAGCACGCCAAATCAAAGCGCGGACGCTCTGCCTCCAGTCGATAGCTCTGTTCCAATTCCTTCTCTTTGGTTTCCGGCAAATCGCGCAGCAGTTGCCGCAGCGCACCAATCAAAAACGACGGCCGTTTGTCTCCGTCCGCACCCACCGTGCTCCAAGACAACAGCAAATCCTGTGATGCGGATGCCAGCACGCGATACAGTGCCGCTTGCTCCTGTTCCATGCGGTCTTCGCTGGTTTCCAGTTCCACTTCCAAGCCGAGCAGCTGAGAGCGTTCGCTGTCAGACAAGATGCCGCCGGTCTCTCCGACGGAAGGCAGCACGCCGTCATTGACACCGAGCACCAGCAAATGCGGGATACCGGTTTTGCACACGCGGTCAATCGAGCCGCAGGTCACGCGATCCAGGGACACCGGAATCGTACCGACATCATATTCCGTCAGCACCAAACCGAGCATCGTGACAAACGCATCGGTCTCCATTTCCGTGTCGCCCTGTACCCATGCGAACTGCTCCATCGCCTGCATGAGAATCTCCCACAGCTGCCGATATTCCTCCGCGGTCTGCAATCGGCCTGCTTCTTCATGCATCTGTGCCCGCGCGGCAATGCTGTCCGGCGCGCCAATCCGCTCCAAAAAAGCGTATAGCGCCTGTGCATACTGCGAAGCTGTCTGTGCCCGCTCCAAATCCTGCTGCAAGGCCTGCAAGGGCTGTACCGCCTTCTCACGCAGCGCATTGAGCGTTGCGAGCTTTTCCCGCGCTTTTTCATCCAATTCGCCGCCAAAGCTGTCGGGATGTCCGACAAATGGCTGTAACCACTTGCTGCCGCGAATGCGCCGGAACAGCACATAATTTTCCAGCAAATCACACTCTTCGGCGGTCAGTCCGGCAAAGCCTGTTTTCAGATAGGCAAAGATGTCCTCATACCGCCATCCATTCGCCACGGTGTGCAGGGCGGAACCGACCAATGCCAGCACAGGCTTTTGCAAAATATCATGCTTTTCGCTCAAAAAGATCGGAATCTGATAGCGTTCAAACACCAATTCCAGCACCGGCGCATACGCATCAAAATTTCTCGCCGTCACGACAATATCCCGCCGCCGCGCATCGGTTTCACGCAGCAATTTTCGGATATATGCCGCCGCAAATTCACATTCCGAGAACAGATTTCCCGCTTCGTGCAGATGTATGCTGCGCTTGTCGCTGTCAAATTGCTGTGTTCCCGCGCACAAGCCATAGGCTTCTGCCAGTTGCAAATCATGCGGCCGCGGCATCATCATCTGTTCCATACGCCGGATGTCCAACGGCTCTCCGCAAGCACTGGCCAATCGCTTGAGCCGTGTCATGGCATGCATCGTCTCCGGAAACTGTTCCGGCTGGCGAAGGTCACCGGTCAGCGCGATGGTTATCGGCACATGCCGCCGAAGCAGTGCCGCGAGAATCTCCAATTCCTGCTTGTTGAACTGATCGAACCGGTCTAAATACAGCTCTGCGCCATCAAAAATTGTGCAGTCAGGCAGTCTCTGAGCAATTTTTGTCATTTGATCGCGAGGGTCCGGCAAATCCTCCTGTGTCATACTCTCATATACCGCACCAATTTGTCCCAGATCGCGCAGCTTTTCCGCCAGATGTCCCTCGGCCTCTGCCGAAGCATCCAGCAGCTGTTCCGGAGAAATGCCATTGGTCTTCATCTCATCTATGACTTGCAGCAAATCGCGCAGGACATCCGGCCGGCGAATAGCGCCGCTGTATACATCTAAAGCATCAGACGCCCGGCGCACCGCTTCATATAATACGAGCAATCGTCCCGCCGGTGTCAGTCCAACCTCTGACAAGCCGCCTGCCTCTGCAAAAACACGATTGGCGATGCGCCGAAACGTCAGCACTTCCGCAAAGCGCGCCCCGCGATTGTCGGTTGCCGCCGCAAGCATCCGCTCATATTCATGCGATGCCAATTCCGGCACAATCAAAATTTGTCGTTTGCCGCTGGTCTCCCGCGCAGCGATGCGCCGCAGAATCTCGGTTGTCTTGCCGGTTCCCGCGCGCCCTATCATCAGCTCCATGCCGTATTCCTCCCGTGATATTTCCTGAGCTTTTAGTATACCAGCAAACAACGAAAAAAGACAGCCGATTTCTCGACTGTCTCTAAAAAATTTGGAGCGGATGACGAGGCTCGAACTCGCTACCTCCACCTTGGCAAGGTGGCGCTCTACCAGATGAGCTACATCCGCATATGTGGTGCCTCCGGGCGGAATCGAACCACCGACACGGGGATTTTCAGTCCCCTGCTCTACCGACTGAGCTACAGAGGCGAATCGTCTTTCTGCTGCGCTCTCGCAACAAAAAGAGTATTCAAAACGCTTTTTTAGGTGTTTCTCGTATCAAACACCGCACTCTCAAGTGCTTGTTTAGTATACCGTAGGAATCCAGAAATGTCAAGGAAAATTTTTAAATTATTTTTTGTTTTTTTCTGCGACATTTTCCTCTGGTATGATTTGGTCTTTTCGTGGGGATACTGATGGATACAAAGATTTCTCAAAATCAGGAGGCGAAACCATGCCGAATAAAGTAGAGATCTGCGGAATCAATACTTCCCGCTTGGAAGTGTTGTCCGCCGAGGAAACCGATGCCCTGCTGCGCCGCAGCGTCAAAGGAGACCGCGCCGCCCGTGACCGCTTGATTTCCTGCAATCTGCGGCTCGTCCTTCGCGTCATCCAGCGCTTTTCCGGCCGTGGAGAGAGCATGGATGATTTGTTTCAGGTCGGATGTATCGGTCTCATGAAATCCATTGACAATTTCAATGTCGAGCTAAACGTCCGATTTTCCACCTATGCGGTTCCGATGATTATTGGAGAAATCCGGCGATACCTGCGCGACAACAGCTCGATCCGCGTCTCCCGCTCTATGCGTGATACTGCCTATCGCGCCTTGCAGGCAAAAGAGGCGTTTGTCAACGCCAATCAGCGCGAACCGACGATTGAAGAGCTGTCCCGCGCCATGCAGGTTCCGCGAGAGGATATTGTCTTTGCGCTGGATGCCATTCTCGATCCGGTCTCTTTATATGAACCGGTATTCGAGAGCGGCGGTGACGCGGTCTACGTCATGGATCAGGTCGGAGACACCAAAAATACCGATGAGCACTGGTTGGAACAAATCGCGCTGAAAGAAGCCATGCAGCAATTGTCTCCGCGAGAACAAAACATTCTGCGGTTGCGCTTTTTTGAAGGCCGCACACAAATGGAAGTTGCCAATGAAATCCATATTTCTCAGGCGCAGGTATCCCGCTTGGAAAAAAGTGCCCTTTCCCGCATCCGAAAACAAATTTAACTCTGTCCGTTTCGTCCTTGACAGATGATTTTCCCTCCGCTATCCTAAAGATAATCTTAGGAATCGGAGGGTATATTTTTATATGAAGCAAGCAATTGTTGTTGTCAGCTTCGGAACATCTGTTCCGGAGGCGATGTGGGCGATTGAAAACATCGAACGCACCGCCGAGCAGGTCTGCGGACAGCCGGTATACCGCGCCTTCACCTCACGAATCATTCGCAGCAAGCTGCTCAAGCGCGATGGCATGGATATTCCCGACCCACACACGCTGTTTGATCAGCTGTGCAAGCAGTACGAGCGCATTATCTGTCTGACGACCCATGTCATTCCCGGCATTGAATACGAGCAGCTGTGCGCAGACGCCGCCTCGTTCCCGCAGGTGCACATTGCCCGCCCATTATTATGGTCAGAATCCGATTACGATACCTGTGTCCATGCGATCATGCAGCAGGTTCCGCCGTGTGCGCCGCACGAAGCGCTGCTTTTGATGGGACACGGCACCGAGCACTTTGCTAATGCGGCATACTGTGAGCTGGAACACAAATTCCGCACAGCCGGTCACTCTCACGTGTACGTTGGCACCGTAGAAGGCTACCCCCAGCTGGACAGTATTATTCCTCAGCTGCAAGCCGCCAACATCCAAAAGATTTGGCTCATGCCGTTTATGATTGTCGCCGGAGACCATGCCCGCAACGACCTTTCCGGAGACGGACCGGACAGTTGGAAAAGCCAGCTCGAAGCACTTGGTTTTGAGACCCAAACGATATTGACCGGACTCGGTGAGATTCCAGAAATTGCGAAAAAATTCGCAGCGCATATTCAGGAAGTGTGATGATTCATGAAACGCAACTATATTTTTTTACTATCTATCACGCTTTTAGCGATATTGCTGTTGTCCGGCTGTTCTTCTGGTTCGTCCGACGCGTCTTCTGCTCTTATCTCAACAGACAAGATGCAGCTCATTGATTCCCAAACCGTATACCCCAATCTGCAAGACACCGCAGAAAAAGAGGATCGCGTCTATTACACCGTCGACGTGTATCAGGATACAGACCATACCATCCTCGTTCAAGCGGATTCCAATTTCAAACTGTTTGAGAAAACGCAGTATACCGTTGATTTCGATCAGGCTATCGCAAAAACTGATATATCCATCAAATGGACAACGCTCATGGGCAGTACGGAACCCTCTCAAGACGACGAACTGGCAATCGCGGATATTTCCCTCTCACACAACGGAACTGTATTCAGCGAAAAGAAAATCAATTTTGTCACCAAAGCCATTGACATCGTTGTCGATACCATAGACAAAAATACGTAGAAAAAAGCCTGTATCCCAACGGAATACAGGCTTTTCTTGTGGTCCGAGTGACAGGAGTCGAACCTGCGGCATCCTGCTCCCAAAGCAGGCGCGCTACCATCTGCGCTACACCCGGATGTGAATTTGGTTTGTCGGTCACAATGTCTTGACATTTAATTAGTATACGCTATAATAAGAACATAGTCAAGAGCTTTTGACTAAATTTTTTGTGTGCATAAGCCATATGCGCCTATAAGGAGTAGAAATTATGAACAACACCGAAAAGACAATGGACAAAATCGTCGCTCTGTGCAAGGGACGCGGTTTCGTTTACAGCGGCTCCGAGATCTACGGCGGTCTTGCTAACACCTGGGATTACGGCCCGCTTGGTGTCGAATTCAAGAATAACGTCAAGAACGCTTGGAGAAAGAAGTTCGTACAGGAATCCCCGTACAATGTCGGTCTGGATTCCGCTATCCTGATGAACCCGATGACCTGGGTTGCTTCCGGCCATGTAGGCGGCTTCTCCGATCCGCTGATGGACTGCAAGGACTGCCACACCCGCCATCGTGCCGACCAGCTGATTGAAGACGCTACCGGCGAAAATCCGGCTGGCTGGAGCAACCAGCAGATGCGTGACTACATCGACGAGAAGCAGATCGCTTGTCCGAACTGCGGTGGTCATAACTTTACCGATATTCGTCAGTTCAACCTGATGTTCAAGACCTTCCAGGGTGTTACTGAGAACGCAAAGAACGAGCTGTACCTGCGTCCGGAGACCGCACAGGGCATCTTCGTAAACTTCCAGAACGTACAGCGCACCACTCGCCGCAAGATCCCGTTTGGTGTTGCTCAGGTTGGCAAGTCCTTCCGTAACGAGATTACCCCGGG
>ERZ808240.3767-NODE-3767-length-14307-cov-3.845776_pt1 | contig 14307 bp, 13 predicted proteins | sample MGYA00521084_ERZ808240 | MGnify/ENA primary metagenome ERZ808240 (study PRJEB31516, sample SAMN03275571) | gut metagenome | biome: mammalia-associated habitat; material: feces | host: Papio cynocephalus | place: Kenya | collected 2012-08-06 ... | reverse complement strand
AAATTGCTGGAGCAGTGCTTGACAGAAGCGATGCCGGAAATTATAGCTTACCGTAGAAAAATGCGGTGTTTCCTCCTGTAGTGTATATCCCAGAAACCCCGGTAAGCTATATTCAGGTGAACTTCTTCCGCAGTTCGCCGCAGCGAGAGCAAACCATGTAGATGCTGAATCAGAACCATCTTGAACAGCACCACTGGATCGATACTGGGACGCCCGTTATCTTCACAATAGAGGGGCTCTACCAATTCATACAGCACCTTGAAATCTACAGCTGCGTCTATCTTTCAAAGCAGATGCTCCTGGGGCACCAGACTTTCTGTATCTACCATTTCAACTATCCCACGATCCAGTTTTCCTCGTTCCAGTATTTTCATCACCCACTTCTATTTTACCATCCAAATGAGAAAAAGCCCAGCTGAAACTGGACTTTTTCGACATGCTGAGGATCCGCCGCAGATGGTTCTGCGGCGGATCCTTTTTGCAACTCGCGGTACGTTATTTCGTTCGATAGGAGGCGGGTAACGAAAAGGTCTTAGGCTTGAGGGATTTCAGGATAGAGAAGGTAAGTATCGTACGAACCGCCAGTGCGGACAAAGTGCATACCCTTGTTGAACGTGATCGCGTCATCCCATGCGCCGGTGATGCCCAGATAGTCAAATCCAGCAATATTCACCTGAATGGCTTCGCCCGCATGAAACACCATGCTGGTGGGCCAAAGGCCAATATCCAGCGCCACAGGCTTGCCGGGATGCACCTCAAGAATACTATTATGTGTATGAACGGGTTCATTCTCCGTGGAACGCAGGGGATCGAGCTCACGATGAGTCGCGCGCAGCAGACCATTCGGGCCGGAATACTCCCACATCCGTGCGTCGTGGAACACGGGTTTTCCGTCTCTATTCAGCTTGGAGATACGGACATACACATCCATATCGTCCGCTTCCCGCGTCTCCATCCAGACATGGAGCTTCATATAACCAGTGACCTCCGTATCCGTGTCAAAGACATGGGTAAACGTCACATGATCCTGATAATCGTCGGCGCGATAGGAGGCTTCCGCCTCCTGCTCCAGTTGCTTTTCCTCCATCGTCATGGCGGACGCATCTAGGTACAGCTTCTTCAGCACCTGCCGCTCCAGTGGGAAGCTGGTTTCCGGCCGCTCCAGCTGCGCCTTCGCGCTTTTGACCGGCACATTGATGACCGGCGTGGGATAGGGGAAGCGCTCGCCGGTGTGAGAACGAGTGTAGAACTTCGGGCCGGGGCCGGGCTGCGGCTCATAGGTGATCTCCGGTGTGCCGACGCCGCTGGGATCCAGCACCGCAATGCGCACCTTCGGCGTGTTCTCCCAGCCGTTGTCCTCGCCCTTCAGATAATGGTCAAAGAAGCGGCACAGATCCTCGCTGTTGCCTTCGTCATAGAGATCCGGCCACTCCTGGGTGTTGTGGATGCGCAGCCATTTCTCCTCCGATCTCATACGCCGGAAGCCCTCGATGCTGCCTCTGGTGTGCAGCTCGCTGGAATAGCTGGCCACCACATAAGCCGGCATATGGATCTTTTCAAAGTCCGCCGCCTTGTCTTTCCAGTAGTCGTTCATCAGCGGATACTTCTTCATCATCGCTTGAAGGTTCTCCATCAGGTTCTTGCCATAGGACATACAGGGTCGGGCATAGGAGAAGTTGGGGATACCGCCCCGCATATACTCGTCCTCATACATATTGGCGTGGCCCTCCCACGGTGCGATTGCCGCCAGATGGGGTGGATTCTGGGATGCGACATACCACTGGGTGATCGCCAGCCAGGAGTTGCCCACCATAGCCACTTTGCCGTTGCTCCAGGGTTGCGTGCCGAGGAACTCAATGATGTCATAGTTGTCGTCGCTGTCCTGAGAGCCGAAGTAGCAGCCATTGCCCCCCGACGAGCCAACGCCGCGGATGTCCACATTGACCATTGCGTAACCCTTGGGCACCCACCAGGCCGGATCAGGCGCTTCCCAGGACTGCAGCCCGGACAGCACGCCCTCAGGGATGCCGTTCCTGCCGGGAATATCGTCAATGGTGACGTAAGAACCATATTTGCCAAACATGGTGGAGGCAAACAGCACCGGGACTTTTTCCTCCGTGACCGGGCGGAACACATCCGCATAGATCACCGTACCGTCCCGCAGCGTGATCGCCACGTCCCGGTCATAAATGATGTCGCAGGGCAGGGGCAGCATCCCCTCGGACTTCTGCCAACCCTTCGGCAGCACGGTGCTGCCCGGCTGGAAGCCGTTATAACGGAAGCGGGGATCTTCAATACTCTGTGCCGGCTGCCACTCGACAATGAACTTGCCTTTCAGCCGTTCCTGCTGATATTCCTTCATGTCTGTCCCTCCTTACTTCTGGCGGTTGCGGCCATACATATCAATAGCCACTGCCGCAACGATGACCGCGCCAATGACGATCTGCTGGATGGAGGTGGAGATGCGCAGAATATTCAAGCCAACACGGATGACCGTCAGAGCCAGCGCACCGCACACCGTCTTGCCCAGGCTGCCGTCGCCGCCGCCGGAGGAAGTACCGCCGATGCAGACCGCCGCGATGGCATCCATCTCATAGGCACTGGTCAGCACGGGAGAACCCAGCTGCAGGCGGGAGGCCATCACGATACCGGCCAGCGCCGCGCAGAAGCCGGACAGCATGAAAATAAAGAACTTTACTCGAGTGACCTTGATGCCGGACAGCCGCGCCGCCTGTTCATTCGAGCCGACCGCATAAACATGACGACCGATCTTGGTATGCCGCAGCACAACATACAGGATTACGAACAGCACCACTGCGATCAGGAACTGAGGCGGAACAGGCAGGCCCTTCACATTACCGCCAAAGATTTTGAAGCTGTCGGGCAGACCGGTGATGGGGTTTTCATTGGTGATATAGAGGGCAATGCCCTTGATGATATACATCGTGCCCAGCGTACCCAGGAACGGGTTCACCTTGAGCTTGGTGACAATGAATGCATTGCAGAAGCCGACCAGCACACCCACACAGAGGGTGATCAGCACTGCCAGCCACATATTCATGCCCCGGTTGACAATCAGCATCGCCACCACGCAGGAGCAGAGGTTCAGCGTATTGCCGATGGACAGGTCCAGGCCGTCGCCAATAAAAATGTATGTCATGCCGAAAGCAAGGATGGCATACACAGAGCACTGACGCAGCACGTTCACCAGGTTCGATGCACTGAAAAAGCTCGGTTCGAGAATGGACATCACGCCCACAAGCACCACGAGCAGAACATAAATACCGTATGCCTTATACAGCTCGGCAAAAGATCGCTTCACCTTCATCTTCGCAAATGTCTCTCCTTTCGGTCAGGACGCCTGTGTCTGGTCGTCCTTAACGCCCATCATATAGGCCATGAGCTGCCGCTCCACATCCTTCTGATGGGGCACGTCGCAGACCTCGCCGGTCAACTCGCCCTCGCGCATGACCAGGATCCGGTCGCATATGCCGATCAACTCTGGCTCCTCCGAGGAGACCACGATCACGCCCGCGCCCTTTTCCGCCAGCTCGTTTATAATGCGGTAAAATTCCGCCTTTGCACCTACGTCGATGCCCTTGGTCGGTTCATCGAGGATAAACACCTCCGGATCTGTCAGCAGCCACTTAGCCAGACAGACCTTCTGCTGGTTGCCGCCGGACAAGTTTATTGCGTGTTGTCCCAGGCCGGAACAGACCAGTCTCAGTTCCTCCGTGACCCAGCTGACCTCCTTGCGCTCGGTACGCTGATCCAGCAACGGATGAGAGAAGCGGTCAAGGCTGGAGATCGACACGTTTTCCAGGATAGAGCGCCCCATGAACAGGCCGTCGTTCTTCCGGCTCTCTGTGGCATAGATAATGCCGTGCTTCAGGGCGTCCTGCGGGGAGCGGATGTTGAGCTCCTTGCCGTCCTTGAACACCTTGCCGCCGTTCTGGCTGTAAGCGCCGTACAGAGCGCGCATCACTTCCGTGCGCCCTGCACCGACCAGGCCGGCAAAGCCCAGCACCTCGCCCCGATGCAGTGTAAAGGAAATATCATGGAACACGCCCGGATGGTCAAAATGCTCCACCCGCAGCAGCTCCTCCCCGACCTTGTTATTCTTAGCCGGGAACTCCGCTTCCAGATTGCGGCCGATCATATTTGAAATCAGCTCTTCCCTGGGGAATCCGTCCAGCTCCCGCGTCAGGATCCACTTACCATCCCGGATCAGCGTAATACGTTCGCAGTTGTTATAGATCTCATCCAGGCGATGAGAGATATAGATAATAGTCGTACCTTTCTCGTGTAGCTTTTGCATAATACCGAACAGACGCTCCGTCTCCTTCGCGGACAGAGATGAGGTCGGCTCATCCAGGATCAGCACCTTTGCATCAAAGGAGACCGACTTGACGATCTCCACCATCTGCTGCTGAGCAATGGGCAGGTTACCCACTCGGTCAGTCAGTTTAAAGCCCAGATCCAGCTCATCAATGATCTGCTGTGTCTTGCTCTTCATGACCTTCCAGTCATAGATGCCGCCATGGGTGATCTCGCGGTTCATAAAAATGTTTTCCAGCACATTCAGGTCTGGAAAAACTGTCAGCTCTTGAAACACAACACTAATGCCCAAATTCTGCGCATCAATGGGGTTTCGGATCTGCATCGGCTTTCCGTCCATCAGGATCTCACCGGAATCCTTGCCATACATACCGGCAATTATCTTGATCAGCGTAGACTTACCCGCGCCGTTCGCGCCCAACAAGGCGTGCACCTCTCCGCGCCGAACCTGGAACGAAACCTTGTCCAGTGCCCTTACGCCAGGAAACGTCTTAGTGATGTCCCGAACCTCCAGAACAATATCGTTCTCGTTCATAGCTTGACCTTCCCTCCTTTATAAGGGGTGTAACGGCAAAGCCGTCCCAGCTCCCCTGAATGAGCAGCCGGGGCGGCTTCGCCTCAAAATGTATCGACTTTCTGCGCGTTTATACCAGATCAGCTCTGATTGGCCATGTAGGCGTCGAAATCATAGCTCTTGGCATTGCTGGAGATCTTGTTGTAATAATCCACGTTATCCGCAGTGACCAGAGAGTTGGGCTGCTGGATGTTGGTTGGGACGGGGTCGCCGTTCAAAGAACGGATGGCCATCTCGACAGACCAGTAACCAAACAGCTGGCCCCAAGAGTAGATACCGCAGGAGATCTCGCCATTGCGGATCTTGTCGGTAATCTCAGCGGAATAGTTGCAGGCGTAGACCTTCACGTCCTCGCCCAGGGTGTAGTTGGCCTCCTCCAGGGAGATGCAGGCGCCCAGAGCGACGGTGTCGTTGATGCAGATGACCGCATCGATGTCATCGTAAGTCTGCGTCAGGTCGGCCATAACCTTCTGACCGGTGGCCTGATCTCCGCCCTCGCAGGCCATGTTCGCCAGAACCTCAATGTCGGGGCAATTCTCAGCAAAGTAGTCCTCAATACCCTGGCACTTGAGCTGGCTGTTCACAATCGCCGCGCCGGTGTTCAGGATCAGAACCTTACCCTTGCCGCCCAGATCCTCGGCACACTTCTCGGCCACGGTGCGGCCGGTGGTGATATCGTCAGAGGCGATGACCGTAGTGCAGTCGGTGTTGCCGCCCTGAACATTGACCTCGGACACCGTGACGATGCCAGCCTCGTTGCACTCATCAACGGCAGTTGCCAGACCAAATACGTCAACAGGGGTGAAGGTGATGGCATCCACGCCCGTCTGGATCTGGTTCTCGATCAGCGCGACCTGATCGGCAGGCGTTGCGATCTGGCCGGTATACAGAACCACGTCCACGCCCAGGTCTTCACCAGCCTGGATCGCGCCGTAAGCAACTTCCTTAAAGTAGTCCACGGTGAAGGTCAGCACGCCGACCGCCACCTTGTAGCGCTCGCCGGTGATGCCGATACCGTCTTTTTTATTATCCGTCTGGCCGTCTGCGGCGGATGCGGCCGGAGCACTGCCGCCACCGCCGTTATTGCCGCCGGTGCTGCCGCAGGATGTCAAAACAGCGAGGAGCATGGCCGCCAGAATGATGCTGAGGATCCGTCTGCAAGTCTTACTTTTCATTTTCGTGCCTCCTAGGATTTGATGATTGGATCTGGTCGATCGTTTCTTTGCCTGTACTTACGGTGCTATCCATTCGTTGTTCTACACGCTTCGGTGTTAGCTTGTATTACAACTACTGTTGCAATTATATCCACGCCGTCGTTGCTTGTCAATAGTGAAATGCGCATTCATCACAAATTTTGACGTTATTTCGCCCCTTCTGTTATGTATTTTCACCTTTGAAAATTATTTTCATGTAAAAAATCAGTTTTTTTGCATTTTGCTCTTGTCTGGCCGTCGAATAAGTTGTATTATAATTTCAAATCATGAGATGCATTCACGCATCAGGAAAGAGGGCCACTCTACATGGAGGAGACCAAAAAACGCATGACCGTCAGTGAGGTCATTTTTGAAGATTTAAAAGAACGCATCATCGCCGGCGAATGGAAGCCGGGGGAACGCATCCCTTCTGAAAACAAGCTATGTCAGCTCACCGGCGCAAGCCGGGTCACGGTTCGATCCGCGATTCAAAAGCTGTCCTCTCTGGGGCTGGTGGAAAGCCGCCAGGGCGGCGGCACCTTTGTCTGCGAACTATCTGGTGAGCAACATTTGAACTCCGTTATCCCCTACTTCGCGCTCAATCAGCCGGATCGGATCAGTATGTTTGAGTTCCGGCGCATCATCGAGACCGAGGGTGCGGCGCTGGCCGCAATGCGGGCAGACGCCGACCAGGTTGCAGCCATGCATGAAGCCACAAAAAAAATGGCCGAAGCCACCTCTACCGAGGAGATTACCCAGTACGACCTGGAGTTCCACTACCTTATTATGCAGGGCAGCCGCAACTCCATTTTAGTAAAGGTCTTCGAGATCCTGCGGGACACTTACTTCTCCCTGTTGCATGAAAACGTCACTCTCATGGGCTCCACCGGCGCAGCCTATCACCAAATGATCACCGTTGCCATTGAATCCAGGGATGCTGACCTTGCCCGTCTGCTGATGCAGAAGCACCTGACCAATACCATCCGTGCCACCATCGACCGTCAGGAAAACGCCGCGATGGGGCCAGAAGAAACGGGTGTTTCATCCCGCTGAACCGCCTGAGAAAGGAGCAGTCTATGCATATTTTGATCGTTCCCGACTCCTTTAAAGGAAGCACATCCTCTATCGAGACGGCCAACTGCATCGCAGAGGGTGTGCGCACCGTCTTTCCCAACGCAGAGCTGAAGCTTCTGCCCGCCGCTGACGGCGGCGAGGGCACTGTAGACGCCCTGCTTGCCGCCGTTGGCGGCAAGCGCATCTCCTGTCCCGTCTCTGACCCGCTGGGCCGCCCCATTAACGCCTCTTTCGGTCTGTTGTCAGACGGCTGGGCCGTCATTGAAATGGCGCAGGCCTCCGGACTGCCCCTGCTATCTCAGGAAGAGCGCGCCCCTGCCGTTACCACCACCTTCGGCACCGGCCAGCTGATCCGCAAGGCACTGGATCTGGGCTGCCGGCACATTCTGGTCGGCATCGGCGGCTCCGCCACCAATGACGGCGGCGCAGGCATGGCCGCCGCGCTGGGTATCCGCCTGCTGGACAAAAACGGCCATTCCCTTCCGCCCGGCGGCGAAGCGCTGGAGCGCTTGGCGCAGATCGACTGCTCCAGTCTCGACCCTCGCATTGCGGAGACTGAATTTATCGTCGCTAGCGACGTGACCAATCCGCTCTGCGGCCCGCAGGGTGCATCCGCAGTCTATGGCCCACAGAAGGGCACCACTCCTGACCAGGTCATCGCGCTGGATCACGCGCTTTCCCACTATGGCGCCATGCTGCACATACAGTTCGGCCGCGACATTGCCGCCCTGCCCGGTGCAGGCGCTGCCGGCGGCCTGGGTGCAGGCCTAATCGCTTTCTGCAATGCCACGCTCAAGCCCGGCATTGATATCATATTCGAACGTCTCGACCTGGAGGAGCAGATCCACTGGGCCGATCTTGTCATCACCGGCGAAGGACGGGTGGACGCCACATCAGCCAATGGAAAACTACTCTCCGGTATCGGCCGTATGGCACGCGGCGCACACACCCCCGTCATCGCGCTAACCGGCTCCGCCGGCGCCGGCAGCGAACAGCTCCAGACCATGGGCATTCCGGTCGTTCTCCCCATCGCGGATGGGCCGCTGACACTGGAGCAGTCGCTGGCGCAAGCCCCCCAGCTCATCTCCACCGCCGCGGCCAGAGCCGCCCATCTCATCCGGATCGGGCACGCGCTCTCCGCCCACTCTTTTTAATGGCTATCCATTCACACAGAATTTCATGAATACCGACCCAACAGAAAGGATGAAAAACCATGACCGAATCCATCCATAAGTACTTCCAGGTGGGCACCATCCAGTGGATGAGCTACCCTCACCGCGACCCGATGGAATCCCTGAAAGCCATCTGCAAGGACGATTTTTTTGACGCCATTGAACTGAAGGGCTATGGCGAGCGCAACGTCGAGGCCAAAGCACTGCTGGATCAGAGCCATCTCAAGGTTTGCTACGGTGCTCAGCCTCGCCTGCTCGGCCCAAAGCTGAATCCCAATGACATTGACGAGGAAGGCCGCAAGAAGGCCGAAGCCACCCTGCTGGAGGCCATTGATGAGGCCGAGTATTTCGGCGCAAAGGGCATTGCCTTCCTGGCCGGCAAGTGGGAGGAGTCCACGAAGGAGCAGTCCTATCAGCAGCTGCTCAAAACCACCCGCAGTCTCTGCACCTATGCCGCATCCAAGGGCATGAACGTGGAACTGGAGGTCTTTGACTTTGACATGGACAAGGCCGCTCTGATCGGTCCCGCTCCGCTGGCCGCCCGTTTCGCCGCGGATATGCGCACAGCCCACAGCAACTTTGGTCTGTTGGTCGACCTGTCCCACTTCCCCACCACCTATGAGACCAGTCAGTTCGTCATCCGCACGCTCCGCCCCTACATCACTCACTTCCACTTCGGCAACGCCGTTGTGAAGCCCGGCTGTGACGGCTACGGCGATCTGCACCCCCGCTTTGGCTATCCCAACAGCGCCAACGACACCCAGGAGTTGCTGGACTACCTGCGGGTGCTGAAGGAGGAGGGCTTCTTCAACGCCGAGAATCCCTATGTGCTGAGCATGGAAGTCACCCTGCGTCCCGGCGAGGACGAGGACATCGTTCTTGCCAACACAAAGCGCGTTTTGAACCGCGCCTGGGCACTGCTGTAAGATCAGGAGGCGTTTGAGATGAAAATTGTCATTCTGGACGGTTACACCGAAAACCCCGGCGATCTGAGCTGGGACGAGCTGGGCAAGCTGGGCGAGCTGACGGTCTATGACCGCACGCCCGTGGACGACGAGGAAGAGATCATCCGCCGCATCGGCGATGCCGAGATCGTGTTCACCAACAAGACGCCCATTTCCCGCGCCGTCATCGACGCCTGCCCCGGCATGAAGTTCATCAGCATGTTGGCCACCGGCTATAACGTGGTGGATTACGTTTACGCTCACGAAAAGGGCATTCCCGTCACCAACGTCCCCAGCTACGGCACGGCTTCTGTCGCCCAGTTTGCCATTGCCATGCTGCTGGAGATCTGCCACCACGTCGCCCACCACAGCCAGACGGTGCACGACGGCAAGTGGGCCAACTCCATCGACTGGTGCTACTGGGACTATCCCCTCATCGAGCTGGACGGCAAGACCATGGGCATCATCGGCTTCGGCCGCATCGGTCAGCAGACCGGCAAGATCGCCCGGGCATTGGGTATGAATATTCTCGCATATGACAGCGTGGAGTCCGACTCCGGCCGCGCGATCGGCACCTATACCGATCTGGACACCGTTCTCAGCCAGTCCGACGTGATCGCGCTGCACTGCCCGCTCTTCCCCGATACTCAAGGCATCATCAACAAGGACACCATCGCCAAGATGAAGGACGGCGCCATCATTCTGAACAACAGCCGCGGCCCGTTGATCGTGGAGCAGGATCTGACCGACGCGCTGAACAGCGGCAAGATCTTTGCCGCCGGTCTGGACGTGGTCTCCACCGAGCCCATCAAGCCCGACAATCCGCTGCTGGGCGCAAAAAACTGCATCATCACACCCCACATCTCCTGGGCGCCCAAGGAGAGCCGTCAGCGCATCATGGACTGCGCCGTTGCAAACGTGAAGGCCTATCAGGCCGGCGCACCCATCAACGTTGTCAACAGCTGAGGAAAGGAAGGATGCTTTTATGATGTCCCCATCCCGCGCCGAAGCGCTCTCCGCGCTTTGCACCACGTTTCGCCGCGACGTGCTGCAAGCCATTCATGACGTGCAGTCTGGCCACCCCGGCGGCTCTCTTTCCGTCTGCGAGATCCTCAGCGTGATCTATCTGGAGCAGGCGGTGCTCTACCCTGACCAGCCGGAGCGGCTGGATCAGGATCGCGTTGTGCTGTGCAAGGGGCACGCCGCCCCGATGCTCTATCGAATTCTTGCCGAGAAGGGCTACTTCCCCAAGGAGGAGCTGGCGCACCTTCGTCAGATCAACAGCCTGCTTCAGGGTCATCCGTCCACCCACACGCCGGGCATTGATATGCCCTCCGGCCCGCTGGGCATCGGCCTGGCCGCCGCCCAGGGCATCGCGCTGGGTGTGCGGCTGAACGGCCTGGACAACTACGTTTACGCCGTTCTCGGTGACGGCGAGATCAACGAGGGCACGGTTTGGGAAACTGCCATGTCCGCCCCCAAGTTCCAACTCGACCACCTCATCGCCGTCATCGACCGCAACCGTGTCCAGCTGGACGGCACGATGGAGGAGATCATGCCCACCGAACCCCTGGCCGAAAAGTGGGCTGCCTTCGGCTGGAATGTCATCACCTGTGACGGCCATGACGTCGCCGCGCTGGACGCTGCCTTTACGCTGGCAAAGACCAACCACGGCAGCCCCACCATGATCATCGCCAACACCATCAAGGGCAAGGGCATCTCCTTCATGGAGGGAAAAAACACCTGGCACGGTGCCGCCATCAGCGACGAAAATCTGGCACAGGCCCTGTCTGAACTGGGAGGTATGACCGAATGAGCAAATCGATCCGCCAGGTCTATGGCGAAGCACTGGCCGCTATGGGTAATGAGCGCAAGGATCTCGTTGCGCTGGATGCAGATGTGTCCTCCTCCACCCAGACGAAATTCTTTGCCAAGGCGCACCCTGACCGCTTTTTCAACATGGGCATTGCCGAGGCCAATATGACGGCCACCGCCGCCGGTCTGGCCAGCCAGGGCTTTGTCCCGTTCGTGAACACGTTTGCCGTGTTCATCACCTCCATCGGCTATATCCCCACCCGGGCACTGGCCTGCTACGCCGATCTAAATGTCAAACTGGCGGGCGCTTACTGCGGCTTGTCCGACGCCTTCGACGGCGCAAGCCATCACGCCACTGAGGACATTGCCATTATGCGTGCTCTGCCGAATATGAAGATTCTCTGCCCCGCCGATGCCACCGCCACCGAGGCGCTGACCCAGCTTGCTGCCGACACCCACGGCCCCTGCTATCTGCGGCTGAGCCGGGACGTTTACCCCGATCTCTACACCGGTGATGCAACATTTAAAGTCGGTCACGGCAACATTGTCCGCTCCGGCACTGATGTCACCGTCATCGCCTGCGGTATTCTGGTGCACAAGGCACTGGAAACCGCCCAAGCACTGGAGGCCGACGGCATCTCCGTTCAAGTGGTGGATATGTACTCCATCAAGCCGCTGGACACAGCACTGGTGCTGGACTGCGCCGTAAAGACCAGTGCGATCGTCACCGCTGAAGAACACAATGTCATCGGTGGTCTGGGCGGCGCTGTGGCGGAGTGCCTGGCCAAGGCTGGCAGCGGTGTTCCTGTGGAGATGGTAGGCGTGCAGGACACGTTCACTGAAAGCGGTCCTTACGCCAAGCTGCTGGAAAAATACGCACTGGACGGTGCCGCCGTCGCAGCAGCAATCCGCCGCGCAGTCAACCGAAAAAAGTGAGGAGGAACCGTCACAATGAAAGTTGCAAGATTGATGAAGCCCTATGACATCGAACTGATCGATCAGCCCATCCCCGTCCCCAGCGACGACGAGGTGCTGCTGAAAAATATCACCCTTGGCATTTGCACCTCTGATCTGCAGATCTACCATGGTCTGCACAAATATGCCGCCATGCCCGTGACGATGGGTCACGAAGAGGCCGGTCTGGTCGCCGCCGTTGGCAAGAACGTCAAGGACTGGAAGGTCGGAGACCGCATCGTGTTGCAGCCCCAAAAATTCTGTAAGCATTGCGCCCCCTGCCGCACGGGTCATCCCAACGTGTGCGAAAATCTGAAGGTCATCGGCGTCCATGTGGACGGCTGTGCCTGCGAGTACAACGCCGTCCCCGCCGATACGCTCCACGCTCTGCCGGATGCGGTCTCTTTCCGAGATGCCGCGCTGATTGAGCCTATGGCTGTCGGCTTTGGCGTCGTGCGCCGTATCAACGAGGTCTCTGACATCCACGATAAAAAAGTATGCGTCGTCGGCGCCGGTACGATTGGCAATCTGGTCGCCCAGGCCTGCAAGGCAATGGGCGCAGCTCAGGTGATGATCACTGACATTCTTAACGAAAAGCTGGCGCTGGCAAAACGCTGCGGCATTGACTTCGCCGTCAACACCAGGGATACCCCTCTGGCAGACGCCATTGTATCCTGCTTCGGCGAGGACAAGGCGGACATCATCGTGGACAGCGCCGCCAATCCCTTTGTGTTCAAATCCATCATGGAAGCCGCCCGCAAAGCGTCCATCGTGGTCATCTCCGGCAACTACAAAGAACCCGTCAGCTTTGATGTCACCCTGCTTCAGCGCCGGGAGATCACCCTGCTGGGGCACATGATGTACATTCACGATGAATACAAGGATGCACTGGAGCAGCTCGCCATGGGCAACATCCACACTGATGGCCTGATCACTCAGGAGTGGACGCTCCAGCAATATCCGGAAGCATTCAAGTTTATGGACGAGCACCCCAATGGCGTCGTCAAGATGATCGTGCGCATCACCGACGACGAGACTGTCTGACCCATGGCAGAGCCTCGTCCTTCCGGTGCGGCAATGTCTGCACTGGGGCTTGGAACCTGGTTCCTCGGTGAGGGGCGCAGGCCTCTCGCTGCGGAAGAGGCGGCGCTGCTGGCCGGCATTGATGCAGGCATCCACCTGATTGATACCGCCGAAATGTACGGCTCCGGCCGGGCAGAAGCGCTGATTGGCCGGGTACTGACACACCGCGTCCGCGACGATCTGTTCCTTGTCTCCAAGGTCTATCCTCACAACGCCGGTACACAGCACATTTTTCTCTCCTGCGAAAACTCTCTGCGCAGAATGGGCACAGATCATCTGGATCTGTATCTGCTCCACTGGCGCGGCAGCATCCCGCTTCAGGAGACCGTTGACTGTATGGAAGCACTGATCCGTCAGGGTAAGATCCGCCGTTGGGGCGTCTCCAACTTTGACACCAGCGACATGAAGGAGTTGTTTTCCTGCTATAACGGTGACCATTGCGCTGTCAATCAGGTCCTCTATCACTTGGGCAACCGCGGCATCGAGCACGATCTGCTCCCCTGGCATCATGCGCACCATATCACCACCATAGCTTACTGTCCTCTGGCGCAGGGTGGTTCCCTGCATCGACAGCTTCTTCGCCATCCAACGGTGCTGAGCGCTGTGGACGAATTAGGGCTCACCCCCATACAGATCCTGCTGGGTTTTGTCCTGCATCAGCCGAATATGACAGCCATCCCCCGCACCGGTTCTGTTGACCACGCCCTGCAGCTGGCCGCAATGGCCGGCCAGCCCCTGCCGGATGAAATCATTGAGCAGTTGTCCGCTGCCTTCCCCGCCCCTCGGCATAAAGTTCCGCTGGATATGCAATAAAAAACCGCCCGTCGATATGACGGGCGGTGAGCGTGTCGAGAAACTCGACACGCTCTCTCAGAAGTGCAAGCATTTCTTCGATAAGATGCAATCCGTCACGCACACTCGCTCTGCCCGCACACTTACGGACTGAGAAGTGTTTTTTCCGAGGCACTTGTCCCCGGAAAAAACGCAATTTGATTTTATTCCGTCATCTGCGGATGATGGAACGCTGCGAGGCTCTTGCGTGCAAATATCACGAAAAAGTCCAGTTTCAGCTGGGCTTTTTCTCATTTGGATGGTAAAATAGAATTGGGTGATGAAAATACTGGAACGAGGAAAACTGGATCGTGGGATAGTTGAAATGG
>ERZ808240.3766-NODE-3766-length-14307-cov-12.312728_pt1 | contig 14307 bp, 10 predicted proteins | sample MGYA00521084_ERZ808240 | MGnify/ENA primary metagenome ERZ808240 (study PRJEB31516, sample SAMN03275571) | gut metagenome | biome: mammalia-associated habitat; material: feces | host: Papio cynocephalus | place: Kenya | collected 2012-08-06 ... | reverse complement strand
ATCGCTCCGGAGTTTGCTCGATGCAAACTCCTACACTGCCGCCCGGGGGCATCCACGATTGCAAGCAATCGTGGATCAATACAACGAGACGATGCCATGGGAATGCGCCTGCAGCGCAGGCATCGTCGTTTGATTTGGTCACTTCGTGACCAAACGGCCTCGCCAGCCGGGGGGGCATCCATGATTGCAAGCAATCATGGATCAATACAACGAGACGATGCCATGGGAATGCGCCTACGGCGCAGGCATCGTCGTTTGATTTGGTCACCTTCGTGACCAAACGGCCTCGCCAGCCGGGGGCATCCACGATTGTAAACAATCGTGGATCTATACAAAAAAGTCCTGGTTTCTCGCATCTGAAACCAGGACTCTGTCTTCGGTAATATTCGCTTTACGTTTAAACGGTAGTCTTTCTTCTTCAGATTGACACTGCTGTCACAAGAGAATATCGAGCTACTGACCAGATTCGAACTGGTGACCTTCTGATTACGAATCAGATGCACTACCGGCTGTGCTACAGTAGCATGCGCCTCAAAACGCCATTACAATATAGCATGCTGCGTCCAGATTGTAAAGGGGCAATTTTTATTTTGCCCTTTACAACTGACCACAATCTGACCCAATCTGGACGCCACGGGCCTCGTCGGCTTTATCTGGAGAAGCCCTCTCCCATGACCTCCCGTACATCGGACAGAATAACAAACGCCTTCGGATCGATTTCATGAACGAGATCCTTAAGATACGTAATTTCACGGTTCGACATAATGCTGTACAGCATCGTCGTTTCCTTCCCGGAATACATGCCGATGGCGTGCACACCCGTCACGCCACGGTCGAGCTTCTGAAGTATGGCATCCGAAATCTGCCCCGGCTCCGAGGTAATGATCCAGACGGCCTTCGCATAATGCATGCCTTCCATGATGCCGTTCGATACCTTCGTAACGACATAGACAGAAATAATGGCATACAGTGCATGAATGCCGCCGAAGGCACCGATGCCGAGGATGACGATGAGCCAGTCCACCACCTGCAGGATCTGCGGGATGCTGTACTGTGGGAAAACCAGATGAAGCAGCGCCGCCAGGATATCGGTGCCGCCCGTTGTGGCCTGTCCCACGAGAATCAGTCCGAAGCCAAGACCGGACAGGATGCCGCCGAAAACTGCCGCCAGCAGCAGATCGCCATCTGGAATCAGACTGATGTCTGGTAGAATGCCGAGGAAAAGAGACAGCATCGCGGCACCAAACAGGGTGCGCCGGATGAATTGCCATCCGAGAAACTTCCAGGCTGCAAGGAAGAGCGGAATATTAAGAAGGGTATTACTTACCCAGAGCGGCATGCCCATCAAGCTTCGCAGGATGATGCCAAGGCCCGTTACGCCACCGACAACCATCTGATTCGGATCGTAGATATTTTTACTGCCAATGGCCATGATCAGCGCACCGAGCGCAATCAGCAGGTAGTCTCTTAATGGTGTTCGTTTCATCAGCATGTCAGGTCCCCCAATATTTCTAAAGTCAAATCGGAATTATCATAACATATTTTATATACCTGACATAGCACATATTTATCACAGATGTATGCAGAAATGTCGCAAAATCATTAAAATGGCAGTCCTACTCTGCATGAATTCTCCCTGTGGCATCGATCTGAACGCCCGTGCTCAGGCCCTGCATCTTTTCATAAAAGGCAGAAATTTTTTCCGTGTCATCGAGCTTTCGTGTATAGCCCGCCGTAGAGGTACCCGGAATCAGGTGAAGCTGGATTCCACTGTCATCTACCTCTGCCTGGAGAAGTGCCGTGCTCGGAATCGAGCTTCCAAACACGAAGTTTCCAAGTGAATAGGCAATCGGCACACCCTTATAATATTCGATTCCCTGCAGAACATGCGGGTGTGCGCCCACCACAAGATCCGCACCGGCATCAACGAGGCAATGTGCAAGCGTCGTCTGCACCTCATTTGGTCTTTCTTCCCGTTCAATGCCCCAGTGCACATAGACAATCACGTAGTCAGCCTGCTGCTTTGCTTCCTTTATTTCCTTCGAAAGCGCTGCTCCACCATCATAGGCAGAAAACATCCCCGGCCACGCCGTGCCCGCTGCCCAGTCCGCCTCTGGAATGACACGGGTCGCACCGATAAAGGCAAAGCGCCGGCCTTTCAGTTCTACGTAAATCGGCTTCCGTGCCTGATCGAGGTTCTCTCCTGCGCCCACATGCGCGATGCCGGCCTGATTCAGGATGTCAATCGTATCGAGAAGCGCATCGCGTCCATAATCAAGGGCATGATTGTTCGCAAGTGTCACCAGGTCAATGCCCATCTCCTTTAGAAGCTGCACCCTTTTCGGCTGCACTCGAAAGGTGAACTGCTTATCCTCTGCCGGGGTTCCACGCGTACTGAAGGGAAATTCTTCATTGACCATAAAGTAATCGGCGGCCGCGATGTCCTGCTGATATCCCTTCGAAACAACGCCATCAATGCCACCGGCGGCATCATACGCCTCCAGCACATGATCGCTCAGGTAGACATCCCCGGCAAACAGCAGCTGCACGCTGTCCTGTGCAGAGACGTCGGTGTCCGTGCTCCCCTGCGCTACGTCCGACAGGCCTCCTGCTTTTCCACTGTTGCCTTCATCCGAGGCGTTCTCCGTCGGATTATGGATGGTAATGACCGTGGCGGAAGCGTCATTGTCCGAATCGGCAGCCGAGGCATCCGTTACGGTACCGCTCCCCGAACCTCCTGCAGCGGCATTCGTCACCGTGTCGTTCTCCGATCCGGCGTCCGAGTGATCCGTTAGCGTGTCGTTTCCCGAATCGGAAGCGGATGTATCCGTCATGGAAGGAGTCAGCGCAGACGCCACGTCGCCTCTCTGATACAGCAGCACGCCGCAAAGACACAGCGCGATGCCAGCCAGCAGGAGGCTCCATACTGTCACCCAGCACCTGGTTCCGTGGCCTGTGCGCATAGTCTCAGAAGAGCGTCTGTTTCCATGAGAATTTCCATAAGAAGCGATTCGGCCTGTCGTATCTCGCTCCGCGCGCGTGGTATTCGACACGGTCTTCTGCGTTTTCCTCCTCTGTTTCGATTCCATTCGATTTTTTCGATCCATCTTTCTTCCTCATTTTTCTTCCCTGCGCATCGACCTTTGCCCCCATCTACACCAGGCTCAAAGCTGCTGGCGAGCGATGCGGGGAGGCGAGCCTCGATCTTCGTACATCGGCGCATATTCGAATGCACTGGAATGACCTGCTGCTGTATACTTTTCAGTTTTGATCTTCTCTACGCCAAATTAATGCAAACATTTGATCTCTTTTATGATTGACAATTTCTCTGTTCATCGCTATCATAATAAAAAGAACAGATGTTTGTCAAGTTGTTTGCTTCATTCATCGAGGCAAGCGAAAGGAGGACGCATGCCAGACCGCATCATCTTTCATATAGATGTCAATTCTGCCTTTTTGAGCTGGGAAGCATGCTATCGGCTGCATCACCTCGGAGCGACGCTCGATCTTCGGACGATTCCGAGCGCAGTCGGTGGGGATCAGAGCAGGCGTCATGGCATCATCCTCACAAAATCGATTCCAGCGAAAAAATATCATATTAAGACCGGCGAGTCCCTGGTGGAGGCTCGGAAAAAGTGCCCTGATCTTGTCATTGTACCACCGAATTATACGCTCTACAGTCGGGCGAGCCGCGCAATGATGGAGATTTTAAAGGAATACACAGACACCATCGAGAAATACAGCATCGACGAAGCCTTCCTCGACATGACGGGGACCGCAGGTCTCTCCACATGGTGCACGTCATCTCCGTCTTCCGCGCACTCATCTGCATCTTCTACACCATCCGCCGTGCCCATGTCGGATCAGTGCACGCCGCAGATGGATCCCGTGGTGTGTGCGCATGCCGGTTCTCACAGGATTGAGGATCCCGGACCACTGCCCGAGGAGATCGATGCCACGTGGAAAACTGAAACCGAGTATCGTGCCGTATGTCTCGCCTTCACACTGAAGGAGCGGATTCGAAGCGAGCTTGGCTTCACCGTAAACATCGGAATTTCCAGTAATAAGCTGCTCGCAAAGATGGCTTCGGATTTTCAGAAGCCCGATCAGGTGCATACGCTCTGGCCCCGGGAGATACAGCGTAAGATGTGGCCACTGCCTGTCGAGGATCTCTTTTATGTCGGCCATGCGACCGCTCCGAAGCTGCATCGGCTGGGTATCCATACCATCGGGGCTCTGGCACAGTTTGATGCTGACATCCTCTACCATCGTATGAAATCACACGGTCTTCTCGTTCATCAGTTTGCCTGTGGCGTGGATGACAGTCCGGTGATTTCACAGGCGATGGAGGCTCCGCCCAAGGGCTACGGAAATTCCTGTACGACCATACACGATGTGACCGACCGTACAGAGGCCTGCTGGCATCTTCTCTCCCTCGCGGAAACCGTTTCTCAGCGGATACGTGCAGACGGTGTGAAGATCAGCTGTGTTGATCTCAGTCTTCGGGACAGCGAGCTTCGCTTCTATGACCACCAGAAGCAGCTGCGCACGCCGACGGATCTCACGCTGGAAATCTATGATGCCGCCTGTCAGTGCTTCGATGAGCTCTGGACTGGCTACCCGATTCGCCATCTCGGGATTCACACCAGTCGGGTCAGCCACAGCTTCGGCCGTCAGGCAGATCTTTTCGAGCGCTATGACTATGGAAAGCTCTCCCTCGTCGAGCATGCCATCGACGAAATTCGTACCCGCTATGGAAATGACGCCGTGAAGCGCGCCCGTTTCGTTTCTTCGCCTGGGCATGAGGATCCCGATATTCCGGATCATATGAGTGGCGGAATTTCACGCGAACGAAGGACGGTAGATTACAGTAAAGAGAAGATTCTATGACACTGTAGAGAGTGGCGCTGCAGCTCGTAAGCTTATATTACGATGCAGAAGGAAATGACACTACGGCTTGTAAGCCTGAATTTGTATGGACATATAAGGAAGTGATGCTATGACCGGTTTCAGTGCAATCAGTGATGTACTCCCCAGGCTCGACAGCGGCACCCGGAAGGGCCACGCCTACCCCATCGCCGTGAAGAGCTGGTTTACCAGCTCGGGCAGCGTGATTCCACTCTCCTTCAAGTTTGAGGGAGACGATGGAGAGCTCTACTACGTGCAGAATCTTCGCGTAAAGTCCTCCGAAGAGAAACACTATGCAGGCATTCCCAGTCGGGATTTCAGCTGTGTGGCCATCCTCGGGGGACTCGAAAAGGAATTTCGCCTGGTATATTATCCAAACGACTGCCGCTGGGTGATGATGCTGGATAAGGAATGATGCCACGAAAAAAGCGGCCGCTTCCGCGACCGCCCGTCTCTGTCGAAGAGTATCCTGCTTTTCTAGCTGAACGGATGCCAACGCATCTGTCCGTCTGCTTTTGCAAGTGGTTTTATACCGGCATCTGCTCGATAGCCTTTAGACCACCGACTTCAGGCCCAGCGTCTTTTCGATGATCAGCATCACGCCAAGGGTGATGACCATCATGAGGGTTGCAAGCGCTGCAATCGTCGGGTCGAAATGATACTCGACATAGCTCATCATCTCGATCGGCAGGACGTTGACGCCCGGACCGGTCAGAAAGGCCGACAGTGATACATTGTTAAAGGAATTGATCATTGCCATGATCGATGCCGATGCAATGGCCGATTTAATGTTTGGCAGGATGATATGGAAGAAGGAATACACCTTCGTCGCACCTAAGCTGCCCGCCGCTTCCTCGATGGCGAAGTCAAAATTCGCCAGACTCGCGGTCACCACACGCATGACGTATGGAATGCCGAGAAGCGTATGACCGATCAGAAGGCTCGGCATCACTGGAAGCTTCAGCACATTGACAACATAACGAAGCATGACAAAGCCAAGTACCACGACCGGCACCAGTACCGGGGACAGAAAGGCTGTTTTGATAGCTTCCTTGCCACGGAAGGAATAGCGGTTCAGGGCATAGGCAGCGGGAAGCCCCAGCACCAACGCAAGGAGTGTGGACAGTACGGCGACCACGACCGAGGTCTCCGCAGCCGAGATGAAGGATTTCATTGTCAGCACCTGTGCATACCACTTGAGTGTAAAGCCCTTGCCCGGGAACGTCAGATAATTGGTATCGCTGAAGGAGGCTGCCATGATAATGAGCAGCGGTCCGATCAGAAAGACGTATACCAGGATGGTGATTAGCAGCAAGGCTTTATTTTTCTTCATAGCTTCCTTTCCATAGAGCAGCTTCGCCGCTCCAATATCCTGTATTTCGAGTGCTTACTGTACAGAGAACAGCTCGTTCCAGCGATTGATCCAGTCGGCCTTCTTATCCATGATGAGGGACCAGTCCGGAAGAATCAGGTTGTCGACCATATCTGCGCCATAGGTGAAGTTTGCAGACTGCTCTTCGGTCAGCTCAACTGCCGTATTTACAGGGGAATCCACACCATCGAGGGCCTCTGCCTCCTGAACATCCTTCGAGAGGTAGTAGTCGATGAAGGCCTCTGCAAGCTCCTTGTTCTTACAATCCTTCGTGATGTTCAGCATGTTGAAGCCGGCGAAGTTTCCTTCACTTGGGTTGACCCATACATAATCCGGGTTTGCCTGCTTCGCCGTCGTATAGCTGTAGTCCAGAAGAACAGCAATGGAAGCCTCGCCCTGATTCAGCATCGTGATGGTATCATTGGCTGAGGTCCAGGTCTTTACAACGTTTGGCTTCAGCTCCTCAAGCTTTGCGAAGATCGCGTCATCGTCCTGGCCCGGGGTCAGGTTGAAGGCAGCGGCCGTTGCATAGTAGAAAAGCATACCAGAGGAAGTGGTAATATCTGGAACGGCGATGCTGTTCTCAAACTCTGGCTTCCAGAGGTCTGCGAAGCTTGTGATCTCCGTATCCACCATTGACGGATCATAGACAATTCCGAGACGATTGAAGGTATAGGCTGGGCCATACTCCTCGCCCATCGGTGCCTTGGCCACATCGTAAATAGAATCCAGATTTGTGATCTTGTCACGGTCAATGCTTCCAAGCACGCCGTCATTGATGAGCTGTGCCACGAAGGAATCGCCAATGATCACAACATCATAGTTCTCCGGGGATTCCTCGATCTTCGTTACACGCTCTGCATTCTTACCAGTCTCAACGACCAGCTTTGCACCGGTCTTCTCCATAAACGGATCATACACGTTCTTCTGAAGAAGGTCCGCGTTGAATGAAAAGGTCGAGATGGTCAGGCTCTGACCAGAGAAATCCTGGGCATCCGAAGCCTCACCGGCAGCTTCCGTAGCCGCAGTGCTTTCGCCTGCTGCGACCGTGGTTTCTGCAGCACTGGTTTCAGCAGCTGCTGTCGTTGTCGTAGTGCTCGATGATGAGCCACAGGCTGCGAGGGTCGTGCCGAGCAGCGCTGCTGCCAGCACAAGGGATAAGGTTTTTTTCATAATGTCTCCTCCACATAATAAAAAATATGTTCAGCGTCCACGAGGAACGCGAAACCACAAGCATCAAATGAGGCCTATCAAAGGGCTCCATGGCGGTTGTGCTCATCCCTTCTGCAGCGGTGCGTTCCTTCCAAAGGAAAGCAGCCTCTTGCAAAGGGCTGGCAGCTCATACCTTCTACGCAAGTGCGTTCCTTACACTAAAACGATCTTTCCTGCCGGAAGGGAAAGGGCGATGCTTTCTCCGACGTTAAAGAGGCGATCGTTTGAGGTATTGACGATCAGCTCCCCAAGCGCGGTTTCCACATTGTACTGCATCCGCTTTCCGAGATAGGTGCGGACACTGACACGTCCCTGAATGGTATTTTCAGCTTTCTCTGCTTCGCTTACAACCAGGATATCATCCGGACGAATGCAGGCATGTACAGTCTCTCGTCCCGCTGCCTCCTGCAGGATGTCCAGTCGGCGTCCATCGGTCGCCTTCCAGCCCGTTCCCTCCAGGTGCTGCAGCTCCAGAAAGTTTTCAAAGCCGACGAAATGGGCAATGAACTCCGTCTTCGGATGTGCATAAATCTCCTCTGGACGGTCCAGCTGCTCGATGACGCCATGGTTCATAATGGCGACCTTGTCACTGATGGCGAAGCACTCCTCCTGATCATGGGTGACATAAATGGCCGTAAAGCCGAGCTCCTGCTGCAGCTTTCGAATCTCGACCCGCATCTGCACACGAAGCTTCGCATCGAGGTTACTGAGCGGCTCATCAAACAGCATGAGATCCGGCTCAATGACCATGGCGCGGGCCAGTGCCACACGCTGCCGCTGTCCACCGGACATTTCCTTCGGAAGGCGCTTCTCGAAGCCATCGAGGTCGACGGTATGCAGCATCTTCATGACACGCTCCTGGATCTCTGCCTCCGGCAGATTCCGACGGCGAAGGCCGAAGGCCACGTTTTCAAAGATGTTCATGTGTGGGAACAGTGCATAGCTCTGGAACACGAAGCCGAAGTTCCGCTTATGGAGCGGTACGTGGGTGTAATCCTGTCCATTGAAATAAAACTCGCCCTGCATCGGCTCGGAAAAGCCGGCAATGAGACGGAGGGTCGTGGTCTTTCCACAGCCACTGGAGCCGAGAAGGCTGACCAGCTCTCCCTTCTCCACGCTCAGATTCAGATCCTTCAGGATGATGTTCTTTCCATATCCTGCAGTAATATTTCGTAACTCAAGTAATGACACGGGGATTCCTCCTATTTTATGGCCTTGCGGCGCACATGCTCTTCATCGCTTTCATCACAGCCGGAGCTTTCTTCTTTTCTTTATGCCAATGGAAGACACGTACGACCTGCACGCTCTTACCTGATCGTATCCAGAACTTCTTTAAGCCAGCGGATTCACCTTGCGGCTCACACCATTCACAATCGTGGAGACAAGCATCGTCACCAGGATCATGATGACCGCGACGACGGATGCATTGACCCAGTCTCCAAGGCTCATGACGTACTGATAAATCATGGTGGACAGCACGCGGGTATCGGTGCCACCGAGCAGCTGCGGTGTGGTATACGCGGTAATGCAGCCAGTGAAGACGAGCACAGAGCCGGTTACGAGACCGGATACACTGAGCGGAAGGGTCACGCGCAGGAAGCTGCCAAGCTTCGTTGAGCCGAGGCTCTCTGCCGCCAGTGTCAGATCCTCCGGGATGCTCTCGATCACGCCGATGAGTGACAGAATCATGAGTGGGAGGAAGAGCTGTATGAAACCGATGGTGATGGAAAATTCATTATAGAGAAGGCTCTGTGGCTTCGCGAACAGACCGATGGCCACAAGGAATTTATTGACGATGCCCTTCTTTCCGAGGATGACCATCCAGCTGAAGGAGCGGATGACCGGGCTTGTGAACATAGGAAAGACGGCGAAGGCCATCAGCATGCCCTTGTTCTTCGCAAACTTCGCGATGTAGTAGGCCGCCGGGTAGCCGAGCAGTGCACACAGGAAGGTGCTGAGAAGACTGAGCCTGAGGCTTCGGAGAAAGACCTGCTGAAAATAGGTGCTCTGCAGAATGGAGGCATACGCCGACAGAGAAAAGTTTCCCTGATCCGGGATCACCGTTGTAATCAGCAGTGCGCACAGCGGAATGAGCATGAAGACGGCGAGGAACAGAATGCCCGGCAGGATCATGAAGAGCCAGATGTTTTTCTTAAAAAGTTGCACGATTTACCCTCCAGTAATTGCCTCGAAAGGCGCTATGGACTTTCTTCCGATCAGAGCTGCACATACCGATGGGCTGAGCTACGAGAAAACACATCGTTGTCCTGCAACTACTGCCGTGCTCTGTGCCGAGCCTCGATCTGAAATCCTGAAAATGGGTGGATCATAAACGGGGTACTTTTAAACCAAAGCTATTTATAGCATAGCCGCCGTCGGTATTCAAACCTTTTATAAAAGAAATTGAAGTTGGATCGGAGTCGATACACAACGAAGCAAGGTTCTCAGATGATGTCCCGGTATTTCTCGGCTGCAGCCTGAAATGGCTTCATCTCTTCGAGGAGATGGGCACGGATCTCTGCGAGGTCGAGGCGAGTCAGCTGTCCATGATGAACGAGCATTTCGCCGTTTGCAAATACCGTGTCCACGTCGGCTGCCTGTGCGGCATACACAAGCGCTGAAAATGGATTGTAAACTGGAAACATATGCGCAGCCTCTGTGGATACGAGTGTAAGGTCCGCCGCCATGCCTGGTGCAAGAAAACCATAGTCCTTGCCATGCAGGACCTCTGCCCCACCGCGGGTTGCAGCGCGTACAATGGTGCGTGCAGGGAAGAGCGCGCGATCATGGTTTGCGGTTTTCTGTGCGTTCGGCAGCATGCGCATCTGATCAAACATGGAAAGCGTATTGCCAGAGGACGGGCCGTCCGTACCGAGTCCAAACGGAATGCCGAGCTGGCGGGCACGCTCCATTGGCGCAACGCCCTTCCCTGCCTTCGTGTTGCTGCAGATACAGTGCGCGATCCCGGCGCCGCGTATTTTCAGGAGCTGAAGATCCTGCTCGGTCATATGAATACAATGTGCGGCCAGCAGATGCTCATCCACGGCGCCGATGGAATCCAGAAATTCGGTTGGCGTCATCCCCATCTCCTGGAAATGCGTCATTTCATAATCCATTTCTGAGGCATGGAGCGTGAAAATTGTATCGTGCTGCACGGCGAGTGCATGTGCCTCTGCGAGCTTTTCCGGAGACAGCGTCGTCGTGCCATGTGGGGCAATGATCGGATGAATGCGTGGATGCCGTGCGCCGCCGTATTCTTCGAAAAAGCGCTTCTGGTACTCGAAGCCGCCGTAGGGCTCGTCCGGGCTGTCACAGGTCTTCTGCCCGATCAAGGTCTCCCCGAGGTAGCCACGAAGCCCGGCCTTTTCACAGGCTTCGGCCACCCGGTCCTCGAAATAATACATATCGAGGAAGGTCGTTGTACCGGAAAGCAACATTTCGGCCATGCCATAGAGTGCGCCCCAGTAGACGAGCTCCGGTGTCATGGCCTCCAGCTCGAGCGGAAACAGGAAGCGGCGAAGCCGGTCGGGGCAGTCATCGCCCATCGAACGGAACGGGACCATCGACACATGGCAGTGCGTATTGACGAAGCCCGGCAGGACGATGCCACCCTCTCCATCAAGAACGGTATCCGCGTCGAGTGGGGTCACGCTGTCGCGGAGGGTCGATGCACCATTGCGGAGAGCTGAAGCGCCATCGCAATGGGATGGTTCTCCATCTCCCAGCGCTGACGCGCCGTCACTAAAGGGTTCTCCTTCGTCGAGCACCGATGTGCCATTGTCAAGCACCGGTTCGCCTTCTCCGAGCACCGATGTGCCATTGTCAAGCACCGGTTCTCCCTCTCCGAGGGCGGCGATCTTCGTGCCGTCGAGGAGAATCCAGCCGTGCTTCAGCACGCGGTCTTCGTCATCCATGGTCAGGATGCTTACATTTTTAATCAATGTTGTCATCGAACTTCCTCTTTTCTTCCTGTACATGCTTCGTGTCGTCCCTGGCTTGTCTTCTTCCTACCCACAGAGGTCATACCAGCGCAGATCGCAGGTAATTCAGAGCCGGATCGTCTTCTTCCTACCCACAGAGGTCATACACGATGGACGTGAACAGGGTAATGCCGAGCGCAAGCACCCGCTCATCGAAATCAAAGCGGACTGTATGCTGCTCGCTTGCCATGTCCGTCATGGTCCGCATATAGGTGGCCTGTCCACCGTGGCTCTGTACGCGGTTCATCATGAGGGAAATGTCCTCGGATCCCCAGTTTTTCGCGTTCGGCGTGGAGCTCACGGTATACTGCGGCAGAGCCCGCTTCACAAGCGCGGCAATCCGCTGCCACAGCGCCTCATCACTCTGCTGCGACTCGCCGCGGCCCTCGATCCTCATCTCGCAGCTACAGCCCTGCATGGCCGCTGCGCCCCGACAGATCTGTTCGGCTTCACGCATCATGTATTCATTGATCTCAGTGGTCTCACCGCGCACCTCGATTTCCATCTTCGCACGGTCTGGAATCACATTTCGGCCCGTCCCCGCCTGGAGGGTGCCCACATTGACCCGCGTAACGCCATCGGAATGCCGTGGAATCGCATAGAGGCCGAGGCTTGCCTGCGCGGCCGCAAGGAGCGCATTCCGACCACGCTCTGGGAAGCCACCGGCATGCGCCGCGACGCCACGATAGTAGACGTCATATTTCGTGTTTGCAAGGGAACCATAGGTACCTGGGGTAATGTCTCCATCATCCAGCGCACCCGTCGGGGCAATGTGGTTGCCGATCAGGTAATCGACATCATCGAGGTGACCGTGTGCCACGATGGGGGCTGCTCCACGACCACCCTCTTCTCCTGGCTGAAAAATGAGCTTGATTTTCCCATGAAGTTCCGCGCGGTGCTTCATGAGGAGCTCCGCCGTACCGAGTCCGATGGTAATGTGCGCGTCATGGCCACAGGCGTGCATCATGCCTGCATTGACACTGGCGAAGCCCTCACGTGTCGGGCGATGGCTTTCGTCTGGACACTCGACCATACCAAGCGCATCGATATCAAAACGAAGCGCAATCACTGGTCCTGGTCCGCAGTCAAGGATTCCAATGGCGCCGGTGAAGCCTTCCCGAAGCTCGGGTGTGAGCTCCTCTTCGCGCACGCCCTGCTGAAGAACCGTTTTCGCGTGAGCGTGCAGCGTTTCAGCATCCGGAAGGCCGAGACGTGCTTCGGCGAGACAGACCTCTCGGCCGGTCAGAATCTGATAGCCGAGTTCCCGGAGCCGCCGAACGATATGCACCGTCGTCCGCATTTCAAGCCAGCCCGTCTCCGGGTACTTGTGAAGATCCCGCCGAAGCGCCACCGAGCGTGGCTGCATGGCCGCGGCCTCTTCTGCGAATTTCTGATAGATCGGATTCTTTTCTTCTGTCATATCTTCTTTCATGTCTTTTGCTATTTCTTTTGTTATTTCTTTGGTTGTTTCTATTGTTATTTCTTCCGTTACGTTTTCTCTCATTTCTCTCTGTTCTTCTTTGGAAAGTTTGGAAAAGCCTTGATTTTACGGGCCCGGGAAAGCAAGTAGCAAGTTACCTATATCTATCACCATAGCACTTCTAAGGTTTCTCCTGATGAAAAATAGATACAATTTTTAAAATTGGCTTCCTGTATATAGAATTTCCCTTTGCATCGCCTGTTCATTTTATGACAATATATATAATGTAGCCCTTTTAAAAATCGTATATATCGATTTCAGGCAGTTTGGAGCTTTCAGGCTGTGTTTCATATATACAAATCCTCCTTTTCAGAAATCGTATATATGCATTCTTTATTTCAAATCAAAAACCAGGTGATTTTATATATACGATTTCTAAAAGAGCCTTCGCGTATATACTTTTAACACTTAAATGCCATAAAATGGCCAAAAAACGTATACACAATTTGCAAAACGACCTGTTTGTATATAGTTTATTCAAATTTGAACTAATTTGTTTCGGATTCAGAGCATGGAGAGCTTGAATTCCTCTCAATTTCTGTTCATGAAATGTAGTATAGTAAAGTGTACTGAAAAATTCCAGCCCATCCCGAGGCTTTCATGGCGGAATGCATGCTGGAAGCCTTTCATGGTGGGACGCAAGCATATCGGTTTTTTGGGAAGCATGCAGTTCTCAGGGTGTGCCTTTCATGGCGGGACGCAAGCATATCAGGCTTTTGGAAAGCATGCAGCTCTCAGTGTGTGGCTTCCATAGCAGAGTGGGCACATGCTCTCTTCTGCCATGAAAGCAGCGATGGATCTGATTACGGCGAAAATCAACCATGAATCTTATGATTGGAGGAAACAAAACTATGAAACGACTTCTCATCATCGGCTCTACCTGTGTGGATGTCATTCTTCGGCTTGATCACCTGCCGACAACCGGCGAGGATATGCATCCCACGCAGCGCTTCGCCATGGGTGGCTGCGCCTATAATGTCGCGCAGGTCCCGAAGGCCTACGATGTCGACCTCATGTTTGTGACTCCGATGGGGGATCATGGGGTATTCAGCGATTTCGTGCGGGCACATCTTGCCAATGCAGGCTTCCGCGGTCCCATCACCGTCCCGGACAGTGAGAATGGCTGCTGCTACTGTCTCGTCGAGCAGAGCGGCGAGCGCACCTTTCTCTCCGTACATGGCATCGAATACAGCTTTCATGCAGACTATATGAAAAACTTCGCGGAAGAGCATTTCGATTACACCTATATCTGCGGACTGGAGGTCGAGGAGCCAACGGGCGAGGAGCTCATCGCCTGGCTGGAAGCGCATCCGGAGATCGCGGGGACCATCGTCTATGCCCCGGGTCCACGGGGC
>ERZ808240.3765-NODE-3765-length-14311-cov-7.485199_pt1 | contig 14311 bp, 11 predicted proteins | sample MGYA00521084_ERZ808240 | MGnify/ENA primary metagenome ERZ808240 (study PRJEB31516, sample SAMN03275571) | gut metagenome | biome: mammalia-associated habitat; material: feces | host: Papio cynocephalus | place: Kenya | collected 2012-08-06 ... | reverse complement strand
CGAGGAATCCAGCCCAATTTTTATCCTTCGATTTTTTTTAGCGGACAGCAATAATTGATTATCTGCCACGTCGCAACCGATACCTCGCAGATCGCATCATCGCAGCCGACACGGCAATGCATCTACGCCACCAATGCTCATCATCCTCATCTTTGTCACGTCCCCAACCAGTTCCAGGCGAACCTCCCCCACCACATGATTCTGCATAGCTTGTAGCCTCACGGATATAGCCAAGCGAAAGAAGCATGGCGCAGTTGATGATTTGGTTGCAGTTTCGAGTTAAGTCAGAATAGCCTGACCCGTTTACGATTTCTTGCTGACGGTCGGTGAGCGTTGGAGCAAGAGGTTCTAAAGAAGAAATAAGCATACTGTTGAAAGTGGCAAGCATATTTCTTTGAAGTTAAATTGAGTGCAAGTCGCTGTCTTCACCAAGGACTTCTTGCATTCTACTGTGTTCATATTTCATTTCAGCAAGTCTTTGTTTGGCTTCCGTAATCGTAGCGTTAGCATCATCGAGCATCTTCTGTCGGAGAACAAGCTTCTCGTCTATACCATCCAACTCCTTGCGTAGTTTGGACATCTGTGCTGCCAAGTCAGCATTATCCACACCGTCTTGTCCGAACTGTCGGGCTATGAGGTATATCTGTTCTTGTACCTCATCCTTGCAAGTATGCAAGTTGGCAATCATGGTTGAGATGCCTTTTAGTTTTATCTCGGCACGATGTATCTGCTTCAGCAAATCCTCTTTATGTGGTTTGCAACTGCGAAACTTCCGCTATCAAATCATGCCTGTATTCCGAAATTGAGCGATGGCGAGCCTTTGTGGTGGCAATGTCGTTGCCACGCTCCAATCCCCATTTCTGGCTGACTTCCTTTTCCTGGTCATCATGAAGTTTGCGGAAGATGATAGCTGCCTTTGCCTTTAATTTAATCGGTAAGCACCACGGTAACGCCACGTGCTGCCTGTGCTCCCATGACCAATGCCTGTGCAATGTCTGCAGTTTTGGAAGGACCTGAGATGAACGAGCCATAGCCATAGTCGTTGAAAGCTATCTGCTGGTAAGCCTCGTGCATATTGTTGACTACATGCTGGCGGCTCAACACGATGACCAGATACTCAGAGATAAAGCATACGGCACGCTCTTTCATGCTTTGTGGTATCCACACACAACCATTCTCGGCTACGCCTATTTCGCCTTTTACGATGCCTACATCGGTACCGTTCAGGTCTTTTGCTTCTGCTACCGTGTCGGGATTAAGTGTGGCAATGGTAACTTCGGGCAGATTGGACGCAAACACTTTGGCTTCAGGATAGAGCTGCTTGACCACTTGGTTCAGGTCTTCTCCGACTTTCAGTTCTACTACCTGACCGCCTACTGTCTTGCTCATATCAATAAACTGCGCCACAGGGTCGGCATATTGTATGCCCTTCAGACTGCTGAAGTCGGGCATGCTGAAGTCAAGATCTTTACATCTGTTGCTTCTGTATCTTGATAGTATATCTTCTTTATTGCTCATTGGATATTCTGTTATGGCGGAGACCACTGACTGTTTCTTTGCTTGGTTGGCTCCGTCTATGATTTGTTAATCAACTTAATGAAAGGTTCTGTTCTGTAATGTCGTACAGAAAAGTGGCAGTTGGTCGCTACTTTACTTCACCTTTTTTCCACATCTGCTGGAACGATTCTTTTGGGAATGTAGGTAATTCGTGACCTATGCTCCATGCGTTGAGCTTATTGTGGAGTACAAAGTGTGGCATGTGGTTAGCCAAGGGGGCAAACTTGAGGGTTGTATTGTAGAGCGATGGGTTGTTGAAAAGCACTGACATGCCTTCAGACATCACTTTCTTCATGGGGTCAGCCTTGCCGAATTTGTCCAACTTCTGTCGCCAGGTGTACACTTGTTCTGACAGGTTTACCTTTACAGGACACACGTTGTCGCAAGAGCAACACAGAGTACAGGCACTTACATTGTCTGCATAGCGCTGAGGGTCTTTCAGCATACCTAAGTTAATGCCGATAGGACCAGGGATGAAATACGTGTAAGAGTAGCCTCCAGAACGACGGTAGACTGGACAGGTGTTCATACATGAACCACAACGGATACATTTCAAGGTTTCCCAATGTTCCGGGTTACCAATAATGCTGCTGCGCCCATTGTCTACCAAGATAATGTGCATCTCAGCCCCTGGACGAGGCTTTCTAAAGTGAGAGGTATAAGTAGTGGTAGGCTGACCTGTAGCTGCACGGCAGAGCAAACGCTGGAAAACAGCCAATGACTGGTAGTTGGGCACCACCTTTTCAAGGCCCATTGCCGCGATGTGTAGTTTAGGCATAGAGGTTGACATGTCTGCATTGCCCTCATTGGTGCATACTACGATATCTCCCGTTTCAGCCACGCCGAAGTTAGCACCCGTCATACCTGCATCAGCAGTGATAAATTCATTGCGCAGACTTAGGCGTGCACAGTAGGTAAGATAAGTAGGGTCATAGTTGCCTTTCTCGCTGTGCAGCTCTTTTTCAAAGAGATGTCCTACCTCCTCTTGTGTTATGTGTATGGCAGGCATCACTATGTGGCTGGGCTTGCTGTGCATCAGTTGCAAGATACGTTCGCCCAAGTCTGTTTCTACCACGTCAATGCCATGCTGCTCCAAATAGGGATTCATCTCACACTCTTCAGTAAGCATAGACTTGCTTTTTACCATTTTCTTCACATTTTGCTGGCGCAGAATGTCTAATACAATGGCATTGAACTCTTCTGCGTCTTTTGCCCAATGTACGTGTACGCCATTGCGCTCTGCACTCTCGGCAAACTGGTTTAAATAGTGGTCAAGATGAGTAACGGTATGGCGTTTGATAGCACTGGCAGCATCTCTGAGCTGTTCCCACTCATCCAGTTGCATAGCCATATTGTCTCGTTTTTGTCTTACAGACCAAAAGGTGGCATCGTGCCACGTAACTTTCTCACTGTTCTTCAAGAACTCATGTGCTGCTTTAGAATGTTGTGTGCTCATAGTCCTGCCGCTAAAATTTGTACTACGTGAATAAATTTAATGTTTTTCTTTTGCTTCTTTGCCACACCTTGCATGTGCATCAGGCATGAACTGTCTGGTCCAGTGATGTATTCTGCTCCCGTGTCCATGTGCCGTTGCAGTTTCTCTTGTCCCATGCGACTCGATACATCGGGCTCTTCTATTGCAAACATGCCTCCAAATCCACAGCACTCATCTACGCGCTCAGGTTCTTTGATGGTAATGCCTTCTACCAATGAGAGCAAGTCTTTGATCTTAGAATAAGTGGGAATGTTTCGCTCACTGGGCGATGACAGGTTCAACTCTCTGACACCATGGCAAGAGTTATGTACACTCACTACATGCGGAAACTTGCCAGGTAGCGCCTTTACCTTCAATACATCATGTAAAAACTCGCACACATCCATTATTTTTTCACTGGTTTGGCACTGGTGTTTGCCTTTTAGCAAGCGTGGATAGTTCAGCTTTACAAACGCTGCACAACTGGCAGAAGGTGCTACTACATAGTCAAAGCCTTTGAACAAATCTTCAAAATGCTCAGCCAGTGGCACCGCTTTATTTTCAAAACCAGCATTAGCCATAGGTTGTCCGCAGCAAGTTTGCTTCAGCGGATACGTAACATCTACATTCAAATGTTTCAATAGCTTATATGTGGCAACACCTACTTCGGGGTAAAGTGCATCCACATAACAAGGTATAAACAGACCTATTTTCATACAATCTTCAAATCTTTGGTTCGCTCAATAAGTTTATTTAAGGTGAACATCAGTTGCAGTTCGTAGTGTATTATCCTTGGTATGAGATAGCTTTTGGGTCTGCAATACAAGCACGCTTGACAGCATATACCTTATGCTATATCTATTAAAAAGGGCGAAATTGGCAACAACGTTCTATGCAAAAGTAGAAAAATATGATTAAAATAAGTAGTTAAAAGCAAAAAAAATGTCCCTTTTTATTAATTTTGCATAGCAAAGAATATGATAAAGCGGTTTGTTTTTTTTTATTGATAACTAAATGTGTCAAAATGAAACATTAATAGAATAGTTTCCATTTTGTGTGCAACATGGATTGGAAGGTATGTAACAGCATTTTTATCTAAATACAAAAGCATTATGAATAACAGGGAAAAAAGAAATCAACGGATGGCAGAGAAGTTGATAAAGAATTTAAAGCAGCGCCATTTTGAAGCTTATTACTGTGCCACCGCAGCAGAGGCAGTAGCACAGGTGTCGGCCCTTATACCCGATGGAAGCAGCGTAACCTGGGGCGGGTCAATGACAATTCGTAGCATAGGATTGACCCAAACGTTGCATCAGCGTCCACTGACTGTACTTGACAGAGATGAAGCCAAAGACCGTGAAGAGGCTCAACGCATCTACCACGAGGCCTTTAATTGCGATTATTATCTGTCCAGTGTCAATGCCATGAGCGAGGATGGTGTATTGGTTAACATTGATGGCAATGGCAATAGAGTAGCAGCCATTACTTATGGTCCCAAAAAAGTAATATTTGTCGTGGGATTAAACAAGGTGGCACAAGACGTGAACAGTGCATTATCACGTGCTCGCGGTACAGCCAGTCCTATCAATGCAAGGCGTTTTGATATCAACACGCCTTGTCAGATTGATGGCCTTTGCCACAACTGCAAGTCGCCTGACAGTATCTGCAATTATATCCATTTCTTACGAAACTCTCATCCCGCAGGACGCCACACCGTAGTGTTGGTAGGTGAAGATTTAGGCTATTAGCAGTGAGCAATAACTGTATGTCAGCTTAGGTCATCAAGCAGTAAAGGTTGTTATTAACTGCTTTGATGACCTAAATTTTTATGCACTTGTATTGGACAACAGCTTCTTTCTGCACCGTCTTGCTGCTTTTAAATTGAAAGGACATGGAAAATGCTTTGTCAGTAGGCACTTACAGTATCTGTTTTTCTTGTCTTTGAGGTCTATATGTCGGTTTTGCATTAAAAGTGTTACTCTTCTTTTGGTGTGCAATTCCAAAATCTCTATATTTGCTCTCATGCTAAATACTTGCTGATAGCTATGCAAATGTAGCGCAAGATACCCAAACAATTAATTAACCTTATAAACAACCAACGACTATGGCAAAGTGGGTGATACGCAACATGGCTTTCAGGGAAGGGCTTGATGTAACCTTTGCGCCTAAAATAACTGCGGGGAAAGCGGGTTCGGGCCTGCATATCCACATGCGAATGATGAAGAATGGACACAACTGTATGGTATCAAATGGACAGCTTAGCGATGATGCCAAACGGGCTATTGCAGGCATGATGGACTTGGCAAGATGTATCACCGCATTTGGAAATAAAACGCCTACTTCTTATTTCAGATTGGTGCCTCATCAAGAAGCTCCTACCAATATATGTTGGGGAGACAGAAACAGGTCAGTTTTAGTAAGGGTGCCCTTAGGCTGGACGGCATCGGTAGATATGTGTCATGAAGACAATCCGCAGCAACCTGCTATGGCAATGGACAGCACGCAAAAACAAACGGTAGAGATGCGTTCGCCAGACGGGTCGGCAGATATCTATCAGTTGTTAGCAGGCTTGTGTGTAGCTTGCAGGCATGGGTTTGAAATGGATAATGCACTTGAAGTGGCTGCACGCACTTATGTAAATGTGAATATACACAATGCAGAGAACAAAGGCAGACTTTTAGAACTGTCATCTCTGCCAGATTCGTGTGTGGCATCAGCAGCTTGCTTGCAAGAAAGGCGTGATGTATTTGAAAAATATGACGTTTTTAGTCCACAAATGATAGATGGCATCATAACTCAGTTAAAGCAATTTGATGATCAGAATCTGAGGGCTGAAATTGTCGGCAATGCTGAGGCTATAGCCCAATTGGCAAGACGCTATTTTCATTGTGGTTGAAAATACTGTGTTTAAAGTCTAAAAGACGAGATAGAAAATACGATGTTTTTTCATATTCATTTTTATCTCGTCTTTTAGACTTTACAAATGGTCTGATGCCATTGTATCAATCCATATCTATAATAATGCCATCATCATTGTTGCTTTTCGGGGTATTGGCAGGTCTCTTGGTTGTAGGCTTTAGCTGTCCGTTCTTGTCAAACATGCCATACGTAGTGCGTAAAACAAAAAACTCCGTGCGGCGGTTCAGCTGGTTGCATATTTCTTGCTTGCCGATATCTAACTTCTTGATAAAATCTTCTGTCAGCACATCACCTTCCTTTAGCCATGTGTATTTCTCTGTCAGTTTCTTCTTGATTACCTTTGGCTTTGCTTTTCCGTATCCCATAGGTGTAAGTCTGTCTTTAGCTATTCCGTGGCTGATGAGGTAGGCTACTACACTTTCTGCTCTTCGTTGAGACAGCTTTTTGTTGTATTCTGCACTGCCTTTATAGTCGCAGTGAGCGCTCAATTCTATGGTTACATTAGGGTTTTCGTTGAGCAGTTTTACCAGTTCATCCAATGCACTCTTGGAGTTATCGGTTAGTGTTGCCTTGTTAAAGTCATAGAATATGTTGTCTATCAGTACTGGAACACGGATAGATGCTAATGGAAATTGCAGCGTATATTCTTCAGATTTTGCTACAGGCTGCACCTTGAGCTCTTCTTTATGGTTAAGAAAGCCTACACAAGTGGCCAAGAAAATATAATCAACATTAGGATTGATTTCTTGTGCAAACGAGCCATCGCCTTTTACGCTTAACTTTAGATTGGTACCATCGTTGCCTACCATATATACCTGTGCGGCAGGCAATTCATAGCCTTCTTGCTCATAGACCCAGCCTTTGACGGTTTGTATAACTTCTGGCTTTTCAAAACTGTAGATATGGTCCCAGCCTCTGCCATCGTTTCTGTTGGACGAGAAGAAGCCACGGTTGTGCAACCCGTCAAAAGTCATTCCAAAATCATCACCGGCGGAATTGAGCGGATAGCCGGGATGATCTATTTTGATACGTTTGCTTTGCTTGTCCATCGTTGCAATGTAGATATCAAGTCCTCCCAAGCCTTTATGTCCATTGGACGAAAAATAAAGGTCGCCATTAGGTCTAAATGTAGGAAACATTTCATCACCTGGGGTATTGATGGGTTCGCCTAAGTTCTCGACGCCTCCCAGTCCATTAGAAGTTATTCTTACACGCCATAGATCAAGACCTCCTTTTCCGCCAGGCATGTCAGATGTAAAGTAAAGCCATTGTCCATCAGGTGAGACAGCAGGGTGTGCATAACTGGATAGCGTATCTCTGGTAATGTCAAGTTTGGTTACCTTACTCCAAGTTGCATCGGCACGGTTAGATGTAACAATGGTGGCATAGCGTGGATAGTTAGGGTCAGTAACACACTGTGTAAGATACATGGTGCGTTGGTCCTGTGAAAAGCAGCAGGCACCCTCATCATATTCAGTATTAAGACCTGATACAATGGCCTCGGGCTTTTGCCATTTACCCTTATCGTCTTTTACCGAAACAAATATGTCGCCAGCCTTTGTACCTGTTATGCCACTGAGCTCATCGCCTTCAGCCTCATTGCGCGTAGATGTGAAGTATAGTTGCTCATTGTCATCACCGAATAGCATGGGTGAGTAGTCTGCACGTCGAGAGTTGAAAACCTCCATCTTCTTTACTATGTAAGACGAGGCTGCTTTTTTTTCTTTCTGTGCTGTATTGGCAGATGCAAGGCCAGTCAGGGCCAATGGGTCATTAGGTAGACTGTCAAGTACCACTTGAAATTCTTTGGTAGCCTCCTTATAGCTTCCGTTTTTCATGAGCACCTGTGCTAAATTGAGATGTGTCTGCACATCGTCTTTCTTGTATCTTATCGTATTACGATAAGCCGCTATGGCTTTTTGGAAATAATTGATGCGGGCATAGCAATTGGCCATTTTTGCTGCAATGGCACCTCTACGTGCTTTTTCTTTTGGAGGAGTTTTGTTGTAGGCTTGTTTATATTCTGCTGCTGCATCAAAGTATTCGCCCAAAGCTAAGAATTTATCTCCTCGCTTTATATTACGGTCTGCGCCACATGCAGTAAATAGCAGTATTGTTAGCACTGCTAAAAATAATATTCTATAAGATTTATGTAGGGTATGCATGGTGTAATTGATTTGAAAAAAATCTTGTAAATAAGGTTATAGTATGAACAAAAACGGTTCTTAGTGGTCTGTCAGTAAAGAGGACCACACTGTGAGTGCAGTCCTCGTTTTATTGTATATAATTATAACTGTTTTTTCCTCTCTTTATTGTGTAGATAACTTAAAGTGTCATCTAAAATAATGTAATTCACAGGCAGTTTCTTGCTTTGATAAGCTTTACAAGCCTTCAAACCTTATGGGCAGCATTTGACAATGATGCCTATTGGCTACTTGTTTTGTTGCTGTCGAAAGGCAAGCGATAGGTGCATCCTTCACGCCAGCGGTCGCATCCGTAGGCAGTGCGTCCTTTTATAATATGTCCTTTGCCACAGAGAGGACATATTTTGCCAACAATATTATTGTCTGTAGCCTGTGATGGTGTAGAGCCAACAGACTTTGTAGCAATATTGTCAGTTGTGCCAGTTTTTTTTGTTGATGAACTTGTTGAAGTTACCTTTTTATTTGCCGTTTTCTTCTTCGGTGCAGAAGTCTTACGAGAAATTTTCTTTTTCATGTCGGCATCTGTCAGCACAGTAACATGTCGGTTGCTGGTATCAGCCAATACATCATGAACAATAGTGTTGATTTGCTCTTTTAACTCCGTTATAAATTGGGCAGCATCGTATTTTTGATGTTCAATGTCGCGCAATTTCTTTTCCCATATACCAGTCAGCTCGCAACTTTTCAGCAATTCTTCCTTGATAGTGTCTATTAGCTCTATGCCCGTAGGAGTAGCAACGATGTTTTTGCGTTCACGCTTTATATATCTACGTTTAAACAACGTTTCAATAATATTGGCACGAGAAGAAGGACGTCCTATGCCATTTTCTTTCATGGCAGCACGCAACTCTTCATTATCTACAAACTTTCCTGCTGTTTCCATGGCTCTAAGCAGCGTGGCTTCTGTGTAATATTTAGGAGGAGTAGTCCACTTCTCTGTGAGAGTAGGTTTATGAGTACCACTTTCACCTTTTTCAAAGGCGGGTAAAGTGCGCTCCTCATCAGAAGGTTTGTCGGTATCATTAGATTCTGAAGGGGCATCTTTTTCATACACTTTACGCCAACCGGCATCAAGTATTTGCTTTCCTGTAGCCTTAAAATCAACATCATCAACCTTGCCCATCACTGTAGTGGTGGAGAATTTGCAGTCAGGATAAAATACACTGATAAAGCGGCGAGCTATCAAATCGTAGACATGTCGTTCTAAATCTGTAAGGTTAGAAGCAGGATAGCCTGTAGGAATTATGGCGTGGTGGTCTGTAACTTTGGAAGTGTCAAATACCTTTTTGCTTTTGGGTAATTTAATATTGGCAAGCGGTTTGGTTAGCGCTTCATAGCCACGAAGCCCTCTAAGGGTAGCGGGACATTTAGGATAAATATCATCGCTAAGGTATTGAGTGTCTACACGAGGGTAGGTGGTCAACTTCTTTTCATAAAGAGATTGTATGGTATTGAGCGTCATTTCTGCACTCATGCTGAACTTCTTGTTGCAGTCTACTTGCAGAGAAGTGAGGTCGTAGAGGTGAGGTGGCTGTTCGCGTCCAGCCTTTTTGTCAACTTTGATGATAGTAAAAGGTTTGTCAGCTATTTTGGAAAAATAGGCTTCACCATCTTCTTTCTTTGTAAATTTTCCTTTTGTAGCTGTAAATAAGGTATTGCGATATATTGTAGAAAGTACCCAATAAGCTTCAGGCTGGAAGCTATCTATTTCTTTCTGTCGATTGACGATTAGTGCTAATGTTGGCGTTTGCACTCTGCCAATAGACAGGACCTGATGATGTTGTCCATATTTGAGCGTATACAGACGGGTAGCGTTCATTCCTAATATCCAATCACCGATGGCACGGCTTAGCCCTGCCAAATAAAGTGGTTGGTACAGTTGCTGGTCTTTTAGTGTGTTAAAGCCTTCTTTAATGGCTTCGTCAGTCATAGAAGAAATCCACAATCGCTGGACAGGACATTTTGCTTGTGCCTTTTGCATAACCCAACGTTGTATCAGCTCACCTTCTTGTCCAGCATCACCGCAATTGATAATACTGTCAGCTTTGCTCATCAATTGCTCTATTACTTTAAATTGTCGGTGTATACCTTTATCGTCAATCAATTTTATACCAAAGCGCTGAGGAAGCATAGGCAGTGCCGCTAAGCTCCAATGCTTCCATAAAGGAGTATAGTCGTCAGGCTCTTTCAAGGTACATAAGTGTCCAAATGTCCATGTAACTTGATATCCATTACCCTCCATGTAACCATCATGTGAGGTCGTGGCTCCTAAAATTCGTGCTATATCTTTAGCCACACTGGGCTTTTCGGCTATACAAACAATCATTATTTCCTTTCTATTTGAGGTGCAAAGATACTGCAAGTTGGGCGCAAAACAAAATAAAACGCAGTGAAACAAGCCTTAATTTTGTTTTGTGGAAGCTTTATGATAGAGATTTGATACATCACCACCATCATATTGATTTATATAGGTCAACAAGGTTTGTGCCGCCATGACTTTTGGTAATACTGACTTGCTGACATTGGCTATTTATCTTCTTACACATATTAATATTATAATTGACATAATGTAATGACATACAGTATGACAAAATGACATTACTTATAATGGTAGTAAATAATTGGCATACCATTTGCCTAAAGATAAGCGAATTAATTAACATCGAAATAACAAAAAATATATATAATTATGGGAAAGATAATTGGAATCGACTTAGGTACAACAAACTCATGTGTTGCAGTGTTCGAAGGTAACGAACCAGTCGTAATAGCTAATAGCGAAGGCAAGCGTACAACTCCTTCTGTAGTAGGCTTTGTGAAAGATGGTGAACGTAAAATCGGTGATCCAGCTAAACGTCAGGCTATTACCAATCCAAAGAATACGGTTTACTCTATTAAACGTTTCATGGGTGAAACCTATGCTCAATGCGAAAAGGAAGCTCAACGTGTTCCATTTACAGTGGTTGACGAAGGTGGTTACCCACGTGTAGACATTGAAGGGCGTAAATATACTCCACAAGAGATTTCTGCTATGGTACTTCAGAAAATGAAGAAAACAGCAGAAGATTATCTTGGACAAGAAGTAACGGATGCGGTTATTACAGTTCCTGCATACTTCTCTGATTCTCAGCGTCAAGCTACTAAAGAGGCAGGACAGATAGCAGGTCTTAATGTTCGTCGTATTGTTAATGAGCCTACAGCAGCTGCATTGGCTTATGGCGTAGATAAGGCTAATAAAGATATGAAGATAGCAGTGTTCGACCTCGGTGGTGGTACATTTGATATCTCTATCCTTGAATTTGGTGGCGGCGTATTTGAAGTGTTGTCTACCAATGGCGATACCCACTTAGGTGGTGATGATTTTGACCAAGTTATCATTGATTGGTTGGTTAATGGCTTTAAAGCTGATGAGGGTATAGACTTGAGCAAAGACCCTATGGCTATGCAGCGTTTGAAAGAGGCTGCTGAAAAAGCTAAAATTGAGTTGTCAAGCTCTACTTCTACCGAGATAAACTTGCCTTATATCACGGCAGAAGGTGGCGTACCAAAGCACTTGGTTAAGACTTTGACACGTGCTCAGTTTGAACAGCTTGCTCACAGCTTGATACAAGCTTGTCTTGTTCCTTGTCAAAATGCCATACGTGATGCTAAGTTGACCACAGCTGACATTGATGAGGTAATTCTTGTAGGTGGTTCAAGCCGTATACCTGCTGTACAAACATTGGTTAAGAACTATTTTGGCAAAGAGCCTTCTAAAGGTGTTAACCCTGATGAGGTGGTAGCCGTAGGTGCATGTATTCAAGGTGCTATCCTTAATAAAGAGGGTGGTGTAGGCGACATAGTATTGTTGGATGTAACTCCTCTTACCCTTGGTATTGAAACTATGGGTGGTGTCATGACAAAATTGATAGATGCTAATACTACTATTCCTTGCAAGAAGAGCGAAGTATTCTCAACCGCAGCAGATAACCAAACTGAAGTAACAATTCATGTACTTCAAGGCGAGCGTCCAATGGCTGCACAGAATAAGAGTATTGGTCAGTTTAATTTAACTGGTATCGCTCCTGCACGTCGTGGTGTTCCACAGATTGAGGTAACATTCGATATTGATGCTAACGGTATATTGAAAGTTTCTGCAAAGGATAAGGCTACCGGTAAAGAGCAAGCTATTCGTATTGAAGCTTCTTCAGGTTTGAGTAAAGAAGAAATTGATCGTATGAAGGCTGAAGCAGAAGCTAATGCTGCTGCTGATAAAGTTGAGCGCGAGAAGATTGATAAGATGAATCAAGCTGACTCTATGATTTTCACCACAGAGAACTTCTTGAAAGACAATGGCGACAAGATTCCTGCTGATAAGAAACCGAGTATTGAGCAGGCTCTTCAGCAATTGAAGGATGCTCATAAAGCTGGTGATGTAGCAGCTATTGATTCTGCTATTGCAAATCTTAATAATGTAATGCAAACAGCTTCTCAGCAAATGTATCAAAGTAGTGCTCAATCAGGTTCTCAGTCTGGTGCAGATGCCGGCTTTAATGGTCAGAACGCTGGTGGTGCACAGCAGAATGATACTAACAATGCTAATAATTCTGATAATGTGCAGGATGCAGACTTTGAGGAGGTCAAATAGGGTCGATAAAAATATCGTAAGGCTTAATAAAATAATTATAAGAAAGCCGTGTAACTCAATGAGTTGCACGGCTTTTTCTGTTTCTTAATATTTCTAAATTAATTTGGTCAACTCAGAAAATAGCCGTATATATTGCCACATATTTGGCACAGGACTTAAACGTCTATAAGGTCGGACTTATTTGTACTTAAGCGTCTATGCCGTTAAAAACTGTAAGTAAATGGGTAAAATGTAAGCAGAATATGGGTAAGGCTAAATTTCAAATAGAACGCAGGTGCGAGGTGTGCGGAAATCCATTTTTCGCAAAGACTCTGGAGTCTCGCTACTGTTCGGAGAAGTGTGGACAAGTGGCGTACACTCGACGCAAACGTGAGGCAAAGAAGCTGAAAAAGCTTCAAGAGTTGACGGAACAAATAGATGATGACAGGGACTACATAACGGTTCCTGAGGCGGTGGCTATGTACTCGGTGAGCAGGACTTCGCTCTACCAATACATCCATGACGGAAGCATTCCGTCCATCAATTTGGGGGTTCGGCTCATCCGGGTGAGCAGAAAGGAACTGGAGAAATATTTCCCCAAAAGGAACTTTGACAAGAAACCTGCCAAGAGATTGCCAAAGCTCTATAACTTGGAGCCAGAGAACTGCTATACTATTGGTGAGATAAGCAAGAAGTACAAAATTGACGATAGTACAGTGTATCTGCATATCCGGAAATATGGTATTCCAACACGACAGATTGGAAACTATGTGTATGTTCCAAAGTATGAAATTGACAATCTATACAAATAAATAAAAAATATGAGAAGGACATTCCATAATACGAAGGTTTCTGTGAAACTAAGAAAATCTCGCTATGCCAACGAGTGGTATCTCGTTGTCGAGTCGTACCCTGTGTACGAGAAGGCAAACGGCAAGCCAAAGCGCATCAGAGAGAATATCAACCGTGTGGTGACAACTCCATTATGGGACAAGGCCAAGACGACACGTGGAGGGGCTGACGGCAAGGAGGCATATATGCCAAAACGTGATGTGAACGGTGTGATACAATGCAAGTCTGCCGCCGACCAACGAGCCTGTCTGTATGCAGACAAGATACGGGAGGCAAGGCAGCGAGAATATGACAATGCCGCCCTGTACACGAATGTGGAAGCTGCCCAGGCAGAACAGAACGAACGCTCGAAATGCAATTTTATCGAATATGTGAAGTATGTGTCGGAAAAGAGGCATGGGAATGGTTCGAAATCCATCATCATCAACTGGAAACGTGTGTATGAATTGTTGAAACTGTTTGCAAAAGGCGACTCTATCCTCTTTTCGGAGATAGACCTGAGATTGATAGAGGATTTCAAGCAATGGATAACAACGGTTCCACAAGGTGGTGGCAAGAGCGGTACCATATCTCAAAATACGGCAGCAACCTACTTCTCTATCTTCAAAGCTGCGTTGCACCAGGCTTTCATCGACGGTTATTTGATAGGGTGTCCAGTTAGATGTTCCGAAAAACAAATGCTGAAATCACCCGTTAAGT
>ERZ808240.3763-NODE-3763-length-14317-cov-12.781798_pt1 | contig 14317 bp, 11 predicted proteins | sample MGYA00521084_ERZ808240 | MGnify/ENA primary metagenome ERZ808240 (study PRJEB31516, sample SAMN03275571) | gut metagenome | biome: mammalia-associated habitat; material: feces | host: Papio cynocephalus | place: Kenya | collected 2012-08-06 ... | reverse complement strand
CGGGGGCAGTATAAATTGCTCAACTGCGGTGCCATCACCACGCCGCCGAACACGGATTTTCCCTGGCGGCTGGAAGTGATCTACAACGACATGGCGGAGCTTCTGCGGGTGTCCCAGCCGGAGGCGGTGGCCATCGAAGAGCTGTTCTTCGGCCACAACGTGACCACGGGCATCAACGTGGCCCAGAGTCGGGGGGTGATCCTGCTGGCCGTCCGGCAGGCGGGGGTGCCGATTTTTGAGTACAAGCCCATGCAGGTCAAGCAGGCGGTGGTGGGCTACGGCAACGCCACCAAGCACCAGGTGCAGGATATGACCAAACGGCTTCTGAAGCTGCCCGCCATCCCCAAGCCCGACGACGCGGCGGACGCGGTGGGCATTGCCCTGTGCCACGCCCGCTCCAGCACGTCTCTGCTTGCCCAGGCTCAGGCCAAAGGCCGCTGACATTTGGAGGAATTTCTATGCTATATTATGTATCCGGCAAGGTGGCCGTCCTGGAGCCGAGCCTTGCGGTCATTGACTGCGGCGGCGTGGGCTACGGCTGCCGGGTGACGGCCTATACCGCCGGACAGCTGAAGCTGAACCAGAACGCCCGGCTTTTTATCACCGAGTCCATCCGGGAGGATGCCTTTGATCTTTACGGATTTTCCAGCCGGGAGGAGCAGCGGTGCTATGAGCTGCTGACCTCCGTCAACGGCGTAGGACCCAAGGCCGCCATGGCTATCCTGTCCTCCGGCGGCCCCCAGAATTTTACGCTGGCCGTGATGACCGGGGACGAGAAAATGCTCACCGCCGCCCAGGGCATCGGCAAGAAAATCGCCCAGCGGATCATCCTGGAGCTGAAGGACAAGATCGGCGGAAGCGGCATGGAGCTGGACTTTTCCGCCGGAACCGGGGTCGCTGCGCCGGCGCAGCAGGGAAGCAACGCCGCCCTTGCCAGCGCGGCACTCCAGGAGCTGGGCTATTCTCCCGCGGAGATCAGTCTGGCACTGAAGGGGGCAGACCCCAACGCGACGACCGAAGAGATGGTGCGCCATGCCCTCCGGGCCATGGTCATGAAGGGATAAAATACTATGAGCTTGGAATTTTCTCAGGAATTGGACGAACCCATTGTTTCCCCGGCTTTTGAGCCTCAGGACGCCGGGGAAATCGGCCTACGGCCGAAGCTGCTGGCGGATTACACCGGCCAGGAGAAGGCAAAGGGCAATTTGTCCGTCTATATTGAAGCCGCCCGGCGGCGCAATGAGCCGCTGGATCATGTGCTCCTCTATGGTCCTCCGGGTCTGGGCAAAACCACCCTGGCCGGGGTCATTGCCAACGAAATGGGGGCGGGCATCCGGGTCACCTCCGGCCCGGCCATCGAAAAGCCCGGGGATCTGGCGGCACTGCTGACTAACCTGAATCCGGGAGACATCCTGTTTATCGATGAGATCCACCGCTTAAACCGGGTGGTGGAGGAAATTCTCTACCCGGCCATGGAGGATTTTGCCATTGACATCATCGTGGGCAAAGGCCCCAGTGCCAACTCCATCCGGCTGGATCTGCCCAAATTCACCCTGGTGGGAGCCACCACCCGGGCAGGCCAGCTGTCCGCCCCTCTGCGGGATCGGTTCGGCGTGAATCTGCGGCTGGAGCTGTACACCCCGGAGGAGCTGGCGAAGATCGTCACCCGGTCGGCAACCATTCTGGGGATGCCCATTGATCCGGAGGGAGCCATGGAGATCGCCTCCCGGAGCCGGGGCACTCCCCGGATCGCTAACCGGTTCCTGCGCCGGGTTCGGGATTTTGCCGAGGTCATGGGCGACGGCACCATCACGAAGGAGGCGGCGGAGCTGGCACTGAAACGGCTGGAGGTAGATAAGCTGGGTCTTGACAACATCGACCGGCGGATGCTCACCGCCATCATCCAGAACTACAGCGGCGGTCCGGTGGGTCTGGAGACCCTGGCTGCTACCATCGGCGAGGAAGCGGTGACCTTGGAAGACGTGTATGAGCCGTACCTTATGCAGCTGGGCTTCCTGACCCGAACGCCGCGAGGCCGGTGCGTCACCGCCCAGGCTTATGACCACCTGCACATCCCCTATGAGGGGCAAACCCAGTTTGGTATCTGAGGAAACTCTGAAAATTGCATAAAGAGGAAAAAATTCTGGTAAAATTTTTTATTTAGGATTGACAAATCCGGCCCAGGTGTGTATAATCCGAATTATGGCAGTGTTTGCCATGAATTTATTACGACCCTGCGTTATATCATTTTCTGGTGGGATTTCACGGGGCAACAAACCGAAGAGAGGTATTTTTCATGTACGAAGACAAGACTTTAGTTTGCAAGGAGTGCGGCAAGGAGTTCGTGTTCACCGCCGGTGAGCAGGAGTTCTACGCGGAGCGGGGCTTCCAGAACGAGCCTCAGCGCTGCAAGGCTTGCCGTGACGCTCGCAAGAACGCCACCCGTGCCCCCCGTGAGTTCTACACCGCGACCTGCGCCCGCTGCGGCGGCGAGGCCAAGGTGCCCTTCCAGCCCAAGACCGACCGCCCCGTGTACTGCAGCGAGTGCTTCGCTCAGATGCGCGCCAACGGCTAAGCCGGAAAAATTGCATGAAGATAACGGAGCCGAAGTTTCGGCTCCGCTATTTTTTGCTGAAATGCGCTATAATATTTAGGTGGACTATAAATAGAGCATGTCATTGCGAACCAGCGTCGCAACGCTGGTGTGGCAATCCGTTTCCCACTCTGGGGGAGCTGTCACGAGGTGACTGAGAGGGTAAAATTCGCCCTCTCTGCCCCATCCGGGGCACCTCTCCCATAGGGAGAGGCAAGTGACCCTCATCCGTCTCGTGCTTGCGGGGGACGCGCGAGCCACTTTCCCCGCGGGGGAAGGCTTGGAGATGCGGATTGCAAACCAGTGACATCGGTCGCTGGTTTGCAATGACTGGCGCTATACGAGACAGCGCGTCTATCTTTCATTCCGTATCCGATTTTCAAGCCTTCCGGACTGGATCACCTGGGGCTTGGGGTCTGCCGCCTCCCAGGAAAGGGGCTTTTTTTCGTCCTCTTTCATGCTTCCTCACCTCGCGCATAGTATGTGCCGGGAGGAAGGAAACATACAATTTCGAATAATTTGTGAACTCTTTCTGAATCCTATTGCAATATTTCATAAAATCTGCTAGTATGTAGCACGCTACATAAATCGGGAGGTGATTGCGGTGCCTGTGCATTTTGGCCATCTGATCCGCATTCTTCACTGGTGCTGTGACCAGGAAATGACCGAAAACTTGGAAAAAATGGATCTGACCGCGTCCCAGGGATGGGTGTTGATGTTTGTATTCCACCGGGGCAACCGGCCTACATACGCCAAGGATGTGGAGCTGCGTTTGCGGCTGAGCCATCCGACGGTGTCAGGGCTGCTGTCCCGGCTGGAGCAGAAGGGCTTCATTGCGCTGGAAACCGACCCGAGGGATCGGCGGAGCAAGCGGATCGTCCTGCTGGAAAAAGGCCGTGCCTGCCAGGAGATGACACATCAGCAGATCCTGGAAAACGAGAGCCGGATCGTTCAGGGGTTTACCCCGGAGGAGCGGGCACTGTTCCTGAATTTTTTACAGCGGGCCATCGAAAACATGCACCCGGATAGCGGTTGCATTCCTGAGAAGGAGGAACAATAAGCATGATAAAAACCCTGATCCGGTGTGTCCGGGAATACAAATGGGACGCGATTCTGGGACCTGTCACCATGATCGGTGAGGTCTACATGGAAACCAAAATTCCCCTGGTGCTGGTCAATGTGGTTGACCAGGGCGTCAGCCGGTCGGACATGGGCGCGGTGGTGCGCTACGGCGGCGTGCTGATGCTCTACGCCCTGATTTCCCTGATATTCGGCATTGCCTCGGCGGTGTTTGCGTCCCGGGCGGCCACCGGCTTTGCCAGGAATCTGCGCCATGACATGTATTATAAGGTGCAGGAATTTGACTTTGCCAACATCGACCGGTTCTCCACCGCGTCCATCGTTACCCGGCTGACCTCAGACGTGGCAACCATTCAGATGACCTTCCAGATGATGATCCGGATGGCCATCCGCTGCCCCATGATGCTGATTCTGGCCACGGTGAACGCCTATTCCGTCAGTCCAAGGCTGTGCCTGGTGTACTGCGTGGTGCTGCCGCTGATGGGGCTGGGACTGTTCCTGCTGATCCGGATGGTGTTCCCTCTGTTTGACCGGGTGTTCAAGACCTATGATCGGCTTAACAACGTGGTGCAGGAGAATGTCCATGGCATCCGGGTGGTCAAGTCCTTCGTCCGGGAAGCCCGGGAGACGGAGAAATTCACCTCCGTGTCCGAAAGCATCTACCGTGACTTCTGCAAGGCCGAGCAGATCCTGGCCTTCAACAATCCGCTGATGCAGTTTTCCGTGTACACCTGCATTCTGGTGATTTCTTACCTGGGTGCCGTCATGGTTGTGGCCTCCGGCAACAATGCCGCCAGGGGTCTGACCACCGGTCAGCTGACCTCCATGTTCACCTTCACCACCCAGATCCTCAGCTCTTTGATGATGCTGTCCATGGTGTTCGTGATGATGACCATGTCCCGGTCTCCCATGCGCCGTACCACGGAGATCCTCACCGAGGAGCCGGAGCTTCGGGATTGCGAAAACCCTGTCCTGCAGGTAAAAGACGGCAGCGTGGATTTTGACAACGTGTCCTTCCGCTACTCCAAGACCGCCGACCGGTACGCCCTGGAGGACATCAACCTGCACATTGCCTCCGGCATGACCGTTGGAATTTTAGGCGGCACCGGCTCCAGTAAATCCACCCTGGTGCAGCTGATTCCCAGACTTTATGACGTAGCCCAGGGCAGCGTCCGGGTAGGCGGCGTGGACGTGCGCCAGTACGACGTGAAGGCACTCCGGGATGCGGTGTCCATGGTGCTGCAGAAGAACGTGCTGTTCTCCGGCACCATCCGGGAAAATCTGCGCTGGGGCAACCCCAATGCCACCGATGAGGAAATGATCCACGCCTGCCGCATTGCCTGCGCGGACGAATTCATCCGATCCTTCCCCGACGGCTACGATACCCACATCGAGCAGGGGGGCACCAACGTCTCCGGCGGCCAGAAGCAGCGGCTGTGTATTGCCCGGGCTCTGCTGAAAAAGCCCAAAATTCTGATCCTGGACGATTCTACCTCCGCGGTGGATACCCGCACCGATGCTGCCATCCGGCAGGCTCTGTCCGGGGAAATTCCCGAAACCACAAAAATCGTCATTGCCCAGCGGATTTCCTCCGTGGAAAACTGCGACCTCATCATCGTCATGGACGGAGGCCGGATCGTGGATATGGGTAAGCATGACGAGCTGCTGAAGACCAGCGAGATTTACCGAGAGGTCTATGAATCCCAGACGAAAGGAGCGATGGAATAATGCCTCCAGTGAGAATGCGCGGCGACGGCCGTATGGCAAAGAACCCCAAGCAGACCATTTCCCGGCTGCTGTCCTATATGACCCAGTACAAGGGCACCCTGGCGGTGGTGGGCGTGAGCGTTGTGTTCAGCGCGGTGGCGCAGGCAGCCAGCTCCGCCTCCCTGGGAACCCTGGTGGATGATTATATTACGCCCATGCTCTCTCAGAGCGTTCCGGATTTCGGCCCGCTTCTTCGGTTCCTGGGCATGATGGCCTGCGTGTATCTGGTGGGTCTGGTATGCGCCTTCTTCTGCAGCTATCTGATGGCGAAGGTCAGCCAGGGCACCCAGCGTTCCATCCGGGATCAGCTGTTCACCCACATGCAGACCCTGCCCATCCGCTATTTTGACACCCACCCGGCAGGCGACATCATGAGCCGCTACACCAGCGACATTGATACCCTCCGGCAGATGATTTCCCAGTCCATTCCTCAGTGCGCCTCTTCCGTGGTGACCCTGGCGGTGGTGCTCGTTACCATGATTATCACCTCCCCCATCCTGACGGTATTGCAGCTGATTACGGTGCTGGCGGTGGTGTTCGTCACCAAGCTCATCGCGGGCAAATCCGCCAGGTTCTTCATTGGCCAGCAGCGTTCCCTGGGCGCGGTGAACGGCTATGTGGAGGAAATGATCAACGGCCAGCGGGTGGTCAAGGTCTTTACCCACGAGGACGCGTGCAAGGAGCGGTTCGATGAGCTGAACGAGAAGCTCCGCAAGGACGCTTACCTTGCCAGTGCCTACTCCAACTGCATGGGTCCTCTGAACAACAACTTAGGTTATGCCCAGTACGCGATTCTTGCCATTGCGGGCGGTCTGCTGGCGGTGTACTCCGGCGGCAGCCTGCTGACCCTGGGCAAGCTTATCAGCTTCCTGACCCTGTCCCGTTCCTTCAACATGCCCATTTCCCAGGTGTCCAACCAGATCAACGCCATCGTCATGGCGCTGGCCGGTGCCGAGCGGATCTTCGAGCTGATGGACGAAAAGTCCGAGGAGGACGGGGGCTATGTCCGGCTGGTCAACGCAGAAATCGACGACCAGGGGAACATTACCGAAACCGACAAGCGTACCGGCCGCTGGGCCTGGAAGCATCCCCATAAGGCGGACGGCACCGTGACCTACACGGAGCTGAAGGGCGATATCACCATGACCGACGTGGACTTCGGCTATGTGCCGGAGAAAACGGTGCTCCATGACGTGACGCTGTATGCCCATCCCGGCGAGAAGATCGCCTTCGTGGGCGCCACCGGCGCGGGCAAAACCACCATTACGAACCTCCTCAACCGGTTCTATGACATTGCCGACGGCAAAATCCGTTACGACAACATCAACATCAATAAGATTGCCAAGCCCGACCTGCGCCGGTCTCTGGGTATGGTGCTCCAGGAGACCAACCTCTTTACCGGCACGGTGATGGACAACATCCGCTACGGCAAGCTGGACGCTACCGACGACGAGTGCATCCGGGCGGCAAAGCTTGCCAATGCCCACGACTTCATCACCCGCCTGCCCGAAGGGTATCAGACGGTGCTTACCGGCAACGGTGCCAGCCTTTCTCAGGGTCAGCGGCAGCTGATTGCCATTGCCCGGGCGGCAGTGGCGGATCCTCCGGTGATGATCCTGGACGAGGCCACCTCCTCCATCGATACCCGCACCGAGCGGCTGGTGCAGGACGGCATGGACGCGCTGATGCACGGCAGAACGGTTTTTGTCATTGCCCACCGGCTGAGTACCATCATGAATTCCGACTGCATTATGGTGCTGGATCACGGCCGGATCATTGAGCGGGGCAGCCACGATGAGCTGATCGCCCAGAAGGGCACCTACTACCGGCTCTATACCGGCGCGTTTGAGCTGGAATAAGGGCAGCCGCCCGTAAAACGGCATCCGTAAAAGCGCAGAAAAAGAATGCTGTCATCGCGAACCGGCCTGCGGATCGGTTCGCGATGACAGCATATTTCGTTTCTTATGCAGATGGGTAGGCGGTGCTTCCGAAGAAGGCAGCCTAAAGGGCTTCCGTAATCGTGCCGCCGCCGACGACCACGTCGCCGTCATAGAGCACCACCGCCTGGCCGGGAGTGACGGCTCGCTGCGGGCTGTCGAATTCCACCCGGGCAAAGCCCTTTTCCTCCGGATAGACCATGGCCGGCTGCTCGAACTGGCTGTGCCGGGTCTTGACCGTGACCTTCATAGGCTCTGTCAGGACTTCGAAGGGGTACCAGCACCAGTCGTTTGCCCGGAGAGCAGGGGAGAAGAGAGCTTCGTTGGGACCAACGGTGACGGTGTTCCGGGTCATGTCCTTGGCGCACACATACACCGGCGCGCCCATGGCAAGACCCAAATGCTTGCGCTGACCCTTGGTGTAGCAGGGCGTGCCCCGGTGATGGCCTACCACGTTGCCCTGCAGGTCCAGAAAATCTCCCTGAGGATAAACTTTTCCGGTGTACCGCTGCAAAAATTCCCCGTAATCTCCGCCGGGAACGAAGCAGATATCCTGACTGTCCCGCTTCCGGGCATTGACGAAGCCGTTTTCCGCCGCGATCTGCCGAACCTGGGTCTTGGTCAGGCCGCCCAGGGGAAACTGAATATGCGATAGCTGCTCCTGGCTCAGGCAGGCCAGGAAGTAGGTCTGATCCTTGGTCACATCCACTGCCTTACATAATAAATACCGGCCGGCCGCCTGACGGATCCGGGCATAGTGGCCGGAGACCACCCAGTCGCAGCCCAGCTCCAGGGCCCGGCGCAGGAGCCGGTCGAATTTGAGGTACCGGTTGCAGTCGATGCAGGGATTGGGGGTCAGACCCCGCTCATAGCTGTCTGCGAATCTGCGCATGACCTGCCGATCAAAATCCTCGGTAAAATTAAAGGCGTAGTGCCGGATGCCAAGCCTCATGGCCACTGCCCGGGCATCCTCCACATCCTCCAATGAGCAGCAGGTGCTTTCCTCCGTGGGGTTATCGTACAGGCGCATGGTGGCACCGATGCACTCGTAGCCAGAACGCTTCATAAGAAGGGCGGCCACCGAGCTGTCCACACCGCCGCTCATGCCGATGAGCGTGCGCATATTGTTCATAGGGATTCCTCCGCGAAACTGTTTTTTCTGATACTATTTCCTGATTAATCTTTGATTTTAGTCGGGAAGGCATCGCCTGACGGCACTGCCGGTTTTGTGATTTATAAGGAAAGAAATCACAAAACAAGTCTCATAGGAACGCCTTGCCCTTCGGGCAATTAAAATCTTTGGAACAGATTTTAATTGGAGTTCGGTATGAGTATATCAGTGCCTTCCGGGATTGTCAATGGGCGGTTTTCCGGAAAAGGGAAAGAAGTTACAGCCCGTATCCGGAATTTTTCAGGAATTTCCGGCAAAAATGACAAAATTCGACGTTAGCTTTTGCTATACTGGAGAGAGTTCTCATAAAGAAAAAAGTAGTAACAAAAATGTAATTATTTTCAAAAAAGCTATTGCAATTTGTAAACAGGTCTGTTATAATACCGTTACTTACATAAGAAACAAAGGAGTAAGAGCTTATGAAGAAGAGATTTGTATGCGCATTGCTGGCTCTCGTTCTGCTGGTTAGCCTGGTGCCCGTCACCTCCATGGCTGCTGACCAGAAGATCAGCGAAGCGGCGATCACGGTTCTGAAGCAGTTAACCACCTTTAAGAAGGAGTGCTACTATGTAGGAGGCTCCGAATACCGCATCGGCTACGGCACGGTATGTGAACAGAAGCATCACTTCGACTCCAACGGTGTGCCCAAGGCCAGTGAGAACAAGCACACCATCACCGAGAAGAAGGCGGATGCCGCCCTGCGTACATATCTTGCCGAGCTGGACAAGAAGGTCAACAGCTTTGCTTCCAGCAACAAGCTGTCCCTGACCCAGAACCAGCATGACGCGCTGGTGGTGTTCAGCCACGGCTACGGCACCTCCTGGATGTCCGGCACCGGCGCGCTGAAAACCGCCATCGTGAGCAAGGCCGGTGTCAATGAGCTGCTGAACGTCATGCGCAGCCTGAACGACAAGCAGTACAACCGCCATCAGGTGGAAGTGAACATGTACTGCAACGGCAAATACTCCAACACCATCCCCTCCAACTTTGCCAAGGTTACCTATGATGCCAACGGCGGCAAGATCGCCCAGGGCAACGGCGAGACCTACACCATGAGCTTCGATGCCTCCACCTCCGCCGATCACATCAGCGCGACCAACGGCAGCAACAAGCTTCTGGGCTGGTACACCGATCCCACCGGCGGCGAGTGGATGCCCAAGCTGAACGCTGACTGCGCGGGCAAGACCCTGTACGCCCACTGGCAGGTGGCCGACAACACCGGCGAGGATGCCAAGTACACCCTGAAGGTCAGCCAGCTGGCTTCCACCACGGTTTACATTGCCGCGGAGGTCAAGCCCACCGAGCTGAAGGACAGCAATGGCAAGACCGTCAAGGTCAGCGGCGAAGTGGAGATCACCAAGGACTGCCTGGACGCGAACGGCACCCGCTGGGGCTATGTGGAGTCCGTAGGCGGCTGGGTGAAGATTGCCACCCCCAAGGCCGGCACCGTTGCCGGCAACGTGATTGCCACCGCCACCGTCTCCTACAACGGCTACCTGAACGTCCGGGATACCGCTGGTACCGACGGCAAGATCGTGGGCGCGCTGGCCAAGAGTGCCACCGTGGACATTTACGAGATCAAGACCGTCAACGGCCACCGCTGGGGCAAGTGTGACAAGGGCTGGATCTGCCTGACCTACACGACCCTGAAGGAAGTCTCCGGCAAGACCATCACCGACACCGGTGCCAGTGCCTACGCCTTCACCGGTAAGGTTACCGCCGACGTGACCGTCTATGCCGCCCCCGGCGACGCCTCCGCCAAGGTTGCCCATAAGGACGCTCAGGGCAATATCTACGACTACGTTCCTCAGGATACCTCCATTACCATCAGCAGCCTGTCCATTGGCTCCTACGGTGCCCAGAAGGCCACCTGGGCCAAGATCACCTGGAAGAACCCCGAGAAGGACAAGAACGGCAAGGACACCACCGCCGTGCGCAGCGGCTGGATTCCCATCGCCATGACCGGCGACGCCGTGGGCGACGACAACGGCTTCTATGTGAATTTGGATCCCGTGATGTACACCGTGGTCAGCGACACCACCAACGTCCGTAAGAACGCCGGCGACGGCGCGGATCTGGCCTTCACCCTGAACAAGGGCGTAGAGGTTGAGGTCAGCAAGGTTCGCCTGGTGGGCGAGAATATCTGGGGCAAGATGACCGTGAAGTCGGCCGTCGAATCCGACAGCGTCGGCAGCAAGACCGGCTGGATCAATCTGGCCAGCAAGTATGTCAAGCGCACCCATGAAGTCAAGATTGAAGAAGATACCAAGGACAGCGACGACCATGACACCGGTCTGATCGCCACCGTCATCAACACCGATACCGTCAAGGTTCGGAAGACCGGCGCGCTGTACGGCGCGGTCATCGGCTCCCTGAACCGGGGTACCACCGTCCGGGTCTGGGAGGCCAGGAAGGATAAGTCCTGGTACAAGCTGGATACCAACCAGAACGGCACCTATGACTACAATGGCGACGGCTGGGTCTCTGCCAAGTATCTGGATGTCAAGGAAGGCACCATCGGCGGCAACAAGACCACCACGGACTCCAACGGCAACACCGTCACCACCGACGGCACCGGCACCGGCGTGGTTGCCAACACCTACTCCGGCGTGAACGTCCGCCAGGGCGCGGGCACCGGCTACGCCGCAGTCGGCAAGCTGCTGCCCGGCACCACCGTCCAGATTCTGGAGCTGGCCAACGGCGGCAAGTGGGGTCGCACCGATAAGGGCTGGGTCTGCATGGACTACATTACCATGGTTTCCTACAACCCCGCCTCCACCACGACCACCGATCCTTCCAAGGGCACTGCTGTGGACGATCTGGATAAGGTGGACAAGACTACCACCACTGCCGTCTACACCGGCAAGATCATCAACCCCGACGGCGTGACCGTCATGAAGGAGCCCATCAACTACGATCCCTCCGAGACGGATGCCATTGCCGAGAACACCGTCCGCACCCTGTCCAACGGTGCCGCCGTCACCATCCACGAGCTGGCTGAGGTGACCCGCACCATCAAGTCCGACGAGGACAGCTTCGGCGGCGATAAGACCTACACCACCATCACCTCTGTCACCTACTGGGCCCGTACCAACGACGGCTGGATCATCGACCCCGAGTCCAACATCCAGCTCACCGCTCTGGACGAGAAGGTGCACACCCTCACCGGCGCGGACACCCTGAAGGTTCGTAAGAGCGGCTCTCAGGATGCCGAGGTCATCGACGCGCTGAAGAAGGGCGACCAGGTCAGCGTCACGGCTCTGAACATCGAGAAGGACAAGGTCTGGGGTCGGATTGAAACCGATGAGGGCACCGGCTGGATCCGTCTGGACTACATGTCCGAGGGCAAGTACTATGTGGAGGAGACGAAGGCCACTACGCCGACCACTCCCTCCACGCCCAGCATCGGCAATACCGGCAACACCGGTACCGGCGGCTTCACCACCACCGGCTATAAGTACAAGGGCAAGGTCATCAACGCCAACACCGTCAATGTCCGTGCCACCGCCTCCACCTCCGCGAAGGTCACCACCCAGCTGAAGAACGGCGCGGCACTGGTCATCTACGAGACCACCATCGCCGAGAATATGGCCTGGGGTCGCTGCGACGCCGGCTGGATTTACCTGTACTATGTGGATCTGGATCCTGCTGGCAACAACGGCGCCGTGGATGCCCGTGTGGTCTACAACGACAACACCGTGGCCTACACCGACATCAATAAGACCGCCACTGCCGGCACCTACGCCAGAATGTCCGTTGTGGACATCTACGAGCAGGTGGGCAAGATGGTCAGAACCGACCTGGGCTGGGTCAGCACCGACGATCTGCTGTAACCGGAAAGCGGCTCACACAACCGATAACCCCACAGGGAAACCTGTGGGGTTATTTTGCTATGCAAAAGCATAGCAAAAATGAGGGGTGTGCCATTTCCTCGCCCCTGCGGGGCAACCGGAAATGATGCACAAAAACTTCACGCGCCGGCATGTGCGCATTTTCGCGGTGCAGCATTTGCGCATGAAGTTTTATGAGGGTATACTGTATAAAAATACAAATCAATCGGTACAAGGCCGAAAACCTTCGGAAAAAGCGAAGAACCGGCCATTTTCACTGGGAATGCCCCCTTCTGCCCGAAGCGGACGGCCATTCATCCCCGGAAAACCGGGAACCGAAGTCTCGAAAATCCTTTGTGAATAATGGCGGGAAACCCGCCGGTTTTCCCCAAAAAAACGGACATAGTTCCGAAAAGCTCCGGGATTTGGAAAAAGTAGGCTCCAGCCGTTGACAAATGGAGGCGAGGGGAGTATAATCCTGTATGATTACTCAATAACGACTGTATATTATACATGTGGAGGCTGCATATCATGAATAACAAGGAATCTATCAAGAAGATTGTCCTGGCTTACTCCGGCGGTCTGGACACTTCCATCATCATCCCCTGGCTGAAGGAAAACTACAATGATCCCGAGATCATCGCCGTGGCCGGCAACGTAGGCCAGGCCGACGAGCTGGAGGGTCTGGAGGCCAAGGCTCTGGCCACAGGTGCCAGCAAGCTGATCGTGGCCGACCTGGTGGACGAGATGGTGGAGGAGGTTATCATCCCCTCCGTGAAGATGGACGCCAAGTACGAGACCTATCTGCTGGGCACCGCCTTTGCCCGTCCCGTCATCGGCAAGAAGCTGGCGGAGATTGCCCTGGCTGAGGGTGCCGACGCCATTTGCCACGGCGCCACCGGCAAGGGCAACGACCAGGTTCGGTTCGAGCTGGCCATCAAGCGGTTCGCCCCCAACATCAAGATCATCGCTCCCTGGAGAGAGTGGAACATCAAGTCCCGGGACGAGGAGATCGACTACGCCGAGGCCCATCATGTGCCCCTGAAGATCAGCCGGGAGACCAACTACTCCAAGGATAAGAACCTGTGGCACCTGAGTCACGAGGGGCTGGATCTGGAGGATCCCGCCAACGAGCCCAACTACGACAAGCCCGGTTTCCTGGAGATGGGCGTGTCTCCCATGCAGGCTCCCGACGTTCCCACCTATGTGACCATCGACTTTGAGGCCGGCGCGCCCGTGGCCGTGGACGGCGAGAAGATGAAGGCCTCCAAGATCATCGAGAAGCTGAATAAATTGGGCGGTGCCAACGGCATCGGCATCATCGACATCGTGGAGAACCGGCTGGTGGGCATGAAGGATCGGGGCGTGTACGAGACCCCCGGCGGCACCATCCTGTACTTCGCCCACGAGCAGCTGGAAATGCTCACCGTGGACAAGGACACCCTGCATGTCAAGCAGAAGCTGGCCGTGGACTACGCCGACCTCATTTACAACGGCAAGTGGTATTCTCCCCTCCAGGAGGCTCTGACCGCCTTTGCCAACGAGAGCAACAAGTACGTCACCGGCTCCGTGAAGCTGAAGCTCTACAAGGGCAACATCATCCCCGCCGGCACCACCTCTCCCTACTCCCTGTATTCCGAGAATCTGGTGACCTTCGGCGAGAGCGACTACGACCAGAACCAGGCCGCCGGCTTCATTAACCTCTGGGGTCTGCCCACCAAGGTGCAGGCACTGCGGGAGCAGGGAAAACTTTGATTTTTGGGAAGCTTTCCTGACGCTTTGAAAGAGGCGTTTCATAGAGAATAACACTGCGATGCTGAATGCGAAGCCCGGGGCATTGTGCCCCGGAAACGCATTTGGCATTTCGCATTACAAAGAAAGAACTACGAGGACAGGATTATGGAAAAAATGTGGGCCGGACGAACCTCCGGCAAAACCG
>ERZ808240.3762-NODE-3762-length-14317-cov-28.870846_pt1 | contig 14317 bp, 15 predicted proteins | sample MGYA00521084_ERZ808240 | MGnify/ENA primary metagenome ERZ808240 (study PRJEB31516, sample SAMN03275571) | gut metagenome | biome: mammalia-associated habitat; material: feces | host: Papio cynocephalus | place: Kenya | collected 2012-08-06 ... | reverse complement strand
AGCACTAACAGAAATTGACTTGCCAACGCCAAGAATTTCGCTTACATTTGCAGGCATATAAACTGCTGAGCCGGCAATAAGAGCCAAACTTGAAATAAATGCGAGCTGTTTTTTAAGGTTGATTGACTTTTTCATGAATAAATCCCTCCGTGAATTAAAAATTTTTTTAAATTTCCTTACAGTTTTAAGTTAAAACTGTGCAAAACATAAATAAAACCTACATCAAATCAGTAAATTTATATAATTCATTGAATTTGATATCATTATATTACCACAACGCAATATGAATGTCAAGGGCTAAAATGACATTTTTACATATTTCACAAATATTTTTTCATTTTTTATACAACATTTCAAAAAGAACTATAAAATTTTACCCATGTTATGCATTTTGACAGTAATTAATCAGCTTTCAGACACTGCTGTATCAGAAGTCTGTGATGAAAAATCAGATATTTCGTTTATTATGGAATCGATGTCAGTATTTTCAGATTTGGTGAATTCAATATTTTTGCCATATCCATTGAATGTAATCTCAGAGCCGTCATTGCTGATACCCCATTCATAGTATGCACTAAGAGTATTGTCATTGCCGAAAAAGTATATATTTTTGTCATCAATGCCCCAGATTCCGTCAGAATTTATAAAGCTTCCATCGGTTTCAGAACCGCTGAATATTGCTTTAAGAGGTGTACAGTTTAACATATACATTGAAGTTTCATTTTTCTGAATCCATACAGAATCATCAGAGATAACTCCTGCAAATTCTGCGGCAGATTTAAGGCTGTCCGCTGAACTGCTGATATTTTCATATGTATAATCCTCTGTCGGAGCAAGAACCACATCATTGAAATCAATAAACACAGTTTCGCCGTCCATAGCAGTTGTAAGAGTATAAAGACCGGCTTCATCGGTTTTTTCCTCATCATTGAATATATAAAGTTCGCTGTCATTAAGAGTCCAGTAGCCCTCTGTATTGGAAGTTTCGCCATTTTCAACAGCAGTGAGTGAAATTTTGTCATCAAGAAAAGCTACTGCATAAGTATTTTCTGAATTTGTGCCGAACCAGCATTTTTTATTAACCATGCTGCCGAATTCGTCATTTTCAGAATTTTCTGCGGTAGTTTCTCTGGAAGTTTCTGTATTTTCAACAGATGAATTTTCAGTCTCGGAACTGCTGTCATTATTTTTTTCGCAGCCTGCAAATGCGGCACATACGGCGATTGCTGAAAGCAAGGCAATAAATTTTTTCTTCATAATGAATATCTCCTTTTATATATAAAAATTTTATGGAAATCATTATATCATAATTTCTACAGTTTTACAATACAAAAGGAGATATCTTTTCATGATATCTCCGATTTGTAACAATTTATAACTAAACTGCAATATATTCAGCACTTGCATATCCGGTAATTCCGTTATAGCTGATAACATACCACGGACTGTCCTCACCATAAAAAACGCCGTAAACAGTAACCATTGCATCAGCCGGAGCAGAACCGATTATTCTTCCTTCAAGTGACGGATATGAGCGTATATTAAGCCCTGAACCGTCAGTAACCACTATCCCCTGTCTTACAGCACCGGCTTCAATGAAAGGTATTCCGAAATAGTCGCATAATGACTGGACAAGATTTTTAGCTATTGAATTAAGATTTGTTCTTATCCAGAGTTCATCTTCATAATTGTCATGATATCCGAGTTCAGCAAGAACGGCAACAGCTCTTGTTCTTAAAACCTCCCCGAGATTGTATGTCGGCAAAGCTCTTGACCTTGAAGGCAGAGGGTAAATATTTTCGAGATTATTTGCGATAATGACGGCAAGTCTTTCGCTGTCATCATCTTCCGGAGCATAATATATGTCGATTCCTCTTAATTTTCCGGCAAATTCTCCACCGCCTGCATTTGTATGGAGAGCAAGATGAACGTCATAATAGCCTGAATTTGAATCAGCGATAGCACCGACTGCCCCTCTGTCAGGGTCATTTCTTACATATTTTATGCCGCTTGACCTTAAATAAGGCTCCATTCTGTCAGCAAGCATATTCATATATAGTTCTTCATTTCCCTCTGTAACATAGTTATTAAATTCCTGAGTTGAAGGACTTAAAAAAACTGTAGGCATAAACAACTCTCCTTTCAGTTTATGATATGCAGGAGATTAAGATGATGTGAAAAGAGGATATACTATTATAATAGTATATCCTCTGTTTTTTTGTCAGTCATTAGGTGTATTATGGAATCTTCCGTCAATTTCCTGAGTTTTTACAACATTTATAAATGAATGCTTGTCCACAGCTCTTATAAGCGGTATCAGACGTTTTCTTGCTTCAGTATTAATAACTGAATATATCAAAGTTCTTTCTTTCTGCTCATAACAGCCTATTCCTTTAAAAAGAGTCGCATCATGGTTGGTAGTTTCCTTAATTATTTTATAAATTTCCTCAGATTTATCTGAAATAATGAATAAAGTTTCTTTTTTATATCTTTTATAGAGCATATTTATTATCTGAGTACTGCAAAACTGATAAATTATTGAATATAAAGCGATTTCCCATTCAAAAAGTGCCCCTGCAAGAACAAGAATTATAACATTTCCCATAAGAATATAGTTCCATGAGTCAATTCCCTTCTGTTCTGACATGAAAATGCTTATAAAATCAGTTCCGCCTGTCGTAGTTCCTGCATTAAGGCATATACTTATTGCAAAACCGTTGATAATTCCTCCAAAAACGCTTATAAGCAGAATATCTTCCGTAAATGAGTATGAAGGAAGTATATCAACAAAAATACTTGAAAGAACTATATGTATAATCGAATAAAGCGTAAATTTTTTGCCTATGAATCTGAACCCGATATAGACAGGAAATATATTGAGAAGCACATTAAGCAACGTATACGGAACATTTATATTGAAATAAACAGACATTATATTCTGGATAAGCAGTGAAATTCCTGCAAATCCTCCGGGGAGCAGTCCGGCAGTTTTTGCAAAGCATCTGAGATTGAATGCATAAAGCAGTGATGATACAATAACCGCCGCAATTCTTAATAATTCAAATAATTCAGGATGTTTTGATTTCAATGTTTTAAACATAATATCCGCCTCCTATACCGATAATTTTATTTAATTATATCATTTTATGATATTCAAGTCAACTAAAAAAATAAAAACACTTGAATTGCAATATTATGTATGATATAATATAATAAAATAAAAAAAGAAAGGAATTATCAGATATGAAAAAAGCAATCGCATTATCCGCCGCATTATCAGTATTTGCTTCAATGTCAGCCATAGCTGTATCCGCTGAATCATCAGAAGCTGTCCCTGCAAATGTGGAATCAGCAGTCTATGAACAGCTTTTCAACCAGTATCAATGTGATGCCAATGAAGATGGCGTTATCACAGATGAGGAATTGAAAGCACTTCAAAGCATACGTCTTTCACTTGACGGAGTTACAGATATATCATGGCTTAAAGATATGACAAATCTTACATATGTATACCTGTCAGGCGGAGAAATAAAAGATGTTTCAGTCCTTGCAGAAGTTCCGAACCTTAAAAACATATATCTTGACAATGTTCCGATAACTGATATATCATGGCTCAAGGGCATGAATCTTGAAACAGTACGTTTAAATGATATGAATAAGATAACCCTTAAACAGCGTATTGATGTATCAAAATTCAATGATATATCCATGAAACGTGGATATTCAGAACTTGCCGGAGCATTTCCGATAGGACTTTTTGATGACTATACAACTGAAATCCATATTGAAAACCCTGAAACAGTTGTATTTGACGTTTCATCAGCATATTCCAGTGATGACGGAGGTTCATATCTTATAAACCAGACATCAGCTCCTGTTTATGCAAAAAATGCAGGCTCAACGGGATACTATATAACAATTAACGGTGAAAAAGTATTTTCAGGAACTATCAATGTTGAAGAAATATCTCCTTTGAATATGGAACATATCAATAAGGACACTGAATATTCGTCTGAACGTTTGCAGTCGGAATATTACAGCAGCAAGCCTGTAATTCTCAATGACGGCACTCTTTATGCAATAAATGACGGAAAACTTGAAATCTGTGAACATAATGTTTCTGATTATAAAACAGGATACTATACAGATAAAGATGGCAGTTATGTATCAAGTGACATAGTTCTGCTTGATGACGGAACTGTTAAAGTAAATGGTCAGACTGTTGCTTCCGATGCTGCTGAAATCGGAAAAAACCGCTTTATTTCAAATGACGGGAAGTTATACTATTTTAAAGATGAAAACGGACAGATAAAAGCTGATTATGCAGTTTCAGACTGCAAGAGCTTTATAAGCACAACAAATTATTATTACCTCTCATCAGACGGAGAAGTAATGCTGATTTCAGAAAACAACGGCTCATATTCAACATACAGCACAGGAATCAAAAACCCGATTTCATCACATAATGATTATTTTGTTGATGAAAATAAAATACTCTGGGAAGTAAAAAGAAATAAAAATTCTGCTCCGACAGTTACTAAAAAAGCCGAAGATGCGGTATTTGTAGGCTATCGCTCATACAGCGGCGGAACTGTTTACGGCTGTGTGCATATCGCAAGTGACGGCACTGCATACAGAGTCGGAACAACACAGAAAGTAACCTTATGTGATGATGAATACACTAAACCATATATAAAATCAGGATATTTCTTTGATGATTCAGCAACTGTAAATTCAGCACTCAGCAAATCGAATTATCATATTACATCTGATAATGTCCTTACTCTTTTATATTCAGGTGAAACACATGAAATTGCAGATGTTGCCGATTATATAGGATATGATTATGACAATGATTCAAAAAGCATTACAATATACTATATATGTACAGATAATTCTGTATGCAGCTATTCAATGCCTGAAAACAAATACTCTCTTATGACTGCTGAAATTCCTGATGAAAATATTCCGGGAGATATCAATGATGACGGAACTTTCAATATACTGGACATTACGCAGATGAAACAGTATATTCTCAATGGACTCCAGCCGCAGGAACTCAAAAATGCAGATATGAATAATGATAATATTTCAGATATATCTGATTTTGTCATAATGAAAAACAATATTATTAAATAGTATAAATGCGTTCGGATTAAAAAAAATCCGGACGCATTCTTTTATTTATTTTACCGGTTATAAAACCATTCAAAGCACCTGTTAATATTCCGGATATAATCAGATAAGGCAGATATGAAAATACTGCCGTTGAACCGAGTACTAAATATGCGGCAGATATCTGACCGATATTATGAAAAATTCCTCCGCCTATGCTTGATGGTATTTCCTTTGAAGATATCTTTTTTATTGTTATCATTGCCGCAAAGCTTAAAAAGCCTCCTGCGGCACTGTATATCAGCGAAACAGCATTTCCGAAAAAAAGAGCATTCAGAACAAGTCTTGCGGATAATATCATAAGAGTTTCAGATTTTTTAAGATTAAAGACTGAAAAAAGTATGATTATATTGGCAAATCCTATTTTTATTCCCGGAATTGACGGAACAAGAGGAGGAATAATAGCCTCAATCCAGCTTAAAATAAAAGCAATTGCCAGAAGCACAGATAAATATGCAAGTTTAAGAGTTTTATTCAAGAGATTTTCTCCTTTTTATCGTATTGTTATTATAACTTTTGCCGGAAGACATACTATATTTTCATTACTCATTGAAATTTCTCCTTTTTTAACGCATATTTTATCCGGACATTCTGATGAAACTACTTTTATACTGCCGTTTTTGCATTCAACTTCAAGAATAATATTGTTATCTCCATGAATTTTCATAGTATTGGATTTATTTATGTCAAGTTCATATAATTTTTCTCCGCATACACTTATTTCAGCATATTTTCCTTTATATGAATGAGTTTTTGAAACAGCAATCCATATCAGGCATATCAGAATTATAATAAAAATCATTATTTTCCCATAATATTTTTTCATATCATTGCTCCCTGTTTATTATTGAAAATTCTGAATCATCATTAATATGTATACAGTCAGCAAGTCCCTGAGTAATGAATATATCAGAATTATCATCAATCATGACTGCTTCAAAATCCGTATTATTCTGATAATATTCCGAAGCTTTTTCAGCTCCCATAACAAAAAGAGCTGTTGAAAGAGCATCACAGACTGCGGCTGATTTTCCGATTATTGTTACTGAAACAAGTCCGCTGTCTGCCGGATATCCGTTTTCAGGGTTTAAAATGTGCCAGTATCTGTTTCCGTTTTCGTCAGTAAAATATCTCTCATAATTTCCCGAAGTAACAACCGCACAGTCCGATATATCAACGGTACAGATATTTTTTTCAGGAGCATATGGGTCTGCAATACCGATATTCCAGTCAGAGCCATCAGGTTTTGAACCAACAGCAGCAATATTTCCGCCAAGGTTAATAATTCCGCTTTCTATGGAATTTTCTCTGAATATTTCAGCAATGCGGTCTGCTGCATAGCCTTTTGCTACTGAACCGAGGTCTGTCTGCATATTTTCAGGAATTGTAATGATATTGCCGTCAATATTAATTTTTTTATAGTCAACCAGTTCAAGAAGTTCTGAAATTTTTCTGCTGTCGGGAATTTTATAGTCAGAACCGGTAAATCCCCATTCTTTCAGAACAGGATATATGGTTATATCAAGGTTTCCGTCTGTTTTTCTGCACATATCAAGAGCAAAATTCATGATATCAACAGTATCATCACTGATTTTTACAGGTTTGCCATGAGAATTATTTATTTTTGATATATCGCTTTCAGAATCAGTTACGGAAAACAGTTTTTCAAGCTGACGGATTTTTTCTGCTGAAAGGTTCACTGCATCTTCAGCTTTTTCACCATATGCTTTAACAGTCATAAATGTATCCATCGCAAAAATATCCCTCTGAGCTGATTTTTCCTCGTTCAAAGAACATGAGCAGAGAAAAACAGCTGATATCAGAACATATAAAATTCTTTTCATTAAAAAAACTCCATTATAAAAAGTTATATACTATATAATAAATATTAACCTTTTTCAGAATTATTGTCAATGCCGGATATATTGTCACCCTGAAATTTTAAAATAGTTGACATTTGTTATTCTGTATGATATAATAAAAAAAACAATTATTCAGGAGGGCATTTCATATGCAGAAATTAAAAATCAGGGACATGACTTTGATGGCAATGTTTACCGCACTGTCGGCAATAGGAGCTTTTATCAAGATACCTACACCATTAGTACCATTCACATTGCAGACAATGTTTACCTGTATGGCAGGACTTATTCTCGGAAAGAAAAAAGGCGGATTAAGCGTTGCATTGTATGTAATTCTCGGACTTGTCGGACTTCCGATATTCACAAAGGGCGGAGGGCCTCAGTACATATTTGAAACAACATTCGGATATCTTATAGGCTTTGCAGTAGGTGCATATGTAACAGGAGCAATTGCTCATGCAAAAGAAAACCCATCACTTAAAAGGCTCATATGTGCCGCAATGGTAAACCTTGTTATAGTGTATGCATTTGGCAGTGTGTACGGATATATAATCCTCAACTATGTAAATCATGTACAGTATGGTGCAGTGCAGGTTCTTATGGCTTTTGCACTTCCATTTATACCGGCAGATGTTGTAACCTCACTTTTTGCGGCAATACTCGCAAAGAAACTGCTTCCTGTTCTTGAAAAGCAGTTCAGTCTTTCATACTAAATAATTCGATAATGAAATTTTATGATTGAAAATATGGGATTTTCAATACATTTTGTAGGGGCGACCATTGGTCGCCCGTTGTGACATACTGTAAACCGAGCGGGCGACCAATGGTCGCCCCTACAGAAATAATTCATCGAATTGGCGTTAAAATAATATATTTCTTCAGGGGCGACCACTCATCGCCCCTTATGATTTTTCATGAAATCATTTGTAAACAAAGTGAAATAATCTGTAATAATTATGTTGTTGAAAAAAAGATAATATATAGTATAATGTTAATCATAGATAAATAAAAATGTGTAGAAAAATAACGCCGGTTCTTAAAAAAGAAAAGGCGTTATTTTTTTTATATCAGTCAAATAATTTTTTAAGCTGGAGCAAAGCCTCTGCATCACCGTCAATAATTATTTTTTTGCCTGCAAGAGCATCATCAATACTGAGTTTGCCTGAAAGAATACTGTCAAGAGTAGTCTTATTGAGGTTTACAGAAGCATCACGGTCATTATATTCATAAGGTTCAACGGAAAGTTTTCCATTAAGAACCTCTACATAAAGAACTCCTGAAGCTCTTCCGGTAAGGTTTACCTGTACAGCGAATTTATAAGGCAAATCGCTCAAATCTCTTTTTGAAAGCACCTTTCTTGCTTTAGAAATAATATCAGAACTCATAAATTTCAATCCTTTCAGTTTACAAGAGTATATTCAAGATTTTCCCACAGAAGGTCAGAACCGATATCTGTTCCGTCAGGAAGCAGTGCCATAGCAACAAGAATAGTATCTTCAGTTTTTATATCTGTACGGAACAGAACTGCATAATCGCCGGTGATATCCTTCACTTTGTATGAATACGTCATTTTCCTAACTCTCCTTTATAAAAAAATACTGTATATAACGCCAATGCGACAATAAAATTTTTTATGATTGAAAAATATGAAATTTTCTTTATATTTTGTAGGAGCGACCGTTTGTCGCCCGTTAGATTCATCGAAATTTCAGGCGGGCGACCAATGGTCGCCCCTACATAAACAATTCATCGAATTGACGTTATATAAATTTTAACATCATATTTAATATTAGTCAAGTTTATCACAGCTTTTTATTTTTTATCATACAATATTATTAATGAAATCAGGAAAAGGAGAATGATTTTTATATGATTACCACAATTATTTCTCTTGTACTGCTTATAATTGCATTTTTTCTGATAAGTGCAGTAATATTTCAGCCGTATTATGAGATGAAAAGCAAGGCATCTGTTTTTATTCCTGCAAGGAAAGGCGATATTGAAAGCATTGAAACAGATATAAGGACAGTTATGAATGATGTAAGGAAAAATTACAAGAGAACTGTCCGCAGAGTTTACATTGTAAATATTGACAATGATATCGGAATAGCCGAAATGTCACGCAGACTTTGCGGTGAATACGATAATCTTTCAGTATGCGGGAAATCGGATATATTAAAAATTATTGACGAATAGAAAAAGTGGATTGCTTTTTATTTAAAAAAAAGCTATAATAGTATTGTGTATAAAAGGAGTGAAAAAAGTGGAGGAAGAACTGATTGAAATAACAGGCACGGTTGAAAACGTACTGTTTAAAAATGAAAGCAATGGCTATATAGTTTTTGATATTAATTCAGATAATGAACTTATAACCGTAGTCGGTGAACTGGGTGATATCGATGAAAATGAGAAATTAAGACTCCGTGGCAGCTATAAAAATCATTATAAATTCGGAAATCAGTTCTGTGCGGAATATGTGGAATTTATTCTCCCATCGGTATCATCCGAAATACTTGAATATCTTTCAGGCGGAATAATCAAGGGTATAAATAAATCACTTGCTAAAAAAATAGTTAAGGAATTCGGCGAAAAAACTCTTGATATAATTGAAAATGACCCTGAAAAGCTTACAATAATCAAAGGCATACCTATAGGAAAGGCTATGGATATATCAAAGGAATTCAACAAAATTGTCCATATAAAACGCCTTACCGGAAACCTCGGTGAACTCGGCATAAAACCGAAATATACACTCAGAATATTTAAAAAATGGCAGTATGACAGCATTAAAATGCTTAAAGACAATCCATACAGATTATGCGACAAGGATATCGGCATAAGTTTTATTAAAGCTGAACAGATTGCTAAAAATGTAGGCATAGCCTCTGATTCTCCTAAAAGAATAAGTGCAGGAATAAGATATGTTCTTGAAGTAAATGCTGAAAACGGTCATACCTGTCTTCCACTTGAACAGCTTGAAAAACTCTCCTGCAATTATCTTGAAATAGGCGGCAAGGATTTCTATAATTCATATAATTCAGAAATAGAACAGGAAAATATTTTTGAATATGAAAAAAACAACCGTACATTTATATATCTTGAAGAATATTATCATGCTGAAAAATATATTGCCGACAGACTCGCAGCTCTCAAATCAATAAGCAGACGTGCCGCCCATGATTACAGCAGACTAATTGATATTGAAGAACAATCAAGCGGTATCAGTTATCATGAAATACAGCGTCAGGCAATATCCGAAGCTCTCTCAAAGGGTATCATGATTCTTACAGGAGGCCCCGGAACAGGTAAAACAACTACTCTTAATGCCATAATCTCAATATATGAAAGCAAGGGCGACAGAGTAATGATTACTGCTCCGACAGGACGTGCCGCAAAAAGAATTTCAGAACTTACAGGTCATGATGCAAGAACTATACACCGTATGCTTGAGGTTGAGTTTGATTCAGCCGGAAATATGAAATTTGTGCATAACGAAAAAAATCCTCTTGAATGCGATGTTATGGTAATTGACGAAATGTCAATGATAGATGTGCAGCTTTTTTCAGACCTTCTTAAAGCACTCCGTGTAACCTGCCGTATAGTAATGGTTGGCGACAGTGACCAGCTTCCATCTGTAAGAGCTGGAAATGTTTTAAAAGACCTTATCGAAAGTGCAAGGATTCCGGTTGTATGCCTTAAAGAAATATTCAGACAGTCAGAACAAAGCTGTATAATAACAAATGCTCATAAGATTATAAACGGAATATATCCGGATATCAAACAGAAAAACAATGATTTTTTCTTTTTTCAGCGTATGGATTCAGAATCCGCCTCTGAACTGGTTATCAGCCTTTATGCAGAAAGACTTCCCAAAGCATATAATTATTCAATATTTGATGATATACAGATTCTTTCACCGTCAAGAAAAGGTTTTCTCGGAACTGTTGAACTCAATAAAAAAATCCAGCAGACTGTAAATCCGAAACAGTATAATGTAAAGGAAGTACATTCACTGCTTTATACATTCCGTGAAGGCGACAAGGTAATGCAGATTAAAAATAACTATGATATACAGTGGACAAAGGACGATGACGAAAAGGGTGCAGGTATCTATAACGGGGATATAGGAAAAATTCTCAGCATAAACACCCGTTCCCGTGAAGCAAAAATACTTTTTGATGACAAGCTTGCTTCATATAATATTGACCAGCTTGACCAGCTCGAACTTGCTTATGCTGTAACTATCCATAAAAGTCAGGGAAGCGAATTTCCGGCAGTAATTATACCTGTGCTTGAAGGATTTGACAAGCTTTATTACAGAAATCTGCTTTATACCGGAGTTACAAGAGCAAGAAAGCTCCTTATAATAGTAGGCTCACAGCTTGAAGTATACAGAATGGTTGACAATAACCGCCGTACTTTAAGATATACCTGTCTTAAGGATATGATTGAAAATGAAATTGATTTCTGAAAATCTTAAAAAAATTATTCTTGATATATTTTATCCGAACAGATGTCCATGCTGTAATGGATTTATCAGATGGAACGAAATAATCTGCGATAAATGCGTATCTGATATTGAAGAAATGGAAAATCCTGATTTCTGTCCATTATGCGGCAGAAATCCATGTATCTGTGATTCAGGTCTTTTCTATGACAGAGCATTTGTTTATAAACCATATGACGGAGCAATAAGAAACGGCGTAATTTCAATGAAACGTGGCAATAATACAAATTTTGCTGAATATGCAGGAGAAAAGCTTGCCGCAATGCTTGAAAGCTGTCAGGATATTGACTGTATAATCCCCGTTCCTATGTCTGCCGCAAAAAAACGTTCAAGAGGATATAATCAGGCTGAACTTATATCAGATAAAATTTCTGAAATACTCGGGATTCCGGTAAGGAATGATATTCTTTTCATGATATACAGCAAAAAGGAACAACATTCAAAAAATGCAAAACAACGAGCTGAAATTAAAAATTATCTGGAAATCAACGAAAACGCTGACCTTTCAGAAATGAAAATAATAATATGCGATGATGTTATTACAACTTCATCTACTGTAAATGCCTGTGCTGAACTCCTTAAATCAAAGGGGGCAGCAGAGGTTACCGCTGTACTTGCATCAGGTACAGTACTGAAGATATAATTTAAAGGGAGAAATTTATGGATATCGGTATTGATTTGGGTACTGCAAATATAGTTATGACAACCGGCAGAAAAGGCGTTGTCATCAATGAAGCTTCAGTTGTTGCATACAATAAAAAAAGACATTGTATTATGGCAGTGGGAAATAATGCTGAATCCATGACAGGACGCTCACCGGATTATGTAAGCCTTTTAAGACCTGTTGAGGGCGGTGTTATTTCCGATGATGTGATGACAAGAATTATAATCCGTGAATTTCTTCTTAAAATCAGCAGAAAACAGCTTATAAGACCAAGAGTTATAATCTGCATACCATCATCAATAACTGATGTTGAAAGCCGTGCCGTTATTGATGCGGCTCTCGGTGCAGGTTCAAGAAAAGTATTTCTGATACAGGAACCTATTGCCGCTATGCTCGGTGCAGGTGAGGATATATCTCTCCCCTGCGGAAATCTTGTAATTGATATCGGCGGCGGAACTACTGATATAGCTGTAATCTCACTCAACGGAATAGTAAATTCAAATTCAGTCAGAACAGCCGGAAATACTCTCGATAAGGCGATAATGCGTTACATATTCAACCGCTATAAAGTTCTTATCGGTGAAAAAACTGCTGAATATGCAAAAATTCATCTTGCAAATGTATATAATCCTGACAGCAAAAGAACTATGCTTATAGGCGGAAAAAATGCCGCAAACGGTCTGCCTGAACAGATACGAATCAGCGAACAGGATATTTTCTATGCTGTAAAAGATGATGTGAATGATATAATAAATGCTGTAATTCCCGTACTTGAAAAAACTCCTCCCGAACTCGCAGGAGATGTTTACAGAAAAGGTGCATTGCTTACCGGCGGCGGTGCATTGCTCAAAGGAATAGACAGCCTTATTTACAAACAGCTTGGAATAAAATGCCGTATTGCTGATGATGCTGTAACCTGTGCCGCAAAAGGTACCGGAAAAGCATTCAGAATACTTGATAATCTGCTTGACGGATTTGAATATATATCATTCTATAAATATAAACATTAAAAAATCCCTTTTATCAAGGGATTTTGATGATTATTTTCTGCAATTTGTTCATTCGATATCAAAATTTTATGATTGAAAATATGGGATTTTCCATTTGTAGGGGCGACCATTGGTCGCCCGCCGGATTATGGTTAAACAATAGATTCGATATTTGTTTTCTGTATGGAAAATCATTGGTTATCAGCATGAAATTCTGGTAACTGCAACGGGCGACCAATGGTCGCCCCTACAAAACGAATTTAATTTCAGATAAACGAATCACAAAAATGACCATCGAATTGGCGTTAATATTAATATTCAACACCATAAGTTTTTCTGTATTCAATCATCTTGTCAAGATATTCTCTGCCTTCAATGATTCCGTTTCTTATTGCATCGATAATATCATTTATAGTAACTATCGGATAGATTGAAATGCCAAATTCATTTTTAACTTCCTGAACTGCTGAAAGTTCGCCTTTACCCTTTTCCATTCTGTCAACTGAAATTATCATTCCTGTGATATCAACATCAGCATTTGCTTTAAGTATCGGAAGAACCTGTCTTATAGCAGTTCCGGCAGTAATAACATCTTCAATTATAACAACCTTTTCGCCGTCAGTAAGTTTTTTACCTACGATAACGCCGCCTTCGCCATGGTCTTTGGCTTCCTTGCGGTCGAAACAGTAGTTGACATCAATATCATACTTATTATAAAGAGCAATGCTGCAAGCTACAGCAAGCGGAATACCCTTATATGCAGGGCCGAACAGAGTTTCAGCTTCAACATTATTTTCCTTTATGCATTCAGCATAGTATTCACCGAGCTTTGCAAGCTGAGCACCTGTTTTATAGTTTCCTGTATTGACAAAGTAAGGAGCTTTTCTGCCGCTTTTAAGAGTAAAATCTCCGAATGTGAGAACTCCGCATTCTGTCATAAATTTAATAAAACTTTCCTTGTAAGTCATTTTTAATATACCTCCATTTTTTATATGTATCAGAATTAATTATCTGTTTTAATCTGTAGGGGCGAACTTATAAATTCTAAAACTTTAAGATTGCCACAAATTCAGCAAACTAACGTTTGCTCAAACTTTTTTCAAAAAAAGTTTGACAAAAA
>ERZ808240.3760-NODE-3760-length-14320-cov-2.714967_pt1 | contig 14320 bp, 15 predicted proteins | sample MGYA00521084_ERZ808240 | MGnify/ENA primary metagenome ERZ808240 (study PRJEB31516, sample SAMN03275571) | gut metagenome | biome: mammalia-associated habitat; material: feces | host: Papio cynocephalus | place: Kenya | collected 2012-08-06 ... | reverse complement strand
CTTGTTACATCCGGCTCGTGTCCGACGGCAGAGATGACAGGCAGCTCGGATTCATATATTGCCCTTGCAACGCGCTCGTCGTTAAATGCCCACAGATCCTCTATCGAGCCGCCGCCGCGGCCGGTTATTATGAGATCCGCGACCTTGTGGCGGTTTGCATAGCGTATTGCGCCGACTATTTCCGGCGGTGCTTCAACGCCCTGGACCCGAACCGGCAGCAAAACGACCTTCGTCATGCTCCAACGAGTGCCGAGTATACGGATCATATCGTGAACGGCCGCGCCTGCCGATGAGGTTATGATGGCTATCTTTTCGGGAAACTGCGGAAGCGGCTTTTTATGCGCCGGGTCAAACAATCCCTCGGCAGCAAGCTTTGCCTTAAGCTGCTCGTAGGCTATCTGAAGATCGCCCGTTCCCTCGGGAATGAGGTCGGTGCAGTAAAGCTGATATGCTCCGTCGCGCGGAAACACCGACACACGCCCAAAAGCAGTGACACCCATTCCGCTTTCGGGACGAAATCGCAGCTTGGATGCACTGCTTTTAAACATAACACAGCGAAGACTGCTCTCGGCATCCTTGAGCGTAAAATAGTGATGCCCCGACGGATATATCTTGTAGTTTGATAATTCGCCGCGCACACAGACCTTGCTAAGAGTGGGTTCGCCGTCTATAAGCGTTTTAATTATCTGGTTAAGCTCGGATACTGTAAGGGTCTCCTGATTCATCACACCGTCTCCGTAACAGCCTCAGCCACCGCTTCGGAGCTTACTGTATCGGCAGGCTCTCCGCGCATTATGCCGCCGAGAATGCCGTTTATAAACGACACAGTCTCCGGCTCATCATAGCCCTTTGCAAGCTCGATTGCCTCGTTTATTGCAGTGCCTGACGGGATATCGTCCATATACATTATCTCGCTCACTGCGCAGCGCAGGATAGCTATCGCTGTTTTCGACATTCGCTCCGGCTTCCAGCCCTGGGCGTATTTTTCGATGAGCTTGTCTGTCTGAATACGGTAGTCATAGACAGTCTTGACAAGGCGCGAGATATACTCGCGCTGCTTCTTTTCGGGGTACTCGGCAAACAGCTCGTTTTCCTCTGCGAGAGTATCATAGTACTCTTTGCCGAAAAACTGATCAAGCAGCTCGTCAACGGGCTTTTCGCTTGCGCATGCGTAAAAGCTGAGCTGCACCGCTATTTCTCTGGCGGTAGTTCTTTTCATTTCCAAATACCTCGTATCTTACTTTTCAAACGCAACGCCCGAGACGTGAACGTTTATCTCGGCCTTCTCGACACCCGTGACAGCCTGAACTACCTCGCCGACGGAGTTCTGAACGTTGCGCGCGACATTAACGATATTGCAGCCGTAGCGAACGAGGATGATAACATCGACCTTTACTGTGTCGTCTATTATCTGAACGGTAATTCCCTTGGACATGGTCTTAATGCCGATAAGCTCCGCGATTTCGCCTGTCGTTGTGTTGGATATCGCGGCAACGCCTTCAACCTCTGTTACGGCCGTGCGAACCATTGCGGAAATAACTTCCTCGGATATATTTATGCTGCCGTTTTCGGCTTTGCAGCTAATGTAATTTTCACTCATGATGTGCCTCCGTTGTGTCTGCACCGACGGTGCAAAAATTCTGTCATAGTATTGTACCACAACATAAGGCAAAAATAAAGAAAAAAGACGGGTTTATCCCGTCTTTTTTTTTACGATGGAACCTCAATTACATTCAGCTGAGCCGCTGTATATGAGGTCTCGGAGGTGACTGTCTCGGTTATTCTGGCAACGGCGGCCTCACTGAGACCGTCCTTCGGGGCGGGCACGGCTACTGTTATTGAGTCATCGCTCATATAAACGACGCAGTCTGAAAAATCCTTTGCCAGAAGTTTATTTTCAAGCTGGGATTCCTTCATGGAGTAGTTTGCCATAGCCGATATGGATGTCATTGCGGAATCTATCGTCTCCTGCGAGGCGGTGTCGGACTTGACGGCATCCTCGAGCAACTTAATTGCTTCATCGCGCGATACCTGCCGGTTAAGACGCGCCTCGGCAAAATAGCCGTTTGAGCTTTTTGTGTTTGCAGCCTCATAGGCTTCATTTGCGGCCTTCATTGCAGCATCCTCGGCCTTTACCATAGCGGGGTCGGCCGTTCCCCATTTGTTGTTGTACGACCAGTTAAGATACACCGCTGCGCACACGAGCAGCAGCACCGCCGCAATAGTTACATTTCTTTTAATATGCTTCATTTTACCCTCCTATATTCGGCGCAGTTTTGATTACCTGAATGCTATCGCCGGAAAGTCCCGTGAAGGCCTCAACGGCTTTTACTACAGAAAGCTTTACGGCGGCGTTATCCGCTCCGTCACACACGATGACGGCTCCGGTCTCTGAGAGCAGCACCGTCACATTTCCGACGCCGTCGCATTTTCGGAGCACTGCCGTTAAGCGCTGTTCATCGCTCTGCGCATCGGTGCCGGCCGATTTTGTTCCGCCTACCGGGATAAGCATTATAATAAGCCCAAGCACGAGCGCGAGCAGAGGGTATTTAAATTTATTAAGCCCGTTTTTCAGTTTATCGGTCATTTGCTTCATTGCTCCAATTCTGATTAGCGATGCTTATTCCAAGCTGAGATTGGATATAGTCGGACAGTCTGCTTTTCTGCTCGCCTGTAGCCGTGGAAATGATTTCGGCCTCGTGCGGATACCAGTAGCCGTCGCTGCTCCACAGTGCTGTAACGGTAACATCGGATAACTCCGCACCCACTTCATCGGCTTTGTCCAATATATATGCGCGGCATTTGTCTTCTATGATAGTGCGGTTTAAATTTTTGCTGTAATCCTCGCCCCGACCGATATATTTCCCGGCATCGAGTTCATAATGCGCCATCGCCTTTGAATACGCGTCAAAGTCAAGCTCGGCAAGCGGTGAAGCGATTGCTGCGCACATTGCAACGGCGCAGATGATGGTCAAAGCCTTTTTCACCCTGCCCTCGGGCGTCAGCAGCATTGCTGTTGAGCATACGATGCCCGTATATATGACCGCGTGCAGCCATTGGCTGAAAATCTCCGACATTATCCTCCCACCGCCTTTATTGATATTGCCATGGATACGAACAGAATTATAGAACAGCAACCGGCAAGGCCGAGGATCATGCCTATGGCAGAGCCGATGCAGTCGGTCAGCGAGGCAAGCTTTTTGCAGCCGAAGGCTCTCACTGCCGCTGCCGCAAGCTTATACCCGAGATAGTTTATCGCCATAACGGCAAACGGCGAAACGCACACGGCAAGAAGCGCGAGCATGCCGAATACGCCGACAGCATTGCGCATGGCCTCCGCTCCGGCAACGACCGTGGACGCCGCATCGGAGATTATACTTCCGACAACGGGCAGCGCCGTAGATATTGCGGTTTTTGCGAGTTTTGAAGCTACTGCGTCGCCGCCGGAGGCAACAATCGAGCTTATACCTATGTATGCCGTGAAACCGATAGCTATCGCTGTCATTAAAAATGTGCTGACGCGCTTTAGCAGAGAGGATATACCTCCGAGGCTTTTACTGCCGAAGGATGATGCCGCTATGCTTACGGCAAGATATGCATTGATAAGCGGGAGTATAAAGCTCTGCGCAACGGTGACAAATGAGTCCATAAACAGAACGGATGCCGCGTATTTGACCGTAGCCGATGAAAGCGTACCGCAGGCGGCAGAGGCGGCGCACATTGCCGGCAGAAGCGTTTTTGAAAAGCCAGACAGCGTCGTTATAACCTCCGAGCCCGATGATATGAAGGAGTTTACATCAGCAACGCTTATTATTGCTATTGCCGCGCATCCTCCGAGTGTTACATATTCGGGTGCATCGTCGCAGAACACGGTGAGCACGGCACATATCATAGCTACGGCAATTATGCCTACAGCTCGTTTTATAACGCCGCCGGCTCCGCCCGAAACAGCCTCGGTGAACGCATGTACGAGCCTTGACAGCCCGTCCTGCGGTGATTGCGCGGTATCTCCGACGAGCTCGTTGGCGTAGTCTGGGAGCGAATCGTGCAGCTGCGTATCGTCATAGGGCACCGCATAGCACGGCGTTATAAGCAGTATCGAGAATATAAGGATAAATATAAGCTTTTTCATATCAGTCCGCCGATCGTCTCTAAAAGTGAGCTTATTAAGGGAAGCGCCGTAAACAGTGCGGCGGCGGATCCGAGCATTTCAACAGCCGAGGCTATTCCGCTCTGTCCCGCGTCCTTGCACAGGCCTGCGGTTATCTTGACGATAACTGCTATTCCGACGCATTTAATTATCGGGAGAAACAACGCGGAACTGAGCCCGGTTTGCGATATGGCGTATCGCACGAGCTCCAATATGCTCTCAAACAGCTGCACCGACGTAAAGCAGATTACTGCAGCGGCCGCAAGCGCGGCTGAAAGTCCGAGCTCCTGATTACTCTTATTAATAAGCAGAATGCACAGCGCCGAGATTATTGCTATCTCGCCGCTGCCTTTATCACTATCTCCATCAGAGCTGAAACAGGTCTTTTATGAGCACGAAAAGCTCGCTGATCTTCTGCACCACAACAATGAGCACGACTACCAGTGCAGCAATTGTTGTCATAAGCGCCTGCTCGTCCCTCCCCGAGCGTGACAGCAATATGTTAAGTACGGCAACGAGTATGCCGACTGCCGCTATTTTGAATATGAGCTCAACTTCCATTGTTCCTCCTCAGATCAGCACGATGGCGGTGATAAGCCCCACGGCTCCGCCTATGCCGATATACATTCTTTTGTTTGCACCGAACGTTTCACGAAGGATATTCTGCTCTGCCGATATCTCGGCAATGCAGCGGTCGAGCGCTGCGCATTGCATGGAACTTTCGTATCTACCCAGACTGCCGCCGAGAGCTTTGAGAGCCGACAGTGAGCGCTGTGATATACATTGCAGGCAGCTTTCCGCCGCGCTTGACCAAATTGTACAAAACGTTTTATCGCCGAGCTTTGAGAAATCGCCGATCACCGCTTCAATAAAACACGCCGTATTGCCGGTGGCCATGCCCGATACAACATTGAGAACATCATCAAGGGCGGATGCGCGTGAGGATATCTCGCTTTTCATGAGCATCAGCACAGAAATAAGCATGCCGTATGTCTTGTCCAGCTCGCAGAGACTGTGCGCTTTCATAATGCCTGCAGCTGTGCAGCCCAGCATTATTAGAATCGTGCCGATAAGGTTCATTGCAGGCTCTCCCATCTGTAGCTGCGTTCACCGCCCCTGTTTTCAATTATGACAGCGGCGGTGAAGGCTCCCGATTCAATGAGCCCGCGATACACAGCACGTTTTTTCAGTTCATTGACAGACTCCGCGTGCACCGAAGCGATAACGCGTACTCCGCAGCCTATAGCAGAAGCTGCCGCTGAGCAATCGGCTGGAGACGATATTTCGTCCATAGCTATGACCTGTGGGTTCATTGCACGCAGCAGCATCATAACGGCCTCGGACTTAGGCACATCCGACATCACATCTGTCATTGGTCCTATATCAAATTGAGGCGCACCGCGATACACTGCTGCCAGCTCACCGCGCTCATCGGCAACGGCAACTCTTGTGCCCGAGACGGACATAGAGCGTATCAGCTCACGAAGAAGCGTCGTTTTGCCTCCGCCGGGCGGAGAGACGATAAGCGTATTATCTCGGCTGTCACGGAGTGCTTTTGCGGCTTCTCCGCCGCAGCAGTGCACTTCATGCGGTATGCGGATCGACACTGAGCTGAAATCGCGAAGCCCGACTACTGCGCCGCCAGATATTATACCTGTGCCGCATACCCCGAGACGAAGTCCGAATCCACAGCTTATAAAGCCCTTGACCATGTCATGCTGAACAGCGTGGACAGAGGCGCGAGTCGCCTTTTCTATTACGCAGGCAATGTCGTCCTGTGTGACTGCGGCATCCGATATTGGCAGCTCCGTGCCTCCTACAAGAGCTGTTGGAGCACAGCCTGTCCGAAGCCGGAATTCCTCGGCGAAACTAGGCTCTTTGCCGAGAGCTGCAGCCGTTTTTGCCGGCAGCAGTCTCACGGCTTCATCATACGCATTCATCATTTTTATATCACCGGTATAAGGAGCAGGCGTCCATCGGGTGTGCCGTCAATTTCATTTATCAGCTTTATGAGCTCAACATCCGAGCCGTATTTTTTCGCAAGGCTCCAAAGATCTCCGTCCGAACAGCGGCACATATATAAGGCAGCATCCGATTTTTCGCGGTCCAGCTCTGTTTCGTCGACCTCGCTTATCATGAAGACACTGTCATAGCTGAGATATTTCATCGCAAGCGTTACTGATATATCGGCATTTACACCGTCTCCGACGGCGGAGGCGCTTACGGATACACTTGTGACGTACGCCTCGTTGGGTCTGTGATCAGAGTTTAGCTCAAACTGCGTCTTACCTCTTATACGGCAGGCCCTTAGCTCTCCATCTCGGTCTTTATATATGACATCAGCAGTAACGGGAATGAGCACATTTTTTTCGCCCATCTCCGCGCAAGCTGCACACGCCGATGAAAAAAGAATCTCCTCGGCGCCGTAGTCTGAATTGTATGACAGGCGTACGCTCCGAGTCTGCGAGTCCTGCTCGACTTTCGTAAGGCATCGCAGCTCGCTCCGTGTAAGGCCGAGCTGCTTTTTGCAGGAATATGCATCGCTTATGTATCTGATGCTTCGCTCCTGATTGCACACTATCTGTATTGCGGCGCGGATATCCGCCGAAAGCTTTTTGTCAAATGCCTCGAAATACTGTCCGGTAACCATTGCGAATGCAGATACCTCAGGCTGCGTGCAGCTGTCAGTAAGCTCAAACAGCTGAGAAAACGGAAGCGAGAAGCTTGCCTGCCGGGGCATACCCGACACAAGATACAAGGCCTCTATTTCCGCTGTTCCCTTTACAATGAGCTTTGTACCCACGACCTCGCTGCCGCCAAGCTTTATGCTGCTGAATGCCGTGACAAAGTCGCCGCCGTGAAGCTCCTCCGGCAGGTCGAGCTCATCCTCGATGCTCAGCGTTTTTTCGGAAACGAGCTCTATGCTCCTGCATTTGAGCTCCTGCGTTTTGAAAAACAGCTTATCCCGCGCCTCGGCAGGCGGCTGCATCCAGCAAACGTCGACATATTTATAGCAGCATTGCTCCATAAAAACGTTTGCACTTATAGATATTTTCCGAGGATTGACCGCCTTGGCATCAGCGGAAAGTGACAGAAGCTTTGTAACGGCAAGGCTCGTGCTGTCCGCTCCCGGAGCGTCAAAGCTCAATTCAAACGCGGTTGTTGTTCCGACAACGCGAACACCATCCCCCGTTTCGGGGATGTACATGACAGTGATGTCTATCTCACCGCTTACGAATACTGTGTCCTGGCTTACGGTTTTTTCGCGTATTCTGCACTGCCGGCGACAGCACAGGATGCGGAGTATATCCTCCAGCGTGTCCGGAACTATGAGCTCTGTGTCGCTGTGCGCCTCGGAAGCGGAGCTGCACAGTCTTTTATAGACGCTGCCCTGCTTGCTTTTAAGTTCGATCTTCATTGCATTTCTCCTTAAACTTGCTTTGTACATACTATGCCGCCGTATCCGGCTTAATGACAGCGAATGAGCCAGACCCCGAGACATATTAGAGCCGCAGCCAGCATGAACCACCAAAACTGCGTCGGAAGTATAAGAGAAAGGATTATGATAATGCCCGAAACTATTGCAATAACGGCGAATAACGCACACGGACCTTTACGCAAAAAAACCGCCCCCAGCACACGCGTTTTTTATAAAACGTATGCCGGAGACGGTCGTTATATTCTATTTATTTTCCCAAAACCTGTTCTTTGCCGCAAGCTCATAGAGCCTAGCGTATGAATCATATCGGCTTTTTTGTATGCGCCCTTCTTTAACGGCGGCCGTAACTGCACAGCCCGGCTCTTTAAGATGAGCGCAATCGGCAAAGCGGCATGAGCCGATATAGTCTTTAAAATCGCGGAAGTTATATTGAAGCTCCGACTTATCAATAGTCTGCATCATTTCGATCTCAAACGATGCAAAGCCCGGCGTGTCCGCGATATATGTATCATCGCCGGCATCAAACAGCTCAACATGGCGCGTCGTATGTCTGCCTCGACCGAGCTTTTCGCTTACCTCGCCAACCTTAAGACGCAGCTGCGGGAGCATGGCGTTTAATATGCTCGATTTTCCCACGCCGGAGTTACCGGTGAACGCGCATATTTTGCCCTTGAGCGCGTTTTTAAGCTTCTCTATGCCCTCTCCGGTCTCGGCGCTGACTCTGTACGTCTCAAAGCCCGAGGCAGAATAGATATTAAACAGCTCGTCGGCGGGGTCAATGTCGGCTTTATTTATGCATACTATAAGCTCACAACCGGCTTCCTCGGTTATAACGGACACTCTGTCTATTAAGAACGGATCCGTCACTGGATTTGTGTTTGCCGCGATGAATACAAGCGCGTCAATATTGGCTACTGAAGGTCGAATAAAAAAGTTTTTGCGCTCGTATACAGCTGTGACATAGCCTTTTGAACCGTCCGCATCGAAACTCACTCTGTCGCCGACCATGGGCGACGTGCCGTCAAGGCGGAATTTCCCCCTAGCGCGGCATTCATATACGCCGCTGCCGGAATCAATATAATAAAAGCCGCTGAGCGCCTTGATTATTGTTCCGTCCATTCAGCTACCGCTTCCCGACGGGCCGGAGGATATTGTTATGGATATCTTCGTATGCTCCTCGACCTGAGTTCCCGCAGCAACGTTCTGATCTATGACCGTTCCCGCGTCGAGGTCACTGTCCGCCGTTGAGATATTTCCTATGCTGAGATTGCTGCTTTCGATTTTTTCGATTGCGGCCTGCTTGGACAGTCCCTTGAGCTGAGGCACCTTAGTCATTACCGCTTCGGGTCCTGTGCTTATGATGATCTTTACCTCAGAGCCCTCATCGGCGGCAGCACCGGCAACGGGATCGGTGCTTATAACATAGCCCTTCGTTATGCTGTCCGACGGAGCCTGTTCGATCACGTAAGTAAAGCCCGCGTCCTGGATCATGCTTATGGCCTCTTCCCTTTCGCGGTTTACGATATCCGGAACTCGGAGCAGCCGTTTCTGATCGTCAACGGTTTCCGCGGCGCAGACTAGCTCGACAACGATTTTGCTGTTTTTATCGTTTACGGATTTGCTGCGACCGGCTTCCGGATCCTGCGAAAGGATTATTCCGTATTCGTGGTCAAGGTCTACCTTGAAGGTTACCTTGAAGTCATAGACCTTCTTGTAGTCTTTATCATTTATTACATCTTCATAGTAACGGCCGACGAAATTATCTACTTTGACCTTTACAGGGTCTGAAAACAAGTCCTTGAGAAAATATCCGTTTAAGAAAACAAAGCCTATTATGACAAACAGCAGAACAGCAAGTATGCCTGAGCTGAGAGCTATCTTACGGCTGCGCCGGCTTTTATTCCTGCGCGGCGGCTGCTCGTCGCTGTCTATGAGCACTGCCTCGGAATCCTCAAGCACATGAGCGGCAAGGCTTTGAGCCTTGTATTGCTCAAGGTCTGTAAGCAGCTCGCTTGCGGTTTGATAGCGTTTATCTATATCGGAGTTCATTGCCTTGAGGCATATGCGCTCAAGCTCCTCGGGAATATCGGGAACCAGTTCTCGTGGGCTTACAGGATCGGTGTTCATGTGCTTTACGGCGACCTCAACATCGGAAGTGCCGATATACGGCAGCTTGCCGGTGAGCATTTCGTACATAACGATGCCGAGTGAGTATATGTCGCTTCGCGCATCGGGAGCCTGACCGCGCGCCTGCTCGGGCGCAATGTAGTGTACGGAGCCGACGGTCTCGCCGTTGTTCTCTTCGATATCGCTTTCAAGAGAGGCAATGCCGAAGTCTGCGACCTTGATCATGCCGTCCTTGAGCAGCATAATATTCTGAGGCTTTATATCGCGGTGGATGATGCCCTTGCTGTGAGCATGCTCGAGAGCTTTTGCAATCTGGATGCTGAAATCCAAAACCTCGGAGGGCTCAAGAACGCTTTTCTTCTGCAAATACTGCTTGAGCGTTATGCCGTCTATCAGCTCCATGACGATATACTCGACATCGTCACTGTGGCTTACGTCATACACAGAGACAATGTTCGGGTGGGAAAGCATCGCTACGGCCTGCGACTCGGCTCGAAAACGCCGGCGAAGCTCGGTATTTGCGGCAGTTTCGTCGCGCATTATCTTGACCGCGTCATATCTGTTAAGCCTGTGGCACAGAGCCTTATACACATTCGCCATGCCGCCAGAGCCTATAAGCTCGATGATCTCATAGCGGTCATCAAGGATCCTGCCTATATATTTATCAGTACTGTTTTCCATAATAGCACCTTTTTATATCAAGTCTTAATTAAAACGATAGAGACATTGTCTCTCGCTCCGCGCGCAAGCGCAAGTGCCATGAGCTTGGAGCAGACGTCCTTTGGCAGGGCGTTTTCCCTGAAATGATCGTGTATCTCCTTATCGCTGACCATGTTGCTCAGACCGTCCGAGCACAGCAGAATACCGTCTCCCTTACGGAGTGGGCATTCAAAATAATCAGGCTCTACGGACGCATCGACGCCGAGAGCGCGGGTGATGATATTTTTCTTCGGATGATGCGCCGCTTCCTCCAGGCTTATCGCCCCCATGGCGACAAGCTCCTCGACATACGAATGGTCGCGGCTTATCTGCCTTATTTCGTCTTTTGACAGATAGTATGCCCTGCTGTCTCCGACGTTGACGAGGCAGGCCTTGCGCCGCGTTATGATGCCGCCGACGAGCGTGGTGCCCATGCCGCTGTAGTTCGCGTCAAAGCGCGAATATTCATAGACGACGCCGTTTGCGTCGGCGCAGCTGTCGCGTAGAAGCTTTTCGTGGCTTCCCATTATTAGACGCGGCGCGACAAGGCTTTCATACACGCGGCTTACAAACTCCTTGCTTGAGAGCCTGCTTGCAAGGTCGCCGGCCTTGGCACCGCCCATACCGTCGCATATGACTGCGATCACGCATTTGCGCTTGTCGCAATTTTCAATAATATAGCTGTCCTGATTTTCGCTTCTGACCTTACCCTTGTCAGTTATACCGAAACTTTTCATTTTATCCGATTGCCCTTCTGCATTTTTCTGCGGAGCTGACCGCAGGAGGCTTCAACATCGCCGCCGAGCTTGCGCCGAACCGTTACATTAACGCCGTTATCCTCCAAAATCTTTACAAATGCCTTGATATGTCCTTGAGTCGATGGCTGAAAACGGCTTTCCTCAACGTGGTTCATAGGTATTAGATTGACATGCGCTCCGACGTACCTTGCGCGTTTGGACAAAAGCTCTGCATGGTACTGCGTGTCGTTCACGCCGTCGATCATTATATACTCAAACGATATCCTGCGGCCGGTTTTTTCGTAATAACGGCGGCAGCACTCCATGAGCTCGTCCACCCCTCTGCCGTGGTTCGCCGGCATTATCTTTGAGCGGGTCTCATCATCGGGCGCATGCAGAGATACCGATAATGTCAATTGTAAATTAAGCTCTGCCAGTTTGTCAAACTTTTCTGTTATTCCGCAGGTAGAGAGCGAAATGTGCCGCATACCGATATTCATGCCGTCGGGGTGATTTACAAGCTCGAGGAATTTGACGACATTGTCAAAATTATCGAGAGGCTCGCCGATGCCCATGAGGACGATGTTTGATATCGGCTTTCCCGAGTCAAGCTGCGAGAACATGACCTCTTCAAGTATCTCATTCGGCTCAAGGCATCTTACAAGACCGCCGATGGTCGAGGCGCAGAATGCACAGCCCTGGCGGCAGCCGACCTGAGTTGATACGCACACTGTGTTTCCGTGCTTATAGCTCATTACAACGGTCTCGACGGCATTTCCGTCGTAAAGCTCCCAAAGATATTTTATCGTGCCGTCTATCTTCGATACCTGCTTGCCGAGTACCTTCGGCTTATAAACGGTGTATTCGCTTTTGAGCTTTTCTCGCAGAGCTTTCGGGATATCGCTCATCTCATCAATCGAGCCGATTCCTCTGCCGAGCCATTTGAATACCTGCTTTGCGCGATATTTCGGCTCGCCGAGCTCCGTAAGCAGCTGCTCTATTTCATCAGGGAGCATGCTCCTAAGGTTTTTCATTTATCTCTCCTCAGCTTGCAGACAAAAAATCCGTCCGTTCCGTGAACATCGGGCCAAAATGTGATATATCCTTTATCGGCAGTCTCGCCGTTCGGCAGCACAAATTGCTCTGCGTAAAACTCCGGGTGAACGTGCAGAAACTTACTAACGATGCACTCATTTTCCTCCTCCAGCACGGTGCAGGTAGAGTAAATTAAAATTCCGCCGGGCTTTACGTATTGCGAAAGATTTTCGAGTATTGCCGTCTGTATCGGCGGCATTGCGGCGCTGTCTTTTTGCGGCTTATACCGTATCTCCGGCTTTTTACGGATAACTCCGTAGCCCGAGCACGGCACATCACAAATAACGGCGTCATATCGTTTTTCAAAGAGGGCTCTTGCATCGTGCGGGAGCGCATTTATGATGTCGATCCCGAGGCGCTGCGCCCCGTCGTTGATGAGGCGAATTTTTTTGTCATGAAGGTCGCAGGAATCAATACTCCCTTCATTTTTCATGGCAATGGCGGCGGCAAAGCTTTTTCCGCCGGGGGCTGCGCACGCGTCAAGAACGTCCATACCGGGCGTAAGCTCTGCGGCCAGAACTGCGCACTTTGCGGCAGGATCCTGAACGTAAAACAGGCCTTCGTCAAACCCGTCCATGGCGCTTACACTGCCTGATGTAACAAGGCAGTCGGGCAGCCATGGATGCTCTGTGCATTCCACTCCCGAGGCCTTAAGACGCACAAGAAGCTCATGAGCCGATATTTTCAGCGTGTTTACCTGAAGGAAGGTATCGGGTATAGTGTTATTTGCAGCAAAAAATGCCTCTGCTGCGTCATATCCGCGGCGAGAGATCATGTATCGCACAAGCCAAAGCGGATGACTGTATTTGGTTGAAAGATACTCGGCCGTGCCCTTCCCGGGAATATCGGGCAGCTGCTCTTTGTCGGCGGCAAGTTTTCGCAAAACGGCGTTGCAGAAGCCCGATGCTCTTGCGTAGCCTAACTTTTTGCACAGTGCGACAGACTCGTTAACAGCGGCCGAAGCCGGGATCTTATCCATATACAGCAGCTGATACGCGCCTGCGCGCATTATATCGCGTACCTTGGGTTCGATCTTCGATGATGCCGAGCTGTACAGACCGATATAATAGTCAAGAAGCGCGGCGTTCTGCGTAACGCCGAGGCTTATACTCACGGCCAGCGCCAATGAGCGGCGATCAAGACCGTATTTTGTTTTCATCGCGTCGCCGAGGGCGGACGACCATGCACCGTCTCGCCGTATTCGCTCAAGCGCGAAGACTGCGGCCTGCCTTGCTTTATCCAATGCTTAATCCACCTTTATGGGGTGTCCGAGCAGATAGTCGGACGCTTTCATTCGTTTTTTTCCGGCTGCCTGAAGCTCGGTGATAAGTATCGTTTCACCATCCTTGCAGGCAACCTCTATCCCCTGTTTTCCTGCGCTGACTATGCTGCCGGGAGCTTTTTCGGTTTTGGTATGAGTATACTCGGCAGAATATATTTTGAATACCTTGCCGTCCAGCTCTGCCGTTGCTACCGGCCAGGGCTGCAAGCCGTAGATATGCTTAACGATCTCGCGCGGTGGCTTGCACCAGTCGATCGGGCTTAAACTCTTATCGAGCATTTTTACATAGCTTGCCTTACTGTGATCCTGCGGTGTTCTCGGCGCAGTGCCGGCATAGATATCGCGCAGTGTTTTGTCCAAAAGCTCAGCTCCCATGAGCATAAGCCTGTCAAACAGCTCACCCGAGGTCTCAAACTCGCCGATCTCGGTCTCGGCTGTGTAGATTATATCGCCGGTGTCCATTTCCGAAGCGAGATACATTGTCGTAACTCCAGTCACTTTATCGCCGTTTAACACAGCCCACTGGATGGGAGCTGCGCCGCGGTACTTGGGCAGCAGGGACGCATGAACATTAATCGCACCGTATTTTGGCACCTTAAGCATATCGTCCGGCAGGATGCGGCCATAGGCGACGACGACGAGAATATCGGGATCAAGACTTTTTACAAGCTCGGTCGCCGTCCCGTCGCGCAGCTTTGCAGGCTGATAAACGGGTAGATCGTTCTCCAGTGCAAGTTCCTTGACCGGGCTGAATGACAGCTTCATCCCTCTGTCACGCGGCTTGTCCGGTT
>ERZ808240.3759-NODE-3759-length-14326-cov-11.904562_pt1 | contig 14326 bp, 14 predicted proteins | sample MGYA00521084_ERZ808240 | MGnify/ENA primary metagenome ERZ808240 (study PRJEB31516, sample SAMN03275571) | gut metagenome | biome: mammalia-associated habitat; material: feces | host: Papio cynocephalus | place: Kenya | collected 2012-08-06 ... | reverse complement strand
GGGTACATACAATAGAGTATAAAATCAAGAAGGCAGATACAGGCCTTTGGAAAAGGGGAACGCAGTGAAAAACTTAATTAAGAAGAATCAGCTTATGATTACCGCACTTGCCATTATGATAGCCATTGCAGGTTATCTGCAATTTGCGGGGACCAACCTGGAAAAGGAGTATCTGGCTTCGGACAATACAGAAGATCTCAGTGCAGTGGATTCCACAGATATTGTCACAGATATCGAAAGTCTGGATTCGGATGTGGAGATCGTCATGGAGGACTATTTGGATGAGGATATGCAGGTGGCAGAGGCAACACCGGACGAGGGGGAGATCCCCGGCGAGGCGGTACTGACCGGAACGAACGGAGTGGAGGTATTGTCCGCAGCGAGATTGTCCAAGGAGCAGACCAGAGCCCGGAACAAGGAGACCTTGCTGGAGATCATTAACAGTACGGAACTTGGTGATGCCCAGAAACAGGAAGCCGTGGACAGTATGGTACATATGACGGAGATCGCAGAAAAAGAAGCCGCAGCGGAGGTACTGCTGCAGGCGAAGGGATTTAGCGAAGCTGTGGTCAGCATCAACGGGGATGCCGTGGATGTGGTGGTCAATGCGGCGGAGCTTAGCGATGTGCAGCGGGCACAGATCGAAGATATTGTAAAAAGAAAGACGGATATTGCGGCGGAAAATATCGTCATCAGTACCATTGCTCAGTGATATTTTTGTGTACATAAGGGGAAAATTATGTTATGATACCAAGGGTCGAGAATCTCAGGATGCTTTTGCAAGCTTGCTTGCAAGAGCATCCTGAGATTCGAGAGCCTTGGTATCATAATAACCTGGAATAGCATGCAAGCAGCCATTTTTCATGGAAAATGCGCGAATGAGGAATGTATATGAAGAGAGTCTTTTTAATTGTATTGGACAGCTTCGGTATCGGTGAAATGCCGGATGCCGCAGCTTACGGTGACATCCATGTAAATACACTGGGGAGCGTGTCCAAGAGCCCTTATTTTCATATGGAAAATATGAAAAACATGGGTCTGTTTAACATCGACGGTGTGGAAGTCGGAGAGAAGACAGCACATCCCACGGCTGCGTATGCCCGTATGACGGAGCGCTCCAGAGGAAAGGATACCACCATCGGGCACTGGGAGATTGCAGGCATCTATTCTCCCAAGCCCCTGCCCACCTATCCGGACGGCTTCCCCGAGGAAGTACTGGAGGAGTTCCGGATCCGTACCGGCAGAGACGTTCTGTGCAACAAGCCTTATTCCGGCACGCAGGTCATTGCGGATTACGGGGACGAGCATGTGCGTACCGGCAAGCTGATCGTATATACTTCCGCAGACAGTGTGTTCCAGATCGCTGCCCATGAGGATGTGGTTCCTGTGGAACAGTTATATGATTACTGCCGTATCGCGAGACAGATTTTACAGGGCGAACACGGCGTGGGACGTGTTATTGCCAGACCTTTCATCGGTGAGAGCGGACACTATACCCGTACCCCCAGAAGACATGATTTTTCCCTGCTGCCTCCCGCAGTTACCATGTTAGACCAGCTGAAGGCTGCCGGCAGGGATGTCATTGCTGTGGGCAAGATTCAGGATATTTTCGTTGGCAAGGGAATTACCGAGCATGTATACACTTCCGGCAATGCAGAAGGTATCGAGCGGACTTTGGAATATCTGGATAAGGATTTCGAGGGACTCTGCTTTATTAATTTAGTAGATTACGATATGCTCTACGGTCACAGAAGAGATGTGGACGGTTATGCGAAGGCACTGGCTTATTTTGATGAGAAGCTTCCTGAGATTCAGGCGATGATGGGACCCGAGGATATTCTGATGATCACGGCAGACCACGGCTGCGATCCCGCTTATACGGCCACCACGGATCACACCAGAGAATATACCCCGTTTATCATGTACGGTGCCCCTGTGACACCGGGCAGCCGCGGAACGAGACCGACCTTTTCCGATATCGGAGCTACCGTACTGGATTATTTCGGAATGAAACCGGAGTTTGAAGGAAATTCTGCGCTGAAGGCAGACCCGTCGTAGGCGGCAGCTTTTGGAACAGATTCCCAAGGATTCAGAATCACCTTTGTAGAAAAACATTTCGCAGAGTTCTGAATGGCTACACAGATTTTTGATATATTTGGAGGACTATAGTAGTGAGCAATAATTATACAGAAGAGATCAATCGCCGTCGTACTTTTGCCATTATCTCCCACCCGGATGCCGGTAAGACGACCCTGACCGAGAAGTTCCTGCTCTACGGAGGAGCCATCAATCTGGCGGGAAGCGTAAAAGGTAAGGCAACCGCAAGACATGCGGTGTCCGACTGGATGCAGATCGAGAAGGACAGAGGTATCTCCGTAACTTCTTCCGTACTGCAGTTTGAATATGACGGTTATTGCATCAATATCCTGGATACCCCGGGACATCAGGACTTCTCTGAGGATACGTATCGTACCCTGATGGCAGCGGATTCCGCAGTCATGGTCATCGATGCGTCCAAGGGTGTCGAGGCACAGACCAGAAAGCTGTTCAAAGTCTGTGTCATGCGTAAGATCCCTATTTTTACCTTTATTAACAAAATGGACCGTGAGGCAAGAGATACCTTTGAACTGTTAGATGATATCGAGAAGGAGCTGGGCATTGCCACCTGTCCCATCAACTGGCCCATCGGTTCGGGTAAGGAATTCCAGGGTGTCTATGACCGTGAGAAAAAGTGTGTGATCGCTTATTCCGATACCGAGAAGGGAACGAAGGAGGGAACCTCCACCGAGATTCCCATTCAGGATGAAGAACATCTGAAGGAACTGATCGGAGAGGACGCGGCGGACAAGCTGTTAGGCGAAGTGGAACTGTTGGACGGTGCCAGCGCAGAGTTTGATTTAGACGAAGTGCAGAAGGGTAACCTGACCCCCGTATGTTTCGGATCCGCTCTGACCAACTTCGGTGTGGAGATTTTCTTAAAGCATTTCCTGAATATGACCACCACACCTCTGCCCAGAAAAGCGGACATCGGCATGATCAATCCTACAGAGCATGAGTTCAGCGCCTTTGTATTCAAGATCCAGGCGAATATGAACAAAGCCCACAGAGACCGTATTGCATTTATGCGTATCTGCTCAGGCAAATTCGATGCCAACATGGAAGTGCGTCATGTGCAGGGCAATAAGGTGATGAGATTATCCCAGCCCCAGCAGATCATGGCGGATGAACGTAAGATCTTAAATGAGGCTTATGCCGGAGATATTATCGGTGTGTTCGATCCCGGTATTTTTTCCATCGGAGATACCTTGTGCATGCCCAAGGAGAAGTTCCGGTACGAAGGGATTCCTACCTTCGCACCGGAGCATTTCGCGAGAGTGCGCCAGGTGGATACCATGAAGAGAAAACAGTTCGTCAAGGGCGTGGAGCAGATCGCTCAGGAAGGTGCCATCCAGATCTTCCAGGAGTTCAACACCGGTCTGGAAGAGATCATCGTAGGCGTAGTCGGTGTACTGCAGTTCGATGTATTAAAGTACCGTCTGGAGAATGAATACAATGTGGAGATCCGTCTGGAGAACCTGCCTTATGAGCATATCCGCTGGATCGAGAACAAGGATGAGATCGATCTTGCCAAGCTGTCCGGTACTTCCGACATGAAGAAGGTTAAGGACATGAAGGGAAATCCTTTGCTTCTGTTCGTTAATTCCTGGAGCATTGGCATGACTCTGGACCGTAACAAAGGACTGGTGCTGACGGAGTTCGGACGCAACTAATACCGGAAATATACCTGAGAGAACGAGATAACACATGTGCAGGGGATAGAATGCGGGAAATGTTTCAGGGAAGATTTAAAAAAATATATATGGTACTTTTCATGCTGCTGTTTCTGACAGGATGTTCCCCGGAGGAGATCCTGGCGGAAGTGCCGCAGACCATCGTACTGCCAGAGGCGCAGATCGACAGTCTGCCCGGACAGGAAGCGGAGGAGACGACCGCAGAAAGCGACCATACAGAGAGCTGTTCCCTCTTGGAGGAGGGAGGCTCTCGTTTTGCATACGAGAGTCTGGACGCACAGGAACAGATCTGGTACGGAGAGATCGAGCAGACACTGGGAGAGATGACGGATACGGTAAAACTGTCCACAGAGCCTATCGGGCAGGGGCTGGACGAGCAGGACATCGACCGGATCTTTCAGTGTGTGCTGATCGATCATCCCGAGATCTTTTATACTACGGGATACACCTACACCAAATATTCCAGAGGGGACCGGACGGTAGGAATCGATTTTGCGGGAACCTATTCGATGTCCCGGGAAGAAGCGGTGGAAAAGGCGGAAGAGATCCGCGGGAGGGCTTCGGAATGGCTGGCGGATATCCCTGAGGATGCATCGGAATATGATAAAGTAAAAGCAGTCTATGAGAAAATCATATTTTTCACCAATTATGATCTGGATGCCTCGGACAATCAGAACATTGCCTCGGTATTTTTAGGGAATTCTTCGGTCTGTCAGGGATATGCCAAAGCGACACAGTATCTGCTGAACCGTCTGGGAGTGATGTGCACGCTGGTACAGGGAACGGTGGACACCGGGGAGGCACATGCCTGGAATCTGGTGCGGGTGGACGGCGACTATTATTATGTGGATACGACCTGGGGAGATGCCTCCTACCGCATGGAGAATGGCAGCGGGCAGGAAGAATTACCGGAGATCAATTACGATTATCTGTGTGTGACCACGCAGGATCTGCTTCGTACCCACCGCATCGAAAGTGTGGTAAACATGCCGGAATGTACTGCCACGCAGGCAAATTACTATGTCAGGGAAGGTGCGTATTTTACGGCATATGACGCAGAACAGATGCAGAGCATCTTTGACAGGGCATGGGAGAGCGGCAGGACGGAGATTACATTAAAATGCGCGGATGAGGAATGCTACCGGGAGATCTGCGGGGTGCTGATCGATGAGCAGGAGATCTTTTCCTATATGCCGGAAAACAGCGGTACCATTGCTTATGCGCAGAATGGCAAACAATTATCCTTGACTTTTTGGGTGACAAATGAATAAGGATTTGGTATACTGTAACTAATTAGTTATTATTAGGAGGATCAGCTATCATGGAAAAAGAAATAGATAAGAAGAACCTGGTATTAAAGGAAGATGAGAGCATCGGTACCGTACAGATCGCAGATGATGTAGTAGCAATGATCGCATCCCTGGCAGCTACCGAAGTAGACGGTGTCAGCGCCATGGCAGGCAATATCACCAACGAACTCATGAGCAAGGTAGGCGTGAAGAATCTTACCAAGGGCGTTAAGGTGGAAGTACAGGACAAGAATGTGACCGTGGATCTGGCAGTGACCATGGAGTACGACTACAACATCCCCACCACCTGCCAGGCAGTACAGCAGAAGGTGAAGAATGCCATCGAGTATATGACAGGACTGACCTGCTCAGATGTAAACATCCGCATTGCCGGTGTGAACATGAAGAAGGACAAATAAGAGGAATTACAGGAAGATATTATGGGAAGACACGAGCAGAGAGAACAGGTTTTCAAACTTTTATACCGTGTGGAGTTTCATGCACCGGAAGATATGCCGGAACAGATCGCATTGTTCCGCGAGAATAACGAGGAAGTTCCTTCCTGGCAGGATGCGGATGCCATTGCAGTCCGTTTCGAGAAGATTAAGGACAAGATTCCGGAACTTGATAAGCTGTTGAATGAGAATACCGAAGGCTGGGATACCACCCGCGTGGGCAAGGTAGAACTTGCAGTGTTACGTCTGGGTGCGTACGAACTGCACTATGATGACGATATCCCGGACGGGGTAGCAATCAACGAGGCGGTAGAGATCGCCAAAAAATACGGTCAGGAGAGCTCCGGCGGATTTGTCAATGCGATCCTTGCCAAGATTATGAAATCCGGTGAGTAGGATACAGAATGTAATCAGCGTAAGACAACTGAATACGTACATTAAAAATATGTTCACGCAGGATTACTTTTTACAGACGGTGTTTGTAAAAGGTGAGGTAAGCAACTGTAAATACCATCCCTCTGGACATATTTATTTTACGTTAAAGGATTCTGCCAGTGCCCTGAACTGTATTATGTTCGCGGGAGACCGCAAGGGGATTGCGTTCCGGCTGACGGAAGGACAGCAGGTAATTGCAAGGGGCAGTGTGAGTGTATTTGAGCGTGACGGCAGATACCAGCTGTATGTGAAGGAAGTAACCTTAGACGGTGCCGGTGCCCTATATGAAAAATACGAACAGTTAAAGCGGGAGCTGGCGGAAGAGGGCATGTTTGCCCCGGAGTATAAGCAGCCCATTCCGAAGTACATTCATACCCTGGGTGTGGTGACGGCGGATACCGGCGCGGCAGTGCGGGATATCATACAGATCGCCACCAGACGTAACCCCTATGTACAGATCATTTTATATCCGGCACTGGTACAGGGGGCTTCGGCAGCGCCTTCTATTGTGAACGGGATCCGGGCACTGGAGAGACAGGGCGTGGATGTCATGATCGTGGGACGTGGCGGCGGATCCATAGAGGATCTGTGGGCGTTTAATGAGAGAATGGTAGCACAGGCGGTATTTGACTGTACAGTGCCCATTATCTCGGCGGTAGGACATGAGACCGATACCACGATTATCGATTATGTATCGGATCTGCGGGCACCGACACCGTCCGCGGCGGCGGAACTGGCGGTGACGTCGGTGAGTGATATCGATCAGGAGATCCTGGGCGGACAGGAGAGGCTGTACCGGCAGATGGACAGGGTGCTGCGGCGCAAGAAGCAGCAGGCGGAACAGATGGAGATGCGCTTGAAATATTTAAGCCCGACCAACCGCATCCGTGAGAAGAGAACTTACAGCATACAGCTGGAAGACCGGTTACAGAACCGGATGCAGGATGTGTTACGTGACCGCAGGCACACCCTGGCACTTTATATTGAGCGAATGAAGGCAGTCTCACCGTTAGAGAAGTTGAACAGTGGTTTCTCCTATGTGGAAGATACGAATGGAAAAAATATTCGTTCCGTGACACAGGTGAAGGAAGGCGACAGCCTGCGGATCCGGGTAAGTGACGGCATGATCGATACCAAAGTGGAACAGGTGCAGCAGGAAGACAGATTCACCGTGTGATCCGATGAAGAGGACCATGGACGGAGGTATTAAATTTTGGCTGGAAAAAAGAAAACAGAAGAACAGGAACAACGCAGCCTGGAAGAGAATTTTTCCGAACTGGAGGAGCTGATAGAACAGCTGGAAGCAGAGGATATTTCTCTGGAGGATGCGTTTACGGCATACAGTAAGGGAATGAATGTCCTGAAACAATGCAATGAACAGATCGACCGGGTGGAGAAGCAGGTCATGAAGCTGAACGAAGAGGGGGCACTGGAGCCTCTGGATCCACAGTAAACATACCGGCAGGAAGAGGAAGGATGGCATTGACATGGAAGAAACGATATTCAGACAGGAATTACAGAAGAGAACGGCAGCCATTGAGGAACTGCTGAAGGAATATCTTCCGGCGGAGGAAGGATATCAGAGGACGGTCATAGAAGCCATGAATTACAGCCTCATGGCAGGAGGCAAAAGACTGCGCCCCATGCTGATGCAGGAGACATACCGGATGCTCGGCGGCAAGGATGCTATCATAGAGCCTTTCATGGCAGCCATCGAGATGATCCATACATATTCGCTGGTGCACGATGACCTTCCAGCCATGGACAATGATGAATACCGCAGAGGCCGTAAGACCACCTGGTCCGTATATGGCGACGGTATGGGTGTGTTAGCCGGTGACGGACTGCTCAATTATGCTTTTGAGACTGCAATCCGTGCTTTTCCGGCGCACGCAGTGGGAGAACCGGTGGATGAGAATTATCCGAGAGTAGCTTCCGCACTGAACATTTTAGCCCGTAAGGCGGGAATCTACGGCATGATCGGCGGACAGAACGCAGACATTGAGGCGGAGGAACAGACGATGCCCCTGACTACGGAGCAGATTCTGTTCATTCATGCCAACAAAACAGCAGCCCTGATCCAGTCGGCAATGACCATCGGCGCCACGCTGGCAGGAGCCACGGATGAGGAGATCGCAGCACTGGAGCTGTGTGCCTACAATGTCGGCATCGCATTTCAGATCCAGGACGATATTCTGGATGTGATAGGAGACAGCAGGGAGCTTGGTAAAGCCACCGGCAGCGATGCACAGAATCATAAGCAGACCTATGTGACATTACACGGACTGGAGGAATCCGGCAGGGAAGTGGAACGGCTTACCGGGGAAGCGGTAGCGGTTTTAGATGGTTTCTCGGGAGAACATGAATTCCTGAAGGAACTGTTACTGCATCTGGTCCACAGAACAAAATAGCAGAGGAAAAGCGAATGTTACTGGATAAAATCGAAAAAGCAAATGATATTAAAAAGATAGATAAATCGGACTACGGGGAACTGGCGGAGGAAATCCGGCAGTTCCTGATCGAGAAGATCAGTGTCACCGGAGGACACTTGGGCTCCAATTTAGGAGCGGTGGAACTGACCATGGCACTGCATCTGGCACTGAATCTCCCGGAGGACAAGATCATCTGGGATGTAGGGCACCAGTCTTATACCCACAAAATATTAACGAGCCGCAAGGACGGTTTCGATGTCTTACGCCAGTTCCATGGCATGAGTGGGTTCCCCAAGAGAAAAGAAAGCAGATTTGACGCATTTGATACCGGACACAGTTCCACCTCCATATCCGCAGGACTGGGACTGGTGAAGGCGAGAGATCTCAAAGGGGAAAAGTCTACCATTGTATCCGTAATCGGAGACGGGTCTCTCACCGGAGGCATGGCATACGAAGCACTGAACAATGCAGCCAAGCTGGAGACCAATTTTATCGTAATCCTCAATGATAACAATATGTCCATCTCCGAAAATGTAGGCGGCGTATCCAAATATCTGAACAATATCCGAACCGCCACCGGCTATCTGGATCTGAAGGAAGGCATCTACAATGCCCTGAAGAGCAGACCCGGAGGAGACGGTATTGTTAACCGTATCCGCCGTGCCAAGAGCAGTTTTAAGCAGTTGGTGATCCCCGGCATGTTTTTTGAGGATATGGGAGTGACTTATTTAGGTCCTGTGGACGGACATGATATCGAGGGACTGATCAAGGTCATTGAAGAAGCCAAAAGAGTCAAGGGCGCGGTGCTGATCCACGTGCTGACCAAGAAAGGCAAGGGCTACGGTCCTGCGGAGAAGCATCCCGCCAGATTCCACGGAGCGGAGCCTTTTGATATCGAGACGGGAATCCCTTCCCATCCCCGCACCGTGGCGAATTACACCGATGTATTTTCCACCGTTATGTGCAAACTGGGACAGCGGGATGAACGGGTGGTAGCCATTACGGCAGCCATGCCGGACGGCACCGGACTCAAAAGATTCCGTAATATGTATCCCGACCGTTTTTTTGATGTGGGGATTGCGGAAGAGCATGCGGTGACTTTCGCCGCGGGATTGGCATCCGGTGGCATGAAGCCCATCGTTGCGGTGTATTCTTCATTTTTACAGAGAGGTTACGACCAGATCCTGCATGATGTGTGCATTCAGAATCTGCCGGTGGTATTCGCCATAGACCGCGCCGGACTGGTGGGCAGCGATGGCGAGACACATCAGGGAATCTTCGATTATACGTATCTGTCAGGTATCCCCAATATGCACATCTGTGCGCCGAAGAACAAATGGGAACTGTCGGATATGATGAAGTTCGCTGTGGCACTGGAGGCTCCCATTGCGGTGCGCTATCCCAGAGGAACCGCGTATGCGGGACTGTCCGAGTACCGTGCCCCGATAGAACTTGGCAAGGCGGAGTGGATCACGAGAGAGGGCGGCATTGCCCTGTTTGCCGTAGGCAGTATGGTGAAGACCGCGGAAGAGGTGCAGGCATTACTGCATGAAAAGGGCTATGAGGCAAGTATCATCAACGCCAGATTCATCAAACCCATTGATGAAGAGGCAGTACTTTCCGCCTGCGAGGATCATGACATGATCGTGACCATGGAGGAAAATGTGTTAAGCGGCGGTTTCGGAGAAAAGGTGCTGACTTGCTTAAATGACCATGAGAAACAGGTCAAGTGTGTCATGGCGGCAATACCGGATGTCTATGTGGAACACGGCAATGTAGAACTTCTGAAAAAAGAGATCGGTCTGGATGCGGCAAGCATTACAGAGAAAATACTGGAAAAGTTATAAGAGTTACAGCAATAGGAGACGTATATGAAAGAACGACTGGATGTGATTCTGGTAGAGCAGGGCTATGCCCCTTCCAGAGAAAAGGCGAAGGCAATCATAATGTCCGGCAATGTCTATGTTAACGGACAGAAGGAAGACAAGGCAGGCACCGGATTCGATGTCAGCAAGATCAAGCTGGAAGTCAGAAATCATACCATGAAATATGTCAGCCGCGGAGGTCTGAAGCTGGAAAAGGCAATGGAGCAGTGGGGTTTTTTACTGGACGGCATGATCTGCATGGATATCGGTGCATCCACCGGCGGCTTCACGGACTGTATGCTTCAGAACGGTGCCACGAAGGTGTATTCCGTAGATGTGGGACAGGGACAGTTAGCCTGGAAGCTGCGTAACGATGAGCGGGTAGTATGCATGGAACAGACCAATTTCCGCTATGTGACCCCGGAGGATATACCGGATGCGCTGAATTTCGCCAGCGTGGATGTGTCCTTCATCTCCCTGACCAAGATCCTGATCCCGGCGAGGAATCTGTTAAAGACCGGAGGGCAGATGGTATGTCTGATCAAGCCCCAGTTTGAGGCGGGCAGAGGCAAGGTCGGTAAAAACGGCGTAGTGAGAGAACCACGGATCCACGAAGAGGTGATCCGCAAAATCATCGATTATGCGGACAACATCGGATTCGAAGTGCTGCATCTGGAATATTCTCCCATCAAAGGACCGGAAGGCAATATCGAATACCTGCTGCATATCCGTAAGCCGGAAGAAATCTCCGAAGAAAAACTGACCCTGACCGAGCATGAGGCGGAGAGCACCTTACAGACCATCATAGAGGAAAAGACCGGATTGTCCTACACCCCGGAGTGGGACGCTGTCATTAAGGGTATCGTAGATAATTCTCATACACTGTAACAGGCAAGGAGTGTAGGAAGCTATGAAGCATTTTCTGATATATACGAATAAGCATAAGGATCAGGAGCTTACGACCACGAAACGAATCCAGAAGTATCTGGAATCCAAAGGCTGTACCGTGAAGTTAAAGGTCAAGGAATCCGACTGGAAAGAAGAAACAGATTCAGGGGCGGAAGAGGAAGCGACGGATATCCCCCTGGATGTGGACTGCATGATCGTGCTGGGCGGTGACGGTACGGTGCTGCAGGCTGCCAGAGAGACGAAAAAGATCCTGGTGCCCATCATCGGCGTGAATCTGGGAACTGTGGGCTACATGACGGAGATCGAACTGTCCGGACTGGAGGAAGCTCTGGATCGTCTGATCCGGGATGATTATAAGAAGGAACGCCGGATGATGCTGAACGGCAAAGTATGCTGTGCGGACGGCACTGTGTCGGAAGGCTGGGCATTGAATGATATTGTCATCTCCCGAAGCGGCTCCTTACAGATCATAGAATTTAACATCTATGTCAACGGACAGCTGCTAAATCATTACAAGGCGGACGGAATGATCGTGACCACCCCTACGGGATCCACAGGATATAATCTGTCGGCGGGAGGACCGTTAGTAGAGCCCAAGGCGAAGCTGATCACCCTGACACCGATCTGCCCCCACAGTCTTAACCAGAGAAGTATCATATTGTCTCCGGAGGATGAGATCGTTATAGAGATCCCGGGAGGCAGAGAGGGCAAGAGCCAGACCGTGGAAGCCAATTATGACGGAAGCCACAAGGTGACCATGTGTACCGGAGATCACATCCGTATCGTGCAGTCGGAAAAAATCACGGAATTTATCCAGCTGAACCAGGTCAGTTTCCTGGATGTGTTGCATCGTAAAATGAGAGATTCCTGACGAATTGTCGCAAGAAAGGCATGAGGTTAAGATGAAGAAGACCAGACATCGCAAGATCGTGGAGATCATAGAAAAAAGAGATGTGGAGACCCAGGAGGAACTGGCGGGTTATCTGAAAGAAGCGGGATTTACGGTGACCCAGGCCACAGTGTCCAGAGATATCCGGGAACTGAAGCTCTCCAAGGTACCTACCGGAGGCGGCAAACAGAAATACGTGATCCTCAGACAGGATGACAGCCACATGGGAGACAAATATATCCGGGTATTAAGAGATGGATTCGTCTCTATGGATATGGCACAGAACATACTGGTGATCAAGACCGTGTCCGGCATGGCAATGGCGGTGGCGGCGGCACTGGATGCGCTGAAATTCTCCGAAGTGGTGGGATGCATCGCCGGAGATGATACCATCATGGTAGCGGTGCGTACCGTGGAAGACACCCAGATCCTTATGGATAAGATCCATCTGATGATAGAAAGATAGACAGGGGGAAATACATGCTTCGCAGTTTACATGTGAAAAATCTGGCTCTCATCCGGGAGACAGAGGTAGAATTCGGAGAAGGACTGAATATACTGACAGGAGAGACCGGTGCCGGTAAATCCTTACTGATTGGATCGGTGAATCTGGCACTGGGAGGAAAGTTCGAGAAAGACATGCTCAGACGGGGAGAAGAGAGCGGTCTGGTGGAACTGGTTTTCGACTGTGAGCAAGAGCGGCTTGCGGAAAAGTTAAAAAGCATGGACCTGGAGCCTTCGGAGGACGGCACAGTGATCTTAAGCAGAAAGCTTTCCTCCGGGAAAAGTATCTGCCGCATCAACGGAGAGACTGTGACGGCAAAGCAGATGAAGGAGCTTTCGGAACTGCTGATCGATATTCACGGGCAGCATGAGCACCAGTCTCTGTTAAATAAGAAAAAACACATGGAGATCCTGGATGCCTATGCCGGAGAGGAATTCGTGAAATGTGCAGGACGCGTAAGCACACTGTATCATGAGTGTGCTACACTGGAGAAAAAGATCGCGGAAGAGACGCTGGATGAGACATCCCGGAACAGAGAACAGTCTCTGGCGGAATTTGAGCTAAGAGAGATTGCAGATGCCGGATTACAGCCCGGAGAGGACGAAGAATTAGAGCAGGCGTACCGCAAGATGGCGAACAGCCGTAAGATTGCGGAGAATCTGGCAGAGAGCTACCGCCTCAGCGGTAGTGACGCCGAGGACGGCGCCGGGAATTCCCTAAGCAGAGCCCTTCGGGCACTGCGCAGCGTGACCATGTATGATCCTGCGCTGGAACAGATGGAAGAACAGCTGGCGGAGGTGGAGAGTCTCCTGGCGGATTACAATCATGATGTATCGGAATATATGTCGGATCTGGAATTGGACGAAGCGGATTTCAGAAGTACCGAAGAGCGGTTGAACACCGTCAATCATCTGAAGGGAAAATACGGCAATTCCATCGGGGAGATCTTAAAGTACAAAGAAGAAAAAGAAGCTTATCTGGAAAAACTGGCGGATTATGATGCCTATATGCAGAAACTGCATGCGGAATGGGAGAAAAAGCAGACGCTGCTTACAAAAGCCTGTGAAGAGCTGTCCAAAATCCGTCAGAAAAATGCAGTGATGCTGACACAGAAATTAAAGGATGCGCTGATTAACCTGAATTTTCTGACGGTGGAATTCGACATCGCGGTCAGACCCGGTCAGACCATTACGGCGAAAGGTTACGATGATGTGGAATTTCTGATCTCCACCAACCCCGGAGAGAGCCTGAAGCCTCTAAGCCAGGTAGCCAGCGGCGGTGAATTGTCCCGTATCATGTTAGCCATCAAGACTGTGCTGGCGGGACGGGATGAGATCGATACACTGATCTTCGATGAAATTGACACCGGTATCAGCGGCAGAACCGCATGGAAGGTAGCAGAACAGCTGAGCGTCCTCTCAGGGGCACATCAGGTCATCTGCATCACACATCTGCCCCAGATCGCAGCCATGGCGGATGTGCATTTCGTCATCGAGAAGAGCAGCACGGACGATATGACCATCACAGATATTCAGAAAGTGGCTGATGAAGAAAGCCTGGCAGAACTGGCGAGACTCCTTGGCAGCGATGCCCTCACCGAAGCGGCGCTGTCTAACGCAAAAGAAATGAAAGAACAGGCGAATGCGTTTAAAGAAGCCCGATAAGGGAAATGCTATAGTGGAATATCGGAATACACGAAAAGGATGAAGAATGACTTCATCCTTTTCTTTTGTGCAAATTCAACCAAAATAAGTCA
>ERZ808240.3758-NODE-3758-length-14330-cov-4.318179_pt1 | contig 14330 bp, 11 predicted proteins | sample MGYA00521084_ERZ808240 | MGnify/ENA primary metagenome ERZ808240 (study PRJEB31516, sample SAMN03275571) | gut metagenome | biome: mammalia-associated habitat; material: feces | host: Papio cynocephalus | place: Kenya | collected 2012-08-06 ... | reverse complement strand
AGTTATAGGTGGATTTTACAGACATTTTAAAGATAAATTGTACCAGGTTAGGGGAACAGCAATTCATTCTGAAACCAAAGAAAAAATGGTAATATATCAGGGACTTTATGGTGAATATGAGATGTATGTAAGACCTTATGATATGTTTCTTAGTGAGGTTGATCACGTTAAATATCCTGATGCAGCGCAAAAGTACAGATTTGAACTTATTGATATAAAGACAGGAAAATCTCTTGAAGCCGGTCATAAAGATGAGTATGTATCTGCTTCTTATAATGACAGAGGCTATGAAAGTGCAGATGTACAGAAAACAACAGCAAAAGAAGAAACGATACAACCAAAAGAAGAAACAGTTGAACCAAAGGAAGAAACAATAAGGGTGAAAGAAACGGAAACTGAAGAAGAGGCAGTACAGGATAGCAAGTTTATAAGATTCCTTGATGCATATGATTATAAGGAAAAGTTAGATATTCTTACATCCATGCGGGGTGAGCTTAACGATGGGCTTATAGATATCATGGCGGAGTCGATAGAAGTAGCGGTTCCAGAAGGAGATATAACAGACAGATATAATTCACTTAGAAAATGTCTGTTAGCACATACAAAATATGAAGGATTAAGATTAAGACAGTAAATAAAAAAGCAGTTATATTGTTGATAAAGTTATGAACATTGTTTTATTAAGTGTGTATAAGATTAGATAACAGATTAAAAATTATTCGATAGGAGTTAAAAACAGCAAACTATTCAGATAATATAAAAGGTGTTAATTTTAAATAGCATAATTATCTGACAATTAACATAATATATGCATGAAAATGAAAAATATTCGTTTAAATTGACAATTCACTTAAAATGTGTATAACTATGTGGATATTGTGGAAAAGTATCTGAATAAATTAGACTAAAGATGATATTGATTGCATAAGTTGTTAATAAGTGCTATTATTTACGCGGTGACATGTGAATGTTAAAAAGTCTTTTGTTGAATAAAATATGATGATAATTACAATGGAGGTCAGTTATGAATATAGTAGTATTAGCCGGAGGTACAAGTACAGAAAGAGACATATCGATTATGACGAGTGTCAAGGTATGTGAATCACTTAGAAGAAATGGTCATAACGCTAACATTATAGATGTATTTTTTGGAATAGATGACAAAGTAGCAGGGACATTTTTTGATGATAATAACAATGATCTTGAAAAGATAGCTGATGTTATGAAGAAAAATGATGTAAACGTTGAAGATGAACTTGCAAACAGGAAAAAGAATAATAAAGGGTTCTTTGGTAATAATGTGTTAGAAATCTGTGCGAAAGCAGATATTGTATTTATGGGACTTCATGGAAGCAATGGTGAAGATGGCAAGATACAGGCTGCCTTTGAGCTTATGGGAATAAAGTATACTGGTACAGACTATATAAGCAGTGCAATATCTATGAGCAAGGAACTTACCAAGAAGGTACTGGTTCCAGATGGAATTCCTATGCCTAAAGGTGTGGCTCTTAAGAAGGGTCATAAGATAGAATATGTTCCTTATCCATGTGTTGTAAAACCATGCTGCGGAGGTTCAAGCGTTGGTGTATCCATCGTATCCAATGAGGAAGAGTTTAAGAGTGCATTAACAGAAGCATTTTCATATGAAGATAACATACTTGTTGAGGAATATATAAAGGGAAGGGAATTCTCAGTAGGCGTTCTTGATGGAAAAGCACTTCCTGTTATAGAGATTGAGCCGCTTGAGGGATTCTATGATTATAAGAATAAGTATAAGGCAGGAGCAACTAAGGAAACATGTCCTGCAGTTCTTCCTAAGGAAGTATCAGAAAAAATGCAAAGATGGGCAGAGAAAGCGTGTGAATCAGCAGGTGTAACTACATATGCAAGAGTAGATCAGCTTTTAACAGAAGAAGGAAATATATATTGTCTTGAGATTAATACACTTCCAGGAATGACTGGTACAAGTCTTCTGCCACAGGAGGCAAAAGCAGCTGGAATATCATATGATGAGCTTACAGAGAAAATAATTGAAATATCACTTAGAAGATATGAATAATAAAGTATTATATTCAGGAATACCGGGCGATATAGGATAGAATATTATAATTTGATATATCATGAATATATTATAAAATGGAGATAAATATGCGTGGAATGACATTAAGAGCCATGACAGAAGCGTGTAATGGCGTGTATTATGGAAATGAAGCTAATCTTGACAAAGAAGTTTCAGATATAACAACTGATAGCAGGAAAGTTACAGATGGAGGTCTGTTTATTGCTATATGCGGTGAGAGGACTGACGGACATAAGTATATTGATAGCTGCTTTGAAGCTGGCGCATTATGTGTTATATCAGAAAAAGAGCTTCCAGGACAGAAGAATTCATATATTAAAGTAAAGTCGAGTCTTCAGGCACTTAAGGATCTTGCACTTCTTTATAGAAATAACCTTGATATAAAGGTAGTTGGGATAACAGGAAGTGTAGGAAAGACCAGCACCAAAGAAACTATAAGTTATGTTCTTGAAGAAAAATATAAAGTACTAAAAACACAGGGAAACTTTAATAATGAAATAGGACTTCCACTTACAGTATTCAGATTAAGAGATGATGATGAGATAGCAGTCCTTGAAATGGGGATAAGTGACTTTGGAGAGATGGAGAGATTGGCAAAGATAGCACAGCCTGACATAGGTGTTATAACTAATATAGGGTTATGTCATCTGGAGAATCTTAAGACAAGAGATGGTATATTAAAGGCAAAGACAGAGATGTTTAATTATCTTAAGCCTGATGGCGTTGCCATACTTAATGGTGACGATGACAAGCTTATAACTGTAGATGAAGTAAATGGAAAAAGACCAATAAGATTTGGCATAAGCTATAAGGATGGCGTATACGCAAGTGATATTAAAAATCTTGGTCTTGATGGAACAAGATTTGTAATTAACGGACTTGATTGTGCTGATACTGATAGGGCGTTTGAGGTAACAGTTCCTGTACCTGGACATCATATGATATATAATGCACTTGCAGCAGCATGTGTTGGAGCACAGCTTGGACTTAGCAGTAAACAGATACAAGCAGGTATATCAAATCTAAAAACAATAGCAGGAAGAAATAATATTATAAAGACGGATAATTACACGATCATAGATGACTGTTATAACGCTAACCCTGTTTCAATGAAAGCATCTGTTGATGTTATTGATATGGCACTTGGAAGAAAAGTATGCATTCTGGGAAGTATGTTTGAACTTGGAGATAATGATAAGAATCTTCATTATGATGTAGGACAATATATAGGAACTAAGAATATAGATGTTCTTATCACTATAGGTGAGCTTGCAAAGCATATAGCAATGGGAGCTTCAGATTATATGGAAACTCATTATGGTTCATATGATTGTAAGGTGTATAGTTATGATACACTTGAAGATTTTGAGCAGGACTATGATAAGATTATTAAGAAGGGTGATAATATACTTATTAAAGCCTCACATGCTATGAATTTTGGTAAAATTGTCACAATGTTATCTGGAAAATGATATAATGAGCATAAAGATAATAAAGCAGATACGAAGCAGATATTTGCATTTTTGTGCCATTCTTAAGAATGGATAGTCTTAAGAAACAGATTGAAATGACACGAAAGCATTGATTCGTGAGTGCGAAGCATATTAAGAGTTATTATAAGCCGCTTGACGGCAGAACGGAGAAGATAAGAGTATGAAGAAAATGAAGAGACTTATAATAAGCATAACAGCAGTGATGGTAATGTTATCTTTTGTAGCATGTGGAAGTGGCAAGAAGTCAGAACTTGTAGGAAGCTGGACTGGAAATAATGGTGGTTATGAAGTTACATTCACTTTTAATGAGGATGGAACAGGTTCTATGTCTATAAGTGGCATACAGCTTAGTATAAGTTATTCAGTTGATGGTGAGACACTTACTGTGAATAAGACAGTTCTTGATGGAACACAGACAGAAGATTATACATATAAGCTGTCTAATAAGGGTAAGACACTTACACTTACAAGTGCATCTGGAGAGACAGAATTAACTAAGAATTAGATTAGTGTATAGCGAAGTCAACGTAAGTTGACGAACGGACGATATAAGGCAAAGAAAAGCTGGTGTCAGAAGCATTACTGACACCAGCCTTTCTACGTCTTATATTATGTCGTCCATATGTTAACCCAATGTATGTTACACAGTAATATATTATTTGTTAAACACTTTGTCCATCACAGGTATCTTTTTCATAAGCAGCTTTGTTATAAAGTAAGCCGCAACACCATATATGATACCTGTAATTGTTCCTACAAGCACATCCGATGGGTAATGAACTGTAAGGTACAATCTTGAAACAGCTATAAGAGCTGCAAGTATGAGTGCAGCGGTTCCTTCCTTTTTTCTCCACATAAATATAGCAGTTGCAGCAGCAAAAGATGCAGAAGAATGTCCGGAAGGGAAAGAAAAGTCATGTATTGACTGGAATACACCATATAAGTTCTCGAACTGGTTTCCAACAACGAAATTCTGCCCTTCAACCCAGAAAGCACGTGGCCTTGCCCACAGATGCTTCATAATTCCATTGCAGAATATAAGTGAGAGAATGAGGGCTATTGCCATAGATAGTCCGATTTTTTTATACTTTTTAGGTAGTATAAGCAACATGGCAACGGCTAATACTATCCAGAATATTCCCCCATTTCCAAGAGTTGTTATAGCATACATTATTGGATTGGTTATCGGGTTGTGAAGAGATTCAAACCAGTGTAATATCTGAATTTCCATAATGATTGAAAGTTCCTTTCTGTAAGTTATTATCTATTTTGTTTTTATTGTCAAAAGGTATTTATTTTACCCATGGCATCGTATTATTATAATTAAAAGAAACATTTGTGTCAATTAAGCTATATAAGACATAACACCTATATGTTTCAGATAGACTTTCGGCTTGATTTTAAGAAAGATTACATAAGTATAAGAGTTATATTAATTAAGGTCTTTATTAACTAAAAGTTATATTAATAAATATTTATATTATTTAAGCTTTAGAGTACGTTCACAGCTTACTTTTCCTTTCCGGTTCATGAATCCATAGTCATATTCGTCAGTTATCATTATATCAAGTATCATATTATTAACATCTGCATATAGTAAGGTGATTGTAAAAGTACCATCAGAACTGATGCTTTTTCTAAAAGCATCGTTAAATGTAAGCATTGTATTATGTAATATATCGTCACTGCTTAGCTGCTCATCCCAAGAATAATTAAATTCATGGCAGGATTTATCAATAGCATATGTGAAAGCATCATTAATATTGGAATTTACTTCCATATCACGATAGTTTTTATTGATTATGGAGTAGTGCGTTATAATAAGTAAGACCATGATTATTGTTAAACAGCTGCTGCTTATTGCAAGTCTCATTTTAATCCTCATTTCTGCGCACGTTTTATGTTTAAAGAGTTTGTGACAAATGCGCACATTCACAAATCCAGGGTGTGAAAAATTAATGTTTAATTCTTCTGTTTAACAGCAACTATCGAGTTATAAGAGCAGATTTTTTTGATATTAAAAATGCCTGAATTCACAGGATACCTGATATTAACATTGAAATAGTCATTGTCGTTAACAGTGTCGAAATATGTCATATCGATATTGCTGTCATATTTATCAGCAAGGTTGTTTATTTTTTGATAGGTATTGCTGTCTATATTATGGTTTTCTGAGCTGTAACCATATATAAGTATGGTATCTTTCACGTACTGCTGTAATTGCTGCCCTTTGCATATACTTTTATTAATAGATATAAAATCAATAGAAATTATGCATATTATAGCCATGATGAGCAGGTAGACAGAGCTTTCAATAATTGATTTCATAATATTTCATTGGACTCTCTTTCATTGAATTTTATAAGAACTGTATTTTTATTTATATTGCATTTTATAGGTGTTGTGTATATATTGAGTTTATATGTGTATACATATATATTTATATATTGTGCATGTATGAATTATATTTTATTGGTTATGCGCCTGAGATTATTGATGATAGAATAAAATTTCAAGCAGGGAAGCTTCTATAGAATCACATTTTGCAAGGCATAGAGATATAAATGTGAATGCTATAGCAAAGCATATGAGTAGTATGATGATATCACCATATTCTTCAATGAGAAAATTCATAACAATCCTCGTTTCTGTGTATATTATATCATTACGCTGGACATAATCTGTGAAAATGTGTGAATTGCAGGTATCAGGAAAGCGATTGCAACACATATTTCGCCTAATTTATTAATAATAAGTTCCATACATAAAACTTCCTTTCATATAGTATATATTATTAGTCAGAGCTGCCGTAAAATTTATAAAGTCAACTATAAAAGGTTATCTACAGATATAATGAAATAATAAGCATCATATCTACAGACATTTTAAGAGCCATAAAGAATACAGGAATATATTCCATGAATCTTAATACGCTCAGCCTGTCCATATAGTCTAATTCAGACTGTTTATTGATAAGTTCATTGTTTCGTTGTATTAAAGTGCTTATAGTGTCATCGATTCCCTGTTCGTCAAGTTCTGATACAGAATACAGGGTTCTTATAGTGGACATGATGTCTGTCTGGTCATATTCCGATAAGAATTCATAATATGGTCTTATATCAGACGGGTTAGCTTCTATATCACGTATGAAACTGTCAAGGGAGCGTTTGATGATATATGGACAATCGTCATAAGTGTCTTCAATTGCAGCTATAAGTGGCTTGTTTTCAAGATTAAGTGCAACATTTCTTAACCAGTCTGAGAAACTATTGCGAAGGTTTGCAAGTATTTTTTTCTTTGCATTTCTTTTGTTGAAAAGAGGGGAAAATAACAGAACTGCAATTGTTATAATGATATAAGCTGCTATGATGAACTGCTTTCTTATAATCATATATATAAGAATAGCTGCAAGTATGATAATTACAGGTGTTACTTTGGCAATAATACTCATATATTTTGTGTTATAGGCAATATTATAGTATTTTTCACACTGGATATCTTCGTTAGAGTTGTTTATGATAGCTTTTCCATAGTGTGTCTGGGTATATGCATAAAAAAGAATGCAGGCTGTCAGGAATATAGTAGTACTTATCTGGAAGATGTAATCATCGGTTATGTTTGTTGAACTGGTGCTGTACTGGTTAAGCACAGAACACATAAACAGTGTAATAGCCGAGAGAATAATGCTTATAAATATTCCTATTGTTGTATCACGTTTGATGTTTTTTAATTCATATTCATGCTTATATATATTTTTTACCCATCGGTCAAAGTCCTTAAGAAGTACCTGAAGTGCATTCTTGTATCGTCCGCCTTTTGTTTCTACATTTATAAGAAAACGATGTAGTGTTTTTATACGGCTGCAGTTGTAGGCATGTTCTATTATGTGGAGTGCATCTTCATATACACATTCACCCATGCCATAATCAAGTTCATCCATGGTTTCTTTTAATAATTGCTTTAAGTGACCATCGGATATTGCATATGTATCAGATAGGGCAGTTTTGATCTTAGGTGTTCTTATGAAAGAATAAACCATCTGATGAAGGTAAATATCAACATCGGAGAATTCCTTTAAACGGTGATTGTTTTTATATTGTTTTCTTATAAGAAATGGAAGTATGATTACGCCCATAAGTATTATGCATAATATATATACAGGCTTCAGATGAAACACAAGGCTTATCATTACGATAGATACTATAACTGTTATTATGGAAAAAATATATTTTTTAAGTGAAAACTTGTATCCATATGACGATATATCTCCTGACAATGCTTTTAAAGAAAAATAGTTAAGTATTTTTTTCATATATGTTTTTAATTCCTTTTTTATAGAATTTTTCTTTGATGATTTCGGGTATGTCATCATCAGTGAATGAACCATCTTCATAGATTACACTACATTTATTGTGTCCGCTTTCCCTTGATAAAAACCCTACCTGCTTTATACACCTTTTCTCATGCCTGTCGCATTCAATAAGGATAACAATATCAATATATTTGTATATACTGTTTATAAATCTTTCGTTAATATTACTACTTCCAAGCATATTGTACATCCTGTCAGGCATATCTCTTACATCGTCAAGGTGCATTGTTGTCATACAATATGAACCGGTAGAAAGACTGTTTAGCAGATGGGCTACTTCAGGACCCCTTGATTCTGATAATATAATCCAGTCAATATTGTGCCTTAACCCGGCTTTTATGATATCCGGATATGTTACTTTTTCATCAACGAAGAATTCAACACATTTTTTATTTGGATTGATTTTTCTGTAGTGTATTTCCTGGTTATCTTCATATACACCGACCTTTTCATTGTGGGGGATTTTGGTTGACAGGTATTTGACAAGCTCTGTTTTCCCAGCATGTGGTTGGCCTCCGACAACAACGCTTAAGTGGGCAGATATACTGTTCTCAAGAAGATTAATAATACTTTCGGGAGCGTAATTCGACATAATAAGTGTATTATGGTCAAATCTTAAATATTCCGGTATTTTTCTTATTGCCATGCTTTTTTTCTGGCATCTTGATTCATGCCAGATAGATATTCTTAAGTTTTCAGTATTGGCTTCAAGAATCGGGCGGCTTCTGTTAAACTGGACTCCCATAATATTGGCTAGTTTTATTGATATATTCTCGACATACTGGTCACTTAATTCCTTGCCAGAGATGTAGCTGCCTATACCAAGCTCGGTTATCCACAGGTTATAACCATCCCATTCAATATCAGTGATTTTGTCATTGTCGATTTCGTCTGCTATTTCACTGAATAATTCATCTTTGTTTTTTTCGATTAATTCTTTTAAGTCTGAGCTGTTCATAATCTCCTTTATCTGTGATATATATCATATTGCGTAATGTTAATGGATTAAATAAATATTAAGTAAAGTATTTTTTAGATGAATATGCCTGCCATACAAAATCTGATAGATATATAAGCGGTTTTATATAAGTCTATCAGATTTTATGAGGCTGTTAACAATAACATATTATGTCCCGGGAAATAATATCAGCGGCTGTTAAGCCCTAAGATGTTCTTATGTTATTTGATATTGTTGTTTGTGTTGAAAGATGTTGCTATTTCACTCTGGTATTCAAGCCCATTAACGGCTTTGGTTGTTTTGTTAGTAACCATACCGACTATGGCAGTTGTAAGAAGTAGTGCAGCTATAACGCCCGCAAGCGCTACAATAACCTTTCCATAATGCTCTATGATATCATGCATATATAAAACCTCCTGTTAATATAATGATTGATTATAATATTATAAAAACAATATTAAATTCATAAAAATGTTATATATAAGTAAAAACACTGATATTAATAAATATAAGTAATACCATATATAAACTGTACATAAGATTAAAGGGAAACAAAATAACCTGACAGGCAGTGATAATACGCAGAAAGAAAAGAAGTGAAATAGATTGTAATAACTGCAATGTTATAATTAGGTTAGATGCATAATATATTCTTATTCTTTAGCCACATATTGTCTTTAATAGAAATCCGGATGTCCGGATTATGATAAGCGCTTTTCGTATTGTTACTATAACACTATATTTTGTATTTGTAAAGTATTATTTTTAAATTTATTCTTTTGTTTAGAAATTAATGGTAGATATTTTTGCCAAACATTTTTCTAGTTATTGTATTTTGTTTGTATTTTTGAAGTATTATATGTTTTTTTGTATTGACATTTAAACATAATGTGATAATATAAAACTGCTTTTGTAAAACACATTTATAAAAGCAATTACAAAATGGTATGAAGAATAAAAAAAGTAACAGCATGCGTTGTGTTTCGCAGAATGGAGGTACAGAATTAAGATGAGTAATGAAATGTGTGTTGAAAAGATGCCAATTACAGAAGAATATCTTGAAAAGATGAATGCATATTGGCGTGCAGCTAACTATTTATCAGCAGCCCAGTTGTATCTTTTGGATAACCCTCTTTTAAGAGAGCCTTTAAAGAGAGAGCATATAAAGAAAAAAATAGTGGGACATTGGGGAACAGTTCCAGGACAGAATTTCGTATATTGCCATATGAACAGAGCTATTAAGAAATATGATCTTGATATGGTTCTTATATCAGGCCCTGGTCATGGTGGTAACTTTTTTGTAGCTAACTCATATCTTGAGGGAACTTACAGCGAAGTATATCCTAATGTAAGCCAGGATATGGCTGGCCTTAAAAAGCTTTGCAAGCAGTTCTCATTCCCAGGAGGAATCTCAAGCCACGTTGCACCAGAAACACCTGGTTCTATCAATGAGGGTGGTGAGCTTGGTTATTCAATAGCACACGCATTTGGTTCAGTGTTTGATAATCCGGATCTTATCACTACATGTATTGTAGGTGATGGAGAGGCTGAAACTGGTCCATTAGCTACTGCATGGCATTCTAACAAGTTCCTTAATCCTGTAACAGATGGTGCTGTACTTCCTATATTACATCTTAATGGATACAAGATAAGTAACCCTACAGTATTCTCACGTATCTCTCATGATGAGATAGAGAGTTTCTTCCATGGCTGTGGCTGGAAGCCATATTTCGTTGAGGGTGACGATCCTATGACTATGCATAAAAAGATGGCAGAGACTGTTGATACTGTTATTGAAGAGATAAAGGAAATACAAAGACAGGCAAGAGAAGAAGGAAAAACTGAGCGTCCATTCTGGCCTATGATTATTCTTAGAACTCCTAAAGGATGGACAGGCCCTAAGGTTGTTGATGGTAAAGAAATAGAAGGAACTTTCAGGGCACATCAGGTACCAATAATGATGGATAAGCCAGAGCATTTACAACAGCTTAATGAATGGTTAAAGAGCTATAAGCCAGAAGAGCTGTTTGATGAGAATGGCAGACTTATACCAGAGCTTAGGGCACTTGCTCCAGAAGGCGACCATAGAATAAGTGCTAATCCACATGCTAATGGCGGTAAGCTTTTAAGAGATTTAAGACTTCCTGATTTCAGGGATTATGGCGTTGATGTGCCATTCCCAGGAGCTAAGGATGGTCAGGATATGATAGAACTTGGAGGCTTTGTAAGAGATATCTTTAAGTTAAATGAAGAGACAAAGAATTTTAGAATCTTTGGACCAGATGAGACTATGTCTAACAGATTAGGAAAGGTATTTGAAGAAACAAACAGAGACTGGAACAATGCTTTAAAGGATAATGATGAATTCCTTGCCAAAGACGGACGTGTAATGGATTCAATGCTTTCAGAGCATATGTGCGAGGGCTGGTTAGAGGGCTATCTTCTTACAGGTCGTCATGGTTTCTTTGCAAGTTACGAAGCATTTATAAGAATAGTTGATTCTATGGCAGCACAGCATGCTAAGTGGTTAAAGGTATGTTCACAGCTTCCTTGGAGACATTCTATAGCATCACTTAACCTTATTCTTTCATCAAATGTATGGCAGCAGGATCATAACGGATTCACACATCAGGATCCAGGTTTCCTTGACCATATAGCTAATAAAAAAGCAGATGTTGTAAGAATGTATCTTCCACCAGATACTAACTGCCTGCTTTCATGCTTTGATCATTGCATAAGAAGTCGTGATTATGTCAATGTTCTTGTAACATCTAAGCATCCAAGACCACAGTGGCTTACTATGGAACAGGCTGTTAAGCACTGCACACAGGGTGTAGGTATCTGGGAATGGGCAAGTAATGACCAGGGTGAAGAGCCAGATGTTGTAATAGCAGGCTGTGGTGAAACACCTACACTTGAGGCACTTGCAGCTGTAACTATATTAAGAGATAATATGCCTGAATTAAAGATAAGATTTATAAATGTAGTGGATTTATTCAAACTTCAGTCTAATACACAGCATCCACATGGTCTTTCAGATACAGATTACGATGCATTATTTACTAAGGATAAGCCAATTATATTTGCATTCCATGGCTATCCTACACTTATACATGAACTTACATATTACAGACATAACAGAAACCTTCATGTATTTGGATATCAGGAGGAGGGTACGATCACAACTCCATTTGATATGAGAGTACAGAATGAGATTGACCGTTATCATCTTGTTGAAGCTGCTATTAATGCGCTTCCACAGCTTGGTAACAAGGGCTCATATCTTCTCCAGAAGATGAGAGATACTCTTGTTGCACATAAGCAGTATATAAGTGAGTATGGCATGGATCTTCCAGAGGTTCAGGAATGGAAATGGCATACACCAGAGAATAGATAGTATTCTGTAATCTGTAGTTATGCGTAATATAGACAGATATGTAAAATGTTATATAAAAGTTGTTATACATATTGCAAAAAACAAAAAATTATATTATTATATAAGTAACTTTTTATAATGTATTTTTTAAAAGTATCAGGTTACTTAGAACCCAATATGGAAAATGTAATTATTAATGTGCATTTTCCATATTTGGGATTATTCAGGAGATTTGGCTATAAGTAGGCCTATGATTATACATAACAGGCAGGATTATATGATGGTGGCAGAAGGAACGTAATCATAGTGCTGAAGACAGAATGGAGGATTTTTACGATGAATAACAAACCAGAGATTAAGATTGGTATTGTGGCAGTAAGCAGGGATTGTTTCCCGGAAAGCTTATCAGTTAACAGAAGAAAGGCACTTATAGAGGCTTATAAGAGTAAGTATGATGCAGCAGATATCTATGAATGTCCAGTATGTATTGTAGAGAGCGAGATACATATGCAGCAGGCACTTGAAGATATCAAGAGGGCTGGATGTAATGCATTATGTGTATATCTTGGTAACTTTGGTCCTGAAATATCAGAGACTATGCTTGCAAAGTATTTTGATGGACCTAAGATGTTCATAGCTGCAGCAGAGGAAACATCAGCTAATGGTGGACTTGTAGGTAACAGAGGTGATGCTTACTGTGGTATGCTTAACGCAAGCTATAATCTTAATTTAAGAGGTGTTAAGGCTTATATTCCTGACTATCCTGTTGGAACAGCTGATGAATGCGCTGATATGATTCATGAGTTTCTTCCAGTTGCAAGAGCAGTATATGCACTTAACAATCTTAAGATAATAAGCTTTGGTCCAAGACCTAACAACTTCCTTGCATGTAATGCACCTATCAGCCAGTTATACAATCTTGGAGTTGAGATTGAAGAAAATTCAGAGCTTGATCTTTTTGAAAGCTATAACAAGCATGCAGGCGATGAAAGAATTCCTGATGTAGTTAAGAGCATGGAAGAAGAACTTGGAACTGGTAACAAGAAACCAGAGATACTCCCTAAGCTTGCACAGTATGAGCTTACTCTTCTTGACTGGATAGAGGCACACAAGGGTTCAAGAAAATATGTTGCAATCGCTGGTAAGTGCTGGCCAGCATTCCAGACACAGTTTGGTTTCGTTCCATGTTATGTTAACTCGAGACTTACAGCTATGGGTATTCCTGTATCATGTGAGGTTGATATATATGGCGCACTTAGTGAATTCATTGGAACTGTTGTAAGTAACGATACAGTTACACTTCTTGATATCAACAATACAGTACCTTCAGATATCTATAATGAAGATATCAGGGGTAAGTTTAATTACACAATCAAAGATACATTTATGGGATTCCATTGTGGTAATACAGCTTCATCTAAGCTTGCGTTCTGTGAGATGAAGAACCAGATGATTATGGCACGTTCACTTCCAGAAGAGGTTACTAATGGAACTCTTGAAGGAGATATTGTTCCTGGAGATATTACATTCTTCAGATTACAGAGTACAGCTGACAGCCAGTTAAGAGCATATATAGCACAGGGTGAGGTTCTTCCTGTAAGAACTCGTTCATTTGGTTCAATCGGTATATTTGCTATTAATGAGATGGGAAGATTCTACAGACATGTACTTATAGAAAAGAACTATCCTCATCATGGAGCAGTTGCATTTGGACATTTTGGAAAGGCATTATTTAATGTGTTCAGATATATAGGTGTTGAAGACATTGCTTATAATCAGCCAGCAGGCGTACTTTACAAGTCTGAGAATCCATTTGCATAGTCTGGACAGCATATTTAACATATTTACGGCTAAAGTAAAACCAATGTGATTGTTTATATTATTTAGTCATTTAACCAGCGGAATGGACATAAGAGATTACGATATGAAACTATTGTTTAAACAGTAATCATAATATAAGTTCATTCCGTTTTTTTAATGAGCGCAAAAGAAAAGTAAGCGGCTGCGAAGCAGACATTTACTTTTCTTGCGCCATTAACGAACGAACAGAC
>ERZ808240.3756-NODE-3756-length-14337-cov-4.167554_pt1 | contig 14337 bp, 14 predicted proteins | sample MGYA00521084_ERZ808240 | MGnify/ENA primary metagenome ERZ808240 (study PRJEB31516, sample SAMN03275571) | gut metagenome | biome: mammalia-associated habitat; material: feces | host: Papio cynocephalus | place: Kenya | collected 2012-08-06 ... | reverse complement strand
AGCGATATGGGCGCTGAAACTACCAGCACCACATACCGACGTACTCAAAACCCACGAGTTTCAAAGTTTTTCTGCCAAATTACTGGAATTCAATAAGTATCAACAAGTATTTCCCAATTAGTTGTTGTCCTGCATTAGTGTTATAGTTGATTCTTTGTACGTAAGCGTGTGTGGTCAAGCGATTGCTGTTGATTTTTTGATTTAAATTTCTTGAGACTTTACTGGAACAAATGAAAACAAAATTTCGTCATGAAGGACTAAAACACCGTCGGTGCATAGAGGTCGTATTTTGACCTCAGGCACCGTTACGTGTGTTTTTTAGCGGGAGCGGTCCTGAATGGCGAAACTTTGTTTTTATTTGTTCTAATAAAATCTTACAACAAAATTAAACTGAAAAAAATAACAGCAATCACTTGACACACACCACCTTTCTATGGTATACTACCAAAGGTGTAAAAAGCAGAGTTATCCACTCTCACCTTGCCGTATAACATTCGTTATCACACGGTATTGGTTCACATCTATTATAATGATAGGAAATGTTTTACGTGGATAGCTGGCTTTTAGAAACAGCTATCTTTTTTTCATTTAGGAGGTAAGAACAATAAGCGATTTAATGATTAACGAGCAGATTCGCGACAGAGAAGTTCGTGTAATTGGACCAAATGGAGAACAGCTTGGCATTATGTCGGCAAAAGAAGCATATTTCAAAGCAAAAGATGCAGGACTTGATTTGGTAAAGATTGCACCGACTGCAAAACCGCCGGTATGTAAAATTATTGACTACGGCAAATACCGCTATGAGCAGGCTCGTAAAGCAAAAGAAGCAAAGAAGAAACAGAAAACCATCGAGACAAAAGAAATCAGACTTTCGCCAAACATTGATACCAATGATTTGAACACGAAAGTAAATCAGGCAAAGAAATTCCTGCAAAAGGGAGCTAAAGTAAAAGTCTCACTTCGATTCCGTGGTAGAGAAATGGCTCATAAAGATGTAGGAAGAGAAATCCTGAATGCGTTTTTTGAAGAATTAAAGGACGTTGCTTCCGTCGACAAACCTGCGAAGATGGAAGGAAGAAGTATGGTAATGTTTTTATCAGCCACAAAATAATAACGGAGGAATAATATCATGGCAAATCAGAAAATGAAAACAAAAAGAGCTGCTGCAAAGCGCTTTAAAGTTACCGGTACCGGTAAATTGAAAAGAAACAAAGCATACAAGAGTCATATTTTGACTAAGAAGACAACAAAGAGAAAAAGAAATCTCAGAAAGTCTGCTCTTGTAGATGAAACTAATGTAAAAACAATGAAAAAGATTATGCCATACAGCTAATGGCGAAGGAGGGAACTGACAAATGGCTAGAATTAAAGGCGGAATGAACGCAAAGAAAAAACATAAAAGAGTATTGAAACTGGCAAAGGGTTACAGAGGCGCAAGAAGTAAACAGTATCGTGTTGCAAAACAGTCTGTTATGCGTGCGTTGGAAGAGTCCTATACAGGTAGAAAACAGAAAAAGAGACAGTTCAGACAGCTTTGGATTGCTCGTATTAACGCAGCAGCTAGAATGAATGGTCTTTCCTACAGCAAATTTATGTATGGTTTGAAACTTGCTGAGGTAAACGTAAACCGTAAAATGCTTTCTGAGATGGCAATCAGCGATCCGGAAGGTTTCGCTTCTTTGGTAGAAGTAGCAAAAAGCAAATTAGCTTAAGTTTTATCTGTTATACAAACAAGTACAAAAAGGTATCTCATTGTGAGGTACCTTTTATCTTGCGGTAAAAGTGAAATGTTATGATTAATGGAAAGGAAATGAGGGAAATGAGTCAGACGCATAAACAAAAAATTGCGGCAGTGCTTGCCGTAACCTTAATTTTGTGTGACCTCATAAGCGGGAGTCCTGCCCATTTGCAGGCAAGACAGAAGAATAGTCAGACGGAGTGGAGCGAAGAGCCAACGCCTGAACCGACAGTAGAACCGACCGCGGAGCCGACAGAGGAGCCACAGCTAACAGAAACTCCAAAGCCGGTGGAAAAGTATGAACTGGTATCGCCTCACGCCAAATACTATAAAGGTGGCATGAAGGGGATTCATTATCGGAAAGTGAAGGGGAAAAAGGTGTATCACCTTTACTCGTACACGACCGATTCGGTAAAACTTATTATGTCACAGGCATCAGCTTTTGAGCTTTACGGAGGTGCTTCGAAAAAAGAAGTAAAAAAGAAGTTAGTTACCGTATCTTCCTCCGGTGTGGTAAAATGTAAGACAAAAAACAAAAAAATTTACACGCTCTTAAAGGCGACGTCCAAAGTGACAGGCGAAAGCTGTTATATTTACATTTGTTTTGATGAAAAAATCAAGAGCAAAAATGGCAGTAAAATAAAGTTATGGGAAAAGAAAAAAGCGACAGTTTCTTTTAACTATGCAAAGAAGAAATTGTCTTTTGAAATAAAGAATAAAAAGATTGCAAGTGTGAATAAAAACGGACGTATTACGGCGAAAAAGAAGGGTACGACTTACCTTATCGTAAAGGTGAAAGATTCGGATAAAAACCAGTGCAGGATTAAAATAGTCGTAAAAGAAGAACCGTGGATTGTCAGTGAAAAGGATAAAAAATATGACTATGCAGAGATGACAAGAGATTTGCATAAGATTGCGCGTAAGTACCGTGGAAAAACCGGGCTGTCGAGCATTGGCAGGACATATGATAACCGTGAAATCTGGTGTCTGCGTGTGGGAAATCCTTCTGCGGCAAAGAAACTTGTAATTGATGCGGCAATTCATGCCAGAGAGTGGAAAAACACACAGGTTATTATGCGCCAGACCGAAGAAATTCTTCGGGAATATAGTGAGCACCGCGCAAGATTTCGCTCGACCTGCCTTTATATTCTGCCGATGGACAACCCGGACGGTGTCACAATTTCGCAGTATGGAGCGAGTGGAATCCGCAATGCAAAACTTCGGAAGAAAATACAGAAGATAGGGCATTTCAATACGTGGAAAAATAATGCCAGAGGGGTTAATATTAACAATAACTTCCCTGCCGGTTTTTCAGCAGATAAGAAAAAGGATAAAAAGAAGGGGAAGAAAAGGAAACCGGATGCCGCAACATATCCGGGGAAAAAGGCAGCAAGCGAAAAGGAAACGAAGGCATTAATTTCTTTTATTAAGCGGATATCGCCAAAGACGGTGTTGAATCTCCATTCGACCGGCAGTATTTTATACTGGGATTTTGATGTTTCTTCGGCACTGCATGAAAAGCAGTACAAGTTAGCAAGTGAGATAAAAAAGAGAAACCATTACCGCATGATGCCAAAGAGTTCGAGTACGGAAGAACACGGTGGTTTTGCAGACTGGCTTGTGTACGAGAAAAAAATTGTGAGTGTTACGGTGGAGACAGGGACGGTGCCGTGTCCATTGCCGCATTCGCAGTATAAAAAGATTTATAAACGAAACCGAAAGATGTTTCGCTGGTTTATGTTATCTTATTAAACAGGCAATTGGATACGAAAAGGAAGGTGCATTAAAATGGAACGAACGAGAAGACTGCGGATGAACGAACGTGTGAGAGATATGGTGCGGGAAAACCATGTCCGGGTGGACGAATTGATTTATCCGATTTTTGTGATAGAGGGTGAAAATATCTGTGAACCGGTAGAATCGATGCCGGGTATCTGCCAGTATTCAATTGACAGACTTTTTGAAGAACTTGACCGGGTGCGTGAGGCAGGAATTCCGGCAGTTTTATTGTTTGGTATTCCGGCACACAAAGATGAGCAGGGAAGTGGTGCGTATGCTGAAGACGGAATTGTTCCGCAGGCGATTCGCTATATTAAGAAAAATTATGAAGAACTTGTTGTTATTGCAGATGTCTGTCTGTGTGAATATACGTCGCATGGACACTGTGGTCTGATTTGTGATGGAGAAGTGTTAAATGATGAAACGCTTCCGCTTTTGGCAAAGGCATCGGTTGTGTATGCTAAAGCAGGAGCAGATATCATTGCACCGAGTGATATGATGGATAAACGTGTTGAGGCAATTCGCAAGGCTCTTGATGAGGAAGGTCTATATAATACGCCGATTATGTCCTACAGTGCAAAATTTGCGTCGGCCTATTATGGGCCATTTCGTGATGCCGCACATTCGGCACCGGGATTTGGTGACCGAAAAAGTTATCAGATGGATCCGGCAAATGGAGAAGAAGCTCTGCGTGAAGTGGAGCAGGACATCAAAGAAGGTGCCGATTTGATTATTGCAAAACCGGCGATGGCGTATCTGGATGTGCTAAAAGATATTTCGATTCATTATAACATTCCGATTGTGGCGTATAACGTCAGCGGAGAATATGCGATGGTGAAAGCAGCCGCGAAAAAAGGCTGGATTGATGAAAAACGAATTGTGATGGAGCACATGATTGGATTTAAGCGTGCCGGTGCAAAAATGATTATTACTTATCATGCGCTTGACGTGGCGCGGTGGCTTAAGGAAGAACAGAAGGAGCTGTAACCATGATTTTTGGCTATGTTGGAATTTGCTATAAAGAAGCACCGCTTGCCCTGCGCGGGCAGGTGGCGTTACCCGACTCAAAAAAAATTGAATTATGGGAGCGGCTTTCTGTCATTGGCTTAAAACAGTGTATGATTCTCTCGACCTGCAACCGCAGCGAGATTTTCTATTTTTCTCATTCGGATGCGGTGACGAGAGAGCAGGTGCAGTCCTGCTATCAGGACATTTTCCCGGAAGTTTCGTTTGGAGATTGTTGCAGGAAAAAAGAGGGCAGTGAGGCGGTTTCCTATTTGTTCCGAGTGGCGGCAGGCTTAGAATCACTAGTTGTAGGTGAGGACCAGATTTTGGGGCAGGTTGTTGAGGCAATGGATTTTGCCCGGACGATGGGGCACAGCGGCAAAGAGCTGGAGCGCATTGTCAGAGATGCAGTGACGTGTGCCAAGTGGATTAAGACGAATTACCGTATCAGTGAAAAGCCGCTGTCGGTCAGTTATATTGGCGTGAAAGAGCTGCACCGTGCCGGTGGTGTTGGTGGAAAAAATATTCTTGTGATTGGAAGCGGCAAAACAGCGGCACTTGCTTTGACATATTTGTTTGAATACGGAGCTAAGAAGATTTATTTGTGCAGCCAGACGCTTGCGCACGCAAAAGAATTGTTAGCGGTACATGAAAATTTGACAGTGGTGGATTATCATGAGCGTTATGATGTGATGAAACGGTGTGAAACGGTTGTGTCAGCAACGGCATCGCCGCATCTGGTCGTTTCTTATGAAAAATGGAAAGAGACGGGGGCCGGACAAATGCAGTTTTTGGATTTGGCATCACCGAGAGACATTGACAGCCGGTTACAAGATGAGTCTAGAGTGCAGTTGATTGATATGGATACGCTGCAGGACATTACCGGAAAAAATCAGAAAGAGCGGGAAAAACTGGCGGCAGACTGTGAACAGGTTATTGCCAAAAAGGTGCAGGAGACGATGGAATGGCTTTTATTGAGCCGTGTTGATGGTACGATTGAGACATTGCAGAAACGGTGTTCACAGATTGAGACGGACAGTTATGAATATTTAAATCGAAAAATTTCTCTCAATCACAGAGAGCAGAAATTGTTGAAAAAGGTTCTTCACGCTTCTTTACAGCGCTTGATTCGTGAGCCGATTCAGGAATTAAAGCAGTTGGAGGACGAAGAAAAGCAGGAAGAATATCAGAATATCTTAAAAACATTATTCCGAATGGATGAGGATGAATAAAAGTATAAGTATTACCTTATACTTTTATTGAAAATAACTATAAGCAAAACATTATAATATTGCATGGAATATATTTACAAGGTTATACCTTGGTGTTACAATAAATTCAAAGAGAGGGATCGTATACGAAACAGGGTTTGTTTACGAGGCGGTTTCAAAAACAAAAAAATGATTGGAGGACACAAGGTTGAAAAAACAGTTTTGTAAAACAATGAGTTATGTGATGACGGCAGCATTGTTTCTTGGCGTGTCAATGCCATCTTCACCGGCAGCAGCAAAGAAAAAGGCACCGAAACTTAGCACAAAGAAGGTAAGTATTTCGGTTGGACAGAAAAAGACAATTAAGCTGAAGAATGGCAAGAAAGCAGTTTGGTCCATTAAGTCAGGCAAAAAGATTGTTAGTCTTTCGAAGAAAAAGAAAACAAGCGTAGTAGTAAAAGGTAAGAAGGCAGGAAAGGCAGTTGTATTAGCAAAAGTCGGAAAGAAAAAACTGACCTGCAAAGTTACTGTTAAGGCAAAGAAGCCGGCAGTCACAAAAGTACCGGCAGTTACTACCACACCAAACACAAATAAACCAAATACGGCACCGACAGCAACACCAACAGCTGTAGTACCGACACCAACCGCTACTGCGGAACAGGGAGAGGCAGTAAAAGACATCACAATTGATATGACAAAAGTTGGTGATACCGAATTCAGTTCTTCACCGGCAACGATTGATTTTAGCAGCCAGTTGGATTCCCGCTTTGATTTGGCATATTTCAAAGAAGTAAAAATTGGTTATGAACTTACTTTTGAAGATGTAGAAAATGCTACTGCTAAATTGACAGCCGGCAAAATTGCTGTAGCAGGTACAACGGCACAGTTGACAGGTTTTGATGATGGTGTGGCATTTAATTATAACATGGCAGCAGGTGCTACATCCGTATCAGTAGCATTTGATGAGAAAGTAACAGGTCCTGCTGTTGGATTGAATATTCAGCCGATGGATGCAGATGCCAGTTATGGTTGGCCGGAAACGTTGAAATCCGTTAAGATTACAAGTATTGTATTTGTTGCCAGAGCAGGAGCTACTTATCCGGCAGCAGGAGCAAGCAAACCAACGCCAAAACCAACAGTAGCACCGGAATTTGAATCATCTGAGTTCAAATATGATGGTCTTGATCAGGATTGGATTGATAAAAACATTGACCCTGAAAAACCGGTTGTTGCTTTGTCATTTGATGATGGTCCGGGAGGTTATACAGGATTTGTTGATAATGGTATGAAGATTCAGAAAGCTTTGACAGCAGCAGGTGCTCATGCAACATTCTTCTACATCGGCGCTCATATTGAGCATGATGAGGATTCCAGAAATGAGGTTCTTGCAGCGAAAGAAGCTGGATTTGAAGTGGCAAACCATTCTTATGACTCCAATGGATTGAATGGTGCTGAACCAGAGGTAATTAAAGAGAAGATTGCGAAGACAGATGAACTTCTTTCTGAAATTACCGGATACAAACACTTCTTGTTCCGTGCACCAAACGTTGCTTACAGTCAGGCGATGTATGCAGTAATTGAGAAACCATTTATCGATGTTTCGATTTGGAGTCAGGATTATCAGGATAAAACAACGAAGGATGATTTGGTAAACAATGTAATCAACAACTTAAAAGATGGCGGCATCATTAACATGCATTCCGTTCATGATAAGACAGCAGAGGCAGTTCCGGAAATTTTGGAGCAGTGCAAAGACAAAGGATATCAGGTTGTTAGTGTTTCTGAGTTGTTTGCTATTAAAGGCAAAAAACTTATGACAGGTGTGAAATACAATAACGCTGAGTAAGATGTGAAAATGGATTGTTGAAAAGCAGGGCTGTTATAATGAAATAGTCTAAAGATGGCAAAAGAAGTTTGTTCGTTATTAACGAATGGAACTTCTTTTGCTATTTTTATTTTATACGCAGACATGCCGCTCTTTGGTTGCGGCGTCTCTTTATCTGTGATAAAATAGGGTAAATGGCGTGAAAGGAGCATGCATATGACAGGGATTGTTTTTGAAGGTGGGACATTTCGGCCGATTTTTAGCTGCGGTGTGATGGATGCACTGTTGTCGGAGAATATATTACTGCCTTACTGTATTGGTGTTTCCGCTGGAATTGCGGATGGCGTTTCGTATATTTCAAAACAACCGCAGAGAAATCTGGAAATTATGCAAAAATACCGTAATGATAAGCGATATATGAGCCGGAGCAACTGGAAAAAATATAGAAGTATTTTTGGGCTGGATTTTATTTTTGGAGAAATTCCGGATCGGTTAATTCCGTTTGACTGGGACACCTTTCGCTCATATGAGGGAACTTGTTTAGTTGGTGTGACAAATGCAAAAAACGGACAGATTGAATATAAAAATGCAATGGATATGGATGAGAAATTTACAATGCTTCGAGCAACCTGCGCATTACCGATGTTTTTCCCGGCAATTGATTTGGACGGGCAGAAGTATTACGACGGCGGGCTGGTTGACCCGATTCCATTTAAGAAAGCGTTAGATGACGGTTGTGACAAATTAATTGTTGTGCTTACGCAGCCGCGCGGTTTTGTGAAACGTTATGGCAAATATGATAAAATGGGTGCCAGAATGTTAGGACATAAATATCCGGAGATTAAGCGAGTGATTATGGAGAGACCGGACCACTACAATGCTATGGTGAAAGAGTGTGAGGCATTAGCGAAAGAAGGAAAAGTGTTGATTCTGCGGCCGAACCATTTGCTGAACAGCTTTGAAAGTGATGTGCGGAAACTGGAAATGGCTTATTGGCATGGTTACCGCATGACGAAAGAAAAGATGAAAAAAATCAAGAGATTTATTGAGGAATAAAGGAGATTGCAAATGAAACAACAAAAGCAGCAAAAAGAATATGGAAAAAAGTTTTTTGTGCCAATTTTGCTTATACTGGCAGTGCTTCCATTGATTACCAATGCACATATTTATGATAATGGATTGAGTAAACAATTATGGTCATCGGCAAATGGTCAGGTGACGGATTTCTTTTTGTACTATAAATCGCATTTTTTGATGATACTGGGTGCCATTGTTACGGTTATTTTGGCATATTGGCTTTGCACTGGTGAAAATGGCAGATTGTTTGATAAAAATGCGTGGCTTCCGTTGATTCCGGCATCGGTGTTTGCCTTGTTTTCGCTGTTTTCAGCAATGGGAGCGGTGCATGCAGAGGATGCTTTCTTAGGTGGTTATGAGCAGTTTGAGGGCGTGTTTGTCCTTCTTATTTATGTAATCTGTTTTGTGTTTGTGTACGGTTATGTGAAGAAGGAAGAGATAGTGGAGTGGCTTCTTAACGGACTGACTGCCGGTTCTTGTATTGTCAGTATTCTTGGTGCATTTCAAACGTTTGGTCTGGATTGGATTCAGAGTGCATGGGCAAGGCCTTTGGTTACGACTGAACTGGCTGGCAGAAGTGGATTTAATATTAAATTGACATTTGGTAAGGGCATGGCATATTCTACACTTCACAATCCGAACTATGTTGGTTCATATGTAGCGGTTGTTTTACCGATTACGATTCTTTTGCTTTTTACGGCAAAGAAAATGACATTTCGTGTACTGGCTCTGATATCTACTGTTTGCCAGTTGATTATGCTGTATGGCTCACAGTCATTGACCGGACTGATTGGTGTTGCCGGAGCTGTTGTTGCAGCACTGATTTTTCTGCTTCCTTATGCGAAAAAGCATCTGCTTGTTTCGATTGGAACTGTTGTTGTGTGTGTCGCTGCGGTGGTCTGTGTGCTTGTCGCAAAACCTAGTATTTTAAATCGGTTTACAGGCAGCGAAGGAGAAAAAACGACGAATACCATTTCATCCATTCAGACAAAGAAAAATTCGTTTGAGATTGTGACCGGCAGCGGAAAGACGGTTGTAGGAGAGTTTACTTCGACTGACAGTATCGGTTCCTTTTCCTTAAAGGATAAAAAGGGAAAAACACTGGAAACTGTGACAAACAATAATGTTGTGACGATTGCAGAAAAAGGATATGAAAAGATTAAATTTTCGGCATCTGCTGTTGAAGTTGACAACACAACGATTCCGTGTCTTGAAATTGGTGCAGATGGAAAAACGTGGGATTTGGTGAAAAAAGATAATAAACTTTTGTATTATAATCCGCAGGGACGCTTGGACAAGCTGAGAAAAGTGGATTCGATTGGCTTTGAAAATAATTATGATTTTGCAACCCGCCGTGGCTATATTTGGTCACGTACATTTCCAATGCTTAAATCAACGGCCCTGATTGGTGTTGGTGCGGATAATTTTGTATATGAATTTCCGAACAATGATTATGTGGGAAAAGTGAATTCTGAGTTTAATGCGCAGCTTATTACGAAACCGCATAATATGTATCTTCAGATTTGGACGCAGGACGGTATGTTTGCTTGTCTGGCATTGATTGCTTTGTATGTGATGCTTGTTATTGCAACATGGAAAAATTGCATGAACGCTGAGAAAAAGACATGGCTTCACAAAACGGCAATGGCAATTTTTTGTGGCGCCAGTGGTTACATGGTAGTTGGTCTTGCAAATGATTCAAGTGTATGTGTGGCACCTTTGTTCTGGATTCTTATGGGACTTGGGTTTGCCGTAAATCATATGATAAAACGCAGTAAAGCGGAAGAGGAAGAACAGTAAAATACGGAGGTGATTGTATGGCTCGGAGATGCAGTGTGGAAAGAGCAAACAAACAGATTGGCGGTTTCGCCAGTGCAAAGAAAAATATGGTGATTCAGTACGAAGGACGTGAACGTTCGACAAAGCATTTGTTGGAATTGATTCATGATGACGTTTTAGCAAAAGGAGTTGCAGAAGAGGAAATTGAACAGCTTGATATTTACGTGAAACCGGAAGAGCAAGCGGTTTATTATGTGGTGAATCAGAAAATAGAAGGCCAGATTGCATTCTAAAAGGATGTGGGACAAGAATGTCGGAAAGGAAGGAAATTATGGCAACGGTTTATGTAATTGCAAACCAAAAGGGCGGTATTGGTAAGACGACAACCGCTACAACATTAGCAGGGATTTTGAATCAAAAAGGAAAAACTTTATTAATTGATGCGGACCCACAGGGAAACAGCACAAGTACCTATCAGGCAGCAATTGAGGATACGGCAACTCTTTATGATGTCATGGTTGATGAGGACCCGGTGCCGCTTGACGAGGCGGTTCAGCATATGGAGAACGGAGATATTGTAGCTTCGGACCCACTGCTTGCCAAGGCGGGAAAACTTTTAGATGGAAATGTGGAAGGAATGTACCGTTTGCAGGATGCGCTTGAAGTGTTAGATGGCTATGATTACATCGTAATTGACACAGCACCATCTCTTGATATTGTATTGTATAACTGTCTGATCGCTGCGGATGAAGTGATTATCCCCGTTACGGCGGATGCCTTTGCATTGCAGGGACTAACAAAACTCAGCGATACAATTCATGCTGTTCAAAAGCGCCAGAACCGCAATTTGCAGATTGCCGGTCTTTTGCTTGTGAAGTATGCCGGCCGCTCCAATTTGGAAAAAGATGTGCGTCAGGAAATCGAGGAAGTTGCCACACAGCTCGGCACTAAATTGTTCCCAACGGCAATTCGCGAGTGCGTCAAAACAAAAGAAGCACAGTTGAAAAAACGCCTGCTCAGTGATTATGCGCCAAACTGTACCACGATGCAGGATTACAACCAGTTTGTCGAAGAACTGCTTGGAAAGTAAGATACATAAATGAAATATCTTGTGTTATATAAGGATGTCAGAGACTTTTGCTCGGGCATCCTATTTTGTTGCTTATTTTCCAATGCCGTATTCTCTCATAAGCTCTTTTTGATAGTCAGTATCTACCATGGCACGCTGCATATCTTCCAAGCGGTTGTCCTCTAGTAAATGGAGATTTAAGGTGTTAATTTCATGGATGCCGCGTTCTTCACCGATAGTGATACCGCGTTCCTCACCGATGGTAATACCACGTTTTTCGCCGCGTTCTTCATACATATCTAAAAGTACACACATATTAATATGCCCTCCTTTTTCGTTTTGTTTATCGATTAACTGCTTTGCTTTTATGTAACGTTCGTCATTTGCAACGGCGGCCAGCCAGTCTAAAAAGGCTTCCGGATGATCAAGTTTAAAATCCGTCGTGCGGAAAAAAGATTCTAATTTTTCTTTGTCATTTTTGCATGACAAATATCGGACAATGTATTTAAAGTCGGAGTGATACATCTGCATCGTGGACTCGGATTGATTGGCTAAGTTGATAATACCAATTGAATGAGGTGAAATCCACTTCTCAAATTCCTCACGCATATCGTCGGGGATATTAAGTACATCCTGTAACTGCTTAGGCTTTTTCCACTCTTTCTGGCTGTAATTCAAAATAAGCGTAATAACCGGGTCCAGTTTTTGAGCATCATGAATCTCCTTGGTAATAGGAGATGGATACGTCTGTTGCAGTCGAGTTGTCTCTTTGATTGTCCTAAGCTGCTCCATATATTTTGCATGTTGATACCCCATGTCGCGGACGGGCATAATGTTATTGATATCGCTCTGGTTTTCCAGACAGACAAAGAAGCGGGTGTTGTATTTTTTGCTACACTTCATAGGTACATCCATTTGCAGTTGTTTCAGTTTGTTGTCAGAAGAGGACTTGGTAATCAGTTCACCAGGTTCTCGTGACAATTCGTTTGCTGATATATAATGTCTGCCGCCAAATAAATTTACATTAACGATGTCGGAAAAAACATCTTTGTATTGTAATAAGTTCTTTTCAGCTAAATCTTTACATCCCAATAGCATGCCTCCTTTTATCAAATAGAAATAACTAGGCGTTTGCGAAACGCCACAATCCGCATAAATACGGCATATTTTTTCTACAAAATAAAATATCTCCTCACGGTTTGTGATATAATGGAGTTGTTCAGAAACCAATAACCACGCCCCGAAAGGAGACATGTCTATGATACCACAAAAGCAACTCACTTTGGCAGATATTTTTGAAAATTGTCAAGATATTTTTGAATCTCACAAACCTCAATTCCTTACTCTGCTCGAAAATCACATTGACCTTGATGAAATTGTTCCGATTTCTTTTCGTAATCATTACTATGCATCCACTGGCAGAAATCGTAAATATCCATTGAATGCTATGCTTTGGGCTTTGATTATTCAACGCCTCTTTTCTATTCCTACAGATTCTCTTTTGCTGGTATTTCTACATTATTCCAGACATCTTAGAGAATTCTGTGGCTTTACCAAAGTTCCTGATGCCTCAAAAATTACTCGCTTTAAACAGGATTTCTTAATGGACTTACAATCCGTTTTTGAAAATCTTGTTACTGTTACGGAACCGATATGCCGGGACATTGATAACAACCTTGCCTCTATGCTGCTATTCGATACTTCAGGTATTGAAGCATATGTGACTGAAAACAATCCTAAATATGCCAACCGCATTATTAAGCAGCTTAAGGCTTATGCAAAAGCTAACAACTTTAACGATTCTTATGACCCATACAAAGCTGCTTATGCTTCTATGCCTGCATCTGCAGCTGCTAATCATGAAGTGAAACATCAATACATTAATGGTCATTTCTGCTATGCCTATAAATTTGGCATTTTAACTAACGGACTCGGCATCGTTCGCTCCATTGATTTCTATAATAAGGACTATTTGAATTCTCATCCTGATATAGTCGTTGAAAAGAAATCAAAATCTCCGGATGAAGATAAATCTCTTGCTGACTCTAAAGCATTATTACCTACTTTAAAGGACTTCAAAAAAACGGCATCCTGACATTAATCCCAGCATTTTTCTTGGAGATGCAGCCTTTGATACGGTCGAAATCTACAAATCCTTATTTGAAGATTTCAGTTTTAAGAAAGCTTTTATTCCTTTGAAAGCAAAACTTTCCATGGATAACGTAGAATACACCGTCAATGAAAATGGCATACCCTGTTGTCCTCATGACCCTTCACTTCCAATGAAACGGGAAGGCAGTAAGTCTCATTTAAGAAGCAAGCTTCCCACCATGAAATTTGTCTGTCCCAAGATGAAATGGACATACAATCGTGAAGACAAGTCAAAACGACGTGTTTGTCATTGTGATAATCCCTGCACCACATCATCCTGCGGAAGAATGATTTATGTTTACCCCGAAAAAAATCTTAGAGCTTACCCCGGTGTAGAACGTGGTTCTAAGGAATGGAACGATACCTATAAAATCAGGGTGAACGTTGAAAAATCCATAAATCACTTCAAGGACAGTTTCTGCGTCGCCAATCGTAAAACAGCAAACGAAAAAACATTACATGCTGATTTACTTCTTGCCGGTATAGCCCAACTGTTAACCGTAGTGGTGGCTGATAAAATCAATCAGCGGCAACATATCCGAAGTTTAAAACCTTTCATAGCCTAGGACTTATCAGTTTAATAAAGCCAGAGGCTTATTAAAGTGCGCAAAAAAACTTACAATCACCTACCTTCATCATTGAATTCGTGCTTGTCGCGAATTCTTCTTTGTTTTCAATCAAGATTGCGAACGACCTGAGCGAA